>ENA-OSEO01000393-OSEO01000393.1-sediment-metagenome-genome-assembly--contig:-NODE-393-length-115176-cov-5.756314_pt1 | contig 115176 bp, 102 predicted proteins | sample MGYA00237883_ERZ534232 | MGnify/ENA metagenome assembly ERZ534232
AGGCCAAACTTTAACCGGAACGCTTCCCGTAAGCTATGCCTTTTAAGGCGGAATCGAGGGAAGCTGTCTTAACAAAATAGACAAATTCCTTACCAGGGAGGGCCCTCCGCCCTTCAGGACGGGGGGCTCCACATCAAGATGCGTATTTGACGATTTTAGGAACGGCACCAAAGCCGTCCCTAAAATCTGGAACAGCCACTGCAATGGGGAGAAAGGCAGGGTAGAAATGGCGCTGAAAGATTTATTCGAAATAAAAAAAAGTGATTTGGACATTAAGAACCGGATTGGATGGATTGTCTTTCTCATCGGTCTTGTCTTTGTCTTTGTGCTTCACTGGGTGAATACGCCGAGTCTGCCTTACAGTACATTGCAACCCTGGGGAAATTATTCACTGATCTTCATGGCCGCATTCGTGGTGGTGTTTTTAACCAACCCCTTTCCCCATAAGAACGCTCGAGTGCGATGGCTCGTGGACGGGGTGTTTATGATAATGGCGATTGCCGCTTTTGGATATATGCTGATCAGTTCCAATGAGATCCCTTTACGTTTGGGAGACCCGGATTTCATGGATATGGTGATGTATCCCGTGGGTGTTTTGGTTATCCTGGAATGTACCCGCCGAATCACCGGGTTGCCTCTTGTGATTGTGGCCCTGGTATTTATCGCTTATGCCCATTTCGGTCATTTGGTTCCGGGTCGGTTTGGACACTCCAAGATTGATTATCAAGTGATCACGGATGCGATCTTTTTAGGGATTGACGGAATTTTTGGACACACGACCCGCACCATGATGACAATTATTTGGTATTTCATTATTTTCGGATCCTTTTTGGCGGTGACCGGCGCCGGCAAGGCCTTTATGGATCTGGCATTGGCCATCGGCGGCCCTTGGCAGGGAGGGCCGGCTCAGACCGCCGTTATTTCGAGTTCGTTGTTTGGAACCATTTCCGGAAGCGGAGTCGCAAACGTCGCCACCACAGGAAGTTTCACCATACCCCTCATGAAATCCGTCGGATACCGGCCCCATTTCGCCGGAGCCATTGAAGCATCGGCATCCATGGGAGGGCAAATCATGCCGCCCGTGATGGGAAGCGGCGCCTTTTTAATGTCGGGTGTCACCGGTATTGCCTATATCACAATCTGCAAAGCCGCAATCCTGCCGGCTATTTTTTATTATTTATGTATGGGTGTCTGTGTTTATTTTGAGGCGGGACGTTTGGGGTTGACGGGTCTTTCCAGGGATCAAATTCCAAGATTGTTCAGCAAGGATTTGTTGCTGCGGGCGGGTGTGCCCTTATCATCGATTATATGCGTGGTATATATTCTTTCCCTTGGGAGAACTCCGCGGATTGCCGCCGCCGGCGCGGTGATCTGGATGATTGTGGCCGCTTTTGCGGCATCCTTTTTCACAAAAGGCATTAATGTAAATCTCGGAAAGATTATGAAAGGGCTTTCCGAGGGATTTGTTCAGGGTGCAGGTCTTTCCGCCATACTGGCGTGTGCCGGAATTTGCGTGGGTGTCATCTACTTTACGGGCATCGGCGCGAAGTTTTCCAACATGGTCCTTGCGGTGGGGGAAAACAACTTACTCCTGGCGCTTTTTACGTTGATGATCGCAGCCCTTTTTCTGGGGATGGGCCTGCCCACGCCGGCCGCTTACTTGATCCTGGCCATCATGGCGGGGCCTGCCCTTAAAAAATTGGGTGTTCCGCTTTTGCACGGCCACCTATTGATTTTTTACTATGCCGTATTCGCCGGGCTGACCCCGCCGGTGGGCATCGCCTATATGGCGGCCGCGGGTATCGCCGGCGCTCCTCAACTGCAGACCGGACTCACCGCCTTTTTTAAATTGGCGTTTGTCGGTATCGTTTTGCCGTTTTTGTGGATTTATAAACCCGAAGTGATTTTAGACGGCTCGACGCAGGCCATTGTTTGGACAATCATCACCAATTGTATCGGTATTTGGGGATTTGCGTTGGGCGTCATCGGGTATTGGAAGCGACAAATGAACTTGGCGTTCAGAGCCCTCATCATTCTGGCAGCAATGGTGGCATTGTTCGGGTCTCTTGCGTACGAAGGGCTCGCCACTCTTATCATCGTTGCTTTGAGCGTGCATAATTATTTGGGAAAAAAAGAAAAGCGATTTAAAAACTGAACATATTACATCCGCAGGATGAAATTGTATGGAAGATCAAATTCTGGAGAAGCAACGGAAACCTGGGAACCAGGGTCGGATACTTTGAATCCGATCCAAGGATAAAACCATTAAAAGAAGGGGGAAGGGATGAAAACAAGGATCAAGAATCGAAAAATTGTCAATGGCTTAATTGTCTTCGGTATCATGTTGTGTGTTTTTTCTTCATCTGTCGAATCACATGCCAAGACGCTTTTAAGAATGAACCACCAGTTTCCAGCGGCTGCAGCGGGATCAAAAATCGACCAGTGGTTTGCAGATGAAGTCAAAAAAGCCTCTGGAGGTGAATTGGAGATACAAATCTTTTGGTCCAACGCGCTCGGGGCGGCCAAAGAAAACCTGACTTTACTTCGAAGCGGTGCCATCGATATGGCGGGGATGTCCGCCGGCTACTTTCCGGCTGAACTTCCATTTTATTCAGCGCCAAATTCACTGGCAATGGCGTTGGATGATATTTGTCAATCGAGCGCTTTGATGAAAGCATTAATGGAAAGAATCCCGGCTTACGAGGAAGAGGCAAAGAAAAACGGAATCCGGCCCATTTTTTTCCATCTTCTCAATCCATATCTGCTCGTCACCCGTGAACCGGTAACCAAGCTGGAAGATCTTAAGGGAAAAAAGATTCGAACTTGGGGTGAAGACATGCCAAGGCTTGTCCAGGCGGCTGGGGGCACCCCGGTGACCATATTTCTTCCGGAACTTTATGAAAATCTTCAACGAGGCGTCATAGACGGTTGCCCGTTCGGAGTCGATATGGTGGTGACGTATAAAATTTATGAAGTTGCAAAACATATCACCGAAGTGGTGATGTGGGAAGGTCCGGCATGGGGTGTTATCATGAGCCAGAAGTCTTGGGAAAAACTGTCTCCAACCCATCAAGAAATTATCATGCAGGTGGCTGATCGTGCCCGGAAAAAGGAACTGACGGAAACGGCACAAGCCGAAGTGGAAGCCAGGAAATTCTTAAAAGAGCAGGGCGTCACGTTTCACGAATTTCCGGAAACAGAACTCGAAAAATGGAAAAAAGCCAACCCGGACTTTTACGCGGATTGGATTGACAAAATGGAGAAAATCGGAAAAGGGGATGCCGCCAGAGAGACCGTGAAACTCTGGAAAGATATTCGAAGCTGGGTTAACTGTCCCTAATACTTTCGCGGATCACGGAAATCGAAAAAAGAGGGAGAAGTTCGATGGCTTCTCCCTCTGACTGCGGAGACCTCGATGCTTCATAAAATAGCGGGAAAGATTGCCTGCTTCAACGAAATGGGTGCCGTTCTTTCCGGTATAGCGCTTTGTGCCATGATGGCAATCGGCGCGCTTGATGTGTTGTTTGGAAAATTTTTCAACATGCCGATTCCAGGCACCTTTGAAGCCACGGAAGCATTAATGGTCCTCAGCGCTTTTCTGGCATTTGCCTTCAATCAGCAAATCAAAGGGCATATCCAGGTGGAATTGATCATTTCAAGACTTCCCACGCGCATCAGATTAACATTCGATAGCTTTAATTATTTGATGTCAGCCCTTTTTTTCTCTTTGGTCGCGTGGCAGGGATGGGTCGGCGGATGGCATAGCTTAATCGTCCGGGAATATGAATCCGGACTCATTGGGTTTCCCGTTTATCCCGCAAAGCTTATTCTTGCCTTGGGCGCGAGTCTGATGACGCTGCAATGTGTAATGGATTTCGTTTTTGCGCTGGGCGATATTAATAAAAATGCACGGCCCGAAACATCGGGGGCCGGGAATTAAAAAATAATGGATCCGTTCTACGTCGGAGTTGGTTCAGCCATCGCTTTGTTTCTGTTTCTAGGCGCCGGCGTACCCGTAGCGGTATCCCTTGGAATTGTCGGTTTTTTTGGACTGGTTTTTGCCATGGGAATGAATTTCGCCCTTTCCATGGTGCAAACACTGCCTTATTGCGTCGTCGCAAATTACTCTTGGGCGGTTCTTCCCTTATTCGTCCTTATGGGAAATCTGGCCGCGGCTTCCGGAATGACGCACGATCTGTTTCTGGCCGCACAAAGGTGGTTTGGAAGAATGCGGGGCGGTCTTTATATGACGGTGATTGTGGGCTCGGCCGGTTTTGCCGCAGCCTCCGGTTCGACCGTTGTGAATTCCGTGGTGTTTACACGCTTGGCGCTGCCGGAAATGTTGAGGCACGGATATTCCCGGGCGTTATCCCTGGGGTGTATCGCGGCTTCCGGGACTTTTGCCGCCATGATCCCACCGAGTCTGACCATGGTCATTTATGCCATCATTACCGAACAGTCCATCGGAAAGCTGTTGCTCGCAGGCGTTTTCCCCGGGTTACTTTCAGCTGTTCTTTATATGTTCCTGATAGCCATTGTCGTTCGCTTTAAAACGTCTCTTGCGCCGAAACGCGATATCAATCTATTCAGCTTCGGCGAGCGAATGCGCTCGCTAAAAACCGTATGGGGCATCCTCGTTTTGATCATCCTCGTTCTCGGCGGAATCTATGCCGGATTATTCCCGCCGTCCGCCGCCGGCGCCATCGGTGCTGCAGGCGCTTTTCTCATTGCCGTTTTCAAGCTCGGTGTCCGGAAACACTGGCTTATGAAGGGATTGCGCGATTCTGCCGCGGTTGCGTCGACCATTTTTGCAATTCTCATCGGAGGCCTTTTATTTTCCAGGCTCTTGGTGATTACGGGAGTAATTACCGAGTTCACCACTTTTATATCATCGACGATTCATTCTGCGGCAGGTGTCATGGTCGCTTTCAGTTTAATGTACATCATCATGGGATGTTATCTGGATACGGCATCCATGATGATTATTACGCTGCCCTTCGTTTTTCCGGTTATTCAACAGTTCGGGATCGACCCGATATGGTTTGGAATTATTTTTGTAAAGGTGATAGAAATATCCGTGATTACGCCTCCCGTGGGACTAAATTTATATGCCGTCATGAGCGGTGCGGGAAAAGATGCCAATTTCAAAGATCTGGTATATGGCGTGATTCCATTTTTGATAACCGATGTGATTACATTGACCATTTTAATTCTTTTTCCTCAAATCTCATTATGGCTTCCGAATACAATGATTGAATGAGAAAGGGTGTCGTATTACATGAAATTTGCTAATGAAATACTGAACCGTGCGTTTTTTGAAGAGATCCGGGTTTTGCAGGAAGAGAAGCTGCGGTCCCAACTGAGCTACTGTTACAACAATTCCGAGTATTATCGTGAGCGTTTTCATTCTTTTGGGGTTCATCCCTTGGACATCCGGACGCTGGAAGATTTTCGTCAGCTGCCGATATTCATGACCAAAGAAGATGAGAGGAAGAGTCAGAGGGAGTCTATGGAGCGTTTCGGTCATCCTTTTGGGATGCATTTATGCGCCAGGATTGAAGAGTTGGCGCTGACGTCGACGACTTCCGGGACGAGTGGAACCCCCACGTTCACCTACACCTTTTCAAAACGGGATATTCATGGGCCGGTAGCCGATTTATGGGCGTTCATGTTCAGGAACGTGGGGATTCAGCCCGGAGATCGTGTGCTGTTTGCCTATGCACTGGGCATATATGCCACCAGCATGCTGCTTTGGGGGATCCGGAAAATGGGGGCTTTACCCATAGACGTGGATGTGCGGTCCGGCGCCGACGCAATATTGCAATATGCCCTTTTAACGAAGCCCGTATCGTTCGCCACCACCCCGTCCCTTTGTGAGTATTTGATCCACAGGTCTCCTGCAAGCATTGGAAAGGACGTGGGGGATCTCGGATTTAAATCGCTGTTGCTCTGTGGGGAACCCGGTCCGGGGATTCCTGAAATCAAAAAAAAGCTGGAGGACGCTTATAAGGCCCGGGTCTATGATTATTGGTCTCCGGGAGGATTGGCTTTCGGTCTTTCCTGTGACAGCGATGCGTATCATGGTCTGCATTGCTATGCACCGGATTACAATCTGGCGCAGGATGATCTCGTGGATCCGGAGACCAAGAAGCCCATCGACGCGGTAGAAGGTGCGACCGGGGAGATGGTACACACCTCTTTGGACAGAGATGCCTGCCCGGTAATTCGATATGCCTACGGGGATATTGTTCAGGTTTTTACAGGTGAATGTCCCGCGTGCGGGTTTAAAGGAAAACGCGTGAAGTTCATCGGGCGATCCGATGACATGTTGATCGTCAAAGGGGCGAACATATATCCGGCGGCGATACAAGAGATCATATCCTCCTTTATCCCGCGGGTGACCGGAGCCATGAAGATCGTTCTTGAAGTGCCGCCGCCGCGGGTCAAGCCGCCCCTCAAGATCAAAGTGGAGTTCGGCGAAGGCATTGAATCCCATCAACTCCCGGAGTTATCCGAAGAGATCAAGAACGCCTGCCGGCATCGAGTAAAATTAAACCCGGAAATCATCTGGGTCCCCCCTAAAACATTCGAGCGGTCTTTGAGGAAAACCTCGCTTTTTGAAAAGTCGTATGAATCCTGAAGCCCTTAATGCAATATTGAACTCATCGCGTGTTCAGAAGACAGATGTTTTTACATTCAATAAAGGAGGAAGGCATGGATCTGAAAACATATCATCAATACGGTGAGATCATCGATCGTTTCTTAAGATGCGAGACCTTTCCGATCGCCTACAAGCTCATAAAAGATGAAAAGGAGATTCCGGAGAAAGCGCTTCGGCCGTTGAAAAACTATAACACCCGCCTCCTTATATGCCAGTGTCTTCATTTGACCAAGACAACGGGACGGACGCATGCATTAATGCTCGAGGACAATTATTGCTTGGAAGGTTCCTGTGCGCATGGATGGGTGGAGAAGCCGCCGTATATGAAAGACGGAACGGCCGTATATCCCCGATTGGTCCCGGATCCCGATGTGGCCAGGAAATTCGAGACGGACAAACCCCTCATCGAGCCTAAGGAAGGCTATGTCGGCGTGGTCATGTCGCCGTTGGCCTGGACCAAGGTGGAGCCTGATCTTATACTGCTCAGCCTCAATGCGGCGCGGATGAACCGGGTGATTGAAGGAATTTGCGACCAGACGGCCGAAATCATCGTGGCGGAAAACAGCGGTAGAGGCGGATTATGCTGCTGGGGGATCGCTCCTGCCGTCAATAAAGGAAAGCCGACGTACGTCATTCCGACTTTTGGGGAGTACCGGTTCACCGCCGACAGTGATGACGACATGTGGTTCATCCTGCCCGTATCCTATCTGGAGCCGTTGGTGAAGGGATTTGAGCACATGCACAAGGCCGGCTGGCGGTTCCCCATTCCCCGTTTTGTGGAGCATGAACCGAGATGGCCGGACGGAATGTACGGCTGGGAGACTTTTGAAGCCTATAAAGAAAAAGTCGATAAAGGGGAGTCCTACGAAGATTTTAAAAATGGCTGGATGGGAACCTATACCGATAAGGACTGGTTTAAAAGATAAGATTCATGAACTTCTCGGAAAAGCTGAATAACTTATGGGAGACCTAAGCGAGTTTTCAGACGAGATAGTCCGGTTCCTCAAAAACTATCGGTGGAGAAAAATTGATCCGGTTCCATGGACGCCTTTGCGTAAACCGCTTTCCCAGAGTAAATTGGCCCTGGTTTCCAGCGCAGGTTTTGTTCCTAAGGATCAGCCCCTTTTTGATGAATCATTGAAAGGCGGCGATTTCAGTTTTCGACAGGTTTCATCCGGAATTCAGGTTGATAAATTGGTCTTCAGTCATACCAGTGATGTATATGATTCCAAGGGAATTAAACAAGATCCGAATCTCGTTTTTCCCATTGATCGCGTGATAGAAATAAAGAGATCCGGATGGATAGGCGCCGTTAACCATCGCCATCTTTCGTTCATGGGATCCATAACGGCACCGGGCCGGCTGATCGCAAATAGTGCACCGGATGCCGCCGCCCTTTTTGTCGAGGACGGGGTTGACATTGTTTTGTTAATTCCGGTTTGACCCATGTGCAATCAAACCGTGGGTTTGATCGCGGCTGAAATTGAAAGGCAGGGTATCTCCACTGTGGCTATTCAGCTGTTGAGATTTGTTGCGGAACAAGTTCAACCTCCACGCGCTTTATTTGTTCCCTTCAGGCACGGTTATCCTCTTGGCGTCCCTGGCGATGAATCGGGGCAGATTGCGGTGATAAAGGCAACACTGGAACTTTTGGAAAATCCTTTTTTAACCCCACCGGCATTAAAAGATTACCTGCCAATGTGAAAATAATACCGTGTTTTGAACGAAAGTAAAAACAGCGTGACAGAACTTATTTTATCATCACTTCTAGTATTCAGCTTTACGGCAATTCTGACCATTGCGGGTGTCGGGGCGGCATTTGCACTCATACCCTTCCTGTACTGGATCGGTTTCCCTTTGCCCCAGGCCATGGCCACCTGTCTTCTGTTGAACAGTATCAGCATGAGCTTTGCGTTGCCGACATTTATTCGAAACCGGATGATTCTTTTCTCGATTGCCGTGCCGGTCACCATCGTTTCGGTTATTTTTTCGCCGTTTGGCGCTTGGAGCACCCGTATTTTTCCTCGAGTATTTCTTTTATGGGCATTTTCCGGATTTCTCGTTTTTGTGGCATCCATGATGCTGTTTTACCGGCCGAAAAAAAAGGCGGTTACAAAAAACCTGAAAAGAGAATTGACCGTCGGGGGGATGATCGGTGCACTGGCGGGATATATCGGAGGACTTTTGGGGGTCGGCGGCGGCAACATCATCGTGCCCGTGTTGATCTGGACGGGATTTGATCCGAAAAAAGCGTCGGCCACCTCGGGTTTTATCGTCATATTTTCTTCCTTTGCCGCCTTTCTAAGCCACGCGGCAATGGGGAACGTGAACAGGGAACTGCTGCTTTATGCAGTCCCTGCGTCCATTTTGGGCGGAATCGTCGGTGCCTGGCTGCTTGCCCATAAATTGAAAGGCTTGCAGGTCAAAAGAATTATCGGAGTTGTTTTATATGTGGTCGCGGCAAAGATGATTTGGGGTTTATTGGCATAATCATTTTATCTTTTGTCTTTGAGTCGTGTTCTTCCGTGTTGATTTGCACACGGTTTCCTGATGATATTTCTGTTTATTAAAAATCAAGAGGGTTTGATTCAAAAAAAGAAATGAAAACACCGATCAAAACCGAGGAGCAGATTAATGAGAGATGTAAGATAATATTTGAGCCCTCCGGCTGCATGGCGGAGGTTTCGAAAGGCATGAGCGTCATGGACGCTGCAAGGCGGGTTAACCTGGATATCGAATCGCCCTGCGGCGGCAACATGAAATGCGGTAAATGTCAGATCCGCATTGAAACGGGCCGGTTTGAAGACCACGGTGTTGATTCCCGAAAATCTCATGCAGGTCCCTGGAAAGCGGGAGAAGCCGGTTTCATTGATGAAGAAAAAAGAAAAGCCGGTTTTCGACTGGCGTGCGCGGCCAGGGCAATGGGTGACCTCGTGGTTTTTGTTCCCGAGGAATCCCGCGCATCCAAGCCCATCGTCAGCAAGGATGCCCGAAATATATATATCGAAAACAACCCTGCCGTGAAGCTGTATTCAGTGAGGGTGAAACCGCCGAGTCTGAATGATGGCTTTTCCGATTTTGAAGCCCTTTGCAAGGCATTACAGCAAGAGCATCGCCTCGGTGAAGCGTTCAAAATCGATATTTTTACACTCAGAGAACTTCCGCGTACCTTGCGGGAAGGAAATTGGGAGGTAACCGTCAGCGTCTGGATGGATACAGAAATCATCCGGATCCGACCCGGACATGAAAAAAGAGCCTATGGCATTGCAATCGATGTGGGTACCAGCACCATTGTCGGCTATTTGTGTGATTTAAAAAGCATGGAAGTGGTCAAAACGATTCCTTTGCCGAATCCTCAGGTCAAATTCGGTGATGATATCATGTCCCGCATCACCTATTGCAAAAGCGATCCATCGGCGCTTAAAAGACTCAGTGACGAAGTTATCGGGGCGGTCCAAATCATTGTCGATCAAGCGATTCAGGAGATCAATCCGTCCGTCTGTCGGAAGAATCCACTTAACCGGACAGATGTCGAAGACATGGTGATCGGCTGCAACACAGCCATGCATCATATTCTTCTCCAGATCGATCCGAGGTATCTGGGGGCTTCACCCTTTGCTCCGGTCAACCGTTTTGGGTTGAATATGAAAGCGCGGGATTTGGGTATTCAAATCAACCCGTCAAGCTATCTGTACATGATGCCTATCGAAGCCGGCTTTGTCGGGGGCGACAATGTCGGCGTGGTGATTTCCGAGGAGCCTCACAAGCAGACGGAGAATGTCCTTGTCATCGATATCGGAACCAACGGAGAACTGGTTTTGGGAAACCGGCAACGGTTGCTTTCGTGTTCTTGTGCGACAGGCCCCGCATTTGAAGGCGCTCAAATTGTTTTCGGTATGCGTGCGGTAAATGGCGCCATTGAGCGGATATCCATTGATCCGAAAACAAAAGACGTCGATTATAAGGTGATCGGACGGGACGCATGGCGGAAATATTCGATGCCGCAGGAGATGAAAGCCAAAGGGATATGTGGCTCCGGTATTATGGATTTGCTGGCGGAGCTATTCCGCGCCGGAGTGATCCAGCAAAGCGGCGCCTTCAACAAAGAACAGTTGAAGGGGAACTCTAGATTCAGAAACAATCCGGATACGCAAAAACCGGAATTCGTTTTGGCGTGGGCGGAGGAAACGATCATCGGAAGAGATATTGTGATCAACCAACGCGACATCAGGCAGATTCAGTTGGCCAAGGCGGCGATTTACGCCGGAAGCAAGATCATGATGGATAAATTGGATCTCAAAGAAATTGATGCCGTCAAAATTGCCGGGTCTTTCGGAAGCCATGTGGATCCCCAAAAAGCCCTGACGATGGGTCTTTTCCCGTATTGTGATGTTGAACGAATCGAATGTATCGGAAACGCAGCGGGAGACGGTTGCCGAGCCGCACTACACAATATTGACAAACGGGAAGAGGCCGAATGGATTTCCCGTAACATCGAATATGTCGAGCTGACCACCGAACCTGACTTTCAAGATGAATTTCTTGATGCATTGTCCATTCCTCATGCAAAGGATGCTTTTCCACACCTGATTGACATCGGTTCAGGACAAGACGGTGACGGTGCGGCTGCCCCACCATCTCCGGTGTCAGATTTTGAGTCACACCGGAATTGAAATCGTGTTGGTGTTTCAAGAGAATGGTCCTGTGAACAAGTTTTTACCGTGAACATCAAAAATCGGAAAGGAAGACCCATGAAGAAGTTGTTGATATTCGTAATCGTGATGAGTTGTTACGCCCCGGTATGGGCAGGAGAGAATGGACTTGAGGAATATATTGCCAGCTTTGATTATGCGGCAAGAAAAGAAATGAAAATTGACAGCAAGGGATTGATCGAACTGTTGAAACAAGGAAAGGTGCAGTTGATTGACATCCGGTTTCCTGAAGAATATGCGGCGTGGAAGGTGGGCCCGGCAAAAAATATTCCACTGAACGAATTGCCGAAAAGGCTGGATGAGATCGACAAAGGAAAAATAATTGTTACCGCATGCCCGCACAAGGATCGGGCGACCATTGCGATGGTTTATCTGCGTTCCAAAGGAATTCGGGCGAAATATATTACCGACGGACTCATCGGGCTTGCTGAAAATCTAAGAGGCGATAATGCCAAAGATTTTATCGATGCCATGAACAAGTAAAGACAGATTCAACATTCAAAAAGTATTGATAAATACAATAAAAAAGCAAAATCGGCCGAGGAGGATCTGATGAATAAGGGAGCGTTCATTATCTATTTAACCGCTTCATTATTTCTGTCCCTTTTTGGCTTTAATATTTTCGGCATGGCAGCCGAAAAACACCCTGTCATTTACGTGCCCCACGATACTTATGAATTCGAAACGGTTCCGGCAGGGCAAGCCGTTCTTCACGATTTTATGGTTCAAAACACGGGAGATGCGCCGCTCATTATCGAGGAAGTGGAATCGGACTGCGGATGTACTGCGGTGGACTTTTCGAAACGAATTCCCCCGAAGGGGGCGGGGAAGGTGAGCGTTCAGCTGAATACAATCGACTATGGGGGGAATTTCATCACCAAATATGTGGAAATCTTTTCCAACGATCCAAAAAAGCCGGTAACGAGTTTAATCATCAAAGGAACCGTTGACAAATTCATTAAAGAGGCAGAGCCGATCTTTGCGCGCTTGAAGGGTATTGCCGGGGAAAAAATAGAAACGGAAGTGAACCTGACTCCGACAAAAAAATATCCGTTCAAAATCGTCAAACTGAAAACCCAGAAAGAAAACAATATCGATGTCATTTTAAACCGATCCGACGGAGTGACCGACAGGATCAAGTATATGATAAAGATTGAAAATCTCAGAAGCACATCCGGTCGTTACCATGATCTCATATTGGCAGAAACAGATAGCCCCATTCGACCGGAATTGAAGATATTTGTTTATGGCGAAATACGCAAAGAAAAATGAAAAGAACGCGAAAAAAGGGCTCCAACTCAAGAATCGTTATTGCATGCAGGGTGCTGGCGCCGGAAATGGAGTGGCTGCGATCTAACTTGAAAAATACGTCTCCCGTGCATTACGTGGACCAGGGCCTGCATATGACGCCAAAAAAAATGCCCGGAATCATCCAGGAACATATTGATCAATCCCAAGATGCGAAAGAAATTGTGCTTGGATACGGCCTTTGCTCACAAGGGACGGTCGGTTTGACCGCTTCAGTCCCCATTATCATTCCAAGGGTGCATGACTGTATCAGCCTGTTTTTGGGTTCCATTAAAAGATATGCACGTCTGGTAAAGGAGCGTCCCGGAACTTTTTATCTGACGCCGGGATGGATCAAGGAAAGAAGGGATCCATTGGGCATGATGGAGGAAGTTTACGTTCCGCGTATGGGAAAAAAAACCGCGGAATGGGGGATGACTGAAGAACTCAAGCACTATACGCATATCGTATTTATCAACACCGGCATTGAAAATCCGGAAGCATTGCGAAAACGGGCAAAGGAAAACGCCGCATTTTTTGGAAAGAACTATGAAGAGATCCAAGGAGATCTGATTTATTTTTATAACATGTTGACCGGAAATTATCCCGACGAAGAATTCGCCATCGTGAAACCCGGCAAGCCGGTTAACATGAAATTATTCTTTTCATGATCCATTCTCTTCGTGATCTTATTTCTGCCTTTATCTGATTTCATTATCTATTTTCTTTGTACATGAACCGTACTGATTGATTTTCGCGTTTGATGAGAGAGGAAAGAAACGAATGTACGCGTTATCAACACTGGTTCACGTCCAGAATGAAAATGGATTCAACCCAATGCGATTGATACTTGTTGCAATATTTTTTTTCACAACAATCAGCAGTAGGCCGGTTGAGGCGGAAAATCCCCCCAACGTCATCCGGGCCTTCGTGAGCATCCTTCCCCAGGCTTATTTTGTTGAACGCATCGGAGGAGATCTGGTCGCCGTCAATGTGCTCGTGGGTCCGGGCATGTCGCCTGCCACCTATGAACCGACCCCGAAGCAGCTGTCGGCCTTAAGCGGTGCCCATGTTTTTTTCCGCATCGGGACCCCTTTTGAAGACGGCCTCATCCGAAAAATATCCGATTCCTTTGGAAACCTTAAAATTATCGATACACGCCGGGGGATTACAATGCGGTATTTTCGAGAATCGGGAAAAGCGGAACGTGCCGATCCCCATATCTGGCTGGATCCAAAACGGGTTAAAATCCAGGCGGAAACCATTTTTGAAGCATTGAGTGAACTCGCGCCTGAACACTCCGAACGGTTTGAGAAAAATCTCTCTGCTTTTCAAAATGATCTTGAAAGAATCGATGCAAAGATATCAGAAATACTGGCTCCATTTGAAGGAAAAAGGTTTTATGTCTTTCATCCCGCCTTCGGTTATTTTGGTGAATCGTACGGACTTCGCCAGGTACCAATTGAAATTGAAGGAAAAGAACCCAATCCAAGGGCGCTGGTACGGCTGATCGAGCGGGCAAAGCAGGAGGGTGTGAAAGTGATTTTCGTTCAACCGCAATACGCACAAAAAAACGCCGAGATACTTGCAAAGGAAATCGGAGGGGCAGTTGTCCCCATCGATCCGCTTCCCCGCGATTATTTAAAGCAAATGGAAGAAACCGCACATATTCTTCAACGTACGCTGTCGGCGCGTTAACAATGGATTGACCGGAACGCTTCCCGCAAGCCCCGCTTTTAAGGCGGGGTCGAGGGAAGCGATCTCAAAATAGGTAGTTACCTTACCGGGGAGCCCCGTCCTTCAGGGCGGGGGGCTCCATTGTTTGATTTTTTTTAAGAACAAAATCGACACAACCGGAATATAAACCATGACCGGAACGCCTGCCGTTATCCTGAAAAATGTATCTTATTCATATAACGGTCTTTCGGTTTTGGAAGACGTTTCTCTCAAGATCGACGCCAACGATTTTATCGCCATTGTGGGCCCAAACGCCGGAGGGAAAACAACGCTCCTTAAAATCATTTTAGGCTTGCTGAAACCCTTGAAAGGAAACGTCCTCGTATTCGGTCAGCCCCCTGAAAGCGTTCGATCGCGAATGGGATATATGCCCCAGTATGTCCAGTTTGATCCATTTTTCCCGGTGACGGTGAAGGATGTGGTCCTTATGGGGCGGCTGGGAAAGGAGAATCAATACGGTTTTTATGGAAAGGCGGACAAGGAAGCACTTGAAGCGGTAATTAGAAAATTGAACTTGGGCGATCTTACGCACCGCCCCTTTTCAAACTTATCCGGAGGACAGCGCCAGAAAGTATTGATTGCCAGAGCACTCGTGTCGAATCCTGAAATCCTTCTCCTCGATGAACCGTCAAGTAATGTGGATGCAGAAGGTGAAGCGGAATTGTATCAACAGCTGCACGACTTGAACGCTAAAATGGGGATCGTGTTGGTAACCCATGATGTGGGATTCATATCCCCTTATGTCAAGCGAGTGGCATGCGTGAACCGGTGCCTGGTCGTTCATCCCACCAATCAGGTGTCGGGGAAAATGATCAGAGAGTTATATCAGCGTGATGTTCGTGTGATACGACATGATATCCGTGTGGATGAGGTTCACGGGGTTGGCTGATTTTATTTTCCATTTGCATCAATTTGAATTTCTGCAGAATGCCGTCATTACGGGTATTCTGGCAAGTCTCGCTTGCGGCGTCATGGGAAGTTACGTGGTCACCCGGCGGATCACCTATATTGCGGGTGCCATCGGTCACTGCGTTTTAGGCGGTATGGGGGCTGCGCGTTATTTGGAAGTGGTTCATCAATGGAACTGGCTGCACCCACTCCATGGCGCTGCCGTGGCGGCACTCGTTTCCGCATTGATAATCAGCACGGCGACGATCCGGCGTTCCCAGAGGGAAGATACGCTGGTTTCGGCCATATGGGCCATCGGAATGGCCATCGGCATCATGTTTATCTTCAAGACTCCGGGATACGGGGAAGACCTTATGAGTTATCTGTTCGGCAATATTTTAATGGTATCAGGAAAAGACCTTTGGATCATCGCTGGTTTGGACGCTTTGATTATGATCGTTCTGGTTTTTTTCTATAATCAAATGCTCAGCATCTGTTTTGATGAAGAATTTGCTCGATTACGGGGAATTCGAGTCGAATATTATTATACGGTATTGATCTGCCTGACGGCATTGACGGTGGTGTTGCTCGTCACCGTTGTTGGAATTGTCATGGTAATCGCGCTTTTAACTTTACCGGCCGCCATCGCGAATTTCTTTTTGAAAACACTTTGGAAAGTCATGATGTTGGCAAGTTTTCTGACGTTGTTTTTCACCTCTTCAGGATTGATCATCAGCTACAGCTTCGATTTTCCAGTGGGCGCGGCCACCGTTCTGTTGACGGGTGTCTTTTATCTTTTTGCGAATCCACTGGCGCGCACCCTGCGCCGAATCTCCGCAAAACCCAAAATGATTTCATAGCAGCCATTCATGATGACCATGACCGATCCTTACCGAATATCGAATAAATTGCCCGAAAGAATTCTATCCGAGTTGGTTGTGCGGCTGGAAGCCCGGGGAAGAAATCCGATGTTCAAGGCGATGCTTGAAAATCATCTCAAGATAATGCATATCGATTCAATGAAATCTGTTCTCGACATGGGATGTGGAACCGGGGTAATCGCGAGGGCGATCGCAAGAAGAGATGCATTTTCCGGCACCATTACAGGAATTGACATCAGCTCGTTTTTGATAAAGGAAGCCAATCGTATCGCTGCGGAAGAGGGTGTAGACAACAAGATTACCTTTTATGAAGGCGATTGTTCTCGTCTTGATCCTTTTCAAAATAAATTCGATGCCGTGATTATACACACACTTCTGAGTCATGTCGATGAGCCTTTATCAGTTCTCCAAAAAGCTGCCCGGGCGGTAAAATCCAGCGGGGTGGTGGGTATTTTTGAAGGAGATTTTGGTTCTCTGGCGTTCAGTCATGAAGATCGCTTTGACAGTCCTCTTTACGACCAAATGATCATCAATACTGTTGTGACAAATCCTCGGGTGACGCGGCAGATCCCCCGGTTGATTCGCCGTTCCGGCTTGGAACTGGTAACGTCTTTTCCGTACATCGTTTCGGACATTGGAAAAGCGGATTTCTGGCTTCCAACACTCTTACTGTGCAAAAAGGTAATCAAAGAAACAGAAACAATAGATGGTCGTGATGCAAGTTTAATGATAGAATCGTTGATTAAAGCATCATCGGACGATGCCTTTTTCGGTTCCGGCGCCTTTTACAGCTTCGTTGCTAAATTGAAAACGGCAGAATATTGAGAGCTTAAGCTTGTAAGAAAAAATGGACGGGTGGGCCCTTCTTCGTTCGTTTGTATCCATAACTGATACAAAGCGCCTTGATGTAAATAAACATCCTCGATTGATGAACTGCGACTGGAAGCCGCTTCGATAGCCCCGTTCTACGAAGACCGATCATCCATATGACCTGCAGCGGAATTCTTCCTTGATCTGGGTCTTTGCTTCATAAGCACATCGGAGGACAGAAATGAAATATTCGGCTGATGGGAATAATTCGAATAATTATAGCAAGCTGAAATTTGGTCGCTTATTTTTAGTTGCAGTCATCATTGTATTGAGTTTCGGAACCCTGATTGCGCTTTCGATTTATTATAATGTAAAATTACAAAAGTTTCATGCATTACAAATTGATATATATGAGTTGCGACTGCTTTGGAACAAATATGAAAATAGTACAAAAGAATTGTTTGTTACTTTCAATTTGCAAGAGGCAAACACCGATTGGGAAAAAAGCTTTTTGCATTTTGTCAAAAAATTTAATTACATTATGACATTGCCATTTACGAAACAATTGTCGGAAGTTGATCTTAATTTTAAAATAAAATTCAATATGATAACAATGTATTTTTTTTCTGTAGAAAAGAAATATGAAGATGCTCTTAATAAATTGATAAACTATGAAAAAATGGTAATCGAAAAATATAATTCTGGCAACATCTTAGTAAATTTTGCTAAAAAACAATCGGATGAAAAACAAATAAAAAATATACTTGATTTATTATCCGACTTGAGATGGTTTATATCGATGTCCGATTATACGTTTTCTAAAGTATTGGATGATATCGGTCAATATATAACAGCCAGTATCCATGAAAAAACATTGCAAATACAGTCGATATCATTGATATTATCTATTTCAATATTCAGCATTTTGGGTGTATTTATTTTGTCTCAAATTAGGGAAATTGTCAGCGAACAGGAAAAAGCGAAAAAGCATAGTGAAAACTTGAAAGCAATTATAACAAGACAAAATGAGACTGAAAATTTATTACGATCTGAAAGAGATAAATTTCAGGGTGTACTCAGCGTCATTGGCGAAAAGTTATATATTGTCAATAAAGACTATGAAATAGATTACCAGAATGAAGAATTAAATAAACAGTATGGTAATTGCATAGGTCAAAAATGTTTTCGCACCTTTTGGAAAGCAGAAAAACCATGCATATTTTGTTACGTGAATAGAATAAGAGGGATAAATAATACAGAAACGAAGATGTATGATAGAAATTACGAAATAGTTTACGCACCCTTCAAAGACAGCGAGGGGAAACGAAAAACAATAGTCTTATGGAAAGATATTACAGAAAAAAGGCAATATGAAGCAGAGGTTGCACGTGCTGGATTTTTGGCTTCGATAGGTGAGCTTGCAGCAAGTGTTGCACATGAAATTAATAATCCAATAAACGGTATTATTAGTATTGCGGAAGTGCTAAGAGATGAAACAGAAAATAATGATTACAGACAGCTTCTTATTAAAATCATAAAGGAATCGGATAGAATTGCAACTATTGTTGAAAAGTTGCTTAATTTCTCAAGAAATAACGATGAACAATTTGCTCCAGTCAATCTTAAGGATATTTTAGATGATTCTCTAACTTTCATGCAAAACCAGATCCATAAATATAGTATTGATCTCATTTTAGATTTTCCATCACACCTTCCAAAGATCAGAGTCCAACAACATGAAATTCAGCAAGTTTTTGTGAATCTAATAAATAATTCGATATATTCATTGAAAGAAAAATTCTCCGGAAAAGACCCTTCCAATTTTATATTTATCAGCGCTTTAATCGTTGAAAAAGCAAATAAAAAATATATTCGAACTACGTTTTATGATGGAGGGTATGGAATACCAAAAGAATACATCAATAAGGTTTGCGATCCTTTTTTTACAACCAAGCCTCAAGGAAAAGGTACGGGATTAGGATTGAGCATAAGTCAAAATATAATCCAAAATCATGGAGGAAAATTAAGTATAGAAAGTGTCGAAAGTAGCTATACGAAAGTTCACGTTGATCTTCCCATGGCATGATATAAAAATACTCTAGTCATCACTAGTAGAGGAGTAAAATATGCAATCGAGAATATTAGTTATTGATGATGAGGAAACAATATGTTTTGGCTTCAAACGGCATTTAGAAAATGAGGGATACAAAGTTCAAACTGCAAATAATTATTATCAGGCAATTGATATTATAAAATATAACGAGGTTGATGTAATAATCGTGGATATCATCCTTGGGGACGTATCTGGAATCAATATTTTGGAGATCGTAAAAAAAGATAAATTAAATATACCGGTTGTAATGATCACAGGACAACCAAGTATTGAAACGGCAAAAGAATCGGTTCGCTTAGGGGCTTATGATTATTTAACCAAACCCGTTAGAAAAGAAAAATTGTTAACCGTTGTTCAGAATGCAATCACTTACAAGGAATTAACAGATAGAGAAAAAGAACAACAGGAAAACTTAAAAGCAATATTTGAAAATTTAAAGGATGGAATAATCAGTGTAAATGACCAAATGAAAGTACTAAGAGTAAATTCATCGATAATATCTATATGCGGAATAGACCCTATCAAGATTATGGGGAATGATATAACTGAAACTCAAATAATATGTTCTGGAAAATGTTTAGAAAAGTTGAGAGAAAGTCTAAATTTAAAAAGAGCAATTAAAGATATTCGAATTGAATGCAATAAAAATGATCGACCAAATCAAGTTGTTTTCTTTACCAGTACACCGTTATTTCAAGAAAACGGAGATTTACGAGGGGCTTTAGTTGTAATCAGAGATGCAACAGAGATAATAAGTTTGAAAAATGAAATAAAAAAATCTTTTAGCTTTCATAACATTATAGGGAAAAGTTCAAAAATGCAAAACATCTTTAAGCTCATAGAAAATATAAAAGAGACCGATACAACTGTTTTAATCACTGGAGAGACCGGTACAGGGAAAGAACTTCTTGCAAAAGCAATTCATTACGAAAGTTCACGTGCCAATATGCCTATGATTACCGTCAGCTGTTCTGCACTAAGCGAAGGATTGCTTGAAAGTGAACTTTTTGGTCATGTAAAAGGGGCTTTTACGGGAGCTATTAAAGATAAGATTGGGAGATTTCAGTTGGCTCATAAAGGCACCTTGCTTCTTGATGAAATTGGAGATATTTCACCATTAATACAGCTCAAGTTGTTAAGGGTATTACAAGAAAAGAAATTCGAAATGGTTGGCGACTCAAAATTAATTGCTATAGATGTAAGAATTATTGCAGCAACAAATAAAAATTTAAAAGAAAAAGTATCGGCAGGGAATTTTAGAGAAGATCTGTATTACAGGCTCAGGGTCATTGAAATTAACTTGCCTCCTTTACGAGAAAGGAGGGAAGATATACCTCTTTTAGTTAAGCATTTTATGGCTAAATTATCAAAAAGACATCAAAAAGACGTTAAATATATTTCTGATGATGTTATGGGTATATTTATGAACTATTTATGGCCGGGGAACATAAGAGAGTTAGAAAACACAATTGAGCATGCAATTGTTTTATGTAATGAAGATGTTGTAAAGCTTAAGCACCTACCCAAAGAATTAAATGAAACTTATATATGCAAGAAGGCAAAAGAACAATATTTGGAAAAACAAGACATTTTAAAAGCACTCCATGACGTAGGGTGGAATAAAGCAAAAGCGAGCCGAGTTTTAGGAATCAGTCGACCCACCCTGTATAAAAAGATTGAAGAATTCAATATTTCCGTCCCTCCGGAAGTGTAAAATTACACTTACGTAAAATTACACTTGTGTCAATTTTACGCTTATATATGAGCTTGGTGATCAGATTACCAAGAGCCTAAAATAGATGTTTCGATACCTTTGAGCTATCAATGTCACCGCCAAATGGGTGTTGCTCACACCAGGCATCCCTTCATGCTTTTCAATTTGTGCCAATTGGCAGCAGCTTTCTCAAAAGCCACAAATAAACTTAGGATTCCAAGTTAGCCTTAGCGTTTTCGATGAAGCTAAATAGCGGGAACCTGGTCTTGACACCGGCGGAGTATGTGTGTCCCCAGCTAAAGATCTGGATAGCTGTGGGATATTCATTCCCCAAACGGTGAAGACAAATAGATGGATACACGAAGCCGCCAGGGGCTGATGGATTTTTGAAAGACAAAATCAAAAGCAATCCCCACCGCGACCGAAAAAGTTTGGCATGGATATAGCATGTTAAGTTTGTAGCTATCGTAGATGAAGTAAATTAAAAAAGCAAAAAATTATTTCAAAACGCTTTACAATAGAGAAAGGCAAACAATATCGGCGATTTTATTGATATTCTAACACCTGAAAAACGCGACTAATGAAACGTATTTACACAAGAATGAGTCGTTTTCAGTGAAATCGGCGATTATACATATATTGAGTATATTTAAAAAAATCTGAAAGGAGTATCAAAGAAATGAAAACATGGCTGAAACTGATTATGGTTTTGACAATGGCCGTGACTCTGGTGTCAGTTCCGATGTTTGCAGATTGTAAAGACACAAAAAAAGAACCAATAAAAGTGGGTGCACCTATTCCCCTAAGCGGCCCGCTTGTAGCGAATGCACTTGCGTTCAAGAGAGCAATCATCCTCGCCGTTGATGAGATAAATGCCAAAGGGGGTGTTTTGGGAAGACCCCTGGAAATAATATGGTATGACACCGTAGATATTGCCCCTGAACGAGTTGAAACGGCTGCAAATTTTCTTGCTGCAAAGGGAGTGGCATGCGCGCATGGGGGCTGGAGCGGGTCAGGAGGAGATGTGCGATCTTTTGGAAAATATGACTTTCCTTATTTTATGAACGATTGTTCAGCCAGTTCTAAATCCGTAATGATGGAAGATCCCAAAAAGTTTTCAAATGTGTTTATGATGGGTGATACCGAGGAGTCCTATGCGCGGGAATACTTTGAGGGAATGATGTTAATTGAGCGAAAATTTGGATATAAATATCCAAATAAAGATCTTGCACTGATAGCAGCGACAGACGGTTGGAGCCAAGGCATTCAAAAGGGGCTTGTTAAGGCTGCGAAAGAGTATGGCTGGAATGTTGTGATGGAAGAAACCGTGCCGTATGGAACAGTAGAATGGGGACCTGTATTGGCGAAATTACGAGCGCTAGATCCTGCCCCGGCCTGGTTGCAGGTGGAAATCATATCGCCTCGCGAGGTGGTTACTTTCTTACGAAGCTTTTTGAAAAGACCAACCAATACGCTCATTAATTATGGTTATTCTGGTAATTCTCCTGAGTTTTTGAACCTAATGAAAGAAGAGGCGGATGGAATAATGATTGCTTCTGGTATGTATATCCCAATACCTCTACCGACAAAAGATGGTCAGGATTGGTTGGAGAGATATGTAAAAAAGTTTGGCGATATGCCGTCAGCAAGCATGCCATCGGTTTATAACGGGGTCTATGCATGGGCAGAAGCGGTCGAAGCGATAGGGGATGAAACAAAATATAAAGAAATATGTGAACATATCGCAACGCATAAATATGAAGCTATCCCTGGAATCCCATTTAGCTTTTCAGGAGGGGACAGCGACCACATCGTAGAACTGCCATATAGCACAATGCCGCAGGCTCAAATACAAAATGGAGAAGTTAAAACGCTCTTTTGGAAAGGAGAATTATATCAAGACTACACAGGAGTAGCTCATAATTTTATTGTTCCTCGATGGATAAAAAGATAAGTAATAAATGATATGAATGATGGAGGGCTTTCAAAAAAAGCCCTCCATCATATCCAATTTAAAATAATTGAAACCGGTAAGAAAGTAAAATGATAGAAGAATTATTAGAGACGTTATTAAGCGGCATTATCAATGGCTCTGTCTATTCTTTAATTGCAATCGGATTGTCGCTCGTTTATGGAATAACAAACACGTTTAATTTCGCTTATGGATCATTGTTTGTTTTAGCGGGATATACAGCATGGCTTCTTTTTTCTTTTGGATTATCATATCCATTTGTTTTTTTGTCGGTTCTCATTATTCTATTCATACTTTCGATGTTAATTGATTACGCACTTATCGGTCCATTACGCAAGAAAAGAAAAGATTGGGAAATAGCGGCGATATTAACAACATTAGGGCTTGCGTTATTTCTGGACAACCTTCATCTAGCTCTTTATGGCCCTTGGGTTAAATCTTTACCGCCACTAGTCAAAGGGAGTATTAACATCGCGGAAAACTATATTCCGAAACATGATGTTATCGCATTCTTTGCTTCCTTTATTGTGATTGGATTGTATTACATATTTTTAAAGAAAACATGGATTGGTATGGCAATGAGGGCAGTTGCTCAGGATATTATTGGGGCTGATATTGTCGCAATACCGCGAAATAGAATATTTATCACGTCTTTTGGGATAAGTGGAGTACTTGTAGCTTTTGCAGCTATTTTATCTGCTCCTCGATATTTTGTAGTATATACTGGAGGATGGGAAATATTAATAAAAGGGTGGGTCATGACAGCTTTCGGAGGGCTAGGAAGTATTTTAGGAGCAATTGTTGCCGCATTTATTCTAGCTATAGTGGAAGCTTTCGTAGGGTGGAAATTCGGTTTTACCTGGACACTTGCAGCATGGTTTATCGTTTTAATCGGCGTTTTTATATTCAGGCCAAAAGGTCTTTTCGGAACACGTAGTTAATTATTATCTAAACCGGAAGATATAAACTAATATCATGAAATTAAGTAAAGAATTATCTCTGTTATTATTGATTCATGTCGTTTTATTATTCATGCCTATACTATTTAATAATAATATCGCATTTATCAATATATTAATAATTTGTCTTATTTATGGTATTGTTACTGGTGCTTGGGATCTGCTCATAGGATTTTCTGGAGTATTTTCATTTGGAGCAATTGCATTTTTTGTTGTTGGTGCATATGCTTCTGCAGTCTCAACAAATTATTTTATTTTATCACCATGGTACGGAATGGTAATCGGAGGGTGTTTTACCGCGATAATAGCAATTATTATTTCATTGGCTTGCTTAAGGATTAAGGGGGCTTATGTTGCTTTGCTCACATTCGCTTTTCATCTGTTGTTAGAACAAGTGCTCCGAAGTGAACTAGGAATACGCATCGGTACAGGAGGAGCTCAAGGTATTACAAAAATTATCCCAATAAGTATTTTGGGGTATGAGTTTTCTAAGCTGAATGTAATTTTGCCTTTCTATACAACATTGATTTTATCATTTGTTATATATTGTTCGATCTATTTCGTTATCAATTCAAAAACAGGTATTGCGTTCAATGCAATTCGAGATAATGAAGAGCTGGCTATTTCGTTGGGAATATCCGAAATCAAATTCAAAATAATCGTATTCGCCATGTCTGGATTTATTACTGGGCTGATTGGAGGTTATTACGCCCACTATGTTGGTGTTCTATCAACGAGACTTTTAGGTCTCGATATGTTTCTCTTGGTCTTGATAAGTTTGATTGTCGGGGGATCTGGTATATTTCCTGGATCAATAATCGGGACCTTTATTATTTATATGATTTCTGAATATCTTAATATCGCAGGCGTTTATCGACTCGTTATATTTGGAGTACTCGTGATAATATTTTGCAGATTCTTGCCGGATGGACTTATGGGACTAATTTATAGATGTATCAATAGATATTCATTAAATTATAAAAAGCATAATAGCATAGGTAAACCTTTAGAAGCTCAGAAATAGTGTAATTATGGAAATATTAAAAATAGATAAAGTAAGAAAAAGTTTTGGCGGATTGACAGCAATTAGCGACGTAACATTTTCTGTCGAAGAAAAAGAAATATTTGGGATAGCTGGTCCAAATGGATCGGGAAAAAGTACATTGTTCAATATGATAAGCGGTTTTTTCAAATATGAAGGAAATATTTATTTCATAAACGATAAGTTAAATAAGCTTAAGCCCAATGAAATATGTAAAAAAGGAATTGCTAGGGTATTCCAGGGGCAAATGCTTTTTTCAAGTATGAATGTTTATGAAAATATAAAGGTTGGATCTCTCTTTGGATTAAATAAACCGACTAGCAACGTTTCACATGTTGTAGACGAGGTGATAAAAATCACCGGACTAGAAAAAGTAAAAGAAAAAAAGACAAATATGGTTGGATTGTTTGAACAGAAGCTAACGATGATAGCTACCGCTTTAGCAACTAAGCCAATGATATTACTATTAGATGAGCCGACTGGCGGATTAGCGCCTGGTGAAGAAAAGAAACTATCAGATATCATAAAATTAATAAATGATGAATGTGGTCTAACAATATTAATAATTGAACATCGAATGAAAGTATTATCAGACCTATGTAAACGATTAATGATTTTAGAAAATGGGATCTGCATATGTTTAGGTAGCCCTGAAACTGTTGGAAAAGATGAAAACGTATGTCGGGTATATTTAGGAGAACCTTATGCTTGTAGTGGATAATATATGTGCTAAATATGACCGGTATCAAGCCCTATACGACGTTTCCTTTAAATTAAAAGAAAAAGATATCATAGGTATTTATGGGCCTAATGGACATGGGAAAAGCACTCTGCTCAAAACAATATGCGGAATTTTAAAGCCTTCATCGGGAACGATCAGATTGAATGGAATTGAAATTGAAAGAAAAGAAATAAAAGAAATAGTTGAACTGGGTCTCGTATACATACCCGAAAACAGGAACTTATTTCCGGAAATGAATGTAATTGAAAATTTATATCTTGGAGCCTTTAACAAGTCTGCAAGAAAAGGAATTAAAAAGAACCTTGAACTTGTATTTTATCTTTTCCCAAGATTAAAAGAGCGACAAAAACAGATTGTAAGCACAATGAGTGGGGGCGAAGCCAGGATGTTGACGATTGGAAGAGGTTTAATGAGTAATGCTGAAATATTAGCCATTGATGAGCCATCGATAGGGCTTTCTCCCATATTGCGGAAAGACGTATTTAATAAAATAGCTGAAATTAATCAAAAAGGGAAAAGCGTTATATTGGTTGAACAAAATGTAAACGAAGCGAGAGGACTAGCTTCTATCGCTTTGCTTTTAGAAGATGGTAAAATAATACTTCAAGGCGAAGAAAAGGAGGTGTTTAATGATATGCATTTCAAATCAATAATGCTTGGTTTGTAAAGAAAATATAATAATTTATAGGAGGTTTAAATGACTGATCAAAATGAATTACACAAAGAATTGAAAGATGGTGTTGTAAACTACAACAAAGAACAAGTCGTCGAGGCATCTCAAAAAGTTGTTGTTGAAAAGTACGATGCTTTAGAAGCAGTTATGGAAGGGTTGGCAGCCGGTATGGAAGAAGTTGGAAGATTATTCGATACCGAAGAATATTTTGTACCTGAGGTACTCATGTGTGCAGAAGCATTATATGCTGGATTAGACATATTGAAACCTCACATTGACAAGAAAGAAGGAGATGTTAAAGGTACCTTAGTCATTGGATCTGTTGAAGGAGATGTCCACGATATCGGAAAAAATATTGTTAAGATGATGTTTGATATTGCAGGATGGGATGTTTACGACCTTGGAAGAGATGTTCCTCTTGAAAACTTTGTGAACGAACAGCTTCGAACAAATTCGGATATAGTTGCAATGTCGGCAATGATGACGACAACAATGCAGTCTATGAAAAGAGCGGTCGAAATGATCAAAGAAAAAAATCCGAATGTTGCAATTATGCTCGGAGGAGCGCCGGTTACACGAGAGACTGCCGATTTGTTTGGAGCAGACGGCTATGCCGAATCATCAGGGAATGCAGTTTCGGAAGCAATAAAAATGGTTGCACGACTAAGAGAACAGCATGGACAGAATAAATGATACTTTTAATTAACCGCATAAATTAAATAATAATACAAACAAAAAGAAGGTGATGATATGACTAAAAAAGAGAGATTAGCCGCAATCATTAATGGAGAAACCCCTGACGCAATGCCTGTTTTTCCATTTATCTTGACCCATGGGGTATACAGTAATGGGTGGACTTTGCCAGACATCACCGGGCAAGGTTGGTTGGATACAGAAAAATCTGCAAAAACTGTTACCGAAACGGTAAAAAAGTATAATTATGACTTTAATTTCGGTTCGTATATCGATTTATATTTTGGTCTTGATACATTAGGGGGAGTTCTGAAAGTACCGGATCAAATTGGAGGTGTTGTAGGAGCATCAAAATATCCCGTAGAAACACCACAAGACTGGCCTGAAGTCAAAAAAAAGATGGCGTCCATATTTGAAAAGGATAATAGAATAAAAAGCACATTGGATGCAATAAAGATGGTCGCAAAAGAGATTGGTGATGAATATCCCATTATGGCCTGGGGAATGCCGGGAGCAACAAATGCCTCATGCCTTTTGAGAGTTACAGAGGCGCTATGTAAAGATACATTGACAGATCCGAAATTTGCGCATGATTTATTTGATCATGCAAATAAATTCTGCATGGAATTCATCAGGAGACAGTACGACGCGGGTTGCAACAGTCTGTGTTTCATCGGAGATGTTTTCGGTACAGAACTGATATCACCAAAAATGTATGAAGAATTCGGCGCGCCTTACGTTGTGGAAATCGTTGATATGGTTCGAAAAGAATTTAACCAGGATACATGGTTACATGTTCATGGATCCTTCTTTAAGCCAAAAGCCGGAGGGATTTTGGAAAAATTAATCACTGAAACAGGAGTTAAAGGAGTTCTGCTCGATCAAGATCATTCCCCTGAATGGCTGGACGAAAATATATCAAAAAAGTACAATATACCGACAGGAATACCATATCATTGTCCATATTTATGGGTCGGTCCTGAAGATAGGATCGAGAGAGAAATGAAAGAGTATATACCGAAATGTAATAGCCAGTATTCATTTATGGCTCCAAGTTGCGAAATTCCACCGGATGTTCCAGAAAATCATTTCAAGAAATGGGTAGAAGTAACACATAATTATAGCAAAGAAATTTATAATTCGAAAAAATAGCTTATATGGCAAAAATATCATAAACCGAAAGGGGAACGCTAACTCTGCGCAAGCTGCAGAGTTAGCGTTGTATCTATGAGCAAAATATCTTGAGACGGAGATATCCTGATATTTGACGTGGAGGGATAAAATTACTATCAATAGACTAAAGAAGTGGATTGTCTATCTTATTAAAATAATGAAAATATCTTAATAAATCAATTTAATTATAGTAATTTATTACGAAAAGGCTCTATGTTACAAGAATAAAAATGGAATAGCACTGCTATGAAAGGAGAATAAAATGATCGAATCGGTTCAAGTATACACTGCGGGTTGCCCTAGATCTTTGGTTACAGCAGCAAACCTCCGAAAGGCCGTTAAAGAGATGGGCTTAAACATTGAAGTCGAAGAAATTGATCAAGCGGAAACAAGAAGAGCGCATGGGATTGCGATTACCCCAACTATTAGAATAAACGGTGATATTAAAACGCAGGGAAAAGCCGCTGATGTCGAGCGTTGTAAAGAGTTTTTAAGCGAATATCTATGAGCTTTTAAATGCGGTATTTGGAGGCCTCCCGCCCCGAAGAGCAGGACTCTCCGGGAAGGAAATTATTCGGTATTTTAAGAGCTTCCTTCACCTTAAAAGGCGGGAAAAAGGGGGCGTTTCGGTAAAAATAAATTACGTAACTATTATTAAATACGAATATTTATAATTTGGTAAAATACAAGCGGTTTTCAAGAAACGATTTAAGAAACGAAGCGATAATATTTGAGGGTTGATTATTATGAAAAAACTTACATCAAAACAGCGCGTAATGCGATTGTTGAACAAGGAACCAATCGACACGATGCCTTTTTTCAGCGGGATGGGAATGGTGGTCATGCCGGGAATAAAAAAAACTGGTTTCAAATTTTCAAGCATACACACAGATCCGGAACGAATGGCCCTTTCGGCGATATGGTCCTCAAGGGAAATGGGATTTGATTGTGTTGTTATTCCATATGATATGACCATGGAATCAGAAGCCATGGGAAACAAAATAAGCTTATATGAAAGCTCATCGGATATTCTTTATCCAACAATACCTGAAAAAATATGGAAAAGCATTGACGACGTGGTGATTCCTGAAAACATCGAGAAAAAAGGTCGCCTTCCAATTATCCCGAAGGCAATTGAATTCATAAAAAAGGAAGCACCTGATTTGCCAATAGGTTGCTGGCAGTTGGGACCCTTTACGCAGGCAGGACAAATATTAGATTTGGATTTGGTTTTAAAAGGTGTTTTCAAAGAAAGAGATAAAGTAGAAAAGCTTCTTGACGCGCTTGTAATGATGATAATTAAGCTCGGACAATATTTGCAAAACGCCGGTTGTGATTACATCACGTTAAGAGAGCCAGGCGCCGCTGCCGATTTATTAAACCCCCGGTTGTTCAGAGAAATAATAAAGCCCAGACTTGAACAAATTCTCTCCGAATGGAAATCTCCGAAGCTGCTGCATATGTGCGGAAAGACTGAACCTATATTGAAAGATATGGCGGATTGTGGATCTGACGGCATTACTGTTGATATAAAATGCAATGTCGCCAAAGGACGGGAAATTTTAGGGCCCAATGTTCTTTTTATGGGTAACCTGGACACTTACAAAATGACATGTGATCCTGAGACTCCAAAAGAAACAGCAATTGAACACATCAAATCGATGATTGATTTGGGTGTTGATGCAGTTATGCCTGGATGTGATTTGTGGCCTGATGTTATCGAAGAGAATTTGCACGCTTGTGTTGAAACCACACATTCCTACGGAAAAAAAGAAAGCCCTGCAGTAAAAAGGTTGTCAGAATAGAATTCAGATAAAGTGCACATCGGTAGAATTGCGATTATTAATTCATAAATGAAGATTTAATGTATTAAGGAGACTGAAGTGTACATTTTTGATAAAGAACAACAAATCTGTGAAATCGGGGGGATTAAATTTGGTGGACAGCCTGGAGAATACCCATGTGTATGTGTTAGTTCGATTTTTCAGAAGGGGGATAAGGTATTTGAAGGTAAAAGAAAAGATGGTTTTAATAAACAAAAAGCATTACAACTTATCAATATGCAAGAAAAGTTATCTAAGCAAACGGGTATTCCAGGTATGGCTGATATCATAGCCAATACGGGTCAGGAATTTAAAGTTTTCATTGATTTTATCACTTCTGAAAGCGATATGCCTTTTTGCATCGATGCGTGGACACTGAAGCCGAAACTGGAGGGGGCTGCTTACTGTGCGGAAAATAATCTTCTTGATCGCATGTTTTATAATAGTTTAACAGTTTGGGAAAAAGATTTGGAGACAGAGGTTCGAGAAATTTATGGAATTGGCGTCAAACATGTTCTTTTGGTTGCCTTTGACCAATCGGATCAAATGCCCACAGGAAGGATATCCGGAACAAATAAAATTCTCGAGGTTATTGATAAAGTCGGTGCTAAGTTCGAAAGTATATTTGTGGATACGTCGGTAATGAATGGTCCAGCAACTGCATTTTGTAGTATTGCAAACAAAATGATTAAAGAAAAATGGGGGATACCAACAGCGAGTGCACCTAGCAACGGATCCTACATGGATCGAAAGCGGTTCAAGGAGTTGTGGGATTTCAAAGGATGGTCATCGACGGATGCGGCATTACAAGCCTTAGCTTCATTTTATTACCATGATGTTATTTTCTCGGGACCAATGGCCGGAGCTAACCGAATATTTCCAGCAGTTGCTGAAGCAGAATCATTTCTCGCAACAGCATTTTTTGCAGAAACAAAAAAACTGCCAAAAGATGCAAATCATCCTTTATATAAACTCTTTCCCGAATTTGTGGAACAATTAAAAACGCTTGCATAAATGTCGCGAAAATACAAATAACAATATGAAAACATTATATGAAATGAATAATATATTTATTTTATTTAAAAAACAAACGATTGATATGTTTTACGTGAAAGATAAATGGTAGGAGATTAAAAAATGAACGATACTGATGCAATGATTATTTTTCAACCTTCGGGTCGAAGAGGAAGAGTAAAAAAAGGTATAAGTGTGCTAGAAGCCTCTAGATTAATTGGAGTTGATATTGAAGCGCTGTGTGGGGAAAAAAAGGTTTGCGGAAAATGTAAAATCCGCATTGAACAGGGTCGATATGATAAATACGGTATAGAATCTAAAATTAATAATGTTAGTAAATGGCAAGAAGAGGAAGAAAAATTTATAACCAATAAAGAAAAAAACAATGGGTATCGATTGGCTTGTTGTGCAATAATTAATGGGGATTTATTGGTATACATACCCGAAGAGTCTAGGGCGGGGAAACAAATTGTAAGCAAAGCAGCTAGAGATATTCATATCGAACCCAATGCTGCAGTCAAGCTTTATCACGTTGAAGTAGATCCCCCTAGATTCGATGAGCCGACAGCAGATTTTGAAAGAGTTTGCAAAGTTCTTGAAAGAAATTATGGATTAAGAGACTTGACAGTTGATATTCTCGCACTAAGGGAATTACCGAATGCTTTAAGAAACGGGAAATGGTCTATCACAGTAAGTGTTTGGAATAATAAGGAAATAATTAGGTTTCGCCCAGGAATGGTCGAACAGCTGTATGGATTGGCCATCGATGTGGGCACAACTACAGTCGCTGCTTACTTTTGCGAACTTAAAAGTATGAAGGTTATCGATACCGTGTCAATGATGAATCCTCAATGTAAATACGGCGAAGATGTCATGGCACGGATCACTTATCATATGACGAACCAAAACGGCTTGAAAAGAATGAGCGATGATATCATTCAAGGGTTGAATTCTTTGATAGATCAAGCAATAGAAAGTACATATCCACCTAAAAAAAAGAAAAAGTCAGTAAAAGATGGAAAACGAACTGGTGATAATATTGAAAAACCTGAGAATGGTAAAAACTACCTTAAGCTCACTCGCAATGATATTGAAGATTTGACAATCGGCGGAAATACCGCCATGCACCATATCTTACTTCAATTGGATCCAACATACGTCGGGCTTGCGCCGTTTCCTCCCGTGATTCATCACAGCCTGGATATTAAGGCTAGAGATATCGGGATTAAAATCAATCCCTCATCTTACGTATTTGTTCTTCCAAATGAAGCCGGATTTGTGGGTGCAGACAATGTGGGTGTCCTTATCGCTGAAGAGCCATATAAGGATGAAGAGGTTCAATTAATAATAGATATCGGAACCAATGGTGAACTGGTGCTCGGGAATCGAAAAAAAATGATTTCTTCCTCGTGTGCAACTGGTCCTGCTTTAGAAGGTGCGCAGCTTTCGTATGGCATGCGGGCAGCTCCAGGTGCAATTGAGAGGATTGCGATAGATCCAAAAACAAAAGAGGTGGATTATAAGGTTATTGGACGTGAAGCCTGGCGAAAATATTCCGATCCAAAAGAGATGAAGGCAAAGGGCATTTGTGGGTCTGGTATACTTGATCTGTTGGCGGAGCTGTATGTTTCCGAAGTTATATTGAAAAGTGGTGTTTTCAACAAAGAAGCACTTAAAGGAAATGCACGTTTTCGGATTAACGCAGATACAAAAAAGCCTGAGTATGTACTGGCTTGGTCTGAAGAAACCAGTATCGGTAAGGATATTGTGGTAACTCAAAAAGATATTCGACAAATTCAGCTTGCTAAAGGAGCTTTGTATGCTGGATGTAAGCTTATGATGCGCAGGATGGGTTTAGAAAATGTCGATAAGATCAAAATAGCAGGCGCATTCGGTACGCATGTGGATCGCACGAAAGCTTTAATAATGGGCTTATTTCCAGATTGTGAAATCAAAAATATTAAAAGTATTGGTAATGCTGCAGGTGATGGATGTCGGGCAGCCCTTTTAAATTATAAAAAACGTTTTGAGGCAAATTGGGTGTCAAGAAATGTAGAGTACGTGGAACTTACAGTGGAAGGGGATTTTCAGAAGCAGTTCATGGAGGCAATGCAAGTACCTCATATGAAAGATCCTTTTCCAAATCTGACAGGCATTGTTCCCGAAAACTTATTGAAACAATGAGAAATTAAAATAATTCAAGCATAAATTATTGAACAAATCGAACGTATTTCAATATATCGAACAAAAACATATTTCCAACAGTGATTATTAGATTGTTAAAGGATTTATTTTGGACGGTAAAGGAAAAATCTTTATAAGTGTTGATCCTGGAGTTTGCGGATTTGAATGCATAATAACCGCGCAAAAAGACGCAAATAATACTGTAGAAATCAATATCATCGGTTCCAAATGTAAAAAGATACAAAGGTTATCAAAAATAATCAATACAATAACACTTGAAGAAATGTTTCTGCCGTTCACTCAAAATCCACTATTTCTGTCAATGGAAAACGTAAAATGTCACATTTCGTGCCCATTATCCACGGCGATATTGAAGTCAGCAGAAGTTGCTTTTGGATTGGCAGTTCCCAAACCAGTGAAAATAAGTTTTATCGCCTCTAAAGAAAGATGAGTCAAAAATGAGTGTTCAAAAGATCGTACCCTTTAAATTTAATGCTGGAATTACATCTGATTTAACAAAGAAATTACTTGAAAAGGGAAAATCGTATGGTTTAAAAAAGATTGTTCCTTTGTCCACTGAAAAAATCGTTGTAGCTGAATGGGTTGATTTAAAATGCAAATACGGTTGCAAACGATACAATACCAGCTGGTGTTGTCCTCCCAACACTCCTGACCCGGATAAGGTTCGCTCGATTCTTTCTCAATATAGCTCTGCGTTGCTTCTAGTGGGAGAAACGAAGTATGAGAATTTTTATAGGGATAATGATCGTAAAAGAATTATCCAGATACAATCATGGAAAAGCACATTAATTATCGAAAGACTGCTGTTTTTAGAAGGGTATTATAAGGCGTTCAGCCTTGTAAGCGAATATTGCCCTTTATGTAGAGACTGTGCCTATCCTGATAACTGCCGATTCCCACAAGAAAAGAGGCCCTCATTAGAATCTTTTTCAATTGATATTCTTAGCACGCTTAACAATGTAAATATTGTTACAAACGTCGCAAGAAATAAATGCGATGAATATAACCGTTACAGTCTTATTCTTTTAGAGTAATTGATCAAATAAAATATTTTTAGTTATTTGGTACATAAAATGACAATAATGGTTGGATTAAAATATGCAGCAATATCGGTGCGTTTGATAGAATTAGCGATAAAGTATGCAAAGGCGTTAGGTGGAGAAATAATACTTGTCCATTGTCTTGAAAAAGACGCTGAAAATGATTTTCAAAAAATACGAAACGCTGAAAACTTTTTAGAAGATATGACGGTGAATGTTATCGATAGGGAAGTTGAATGTGTATCCTATCTTTTAATAAGAGGAAATGATCCTGGCGAAGAACTGGTTCATTTTGCTAACGAAAAAAATGCAGACAGTATTATTATAGGTGTTAAAGATCGATCGAAAGCAGGAAAAATTGTATTTGGTTCAACTGCACAGTATATTATTCTTAATGCTCATTGTTCTGTGATAACATTAAATATAGATAGATGAAAAAATTACGGTTGGTTTATGCTTATTGATATTTAGTAAATAAATAATATGGCGAAATATTATTATTACTTCTTGAAACAATGAATGAAATTAATGGAAAGACAAATGTATTTATTATATCCGGATTTCTAGGATCTGGAAAGACGACTCTTCTAAAAAGAATAATAGATATAGAAGAAAATATGGCGGGCACCGTAATATTAGTAAATGAATTTGGAGAGATAGGAGTTGATAAGGAATTATTGAACGAAGCGGGAACTGATGTTATAGAGTTGGCAAGTGGATGTATTTGTTGCACTATCGTAACCGAACTGAGAAATTATTTAAAAAAGATATGGGAACGATATCATCCATCGAGACTTTTTATTGAAACATCCGGCATTTCTGATCCCAAAAATATAATCGATATATTAAAAGAAGATCCTTATATAAAACGGTATTCCCTAAAGAAGATTGTCACGGTATTAGATGTGAATTATTGGAAAAAACGGGAATTATTTGGAACCTTTTTTGAAAATCAGCTCAAATGCGCCAACCTGATACTCCTTAACAAGATCGATCGAATTGATAAAGATGAAATAGCGGACATACTAATTGAAATGAATGCGTTGTTTCGAAATTTTCAAATCATTCCAACGGTACATTGTAAAGTTAATCCTGAGCTGATATTTGAATTTCCGGATTACAAAATTATTATCAATAATGCCCAAAAGAATTTCTTAAGCGGAGACTTTAAAATCGAAACGATGATTAACCATCCATTAATAAACCAGCCGGAGTCAATTAGAGATTCAAAATTCAAGACATTCATCTTTGAAGAATCTAGGCCGTTGAATTTCTATTGTTTTAAGAAATTTATAGAGGAATTACCGCATAACGTTTTTCGTGTTAAAGGAAAAGTTTTTTTCACGAATAAATCTAATATTATTAATTACGATGGAAAATCAGCAGAATGGCTACCTTTGGAAAAAGCGGGCATAACTCAACTGGTTTTTATTGGCTGGGGTATAAAAACTCAAGAAATAATTAATAAACTTTATAAGTGCATAATTAAAGAAATTAAAGTCCCCAATAAAAACTCTGTTTGTTGAAAAAAATCTTCATTTTTGCCAGCCCAAATCCGTAAAGCCAATTTCATTGTTCGAATCAGCCTTAACGGGGTTTCGTGTTTTTTTATACGATACAATAAAATGGTTGACATCGTCATTTAAAATTGATAGTCTGTACCGAAATGATAAAAAAGGAGACTCCCTTGTTGGATCAACTGGACCAATTGGTCGCCCACCTCCATGAAATTGCGTGGCAATTCGGCCCGAGGGGGCTCAACGGAGAATGTTGCGGAGATCTGTCGATGCCAGAATTCCGAGCATTGAAAATGGTCGATGCGAACTCGGCTTGTGCTGTTCAGGATATCGGTTTTGCACTGGACTTCACCAAGAGCGGCGCTACGCGGGTTATCGATCGACTGGAGAAAAAAGGTTACGTCCTCAGGGAACGTTCCGAAAATGACGGCAGGATTGTTTACGTGAAAATTACGCCAAAGGGAAAGGAGGCACTGAAGCGAATCGACGAAGACTTCCGCCGGAAACTCCAACAACTGATCGCCGAAATGGATCCAATTGTCGCGAACGCCCTGCCGAATGTCCTGTCGCATCTGGTAAAGACTTTGCGGAGAGAGTTTTTTATTGCAAGCGGTTGATAGCATCAACCAAAAGGAATAAATCATATGAATGCCCTATCAAGCGCATTGTATTATTTTGTTTTTATTACTGTGGAATTGACCTTGCTTTTCCTGGCCATCAGCACGGTTGTGGCGCTGTTGCTGAAATATATTCCCCAGGAACGGTTTCGCGGCTGGCTTGCCAATCGCGGCGTTTTCGGAAATTTTCTCGGGACAATCGTCGGATCGCTGACGCCTTTTTGCGCATGCTCCACCATCCCCATGACACTCGGTTTTTTAAATGCGGGTGTGCCGTTCGGACCCGTAATGTCTTTTGTGATTGCCTCGCCGCTTCTGAATCCGATCATTATCACGATGGTAGCGGCGTTGATGGGCGTTCAGGTATGTGCCATCTACTTTTTCGTCACGTTTACCGCTTCCGTCATTTTCGGTGTTGTGCTAGAGAAGACCGGATGCGCAAAATACGTCAAGAGAGTCCGGATTGTTGGTGGGAATCATGAGGTCGGCACAGCGACAGCGTCAAGTCGTTTCCGGGATAAACTTTTTGCGTCCTTCCAATCGGCCTGGAGAGATTTCAGGGGAGTTCTCTCTTACTTGCTGATCGGTGTTGCCGTGGGCGCTTTTATCTATGGGTATTTACCCCAGGAGTTCGTGGTTCGAATTGCAGGACCCGACAATCCCCTGGCGATACCCGTGGCCGCCGTCATCGGGATTCCCCTTTATATCCGGGCCGAGACGGCCATTCCCATCGGTTTGGCGCTGTATCAGAAAGGCATGAGTTTAGGCGCCGTCATTGCTCTGATCATCGGTGGGGCGGGAATGGCGATCCCGGAGATGACAATGCTGGCCGGCATTTTCAAAAAAAAATTGGTCGCCGCCATTGTCAGCGTCATATTCATCACGGCGGTGGGCGGTGGATTTGCATTCGACCTTATGATGCCATAATACCAGTTAGAATGGCTTTGTAAACTTGAACCGCAACAGCGAGCGCATTCCCCGCAGGTTCTGCCCGGCGGCAGTGCGTCGCGGGTTGGAGCCAAGCGGGCCCGCGCAGCCCTGCCGTCAGGCAGAAATCCCGCCTTGCGGGGCAACGGGGCGGCTTCAATACGGGACGAGAGTGTTCCGGTCAACATTAAATTGATATTACTCAAAAAGTGAGGGAAAGGAAGACTCAAATGGCAGAAAACAAAAAAAACGAAAAGAAAGGCCTGTTCAAACGACTTTTCAGTGGAGGAACAAAGGAACCCTGTTGTTGCGCGATTCAACTTGAAGAGGCCCCGGAAGAACAACAGGGTACCAAAGGCAAGCCGGCTGAAGAAAAAAAATCCAAGGGCTCCGAGACAGCATGAAATGAATAAAATCGAGCGATTTCAAGCAATCAGAGAAAGACGGCAACCCGATTGCATGCCGGTGTGGCCGCGGGTGATGTCCCAGATGATCTACAGTCACGGTCTTTTATTGACGGAAGTCACCGGAGTCGATTGGTATGACGTTGAAAAAATCACCGAAGCGGTTTTGGCCAATATCCGTTTCAACGATTATGATCTGGCGATACCGACCTATATTGATCATGCTTTCGGGGTGCCGCCGCTGGGGGGGGAGATTCATATCCCGGAAAAATTCGGCATAGCGGCCGGTCCCACCGACAATAAACCGGTTCGGAGCAAGGCAGACTGGCCCCGAGTCAAGAAGCTTCTTGCTTCATTTGACATGAACGCCACCGATCCTCGGATGGCGGGTGCTTTGGAAGTCATTAAAAATGTCGCGGCCGAAGTGGGTAATGAAATGCCGCTTGTCGCCTCGGCCTATGTGGGAAGTGTGGCCGCGATGCATCTTTTCCGTCCGAATGAAGCCATCCTGGAAGATATGTATGAAGATCCGGAATGGGTGGACGAAATGGCTTGTGCGGCAACCGATTGGAGCATGGATTGGATCCGTGCCCAGTATGAAAGCGGGGCCAACAGTGTGACGTTTCTTGCCGAAGTGATGGGGACCTTGATGGTCAATCCTTCGATGGCGCAACGTTTCAATCTGGAGAACATCGCGCGAGTGGTCGAAATGGTGAAAAAAGAATTCGGCCAGGGGACCTGGCTGCATACCCATGGCGATATGACAACCCCGAAAGCATATGATTATCTGACGGCGTTAGCCACTCAAACCGGACTTGAAGGATTCCACTTCGACGAATTGAATCCCACCGATTGGATTATGGACCATGTGGTCGAAAAGTTTAATGTTTCGGCCTGTATCATTACCGACGGCCACCTCATTGTGCACGGGCCGGTAAATAAAATCCGGCAGGAAGTGAAACATCAATTATCTCAAATCCGTGAGGGTTTGGGAATCATGATGGCGCCGAGTTGCCAACTCCTGCCCGCAACACCCAATGCCCATTTTAAAGCCTGGGTGGATGCAACTCATGAATTCGGCAGGTATCCTCTCGACAACTCCGGTCCGGACAAGGATTCCGATAAAATCCCGGCATCCGGGGAGAAAAGAAAATGACACGCCCTGAAAATTCTACCTGAGTTGTACCTTTAAAATACGCGAAGAGAGTCTCTTTGCGCATTCCGGGCAGTACCGGTGGTGTTCCTTGAGATCCGGATGATCGTGGGTGCGATGGTGGATGGCATCCAAGAATTTCATGGTGGCGAAACGCCTGCCGCATCCTTCGCAAACGGCCAGGGGATGCCGGCCGATGACCTCGTCCCGGATGGAAATGGTCCGCATCGTTTCATCATCCGAAATGTGGATCACCTGGGTGGGGCAGATATTGGCACAGGTCCCGCAGCCGATGCACCGGTCTTCCACCGGGACGATGTAGCGCCTTTCTCCGCGCTTTTCCAACGTTAACGCCACAGCCCCCACGATCTCCTTGCAGACCTGTTCGCACAGCCGGCATCGGATGCAGCCGTCAGGGGGCGGGTCGATGGCGATATGAAATTCCCCGGCGAGTCGATGCAGCCGTTCCGCCTGGGGCGCCTGTTTCAGGAGTGCCGCCATGGCCCTTTCCCGGGACGAGTGGATGTCCGGACTTTCGGTTTGAACGATCAATCCTTCGCTGGTTTTCACCAGGCAGGCCCGGCGCGTATGGGGGATGCTGTCCGCATAGGAGACATCCACGACGCACAGCCGGCACGCCCCGATGGGATGCTTGAGCGCGGGAAGATAACAAATCGCCGGCACACGGAACCCGTGATCCAGAAGGATTTCGAGAAGATTGGCCCCTTCGGGTACGGTCAACATCCGATCGTTGACGTTGATGGAAACCTTGGAATCGTTCATGCCTCGTCCAGCAATTTCAGGCAGTCTTGAGGAAAACGGTGGGTCCCCTTGTCTTGCAGGCTTACCTCGATGAGAGCATCGGGATCGTTTTTCGCGGTGTCGGGATCCGTGACAATGCCGTGCAACCCCACGTACTGGTCCATGTGTCCCTCCCAGCTTTCATCGCTGGATTGACGATAGATGACGACCTTGTCGCCTTTTCGAAACATGATCCATATCCTTTCACAATCCCCCGTCATGCGGTATCAAACAGGCAGGTGGTCCGCATGGGTGCGGGCGCTTTCCTTCCGTGCACAGGCATCGCAGCGTTTTTGACTGCTAACGGCCGGTTTTATTTCCTGGATACGATTTTTCGTGTATTCCAGGAACCGTCGCGGACCCAACACAGCGCCGCAGGTCTCGCAATATTCGAGCTTTTCCCGATTCAGGATCGTACCACAATAGGATAACATGCGTTCATCGCTCCGGTCCACGATTTTTATGGCGTCATTGGGGCAATTGGCCGCACACGCCCCGCAAAGAATGCATCGTTCCGCGGTGATCCGAAAATCGGTATGACCGGGATGGTCGAAATCAAGAAACCCGAATTCCAGGGCATTGACACCGATTTTTTCCCGGCAGACCTCGACGCAGTTACCGCACCGCAGACAGATGTCGCAGCGCAGGCACCGCCGGGCTTCTTCTCTTGCGGCCGCCTCGGAGAATCCCAGTTCCACCTGCTGAAACGTGGTGCGGCGCCGTTCGATGTTCAAGAGAGGCATTTCCGGCCGTTTCAGCGTCATCTTTGTGCTGGCGGGAATTTCCAGCCATGGGACACGACGCCTTCGGACGGGCACCGGCGGCATGAACGGCTGGGGAATGCCGGAAAGGTACCGGTGAATGGCTTCCGCCGCGCGCTTTCCCGCGCCGATGGCTTCCACCACCGTGGCGGGCCCGCTGACCGCGTCTCCTCCGGCAAAAACGCCGGGTATCGACGTTTCCATGCTCACGGTGTTGGCGTGAATGGTACGCCGCCGGGTCCATTTGAGTTCGTCCACATCGTTCAAACACTCCTGATCGACCTGCTGTCCGATGGCCGGAATAATGACATCGGCTTCCAGGACGAAATCGCTGTCCGGAACCGGTACGGGAAAGAGGCGGTCGCCGTCTTCCTTCCGGATAAGGGTGGCGCTCAGGCATTGCAGACCCGTGACCTTGCCCGGTTCTCCCAGAACCGCCTTGGGGATGGTGAGAAACAAGATGCGGATTCCTTCGTCTTCCGCATGTTCCACTTCTTCGATGTCGGCGGGCATTTCCGCGCGGGTGCGGCGGTAGGCGATGGTCACCGCGTCGCTGCCCAGCCTCAAACAGGTCCGGGCGGCGTCGATGGCCACGTTGCCGCCGCCGATGATGACGGCGCGTTTTCCCGGCAGGCGCCGATCCCCCAAGGCCACACGCCGCAACAGTTCGATGGCATCCGTGACCTGGGGAAAATCCTTTTCCCCTTCAATGTTGAGCCGAAAGGCCCGGTGCGCTCCGATTCCAAGGAATACCGCATCGAACCCCTGGGATTTGAGATCCCCCAGGCGAAAATCTTTCCCGAACCGGACTTCGAAACGGAAGGTAACGCCGAGGTCCTCAAGCATGCCCACTTCCCGGTCGATAACTTCCCGGGGGAGGCGGTACCGGGGGATGCCCAGCATCATCATGCCGCCGGCCACGGATAGGGCTTCGAAGACCGTAACGCGGTACCCGTTCAGCGTTAGATAATATGCGGCGGTCATGCCGCCGGGGCCGGCGCCGATGACCGCAACGCGCTTTCCGGTATCCGGCGCCTTGGGCGGGTTGACGTAACGGCGGTCGGAAAGGGCCCGCTCTGCGGCAAAGGCTTTCAAGGTTTTAATGGCGACGGGCTTGTCGATTCGGCCCCGCACGCACATGAACTCGCAGGGCCGGGTGCACACCAGGCCGCACACCCAGGGGAAGGGATTGTCTTTGCGGATTACCGCAACGGCCTCATCGTCTCGGCCCTGGGCGATGAGGTTGACGTAGGTGGGGACATCGATCCCTGACGGACAGGCCATCTGGCATGGGGCGGGGACCAGGCGCACGCAGTCCCCGGAGCGGCAGTTATGGGTGTCGATGTGGCTTTGAAACACTTCCCGGTGGGTCTCAAGGGATTCCCGGATCAAGTCGGGAATCCCTGCGGTGCCTTGAAAATCCGCAATCCCGGAGAGATCCTCGGCCAGAGAGCGAAGGGCATTCAAATGGTCATCCCCGGCCCGGCCCCACGCCACGTCCTGCAAAAGATCGCGAATTTCTTCGGCGATCCGCCGGCTCTTGGGATGGGACAGACGTTCCGATTGAAGCATTCCCATCAGGCTTGACAGGGTCTGATGGACCGGGCATTTCTGCTCGGACATCGGTGCGCCTCCTTGGCCTCTCGATTTACGTGATGCGGTTTTCCAGGCTGGCGATGACCCTGGCGTGCCGCTCCCTCCGGATTTGGGTCATGTCTTCGACTTTCCCGAAATGAAGGCAATGAGTGGTGCAGATGGTCACGCAGGCCGGCCGCAACCCGGCGTCCAACCGGTCCTTGCAGTAGTCGCACTTGACAACCTTTCCCGTTTCCGGGTTCCACTGGGGGGCGCCCCAGGGGCAGGCGTTGATGCAGGTTTTGCACCCCACGCACAGGTTCGAATCCACAGATACGATGCCGTCCGAAGAGCACTTTCGCATGGCGCCGGTGGGGCAGGCCGCCACGCACCAGGGGTTTTCACAATGGAAACAGGGCATGAAGACATAGGACGCCCTGGGAAGGGTGCCGATCATCTTGGGAGCCACATGGATCACCTGGCAGGGCCTGGGACCCATGGGCAGGCCTTTGTTGCTTTTGCAGACAATTTCACAGGAATGGCAGCCGATGCAGTTTTTCGTGTCCTGAAAAAGATAATACTGGCTCATTCAGATCCTCCAGAGGTTATGCCGGATTGACGGTGACGATGGTTTCGTGCAGGGCGGGACTCCCGCCGATCATATCCGATACGTTTTCTTCCAGGAGCGCCTCGGACAGGCCCTTGTTGAAAGACCGCGACGCCTTCTCGCTTTCATGGCCGAATCCATGAAGCATGAAGGCCCCTTCGGGGTGAATCAGATCCGTGACATGGGCCCGGATGGTTCCGGAACCCGCTTTTGACGTGACGACCACCCGGTCGCCGTTTTGGATGCCGAGATTCGCCGCCCGACCGGCATTGATCCACAAGACGTTTTCGCTGCAAAGTTCGTTTAGGTAAGGGTTGTTCTGGGTGGATACGTGGGTGTGCAGGGCATTTCGCCCCGTGATGAGCCGGAAACGATCCCCTTCAAGATCCGGCATGGCCTCATAGGGGGGAAAGGAGGGGAATCCTGCGTCTTCGAGAAGCGAAGAGCGGAACTCGATCTTCTTTGACGGGGTTTTGAGTTTGAGCCCCTCCAGGCGGTTCCAGAAGATCTGCTTGTCCGTGTATGCCACAAAACCCTTCTTGTCGAAATCTTCCAGGGTGAATCCGGTGTCTTCCAGTTGCCACCGGACAAGCGCGTCAATGTCTTCGTAAGGGAAAAAGCGGCCGATATTGAGCTTTTCCCCCAGCTGTTTTAAAATAAGGGCGCCATGTCGGGTATCATAACGCGGCAAAACGGCTTGACGGCGCAGGAACATCTGGGGTTTGATCCCGTTTGCTTGCTGTATACAGTCAGTGCGTTCGAGATACATGGATTCGGGGAGTATTATGTCTGAAAACCAAGCAATATCGCTCCAATTGATGTCTATGGTGACAATTAAATCCAGTTTTTCCAGCGCCTTTTTTGTAAGATTGGTGTCCGGAAACGACATTAAGGGGTCGAAGCGATAGGCGATCAGGGCTTTTATCGGGTAAGGATCTTCGTTCAATATGGCAAAGGGGAGCATGTGTCCCACTCCATGATTGGGATCCGGAAGGGGAAAATCTTTGGTCCCCACTTTGTCGAATCGAGGGACGTCGATCTTTGGGAATTGTTGTTCGGTGAGCTTTCTCGCTGGTTTGCCCCCAACCTCTCCCGGACCTTTCTTGAAGAAGAACCCGCCTTTGGCTTCCACGCTTCCCATCAGGCTGTTTAAGATCATGATGGAGCGACGCATATAGATTTCGTTGGTATGACTGGCGCCCCGGTAACCGAAATGAAAGATCACCGAGGGTTTGTCTTTGCTGATTTCCCGGGCAAAGGCCACGATTTCGCCGGCGGGGATCCCGGTTTCCGTTTCCGCCCATTCCGGCGTATATGCAGACACAAAATCCTGGAGCTCATTGAGACCGAGTACCCATTTTTCCACATATGCGGCATCATACAGTCTTTCCTTAAGGATGACGTGGATGATTGCATAATTCAACGCCAAATCGGTTCCCGGGCGGATCATCCAGAAGCGGGTGGCTTTGGTGGCCGTTATTGTCACCCGGGGATCGATATAGGTCAACTTGGCGCCCTTGTTCATCGCTTCCACCAAACCGTTTACCTCTTTGACTTGAATGGATTCAAAAATATTTCGACCATATAAAACAATGTGTCTCGTGTTTTTATAGTCGATACCAAATCCCGTGTCCGGGTACCCAAAGAGGGATCGGCAGGCCGTGTTGACGGATCCTTTGCAAATTGTGTCATGGGTAAAATGGTTGGGGGAGCCGATGGCCCACAGGAATGTTTTGCTGACGTGGGTGGACAATTGCGTCCGTTCGCCCAGTGCAACGCTGTGACCCCCGTGGGTTTCGATGATCCCATTGAGTTTTCCCGCCGCATAATCCAAGGCTTCATCCCACGTGGCCTTGCGCCATTGTCCGGATCCCCGTTCACCTGTGCGGATCATGGGATGCTGGACTCTTTCCGAGTCATACAGCTGGGCCGTGCTGGCGACCCCGCGTGTGCATAGGCTCCCTTCCATTCCGGGTACATATGGATTGCCCTCGATAAATTTCACATGCCCGTTTTCAACGGTGACTTTTACGGGACAACGCCCCGAACACATAAAACACAAACCGTAAACCGTCTTTTCCATAATTTCCTCAGGCCTCCAAATCGTTGATATGTGTTGGACCAAAAAAATAAACTCTGCAATTATCATGCTTAAAGTTTATTTTTTCTCATAAAACCCGGAGATTAATTCCCCTTAGAAGGTATCTGTTTTATTTTTTTAGGATTTTCAAAACAAGACATTCGGTTGGACAGGGCTCGTCTGACAAATGGGGTGAAAAAGACAGGGGGAAGATGGGGACATGGAAACGAAACGCAAAAAAAATATTGCACGCATTCCACAATGCGATTTATAACAGAACGCCGACGCCGAAAAATCCTGCGGATCGCGGTCGGAGGCGGCGCGGGCCATGCGAATTCCCTTGTGCTCCAAGAAAAATCGGGCGATGAATTTTTTTAAACAATCTTTTCGGTGCCGGATAAGTGCCCTCCTTGTCGGCGGCACCCTGTTGGGGTCGGCGGATCCGGCGTTTGCCCTTCAGGTCCATCCGGCTCCGGAAGGCCTTTATGCCCACCAACTGGCCCATCTCTTTTTTATCCTCACCATGGGCCTTTTTGCGTTTTGGCTCAAGAAACGAGGGCTGGCCGAACATCCGGGCTGGCGTTGTATCCGCATCAGCTGTTTTCTATTTATTCTCTGGAATTTAGGTGCCTTCCTCGGGCATACCATGGATTCCGGCCTCACGGATGCCGCATTCACCGGAAACGGGTGGGATAGGAAGCTTTTGACGGAGGCCGTGGCGTATCCGTACGTGTATTACTTTTTGAAGCTGGATCATCTGTTTTCCGTTCCCGCCATCCTCGCTTTATACTTGGGGCTCAAGCGACTCCGGAAAGATGCGGGAGACCACGCCGCATGAACACCGATGCCTTTTCGATGGCGCCCATCTTAATGGTGGATATCGCAGGCTCCGCCTTGATGATCGTCTTTTCCATATTGTGCGTGTGCCATGCCGCTTCCCTGAAAAGACACGACCCCCAAAACATCCTGTGGACGTATCTCTTGTGGTTTTCTTCAGGATTGATGGCCTTTTCCGTCTCCAGGTCCGCGGGACACATCGTCAAGCACTTGTTTACCTTCATGGGCATGGAACATTACTGGATCGAACTGCGCCCCGTATCCGGGTCCCTGAACACCATGTCCTTTGTCCTGGTGGGCGGGATCACGCTTTTTTTCAGCAACGTTTATGCCACCTACCGGAAGGTTCAGGAAAGCCGGAATGCCCTGGAACGCGCTCATGAACAAATCCGTGCCCTGAATATCCACTTGGAAAAACGGGTGGAAGACCGCACCAAGGAACTCTTCGCCTCCGAGAAAAAGTACCGGCAATTGTTTGAAAATTCGAAGGATCTGCTTTTTATCTGCGATGAAAAGGGCCGGCTTTTGGACATCAACGACACCGGAATGGCGCTTTTAGGGATTCGGGACCGGAAACAGGTGCTGTCCAAACCTTTTTTAAGTCGCTATCTCTTCAAGCCCGATGCCGAGGCGTTAAAACGGGAATTGATGGAAAAAGAACATCTCAAGGACGTGGAAGTGATCCTGAAAAACACCCGTGAGGAGGAATTAACGGCGTTGTTGTCCGCGACGTTAAGAAAAAACGGCGCCGGCCGAATTGAGGGGTTTGAGGGGACCTTGAAGGACATCACCCAGCGCAAACAGATGGAACGCCAGCTCCTCCAGGCAGACAAGCTGGCCTCCCTGGGTCAGCTTTCCGCCGGTGTCGCCCACGAAATCAACAACCCCCTGGGGCTGATCCTGGGGTATGCCCGCTTGGTCCTTAAAGCCGCGGAACCGGCATCCCAGACCCATGAAGACGTGAAGATCATCGAGAAACACGCCATCAATTGTAAAAAAATCGTGGAGGATCTCCTCAAGTTTTCCCGATCCGCCGGTACCACGAAAGCCCCCGGCGGCTTGAATGACTTGGTCAGGGAAGTGGTCACCGTGGTGGAGAACAAATTCAAGCTGGAAAATGTCCGCATCGAAACGACGTTGGATCCGGAGATTCCCCCGGTAACCGTCGATCCGGATAAAATGAAACAGGTCTTCATGAATCTGATCATGAATGCCCGCCAGGCCATCACCGGCGAGGGGGTGATTGCCGTGGCCACCGTCCTGGCACCGGATCGCCGAAGCGTGCAGGTTTCCGTTTCCGATACCGGATCCGGGATTCCTCCGGATGTTCTCCATAAGATCTTCGATCCCTTTTTTACCACGAAACCCACGGGCATGGGGACCGGTCTCGGTCTTTCCGTCAGCTACGGAATTATCAAGGACCATGAAGGTGAGATTCTTGTGGAGAGTGAAACCGGGAGGGGATCCACCTTTACCATCCTGTTGCCCGTCATTCCGGATAGATCGCGGTCCATGTCGATGGAGATCGAAATGAAGAAGACCGCCGCATCCGATTGAAAGGATATTCCCTGAAATGAAACCCAGACTGCTCATCGTGGACGATGAGCCGGACATGGTGCTGCTTTTAAAAAGAACCCTTGCCCCGGAACTGGACTGGGCGTTTTTAGAGGCCCACTCCGCTGAAGAAGCGCTGAATATATTCAATACCACTCAGGTGGACGTGGTTTTATTGGATATCAAGATGCCGGGTATGGACGGCCTCCAACTCCTTTCACGAATCAAGGAAAACAAAGACAGCCCCGCGGTGGTGATGATGACGGCCTTCGGGATTATCGAACTGGCGGTGGAGTCCATGCGTCAAGGGGCGTATGATTTCATCACCAAGCCCATCGATGAAACCCGTCTGGTCATTACCCTGAAAAAAGCCTGGGAATACCGCACCTTATCCAGCGAAAACCGGCGTCTTCAGCAGCATATCCGGAAACAAAGCAGCCTGAAACAGATCGTGGGAACGTCTCCGGCCATGCAAAACGTCTTTGACTTCATTGAAACGGTGAGCACAACGGATGCGACGGTGTTGATCACCGGAGAATCCGGAACCGGGAAAGAACTGGCGGCCCGGGCCATCCATGAACTGTCTTCCCGCAGCAAGATGCCCCTTGTGGCGGTAAATTGTCCCACCCTACCGGAAAACATCCTGGAAACAGAGCTCTTTGGATATGTCAAAGGGGCGTTTACGGATGCCAAGCAGGACAAGAAAGGATTGTTTCAGGAGGCCGACGGCGGGACCCTTTTACTGGATGAAATCGGAGAGCTCCCCCTGAATCTTCAGACCAAACTTCTCCGGGTGCTCCAGGAAAAGGAGATCAAGCCCATCGGCACCGGGAAAAGCGTCACTGTCGATGTCCGGGTCATTGCCTCCACCAACAGCGATTTAAAGGCACAGATGGCCCGGAAGCGGTTCCGGGAAGACTTGTATTACCGTTTGAACGTGGTATCCATTGAGCTGCCGCCCCTGCGGGAGCGCGCCGGCGATATTCCTCTTTTGGCCGGGCATTTTCTTCGGCGATTCACCGCTGAATTTTCACGGGCCGGCCTCCGCCTCGATCCCGAAGCCGTGACGGCGCTCATGACCGTTCCCTGGCACGGAAATATCCGGGAGCTCGAAAATACCATCAAGCGCGGCGTTATCATGGCCAAAGGAGAGGTGATCACTTCCTCGGATCTTTTTCCGGAAAATCAATCCGGGTGCGTCATCACCCCCCGGGACACCCTCCAGCTTCCCTACCAAGAGGCAAAGGCCCGGGTGTTGAACAGTTTCAACCAGGAGTATTTAGCTTACGTACTCAGTCAAAATGACGGAAACATCACCCATGCCGCCCGGCAATGCGGCATGGAACGTCAGGCCCTCCAACAAATCCTGCGGCGATATCGGATTCGCGCCGAGGACTTCCGATCAACGCCCGCATCCTAGCCGTTGTCGATTTAAGCGCAATCATTTTATTGCATCTTAGCGTTTTCCGCACATTCGATTTAACTCTTTGATACTCCTTGAAAAATTACCGGACCGGGGCATTGTTTTTATTGCACTTTCCCTTATATATTCATGACGGCCGAAGTGCGTTCCGCGGTGAGCGTTTGAATTTACGGGAAATATCGGCTTTTTGGATAAACGGGTACGTCTTTTGCTTAATTTATCCCCCCTAGACGGTGGGGAACACGTTTTTATGAACCGCAACAGCGAGGGTATTCCCTGCCGTTTTTGGAGCAAAGCGGGCCCGCGCAGCCCTGCCGTCAGGCAGAAATCCCGCCTTTCGAGGCAGGAGGGGCGCTTCAATCCGGAACGGTATCATGAAACGCCGGTTTCGTCATTGACGTTACTACCAACACCTATGAGGAGGGTTTTCATGAAAAAAATTGCAAACGGGTTCATTTGTGTATCGCTCCTGGTCGGGCTAATGGCCCTGATGCCGGTGGTTCCCTCGGTTTGCGCCCAAACCGGACAGGCGGCGTCCCAAGTCGAAACAGGGACGCCGTCCCCCGAAACGGTCGGGAGCACCCTGGGACTGCCCGGCAAGCTGGGAGAGGCAATCTCCAAGGCCGGCAGGGGGACGGGAAAAGGCCAAATCGATCCGGATGCTCCGAGGGGGTACCTGGGGATACCGGGCGCACCGCAGCTCAATCCCTTGATCGGACTCTTGTGGGCCGTCTGGGTGGGATGGATCTTTTCCACCGTGGGGGCCTTCGGAGGGATCATGGCGGGAGTCGGTCACATGACGATTTATGGACTCGGGGCCTACGCGAAAACATTCAAGGACACCGCGCCCGGCCTGAACAAGTTGGTTACGGACAGCATCCGGGTTTCCAACCAATGGCTCGTGGGGCTTTCCGCTCTTGTTTCCAGCATCAACTATGCCCGGCAGAAACGGCTGGTGCCGGCGCTCGGTTTCTTTTTGGGAATCGGCGCGTTATTCGCCACGTTGCTCGTGGTGTTCACCACCGCCGGAAAAATTAAGTTCTCCCAATATCAGGGGTGGTTCGGACTGTGTGTTTTTGTCATCGGCGGGTTCATGATCTACGAGATGACCCCGAGGGGACAAAGAGGAAAAAAAGCGGCCCAGGAAGCCGCCAAAGCCTTTGAAGCCGCGGCGAAGACCAAGGCCGACATCTCCGCCCAGGGGGTCAAGACGTTAAAATGGAGTCTTGCCAAAACCGAGATCTCCTTTTTCGGGCAGACCTTTACCTTCAGCCCGATCTGGGCTTTTGCCGGTGGATTTTTTATTTCGGCGCTGGCGTCGTTTCTGGGCATCGGGGGCGGATTCTTGTATGTTCCTTTCCTGACCAGCGTGGTGGGCTTGCCCATGTTCGTGGTGGCGGGAACCTCGGCTTTATCGGTCTTGATCGGGATGATCTTTGCCATTTTCAACTTCATGGTTTTAAAAGGGGTTCAAATTCACTGGACCCTTATCGGGGCCGAGTTGATCGGGATTTTTGTGGGGTCCATGATCGGACCGAGAACCGGAAAATACATTCCGAATAAAGTCCTGAAGGGGATTTTCATCGTTTTGGCGTTCTATATCGGCGTGCGATACACCATGCGCGGCTTTTTCGGAATCGCACTCCTTTAACAGTGGCCCTCCCATAGCCACCGTGCGGATTCGGGGCTGGAAATCCCCTCCCTCCCTCCCCATCCAGTCCCGAATATCCGCCGGTTGACCGGAATGCGTCATGCAATTCCGCATCAAAGCGGGGCCCTTGGCGCAGGGTCAAGGGAAGCGATGGTAAAACAGGCACTGCAATGGCAGAGATAAACACGTTTTTGGAAACCGTTTTTTACCATATGGATGCATTTATCATTCGGTTCTACCGGATGAGCGGGTTCAGCCTCTTGGATTATTTCACCGGAACGCTGATTCTGGCCTTTTTTTGTGTTATCATTGGAGAATTGAGTATCTCTGTGGCGATTCAATTCAACAAACGCCATTTGGATTCCATGTCCAAAGAGATGGGGGAAAAGGAGCGGCTTTCCCTTCAGGCGTATCAGGCCGGGGATAAAGAAAGCTACAAGGCATTGAACAAGGAGGCCACTGATGTCTGGGGGAGACACTTTTTCACCATGGTGGCCTATTCGGCCGGAATTTTATGGCCCATCCCGTTTGCCCTGGCCTGGATGCAATCCCGATTCCAGGGTATCGAGTTTCCCGTCGCTATTCCCCTATCATGGGTATTTGGACCTACCGTGGGGTATACGTTCACCTTTATCCCGTTGTACATCCTTTCCCGGATCGCCTTTAAATACGTAAGGCCGACACTCCCTTATTTTAAAAGCGTTCAGCAGATGCTGGATCAAAAATCCGCCTGATTAAAACACCATTTTGGAAAAGAAAACCGCAGCCGGACGGCCGGATACGTTATTCCGGCCGGCAGGAAGCACATTGCAATTCCTTGATATCGGAAAAGGGAAATGCTACGGTTTCTCATCGCACGGCGTCCCACTTTCGGAAAAAAGGGAAAGGGTGCTTCGAATTGGAAAATACGGCAAGCTCGAGATCTCTTGTCGTCAAGCAGGATCCGGCACCGGGAGTGCGACGGGTCCGGTTCAAGGGAGATACCCTGACGGTCTTGTTAAGCCTTTCGAGACCGGAGCCGGGCGAGGCCTTTCTTCGGACCAATATCGGCCATGCAGACAGGTTGAGAAGAGAACTGATCCGGGAGGTGCATTACAATGAGCCGCCCCTGGCCCGGGACTGGTTCGATATTCCGATGGTTCCTCTGGATGACCGCCGATTCAAGGTGGTGCTGCCCCTTTGCGAAGTCGGACATTTTGAAGCCAAGGCCTTTTTCCTTCCGGCCTCGATCCGCGATCCGGTCTGGCCCTCCGGAGAAAACATCGCCGTCAATGTGGCGCCCGCCCACACGGTTTGCGCCAACACCCTTTACAACGCCTTCATCCGGCAGTTCGGACCCAATATCCGGGGTGGTTTTTTCACGCCCGAAACAGACGCTGAAATTCAAAAACTGGACCGCAAAGGGTATGCGGTCATTCCGCCCTCGGGCACCTTCCGGGATTTCATCGAACACCTCGATTTCATTGTCTTTGAGCTGGGATGCCGATTCATCCAGCTCCTTCCCATCCACCCCACGCCCACGACTTACGGCCGCATGGGACGGTTCGGAAGCCCCTATGCCGCCCTGAGCTTTACCACCGTGGATCCGGCCCTGGCCCGATTCGACCCCACGGCCACGCCCACGGAACAATTCATGGAGCTTGTGGATGCCGTCCACGCCCGGGGAGCGAAACTCCTTCTCGACATCGCCATCAATCATACGGGATGGGCGGCACTCCTCCACGATACCCACCCCGAGTGGCTCAGCCGCACCGAGGACGGCCGCATCGAGGTTCCGGGGGCCTGGGGGGTGCAATGGGAGGATCTCACCAAGCTGGATTATTCCAAGAAGGGGCTCTGGGAATACATGGGACGGGTTTTTCTGACCTGGTGCCGCCGGGGGGTGGACGGATTCCGGTGTGATGCCGGCTACATGATTCCCCTTCCGGCGTGGAAGTATCTTACGGCCCGGGTGAGGGAGCAGTTTCCGGATACCCTTTTTTTCCTCGAAGGCCTGGGAGGAAAAATCAGCGTCACCCGGGATCTCCTCAACCGGGCCAATTTTAACTGGGCCTATTCGGAGCTTTTTCAAAATTACGATCGCGGCCAAATCGAGTATTATCTCACCGGTGCCATGGAAATTTCGGAAACGGACGGCATCCTCATTCATTATGCCGAAACCCATGACAACAACCGGTTGGCCTACCGATCCACGGCATGGGCCAGGATGCGCACCGCCCTGTGCGCCCTTCTTTCCCACCAGGGCGGGTTTGCCTTTGCCAACGGCGTGGAGTGGTTTGCCACGGAAAAGATCGATGTCCATCAGGCCCGATCCCTTAACTGGGGCGCCCCTTTGAACCAGGTGACCGAGATTCGGCGGCTTTCTTTGCTTCTCCGGGAACATCCCGCCTTTTTCGACAATGCCCGGATGAAGATGATTCAAGAAGGGGCGGGGAACTGCCTTGTGGCGCAGCGTTTCCATGAACCCTCCGGAAAAAAACTCCTGGTGATCGTCAACCTGGAGGATCAGGCGCCGGTCAATGCCCGCTGGAAAACCGCCGATGCCCGCATGCCGCAGGAAAGACTCCTGGACCTGCTCACCGGAGAAACGATTTGGGTCCGGATGGTGGGGGAATGGTCGGAACTCACCCTGAAACCGGGACAGGTGTTTTGCCTGACCGATGACGTAAACGACAACGCACTCATCCAACCGGATGAAAAGATGCGTTTTATGGAGCCGAAACGCATCGTTTCCCAGCGCCTGAAAGCCAAGGCGCTGGATGTGTGGCGGCATTTCAACGGCGTGGCGGACCTGGGGGATCTGGATCCGGATGCGGCGGCGGAGGGATTCGAGCAGGATCCCGAGGCGTTCTGCCGGCGCATGAATCTCCAGGGCGCCGAATCCCGGGTGATTCCCTGGACATGGCCGGCGGACCTGAATCGGGAAGTGATGATCCCGCCGGGATATTTTCTTTATGTTCGGGCACCGGTCCATTTCCATGCACGGATTCAACGGGAAGCACACGTTCTGGCGACGGAAGAAAGCCTTCCGCATCCCGGCGGCGGACGCTTCGCCCTTTTTGTCCCTTTGCCGCCGCCGCGGCATTCCGCGCCGGCGGCGTTGCATCTTTCCGTGTTTTTAACGGACGGATTCCGCCGGGTGGACGCCCCCCTGCGCCTCTTGAGCCCTCCGGGTGCGGCATCCCTGAAAACCGGGATCCGGCGGAACGCTCTGGATCCCGAAACGCCCCCGTATTTTTTGACCACCAACGGCCGCGGGGGAATGCTGCGGGCCCCTGTGGACTGGGGAAGGCTGACGAGCCGGTACGATGCCCTGCTGGCGGCGAACATGCACCCGAAGCGGCCGTCGGATCGATGGATCTTGTGGTCCCGGTGCCGGGCATGGGTTGTATTCCAGGATTATTCCCAGGAAATCAACGCCACCTGCATGGAAGCTTTCCGGCTCGAGGATCCCTTTGAAGGGGTGTGGCGGTTCAAGGTGCCCACGGGTCTGGGCAACCATGTGACGATTGGTATTTCGTTGACGATGCCGGAAAATCGGAATCTCACCCGGATGACGGTGTTACGGGAAGGCCGCCAAGGATCCGGAAACGGGCTGGCGGATGCCGAATCGGTCACCCTGATCCTGCGCCCGGACATCGAAAGCCGGAGCTTTCATCACACCACAAAGGCATTCACAGGACCCGAACACCAATGGCCCCGGGCGGTCTCCCCCCATGCCCGGGGATTTTCGTTTCACCCGGAGGGATCCCCGGGTCTCTTCATGACGATCTCTTCGGGCCGCTATATGCATCAGCCCGAATGGCACTACATGGTGCATCGTTTTCGGGATGTCCTTCGCGGTCACGACCCGGATTCGGATCTGTTCAGCCCGGGGTATTTCCGTGTGCGTCTTCGCGGAAAAGAGGCGGTGACGCTTACTGGAGAGGCAAGAAATTCAACGGAGCCGGAAAATCAAGAAGATGCCGTCCTCCGGGTTTCCTCGCGCCGACGCCCGGATGGAGAAGTGCCATACGATCAAGATCCAAAGAACCTTTTGAATCGAATGCTCCCGATGCTGGATCATTATCTGGTAAAACGGGATGCGGAAAAGACCGTCATTGCCGGGTATCCGTGGTTTTTGGACTGGGGGCGGGATTCCCTCATTTTCGCCCGGGGACTCGTCGCGGCAGGACGTCTCGAGGCGGTTCGGTCCATCCTTTATCAATTCGGCCGGTTCGAATCCAAGGGAACCCTGCCCAATATGATCGGCGAAGCGGGTCCGGCCAACCGGGACACCTCGGATGCCCCTTTGTGGTTTGCCGTGGTTTGCCGGGATTTGGTGGAGGCGGAAAAGCGTTTCCGGTTTCTGGATACAACCTGTGGGAGTCGGATCGTCCGGGATATTTTGCTCTCCATCGCCACCGCCTATATCCGCGGGACGCCCAACGGGATCCGGATGGATCCTGAGACCGGACTGATATTCAGCCCGGCCCACTTCACCTGGATGGATACCAATCATCCGGCCGGCACCCCCCGGGAGGGATATCCCGTTGAAATTCAGGCCCTCTGGTATCAAACCCTTGTATTTTTATCCCGCATTGCGCTGAAAAACGATAAAGAACGCTTCAAAGCCCTTTCCCGGCAGGTGCAGGATTCCGTCCACCGGCTTTTTCCGCTCAAAGAAAAAGGATACTTCTCCGATTGCCTTCGTGCAGAAGCAGGGAAAAGCGCCCTTTACGCCGAACCCGATGACGCGCTTCGCCCCAATGCACTTTTCGCCGTGACCTTGGGCCTGGTAAAAGATTCAAAGCACGCTGCGGATATCTTGTCCGCCTCCCGGGAACTTTTGGTCCCGGGTGCCATCCGGAGCCTGGCGGACCGGGCCGTGGAACGGCCCCTGCCCGTCATGCACGAAGGCCGGCTTCTCAATGATCCCCATCGGCCGTATCGAGGGCGGTACGAGGGGGATGAAGACACTTCCCGGAAGGGGGCCTACCACAACGGCACGGCATGGACCTGGCCCTTTCCTTCTTTTTGCGAAGCGTATGCCGTGGTCTATCCGGAGACGGGAAAGGCGGCGGCCCGGGCATGGCTTGCAAGCGCCGCCTGCCTCATCAACCAGGGATGCATCGGGCATATCCCGGAGATTTTGGACGGCGACTATCCCCATGCCCAGCGGGGATGCGATGCCCAGGCATGGGGCATCAGCGAATGGGTCCGTGTGTGGATCCTTCTCCATAAGGAGAGCATCGTACGGCTGCCTTCAACGCGCGCCGATATCCCTTAAGGGGTTGCCGTGTTTTGAGGTTGTCTTCCAAAAGCAAACCGAATATAATAAACAACTTCAAATCAAAAGAGGAGGCGCGCAATTCAGCCGTGAGTGCAAATCGATTTCAAATGTTTCAAGTCTTTCCCGCCATGCCGGAACCCTTGGGATTCCTGGAAACCCTTTCCCGGAACCTGTGGTGGTGCTGGCACCTGGACGCAATCGAACTTTTCCGCCGCATCGATCCCGCACTCTGGGGAAAGGCGGACCGCAACCCCATCGTTTTTTTCTCCATGATTTCCCAGGCCCGGTGGAGTGAATTGGCCAAGGATGATGCATTCATGGCCCATATGCATCGGGTGAAGGATCGGTTCGATACGGAAGTGGAATCGATCCTTGAGCACTCTCGAAAACCCTATGGGAAAGGCGAAACCGTCGCCTATCTTTCCATGGAGTTCGGGATCCATGAAAGCCTCCCCCTTTTCGCCGGGGGGCTCGGGGTGTTGGCCGGGGATCATCTGAAGGCCGCTTCAGACCTTCAGGTCCCTCTGATCGGCGTGGGACTCCTGTACCAGGAAGGCTATTTTCGGCAATATCTGGACGGCGGCGGGTGGCAGCAGGAAGAGTACCCGCCCATCGAGCTTTCGAATCTTCCCCTCGAAAGAATGCGGGGGGATGACGGCAACGAAATTCGGGTCGGTGTCGAAGGCCCAAACGGGACAATCCATGCCGCGGTTTGGGAGATTCGGGTGGGCCGCATCCCGTTGATTCTGCTGGACACCGACATTCCGGAAAATTCTCCGGAAAACCGAAAAATCACCGCCCGGTTGTATGCCAGTTACACCAATGTTCGATTGGCGCAGGAAGTGCTGCTGGGGTTCGGAGGACTCCGCGCCCTGGAAGCCGCGGGCATTATCCCCGCCGTGCTTCATATGAATGAAGGGCATGCCGCATTTTCCGGGATTGAACACCTGCGCCAGATCATGACGAAGCACGGCGTGGACCTGGCCGATGCCATGGAAATCACATCCCGGAAAACGGTCTTCACCACGCATACCCCCGTGGCCGCCGGCCATGATGAATTCCCCGTGGAAGAGGTGAAACCCTACATCCTTTCAATGGAAAAGGTCCTGGGGGTGAAAGCGGAGGAGATCATTTCATGGGGACAGACGGCGCCTTCGGGCAAGTTGTCCATGTTCGTCCTGGGCCTTCGGATGTCCATGTATAAAAACGGCGTCAGTGAACTTCACGGCCGCACGGCCCGGCGCATGTGGTCCCATGTCTGGCCGGGATGGACACAAGAAGAGGTCCCCATCACCCACGTCACCAATGGTGTTCATATTCCTTCGTGGATTTCCATTGAAAACGCCATGCTCTTTGATCGGTACTTGGGACCGGAGTGGTACCTGAAAAGCTGGGACGGGGATTTATACCGCCGGATCGACGGCATTTACGATGATGAACTCTGGAAAGCCCGGGAGATGAGCCGCAGCCGCCTGGTGCGGTTTTGCAGGAACCGTCTCATCCGCCAGCATCGGCGCCGGAATGCCCCCCAATCCGTGGTGCAAGAGGCGGAGATGGTTCTGGATGCCGATATCCTGACCATTGCATTCGCCCGGCGTTTTACCGCTTACAAGCGTGCCACCCTTCTGTTGAAGGATCCGGACCGACTGGAAAAGATTTTAAACAACGATCGCTTTCCGGTGCAACTCCTCTTTTCGGGAAAAGCCCATCCAAAAGACGATGAGGGGAAAAATTTCATCAAGGATCTGTTTCAGTTCGCCCAACGGCCCTTAGTCCGAAAACGCATTGTATTTCTTGAAGATTACGACATCAACATCGCACGGCACCTGATCCAGGGAGCCGATGTCTGGCTGAACACGCCGCGCCGCCCCCTGGAGGCCAGCGGAACGTCCGGCATGAAAGCGGCCGCCAACGGCGTTTTAAACGTCAGCATCCTGGACGGATGGTGGAACGAAGGATATTCACCCGAAAGAGGGTGGGCCATCGGACACGGAGAGGAGTATGCGGATCCCGTCTATCAGGATGAGGTGGAAAGCCGGGCCCTTTACAATTTGTTGGAAAACGAGGTGATTCCCTGCTTTTACGAACGGAAAAACGGGGATACGCCCAAACGCTGGATCAAGATGATGAAGGCATCCATGAAGATGGCCGTTGCGGATTTTTGCACCCATCAGATGGTGGCCAAATACGAATCCCGGTTTTATCTGCCGGCCCTGGAAAATTACCAGCGCCTGACGGCCGAGGGGGCCGCCCGGGCGCGTCAGAAGGTGGAGCGGCGGAAGCGCCTGCGTTCCCTGTGGGATCACGTCCGCCTCCAACCTCCGGTACAAAAATCCGGCGCCCTCCTGCGGGTAGGGGAACGTCTCGACGTGGAATGCGAAGTGCATCTCGGGGAACTCACCCCGGAAGAGGTGACCGTGGAGTTGTATTATGGTACCCTTAAGTCCGTGGATCATGTGATCAAGGGAAAGGGGGTCCCCATGCGGATGATTGAGGACCGTGGGCGCGGCACCTATCTTTATCAAGGTGTCGTGGAATGCCGGGAAACGGGACGCTTCGGCTTTACCGCCAGGGCATACCCCACGGGCGACGACCTCGAAAAGTTCATGCCCGGACTCATCCGGTGGGCCTAGCAACGGCCGGGGGAAAACATCCATGTCGTTGAAAGACCCAAGGGTTCTGATCGTCACGCCGGAGGTGACGTACCTCCCCGACCGGATGGGGAATCTTTCCGCCTGCCTGACCGCCAAGGCGGGGGGCCTTGCGGATGTTTCGGCGGCCCTGATCAGCGCACTCTTTGACCAAGGCGCCGACGTCCACGTGGCGCTTCCCGATTATCGGTCTCTTTTTATGGACCGCCTCGCGCCGTTTCTGCAAAAAGAGCAGCGGACGATCCGGAAGATCATGTCCGACGACCGCGTCCACCTTGCCGAAGATCGGGCCTTTTACTACCTGGATCATGTCTACTCCGATTACGGCATGGAAAACACAAAGCTCTCTTTGGCATTCCAGCGGGAGGTCATCAACAATATTGTCCCGCGGGTGGAACCCGATTTGATTCATTGCAACGACTGGATGACGGGACTGATTCCCCCCATGGCGCGACAGATGGGAATCCCGTGCCTGTTCACCATCCACAACGTCCATACGGTAAAAAGTACGGTGGCGCACATCGAAGATCGCGGCATCGACGCCGCCGCTTTCTGGAAGCATCTGTACTTCGATTCCCCCCCCCATGACTACGAAACCGCCCGGGAACACAATCGGGTCGATTTTCTCGTCAGCGGTGTTTTTGCCGCGCACTTTGTGAACGTGGTGAGCCCCTCGTTTCTTCTGGAAATCGTCCAGGGAAAACACCCGTTTGTCCCGGATGCGCTCCGGACCGAATTAACCCACAAATACGATGCCGGATGCGCGGTGGGAATCCTGAACGCACCGGATCCGGCCTTTGACCCCCGGTCCGATCCGCATCTTTTTCAGACCTATGGCTCCGACGATTGTATCCCGGGAAAGAAGAAAAACAAGACCGCCCTGCAAAAACTGTTAGGCCTCATCGAGGACCCCGATGCCCCGCTGTTTTTCTGGCCGTCGCGCCTGGACCCCAACCAAAAGGGATGTCAGCTTCTGGCCGATATTTTATACGCGGTGATATCGAAATACTGGGACAAAAATCTGGAGATCCTTTTTGTCGCCAACGGCGATTACCAGCAGGTCTTCCGGAACATCACGAAGTTCCACGGATTCGAAAAACGGGTTTCGGTATGCGATTTTTCCGAAAGCCTGGAACATCTTGGGTACGCGGCCTCGGATTTCATCCTCATGCCGTCGCTGTTTGAGCCGTGCGGGCTCCCCCAGATGATCGCCCCCATCTACGGTTCCCTCCCGGTGGCCCACAAGACCGGCGGGATCAAAGATACGATTGCGCATCTCGACCCCAAAGAAAATACCGGAAACGGCTTTCTTTTCGAAGTATATGACGCCGACGGGTTGTTTTGGGCCATCGATCAGGCCATGCAGTTCTTTTCAGCGGAGGATGGACAGCGGGAAAAACACCTCAAGCGGATCATGGAAGAAAGCGCCAAGACCTTCACCCACGCCCAAAGCGCCCGCCAATACATCGCGCTTTATGAGAAAATGCTTCAACGGCCCCTGATCAATCCGTATGTCTAAATGAAAGAATTTCAAAGCGTCCTGCTTCAAAAAGACCCGTATCTTATCCCCTACGCAGAACATCTCCGGAAGCGCAGGGAGAATTTCCGTGAGCGGGAAGCCGCCCTGACCCAAAAAGAAATCCCGTTGATCGATTTTGCATCCGGGCATGAATATTTCGGCATGCATTTTCGAAACGGCCAGTGGATCTTCAGGGAGTGGGCACCCAATGCCAGGGCGGTTTATCTGATCGGGGATTTCACCGGATGGCGCGAAAAAAAAGACTTTGCCTTAACGCGCGTGCACCCCGACGGTCACTGGGAAATCCGGATGCCCGGAGAAACGTTGGCCCATGGAAATCTTTACCGTCTGCGGGTGCATTGGCCCGGCGGAAGCGGGGACCGGATTCCGGCGTGGGCCCGGCGGGTGGTCCAGGATCCTGAGACCCTGATCTTCAACGCCCAGGTCTGGAGGCCGGAGCATCCGTATCCCTGGAAGCATCCGGATTTTTCCCCGTTGTCCGTACCGTTGCTGATTTATGAGGCGCACGTGGGGATGGCCCAGGAAGAAGAGCGGATCGGCAGCTATTTGGAGTTTGCCGATAAAACGATCCCCCGGATCGTCAGGGCCGGCTACAACACCCTTCAGCTCATGGCCGTTCCGGAACATCCGTATTACGCGTCCTTCGGCTACCAGGTATCGAGCTTTTTTGCACCGTCTTCACGATTCGGGACTCCTGAAGAACTGAAAACCCTCATCGACACCGCCCACGGCGAAGGACTTACCGTGCTCATGGATTTGATCCATTCCCATGCGGCGCCCAACGAAGTGGAAGGGCTGAGCCGTTTCGACGGGACCGAATATCAATATTTTCATAAGGGCCTCCGGGGTCTTCATCCGGCCTGGGGTTCCCGTTGCTTCGACTACGGCAAACCCCAGGTCCTTCATTTTCTCCTGTCCAACTGCCGCTATTGGCTCGACGAATTTCACGTCGACGGATTCCGGTTCGACGGTGTCACCAGCATGGCGTATCTCCATCATGGCCTGGGGAAAGACTTCACCTCTTATCTGGATTATTTCGATGCGTCGGCGGACGAAGACGCCTTGACCTACCTGTCCCTTGCCAATGCGGTCATTCACAGGGTCCGGCCCCGGGCGATCACCATCGCCGAAGATGTCTCCGGCATACCGGGCCTGGCCGCGCCTATTGAAGAAGGGGGGATCGGGTTCGATTTCCGCTTTGCCATGGGGGTGCCGGATTTATGGATCCGGCTCGTCAAGGATGTTCCGGATGAGGCCTGGCCCATGGGATACCTCTGGCATGAATTGAACAATCGTCGGGCTGAAGAAAAGACCATCAGTTACGCGGAATCCCATGATCAGGCGCTGGTGGGGGATCAGACCCTGTTGTTCCGCCTGGCCGGGTCGGCGGTTTACCATCACATGCAGGTGGAAGATACCCATTTATTCGTGGACCGGGCAATGGCCCTGCACAAAATGATCCGTCTCATTACACTGGCCACGGCGGGGGACGGGTATCTCAATTTCATGGGAAACGAGTTCGGGCATCCCGAATGGATCGATTTTCCCAGGGACGGAAACGCGTGGTCCTTCCGGCATGCCCGGCGGCAATGGCGGCTCGGCGATGATCCGAATCTGAAATATCATCAACTGGGGCGTTTCGACCGGCATATGATCCGGTTGGCCAAGAAATTCAATCTTTTGGGGCCCCCGCCGGCCCGCCTCATCAAGTTCCATGAGGCGGAAAAAGTGGTTGTGTTCCTTCGAAAAGAGTTGCTGTTTTGCTTTAATTTTCATCCAATAACATCCTATAATCATTATTTTATTAACACGGATATAGGAAGATATCGAATGGTCTTTGATTCGGATGCGCCCCAATACGGCGGACACGGGCGCCTGGTGCCGGACCAGTTCCACGTGACGCTGCCCCGCAGCGACGGTGCGGGGTTGTCCCTTTACCTTCCGTCCAGAACGGCCGTTGTATTGCAGAAAGAAGCCTAGGAATGGGACTCCAGGATCGTATCATCGGAATCAAAGGCGCCGGAGAAATGGCCAGCGCCGTGGCCTGGAGGCTCTTTTCGGCCCGGATTCAAAAGCTTTTCATGATGGAGATGGAAACTCCCCTGGCGGTGAGGAGAAAGGTTTCCTTCTGTGAAGCCCTTTATGAAGACCGCCATACCGTGGAAGGGGTCCAAGGGGTGAAAGCCGCCGGCCTCGATGCCGTTCAGCAGGCGTGGGCGTCCGGTCGGATTCCCGTCCTTGTGGACCCGGGCTGGGAATATGCGGCGTGTTTGTCTCCCGACGGCCTGGTGGATGCGGTTTTGGCGAAAAGAAACCTGGGGACGCATCTCAACGAAGCTCCCCTGGTGATCGGCCTGGGTCCCGGATTTACCGCAGGAAAGGATGTGCATTTTGTCATCGAGACCCAGAGAGGACACGACCTGGGAAGGATCCTGATTCAGGGCCGTGCGGCGGAAAATACGGGGATTCCGGGCGCCGTCGGCGGATTCACCCGGGAAAGGGTGTTGCGGGCGCCTGCCGAGGGGATTTTCAAAACAACCCGCGATATCGGAGAGACGGTCCGAAAAGGGGAGGCCGTGGCCGAGGTGAACGGAAAGGTCATCCGGGCCGGCGTCGGCGGCGTGATCCGTGGACTCCTCCGGCCGGAAACACCGGTAACCATGAATCTCAAAGTGGGGGATATTGACCCCAGGGGGCGTGTCGCGTATTGTTTTACCCTGTCCGACAAAGCCAGGGCCATTGCCGGATCGGTCCTGGAAGCCATCTGTCGGGTTTATAACGTGGATGGGAAATGATGCCCGGCGTGCTGGTTTCCGCCTTTCTCCTTTCCGGTGGCGGTGTCATCAGCCTGGTGGGGGCGGGAGGGAAAACGACCCTCATGTTCCGCCTGGCAAAGGAGCTGGCGGCTTCCGGCGCCGCGGTCCTGGCCACCACCACCACCAAGGTCTTCATGCCGCCGCCGGGGGATATTCGAGACGTCGTGATTTCTTTGCGCCCGGAAAATATTTTGAAAAGAGGACGGGCAACAGGCGGTCCCGCGGTTTTTTTTGCCGCCGCAAAAAAGATTCCCCAAGAAAACAAACTGGCTGGATTTGCGCCCGAAGCCATCGACGAAATCGCGGCGTCGGGGGTCTTTCAATGGATCGTCGTGGAAGCCGACGGCGCAGCCCAGAAGCCCCTGAAAGCGCCGGGCGCACACGAACCGGTGATTCCTGCGGCTTCGGGATGGGTTGTGGGCGTATGCGGGCTGGACGGTATCGGCCGGCCATTGAACGACACCGCGGTTTTCAGGGCCGAACGTTTTGCCGTCCTCGGCGGCGGGGCCGCGGGAACACCGGTTTCCGCCGCAGCCTTGGCCCGGGTTTTGGTGCACCCGGAAGGGGTATTCAAGGGCTGTCCCAAACAAGCGGCGGTTATTGGGTTTCTCAACAAAGCCGATACGCCCCGGGCGGTATCGAAGGCCCGGGACGTGGCGGCCGCCGTGAGAGCGATCAAGAGTCCCCTGTTGCACCGGATCGTTGTTGGACGCTTGTCGCCGATTCCGGAAATTATGGAAATTCATCAATTATGATGAACAAGGAAAGTTGAACCGGCGACAATGACACGGAAACAGAAACATTCAAGGGTGGGAAAGACATGAAGGATGTTTTTTTGGAAGCCAACAGGATTCTGGAAGAAAACAAAAGCGCCGTTCTCGCCCGGATCATCCGCCACAAGGGATCCGCGCCCCGCGGCACCGGGACGCGGTGCCTGATCCTGGAAGACGGATCCATCGTGGGGACCATCGGGGGCGGCCGAATGGAGTACTTGGTCCTCCAAAAGGCCCGCAAGGTGCTGCGCGAAAAAACGTCCGAGATCCTCAAGCTGGCCTTGTACGGAAAGGACGTGGCGGAAACGGAAATGCTGTGCGGCGGTGCCGTCGACATTTATCTGGAGCCCCTTTTTGCGGGAAACCCGGAAACAAGACACGTCTTCTCGCAGTTGGCGCGGATGCACCGTGAAGGCAGTCGGGGTGTGCTGGTGACCCGGATCGTCGAGGGGGGTTCGGGCATGACCACGGGCTGCCGGGCGCTCTTTCAAGAGGATGCAACGGTGGCGGGCCGCATCGAAGGCCTCGATTCGGATGCATTGCAGGAAACCATGTCCCCCGATGCCCCTCGGCTCCTTGAAACGGAAAAATCCTCCCTTTTTATCGAACCGGTACAGCCGCCGGAGGTGTTGTTTCTTTTCGGAGCCGGGCATATTTCGTTATTTGTATCCCCCATGGCGGATTTGGCGGGGTTCCGCGTGGTTCTCATGGACGACCGGAAAGAATTCGCCAACCCGGAGCGCTTCCCGGAGGCCGCCGAGATACGCGTGGCGCCTTTTTCGGACACGGTAAAAGGGATTACCGTCACCCCGGATTCTTATATCGCCATTATCACCCGGGGTCATATTCACGATCAAACCGTTCTCCGGGAAGTCATTCACACCCGGGCCAAATATATCGGCATGATCGGAAGCCGCCGGAAACGTGACACCATTTATGCGGCGCTGGAAAAAGAAGGCGTATCAAAGGAAACCCTCGCACGGGTGCATTGTCCCATCGGCATTCGGATCAACGCTCATACCCCTGAAGAGATCGCGGTGAGTATCGTGGCGGAGTTGATATCGGTGAGGAATACGGGAAAGAAAAAGGCTGTTACGGTTGGCGGACCGCCCGTTTGAACCTGAACCAACCGTCGGCGATGTATACGGCGAGAACGGCTGCCAAAAGCCGCGGTATCCACATCCACACCGGGTTGAGGCCCAGGGATAAAAAAACCAGGGGGTCTTCGACCATGGAGTGGTTGATCCCGATGGAAAGGTGCAGCTTTTCCACCTGATCCGGAGAAAGGTGCACCTCCCGTGCCTGTTCCACGATGACGGCTCCGCCGTAGGAGACGCCCAAAAGGACGCCGGTGAGCCACAGCACTCCCGCCTCTTTTTCCAGCCCCATGATTTTTAAAAACGGCGATAAAATCGTTACGAGACGTTCGATGCAGTTGAACATCTTCATCAATTCGATGAGGATCATGATTCCCAGGAGGATGAAAAAAATTTTAATGCAAAGCAGCAGCATCCCGAGCCCCCAATCCCGGAAAAATTCGAGAAAAGACGATGGGGGGACCCTGCCGGCGAAATGCATCATTGTTGTCCCGGCTTCCAGGGAAAGGCACAGCGCCACCCCCATGCCGGTGGCCCCCGCCGTAAAAAGGCGCACGAGGGTGATCTTCACAAAACCGATCCCGGATTTGGCCTGGATGATCCCTTCCTGGGGGAGATTGTGGGCGATCAGGACAAAGACGGCGATGACGGTCATCTCGGGTACGGTAAAGGGAAGAACGGCCATGGCCGCGATGCACCCATAGACCCCGGTTAAAATTCCGATGAGAATGGGAAGGGTCGCCGATGCCGGGAGTCTCAGGTATGCCATCAGCGGTTCCAGAAGGAAATCCATTTTCTGAATCCATCCCCCATAATCCAAAAGCGCCGTGATAAAGGAGATGGGGAGGAGGATCTTCAGAAGCCAGTAATAGCTGTTCGCGCCGCGGCGAAAACCGCTGATCACGGATACCCGGATGCGGTCCCAGGGAAGGTTCATGATCATTACAGGATATGTTTAAAGGGTTTTCACCGGTGAGATCCGTCTTGTTTCCGGTGCGGTTTTTTCTTTTTCAGCTTGGATTCAAAGGCCGGCCCCTTAAGAAGAAGATGATCAACAGCGCCAGGGCGGCCGCAGCGGCGTTGACGGCAAAAGCGGCATCGTAAATCCCGGTGTTGTCCCGTATTCCGCCGGTCACCCAATGGGACAATATGGCCCCGGCACCGTAAAAGGGGGTCCATGCACCGATCACCGTTCCCATCACCGTCTTTGGAAAATAGTCCCCGGCACAAGCGCCGTAAATGGGAAAGGTGGCCCCGTAGAAGAGGGCCAGAAACCCCACCATGACATATAAAAGATCGGACCGGCCGGCGAGGAGGATCCCAATGAGGGCGGCGGTGATACATCCATTGGATAAAAGAATCGTTTTCTTCCGCCCCAACCGATCCGAAAGGGGGAGCACGGTGAGCACGCCCAGCACCTGGCTGAATCCATGCACCGTCGCTAACAGGCTCGCTTTTTCCAGTTCAAACCCCAGTTGGGTTTTGGCGTAATCGACCATGAAGGTGGTGATCCCGTAAAGGGCATAGGAAATACAAAAATAAGAAAAACCGATCTGCCAAAAGACTGGAGTCCCAAAGACTTCTCGAAAACGAAAAGGGGAGGCATGGACAGGGCCGGAAGCCGGCGCGGGTGTATGTGAACCGGTTTCACCCCAGGGGCGAAATCCGGCCGATTCCGGATCGGAGCGCAGGAAAACAGCGTTGACGACCACCATGACCAGGGCCGCGGCGCCCAACAGATACCATGCATACCGCCAATTCAACTCCCGGACGATCCAGGGAAAGACCGCTCCCATGGCGGCGAATCCGAATCCGTATCCGGTGGCCATGATCCCCAACGCCAGGCCCCGGCGCCGTAACGCGAACCACCGTTGGACCACGGTAATCACCGGCGTCCACATCCCGGTGGCGCCGATGCCCACGAGGGCATAGAACAGGCAGGCGGTCCACAGGGTGTTTGTGGTTCCCATCAAAAGGACCCCCGCGCCCAGGATGAGCCCGCACACGGAGATCACACGCCGTGCGCCCAGCCGGTCCGTCAAAAGTCCCGTAAAGGGCGTCAGAAGGACATATGTGAAAAGATAGGCATTGTAGATGGATCCCCCGGCGGTGCGGGTGAATTCCAGGCTTCGGATCATTTCGGGGAGGACGACCCCGTATCCCAGACGGACGGAGTAATTGATGAACAGATTGATGAAGCTGACGGCCAGGATCACCCAGGCCCAGTGAATCGGTTTAGGATGTGTCGGCATCACGTCACCGGCCGGCGGACCCACGGGGGTTTTCAAAAAACGCCTTATAGATCCGATAATGGGCCGTATCTTCATAGGCCACGGATGTGACCGGCACGTGATCGAAGCTGTAAAGCACGGCACGGGGGCAGGACAGCAGAATCGGAGAATGGGTGGCCAGGATGAATTGGGTGTCCGCCGACGTTCCCGCATTGGCCAGAAGATCCAAAAGTTCGAGTTGGGTGGCGGGGGAAAGGGCCGTTTCCGGTTCATCCAAAAGGTAAAGCCCTTTGATCCGGTAGCGGGATTTGAAATAGGACATGATGGATTGGCCGTGGGATTGGGTCATCAAGGATCGGCCTCCGAAGAGATCGAGCTGACCGGCATCCGCGGCCGCCCATTCCTCCAAAAACTCCGCAAAATCCCGGAAGACGGCGGCCCCGAAAAAGGATCCCGGCACCCGGCCGTTGTTCCACTGAACCGAGATGTATCGATAGAGCTTGTCTTCGAAGGGATTGTGTTCAAGGCGCCGTTCGTTTTCCTTTTTCCAGATATGGATGCCGCATCGATGGGCCAGGGCCTCCAGGAGGGTGGATTTGCCGGATCCGTTTTCTCCCACGAACAGCGTGACGGGGGAATCGAAACGGATTTCCCGTGTCCGTCGGAACAAGGGAAGGTTGAAGGGGTAATGGGTTTCGGTGGGGTAGCGATCGGGATGGAACGCGACACGATGAAGGTGCATGCGATTTCCAATTTTACCGGCGGTTCAGGTTTTTCATTGCAAAGTCCCAATTGATCCGCTTTTCGAGGACCGCCTCGACGTAGTCGGCGCGCCGATTCTGGTAATCGAGATAGTAGGCGTGTTCCCAGACGTCGATGGTGACAAGGGGTTTCAGCCCCCGGGTGAGGGGCGTCTCTGCATTGGAGGTATTCATGACCCTGAGGGTATCCCCGTCGGACACCAGCCATGCCCATCCGCTTCCGAATTGGGAAATCGCCGCCCGGGCCAGTTCTTTTTTACAGGCGTCCACGCTTCCGAAAGCCTTTTCCATTTTTCTTTTCAACATTTCAGGCGGGGCTCCCCCGCCTTCGGGCGAAAGACTTTTCCAGTAAAAATCATGATTCCAGGCCTGGGCCGCGTTGTTGAAGTAGAACCGGAGCTCCGGCTTCCCGGCGGTGGTCAGGATGATTTTATCCAAGGCCATTTCCGCATAAGGTTTCCCGATGACGAGCCCGTTCAATTTATTGAGATACCCCTGGTGATGGCGGCCGAAATGGATCCGGAGGGTTTGGGCGGAAATCACCGGCTCCAATGCGTCTTCGGGATAGGGAAGGGGGGGCAGGGGAAAGGGATCCGCGGCAAATGCGTGGTGAAAAAGGTTGCCGGATAAAAACATGCAGGCGAAACCGGAGGCGACTTTAATGAAGCGGCGGCGCTCGATCCGGAATCTTTCAGGGGGTTGTTGGGTGACGGGCATGGACATGGACCCTCCTTTTGTTTTGTACGGTACATGGGCCGGCGTTATGAGAAGGCGGCGACGGTCATCCGGTACTCGCCCTTGAACCATTCTCTTTTAATCAATCGGTCTTTCTTGATCTTCAGATTCTTTGCATTCAGAAGGAACAAAAAATCCTTCTCGTAGGTCACCTTCCCGAAGTCGATGGTGGTGACGTATTTGAGTTTCGGCTTGATGAATTCGATCACCGGAACCTTTTCCTTGAAAAGGGTTTGAAAAAAAAGGATTTCTCCCTCGGGTTTGAGCCACCGCCGGGCCCGCTCCAGGACCCCGTCCTGGTCTTGAAACAACATAAAGCTCATGGTGAAAAAAATATAATCATATCGAACTTTTTCAGGTGGCTCGAAGGTTTCCGCCGCCTGGCAGTAAATGGTGACATAATCTTCCAGATGATATTCCTGGATGTTGGACGCGCAATGCCGCAGGTAATTTCTGTTGATGTCGATGCCCGTGATGTGAAGCCGTTTATCTTTGATGCGTTCATGGTAGTGGTTCATCATCACGCCGTTTCCGATCCCGACATCCAGGATTGAAGCATGATCACGGACGTATTCCAGGCAGTTTTCATAGCAGTAATCGGTGACGCTGTTGATGATCAGTTTGTATAAAAAGTTCTTCATCGGTAAACAGGGATGATGATCACCGGGTGCTTTCCTCAAGTTTTTCCAGAAAGTCTTCTCTGGGGGGCGAAAAAATATCCAGGACTTCCGCATCCGTATCGAGGCATTCCCCGCTGTGTAACACATCCGGCGGGATCCGGTAAACCCCGTCGGGGAATACGTCTTTTTCTTCACCGCCGACGGTCAAGCGGATGGATCCTTTCAGGACCATGCCCATCTGCTCATGGGGATGCTTATGTTCGGGTATCCGGGCGCCGGGTGCAAGGGAGAAGAATACCATCATCATTTTGTCCGCCGAGACCATACGGATCGTCACGCCCGGGGCCAGTGAAACAGGAGGGAGTTTTTGGACCTGAAAGAAATTCATGGATGCCGTCCTTTCATATGCCGCAGATTTTTCGAATATCGTCATTTTCTTGGATTTCGGCGACGGTCCCCTGGTAGCAGATTCTTCCGTCGTCGATGATATACCCGTAATCGCTGAGATTCAAGGTGAACTTTACGTTTTGTTCGGCCAAGAGCACCGTTAACCCGGAACGCTTCAAGAGCCGGATACGATCCCTGAAAATCTGGACCATGGCCGGGGCCAGTCCTTCCGTGGGTTCGTCGAGAAGAAGGCATTCCGGATTTCCCACCAGGGCCCGGGCGATGGCAAGCATTTTCTGCTCCCCGCCGCTCAACAGCCCCCCCTTCCGCGTGGCGTACTTTTGCAGGGGCGGAAAAAGTTCAAAGACCCGTGGAATGTCCCATTGATCCTGCCCGTTTCGTTTTCGCAGTGCAATTTCCAGGTTTTCAAAAACGGTGAGATCGGCAAAAATGCGCCGGTCGTCGGGGACGAATCCGATCCCTTTTCTGCATAAAAGATAAGGGGGTTTTCCGGAAACGGGTTCTCCTTTGAAAAGGATCTTCCCTTTTTTCGGGGGCGCGAGCCCCATGATGCTCTTTAAGGTGGTGGTCTTTCCTGCGCCGTTTCGGCCCAAAAGACAGACCACCTGGCCGCCTTCAACCGTTAAAGAGACATCGAAGAGAATATGACTCAATCCATAAAAGGTGTGAATCTTTTGCACGTCGAGCATCATTCGTTCCCCAGATACGCCCGCTGGACTTCCGGATTTTTTTTGATTTCCTCCGGCGGGCCTTGAATCAGGGTGCGGCCCTGTTCCATCACCATGATTCGGTGGGAGACGCCGAAGACCACATCCATATCGTGTTCGCAAAAAAGGATGGTCAATCCCCGGGTGTCGGCCAGGCGCTTGATCAATTGGATCGTGGTGGCGGTTTCTTCCGGCGACATGCCGGCGGTGGGTTCGTCCAGAATCAGCAGCCGGGGCTCGTTTCCCAAAGCGACGGCGATTTCAAGCAGCCGTCGATCCCCGTGGGAAAGGGCGCCGGCGATTTCCCGGTCTTTATCCGCCAGACCCACGCTTTCCAGTATGGCGCGGGTCTCTTCCACAAAGAAACGATCGGAAGGAAAAAACAAATTCAAATTCCGGGCTTTTTGGGAAAGGACGGAAACCTGGACGTTCCTGAAAACCGTCAGCCGGTGAAAGATGTTGGCGATCTGAAAGGAACGAGCGATGCCTTTCTTGCAGATGCGGTGGGGAGGCAGGAATGTGATGTCCTCGTCCGAGAAGGTGATTTTGCCCCCGTCAGGCTTGAGCTGGCCGGTGATCAGGTTAAACAGGGTGGTTTTCCCGGCGCCGTTGGGGCCGATCACCGCGACGATTTCCCCTGTTTCCACCGATAAACGGGCACCGTTCACCGCCTTGAATCCGTCGAAGTGTTTCTGTATATTTTCCACCAGCAGCATTCTGATGGCCTTTGGGCTTTCAGGAATCGGCGTTCTTGGGCTGAATTTTTTCCATAAGATACCCCATGACGCCTTCCGGCAAGAAAAAGATGAGCAAAATCAGGAGGACGCCCAGAATCAGGGTCCAGTATTCGGTATAAACCCCGGCGAAGGTGCGCAGGGAAACCATAATGGCTGCGCCCAGGATGGGACCGGCAAACGTAAACCATCCTCCCAAAAGACACATGATCATGACCTCCAAAGACAGCACCCAAAACATCAGATCCGGGAAAACCGACCGCTCCACCACCACGAAGAGCACCCCGGCGACCCCGGCGAAGAAGGTGGCGAGGACAATGGCGAAAAGCTGGTGCATGCGCACGTTGATGCCGATGGCGGCACACCGTTCCGGGTTGTCCCGGATCGCCCGCAGCGTGATTCCGAACGGCGATTTGTAGATTAAGTACATCAGAATCAGACAAACCACCAGGACGGCGAGGATCACGTAGTAGGCCCGGTGAATGCCGAGGAGGGCATCGGGGAGGGAGATGCCGTGGATGCCGTCGTCCCCTCCGGTGAATTTATACCACCGGAACGTCACGGCCCAGACGAGGGATCCCAAAGAGATCTGGAGCATCCCGAAGTACAACCGGTTCAGGCGAACGCAAAACAACCCGATGAGCAGGCCCGCGAAAGCCGCACAAACCGGACCCGCCAGGAACCCCGCCCAGACGGGAAGCTCGGTTTTGGTCAGCATCAGGGCAAGGGTATAGGCGCCGATGCCGTAAAAGACGCCGTGATGAAATTGGTACAACCCCCCGTGTCCCACCACCATGTTGAGGCTCATGGCCAGGATGGCGGTGACGAAGATCACGGAAAAAATATAGATGTAAAACAGGGGAAGGATCGACGGTATGACCGCCAAAAGCCCCAAAAGAAGGACGTTGAACACCGGAAGGCGTCTTTTTCGAGAAGCAACGGGCATTCTTTATGTTCCTACCATACCGATTTCAACAGGCCCTTTGGTTTTAAAATCAGGACGATGACCACCGCCAGGTAGGGGAACACAATGGCGAACTGGGGTAAAATCAATACCCCGAAGGATTGGGTAATGCCGAAGATCAAGGACCCCGCCATGGCGCCCCACATGTTTCCAAGCCCCCCGATGGTGACGATCAGGAAAGCTTCGATGATGATGTCGTGATCCATTCCCAGGGTGACGCTCACCGTCGGGGAGACCAGGGCGCCCCCGAGACCGGCCAGGAAACATCCCAGGACAAAAGCAAACGAAAAAACCCAGCTGACGTTGATTCCGATGGCGCTGACCATCTCCCGGTCCACGGCGGCGGCGCGGGCGATTTTTCCGATACGGGTTTTGTTGGAGAAAAGATACAGGGCCACGGCGATGACCGGTCCCACCACAAGGAGAAAAAGATTGTACTTCGGGATGGGTGAACTGAAAAGCGTCAAGGAGCCCTGAAGGATTTTCGGAGCGGTGACGGAACGGTAATCCGCCCCCCAGACAAGTTTGACGAGATCCCCCAGGATGAGCATCAAGGCAAACGTGAACAAGAGGAGCATCAGGTGCTCCCGCTCGTAGAGGTGGCAGAAAAGGGCGCGCTCCGCCACCAGGCTCACGGCGGCCACCATCAGGGGTGCCAGGATAAGGGCCAGCCAGAACCCCAGGGGGCTTCCGCCGAAAACCGTTGTCACGCTATGGGCGAAAAACGCACCGATCATATACAAGGACCCGTGCGCCACATTGGGCACACGGAGGACGCCCAGGATGAAACTCAAACCGGCGGAAACCACAAACAGGATCATGGCACGACTGATCCCCACCAAAAAGTGGTTACCGACAGCGGATAGGAATACCGCTTGATCCGCTTCCATTCAATTCCCCTGCATCCGACAACCCCACGCAAATGGGACCGGTACGCCGGCAAGAACCCGTTGCGGGACCGCCGGCGTACCGGTTTGAGGAGATGGATTCAGCCGTTGGCGCGCATGGCGTTACCGGCCGCGCGCTTTTTTGATTTCGTCGCAAGTGGGCAGGACCTCATCCCCCGTCAGCGTCACGATGTCCGTTGCAATGACGAAATCGTATTGCGGCACTTTTTTGGTGACGCCGAAATACATGGGGTACACCGCCTGGTGATCGCACGCCCGCATTTCCGCCGTGCCCCCGACGGGGCTTTTCACTTCCAACCCCTCAAGGGCGTCGATAAATTTCTCCCGGTCGATGGCGCCGGCTTTTCGGAAGCCTTCCGCGATGAACTGAGCGGTCAGGTAGGCGTTGAAGGCGGGGAATCCCGGGGGATTCCCGTAGGCCTTCTGGAAGCGTTCCACAAAGGCCTTGTTTTCGGGTGTCTCCGGATAATAAAAGAGGTACTGGATGGTCCCCATGACGCCTTCCGGACCTTCGGCCCCCAGGGGTTTGAGCACGGCATGGTCGATGGCCGTGTGGATCCATGAGGGGATTTTACCGGCCATGCCCGTGGCTTTAAGGGCTTTGAGGGCATTGGTCATGGAGGCACCGCCCGTACAAAAGATGACGGCGTCCGGCTTGGCCCCCATGATGGAAGTGAAATAGGGAACCAGGTCCGGTTCCCCCACTTTCCACCAGGACTCCCCGATTTTTTCCACCTCCGGCTTGAGGGCCTTGAGGTTCCGCCATGCCGCATCGGCGATGGCATGGCCGTAGGCATAATCGTCGCCGGCGATCCAGTATTTTTGATACGGTTTTTTGGCCAGGCCCACGCCTCCGGCTTTTCCGGCCATGGCCGTATTTTCGGAAGTGGAAAAGACGTACCGGTGTCCCTGGGCCCCGGTGATTTTTTCATCCTTGGCGATCCACACGATAAAAGGAACTTTTTGTTCCTTGGCGATGGTCTTGGATACGGCCAAAGAGGCCGCGCTGTTGATGGTACCCACCAGAACGTCCACGTTTTCCCGTAAGACCAGTTCCTTGGCCATATTCAAGGCGATGTCCACTTTGAATTTGGTATCACGGGTGGTAAATTCGATCTGACCGCCCAAGACCCCTTCTTTGTTGATGGATTCCAGGGCCAGCTTGAAGCCGTTGAGGGCGTCCTTCCCGTAAACCGCAGGGGGACCGCTGTAGCAATCGATGATGCCGACCTTGATGTTTCTGGCCAGGGCCGCCGGGGGCATGAGCACCGTCAAAACGGCCGCGACCACGCAAATTCCCAGCACGGCAATTCCCCAAAAACCGCTCTTGTTGAGTTTCATGGCGTCTCCTCCGTTTTTAGGATTTTCAAAGCGGTGACTGGAACGCTTTCCGCAAGCCCCGCCTTTTAAGACGGGGTCAAGGGAAGCTCTCAAAAAACAGGTAAGTTTCTTACCGGGGAGCTCCGCCCTTCAGGGCGGGGGGCTCCACATCCGGAAATTTTGACCCCGGAAACGGATGCGCTCTCGTTTCCATAATACGTTTGTATAGTAAAGCGGGATTCGGATGTCAACGGCCTCCCGCCGGCATCCCAGGAAAGGCTTGTCCCGGGAGAGGACAAGATGATAAAAGGATCGAACATCACGCGGGATTGTCGAGGTCTCCTTTTGACCGGAACGCTTCCCGCAAGCCCCGCCGATGAGGACGGGGTCGAAAAAAGCGCCGTTTTTCAGGGCGGAGGGTTCACAAATCCGAAACGGTGCTTTAAGAAAATTGATGCTCAGGAGTGCGTTTTGATTTTTTCCCCCTTGAACGATGCACATCAAAACGCCTTCCGGTCCATGGTGGCGCCGGATCGTTTTTCCACGGGAAAATCCCACCTGAACCTCCATGCGGCCGATCAGTCCTTTCACGCCCCCAGGCGCCCGGATGCGGTGATCTGGCCGGTGGACCGTGAAGAAGTCTCCCGCATCCTATCCTATGCGGATGCACACCGGATTCCGGTGACCGCATGGGGTGCCGGCACCAGTATGGAAGGGAATCCCATTCCGTTGTACGGCGGTCTGGTGGCGGACTTTTCCAGGATGAACCGGATTCTCGATATCCGCGGGACGGACTTTCAGGCCGATGTGGAGCCCGGAGTGATTTATCAGGATTTGAACACTCAGCTCCGCTTCAAAGGTCTTTTTTTCCCTCCGGATCCCGGCGCCCGGGCCACCATCGGCGGCATGATCGCCAACAACGCCAGCGGGCCGCATACCATCCGATACGGATCCACCCGGGATTGCATCCTACGGTTGACCGTGGTGCTGGCCGGCGGAGAGGTCATCCGGATCGGGACCCGGGCATCCAAAACATCGTCGGGGTATGACCTGCTCCATCTGTTCATCGGATCCGAAGGGACCCTGGGCCTGGTGGTGGAAGCCACGGTGCGTCTTTCAGGGCTTCCCGAGGCTCTTTCCGCCGCCGTTGCCGCGTTTCCTACATTGGAATCGGCAGGACAGGCGGTCCGGGAGATCATTCGTGCCGGGCTGGATCCGGCAGCCCTGGAACTCATGGGGCCCGAGTGCATCGACTTGATGAATCGGGAACACCGGCTCGGTCTTGAAGGGTTTCCAACGATTTTCATGGAGTTTCAGGGCCCATCCCGGGAGCATCTTGAAACGATTTTGGAATTGGCCCGGGAGTTATGCCGGGACGCGGGAAGCACGGCCTTTCATTCGGGGCTGGGGCGCGAGGCGCGCGATCGTATTTTTCGGGCGAGACATGAACTGGGCGAGATGATCCTGCGATGCCATCCCGGGTGTCGGATCCGGGTGGTGGATATCGCCGTGCCCGCCTCGGCATATTCTGAAATGATCGGTTGCGCCCGGAAGGAAATGCACCAAAGCGGTTTGACCGGGTACATTTTCAGCCATGCCGGGGACGGAAACCTGCATGTGAACCTGGTGGGCCCGAAAGGGGATGACGGTGTGTGGGCGCGCATCGATGAACTGGCCGGTCGGATGGTGGAACAGGCCCTTTTCTTCGACGGCACCGCCACCGGGGAACATGGGGTGGGAATCGGGAAGCGCGGGTTCATGGAAGCCGAGCACGGGCCGAGTCTCGAGTGGATGCGTCGCATCAAGGCCCTCTTTGATCCCAAGGGGATATTAAATCCGGGAAAGCTTTTTCCTGGAGGATAGTCGCGTCTAACGGGGAGCCCCCGCCCTTCAGGGGAGAGGGGGTTCCACAATTTTCTTGCTTTCTTTACCGGACAAGGATATGGTGAATATAATCAGTAAAGCCCCGCCATGGTCTGGCAGGACGGTTTCGCTCTGAAGGAACAATTCGGTCGCCGATGTTGCCTCCTCCAGGTTGAAACTTTGAGAATTTTAATTGGAAAGGAGGAAAGCAGCATGCCCAACGGCACCGTGAAGTGGTTCAGCAATTCGAAGGGGTACGGTTTTATCAGCCAGGAAGACGGCCCGGATGTTTTTGTTCACCATTCGGCGATCAGCGGAACCGGATTCAAATCCCTCAATGAGGGTGACCGGGTCAGCTTTGAGATTGAAAAGGGTCCCAAAGGCCCCGCCGCCGTGAATGTCAAGGTGATCTAGCGTATTGAATTCAAACCGAAAGGGCATCCCCGTGTTCACGGGGACGCCCTTTTCTTTTTTATTTTCCAGCCCTGCCGGGCCGGATTTTTTTAGAAAAACAAGCCAAACGCTTCGTTAAACCATGAAAACGCACTGGGAGGTGGTTGAGTGGCCAGGTCCAGTTATCAGTTTCAAAAACGGCAGAAAGAATTGGCCAGGAAAAAGAAAAAGGAACTCAAGCGACAGCGAAAATTCAGCAAAAACGAATCCGCGGCGGAAGAGGGCCCGGAAGACGCCGAAGATTCCACGGATCCCGTCGAAGAATCTTGATGGCTTCGTAAAAAGTCCATCTGCGGCGTTGCGCTGCATCCTTCGTCATTGCGGCGTACCTGTAAGTACGCCTCATTCCTCAGAATTTGCGCGCCTTGCATCTGGAACTTTTTACTTTGCCATCCCAAATTTGGCTTTTTACGATTCCATCAATCTTGTTAAACTCGTAAAAACCCCAAAAGAGCCCGTTTTCGTCATTCCGGCGAAAGCCGGAATCCAGTAATTTCAAATACTTCTGGATGATCGCGAAAGCTTCACTTCGTGTCCGGATCAAGTCCGGAATGACGGTTTTGGCACTTTTTACGAAGCCATCAATCTTGATGAAACCGGAAAACGCCCAAAATGCCCGGTTTCACCGCCAGGGGCGTTCGGTTCCGAAACTCAGCGGGGAAGGAACGGTATGAGCACGTTTTCAATCCCCACCGGGGCGTCGACCTGGTCCTGGCGGATCATGATGGCTTCGGTTTGCCGCCATGCCGCCGTGTCAATGGCGCCGATGGGGATGCGGGGATCGGGATGGACAAGCCTGCGGGTGAGATGAATCTGTTTTTTAAGAATAACCGGCGGCGTCCCCTTTTCATGACGCTGGAGGAGTTCAAGGGATGATGCGGCATTCTTTTCGTCGAGGGCCGCTTGCCATCCTTCCAGAAGGCCCTTCATGAAACGGCGCACCCGTCCAGGATGTTTTTCAAAAATTTCTTTGGAAGTGACGACCGAATTGGCCACGAATTTCACACCATGCGCCGCGGGATCGAAAAATGCCGTGGGTTCCCCGGCATCCTCCAGCTTGGCCTCCAGGAAGACCGCCTGGGTATTGCGGTAGACGGGCCAAAAATGCACCTGTTTTTTGAAAAACGGGGAAAAGTCGTTCCTGACGCTGAACAGATCCACATCCGCTTCCGAAAGCCCCGCCTTGGCCAAAAGGGTGCGCAGAATCGTTTCGTCGTTTCCGCCGAAGGTCACCCCCAATCGGTGCCCTCTCAAATCGTTCAAGGTCCGGATCCGGATTCGGTCGGGCCGGTAGATCCACTGGAGCGGATTGATTTGAAACAGCTGGGCGAGCACCACCAGGCGGGCGCCCTTGGATACGGCGCGGATCACCTGATCGGCCGAAGCCACGCCGAATTCCGTTCGTCCCAACTCCAGTTCCATGATGGCATCCCGTTCCGGCCCGCCGGCCTTGACGTCCACTTCCAGCCCTTGGCGGGCGAAACAGCCGTGGGCATCGGCGTATAGATCTCCTAGAACGCTGGCGTTGAATATCCATTTCAGACGGTAACGCACATGTTCGGAGGCCCGGCTTCCCTCCGGCCACAGCATCAAGAACACCAACGCCGCCATGAAGATTCTCTTTTTCCGGTACGATCGGATCTGCATCGTGTTTTTCATAGAAACGCCTTTAAGCCTTCTGGGCCCAGCCCTTCTTGATTATCATGCCGGTGCCTTCCAGGAGCCCCTGATAAACGGACAGGCTCAGCCCGATCAAAAAGAGAGCGACCAGGATCTTGGAAAGATCACTTTGGAAAAGCGCCACCCGAATGGCATAACCGATTCCGGCGTCGGCCACGATGAATTCGGCCACGATGGTTCCGGCCATGGCCAGGGTCGCGCTCCCGGCGATCACCGTGGTGAGCTTGTTCAAGTTTTCGAAGGCCCGGATTTTCACTTCCAGTTGCCAGCGCATGCGGCCGGTGACTCTGTAGAAATGTTCAATGTCGGTTACCGGTTCGGACATGATGCCGATGACGGAAAGCAGCAAAGGAAAATAACAAATCATGGCGGCGATGAGAAGCCGGGAGATCCAGCCGTCTCCCAACAGGATGAAGATGATGGGCGCGATGGCCACAATGGGATAGGCCTGGATGTTGTAGGCGGCGACCTTGATGAAGGACCCGAACCAGGTGGCCCGGCGGCTGGCAATGCCCAACACCAGGGCCAATGCAATGGAAACGAGTTGGCCGACGATGGCCACCATGAGGGTATCTGCCACGTCCTTGAAATACAGCCCGAACGTTTCTTTGGCGGTTTCCCACAAGGCAAGGGGGCCGGGGATGACGTAATCCGACAAGGAAAGGGCGTATTTGATGCCCATCAGCCCGGCCGTGGCCAGGCAGTAAACGATGAAGAATTGATAAATGCGCCTATGAAGAAGCATTGACGATTTCGAGCATGGTTTGTTCCAGTTTACGGGAATCCGGCGGCACCCCTGCCCGGGCATCCATACCCGCAATCAAACGGGATTGAGGCGTGCGTTCGCTTCCCCTGAGGATCACGATGGATCGGCAGAATCGGGCCACTTCCACAACATTATGGGAAATATACAGAAAGTAAGGATCCGGAAACATTTCCTTGATCTCGAAAAGGATGCTTTCCCGGGTGGGCTCGTCCACGTTACCCAGGCTTTCATCCATGATCAGGATGTCAAAGTCTTGGAGAAGGTAGCGCAGCAGATTAATACGATTCTGCTGGCCCAGGGATAAAAGGGAAAAGCGCTTTTGCGCGCAGTCTTTGAGCTTGAAAATGTGGATCAGATCCTTTCGGAGCGTCTCTCGACCCGGAGGTGTCACCTTTTCGAGGTGGTTCCCCACGGTGGACCAGTCCGGAAGTCTTTCCAGGTTGTAAGAATACAGGAAGGTCGACAGCGCTCCGGCATCGATACTCCCGGACAGGGGTTTGAGGTCGCCTGTGATCACCCGTGCCAGTGTGGTCTTCCCCACCCCCGAAGGACCGAATAATGCATGGAAGCCGGGGGCGGAAAGATGAAAGGAAAGATCATTGAAAACAAAACGGGTGGCACCGGGAAACCGGATGCGAATATTTTTCACTGCAAACGGCATGTCGATCTTTGTCCGAATTTCATTATTGATGGCTTCGTAAAAAGGCCACCTGCGGCGTTGCGCGGCATCCTTCGTCATTGCGGCGTACCTTAATAATACGCCTCATTCCTCAGTATTTGCGCGCCTTGCATCTGACGCTTTTTACTTTGCCATCCCAAATGGGGTTTTTTACGATTTCAACATTATTGGAAGAAACGAAAGAAGGCCGGTAACTTCGTTCTTTTTAACGAAAGCCCCCCTGCGTCACTTGAACGGAACGCTTCCCGCAACGCCCTTGAAATCGTATGCGATATTACAGCATACCCGGAAAAAAATGGCAACCGACGGACGCCGATGAAAAGGAGGCGGTGCCGGGAATCGCCCTGCGGGAGGAAACATCCAACCCCGAATAGGGCTAAAATTGATTTTTGTTGAGTTTATGGTAATTTTTTTATATAAAGATTTCTTTCGAAAAGGAAAAGACCAGACAAAACGGAGGCGAGACAAGATGGATGGAATCAGGGTTGCCATTGCTGGGCTGGGAAACTGTGCGAGCGCTTTGATTCAAGGGATTCATTATTACCGGGACAAGGACCCTCAGGATGCCATTGGTCTGATGCATTGGGAAATCGGCGGCTACAAACCCTCCGATATTCAGGTGGTGGCGGCGTTCGATATCGACGCGCGAAAGGTGGGCAAAGACGTCAATCAGGCCGTTTTCGCAAAGCCCAATTGCACCAAGGTGTTCTGCCCATCTCTTCCGAACTCGGGTGTTCCGGTGCAAATGGGTCGGATTCTGGATGGCGTTTCCGAACACCTGCAGGAATATGACGAAGACGCGCGATTTGTCGTAGCCGATGCCCCGGAACCGGATCAGGAGGCCGTGATCGCTGCTTTAAAAACCGCCAATGCGGAGATTTTGTTGAACTACATGCCCGTGGGATCGGAAAAGGCCACCGCCTTCTATGCCGAGTGTGCCCTCGACGCCGGCGTGGCCTTCATCAATAACATTCCGGTGTTCATCGCCAGCAATTCCGAATGGGCGAAGCGCTTTGAAGAAAAAGGCATTCCGCTTATCGGGGATGACATCAAGTCCCAGCTCGGGGCCACCATCACCCACCGGATCCTCACGGATCTTTTTCGAAAACGCGGCGTGAAGCTGGAACGAACCTACCAGCTCAACACCGGGGGAAACACCGATTTTTTAAATATGCTCAACCGGTACCGGCTCGCCTCCAAGCGGAAATCCAAAACCGAGGCCGTCCAATCCGTGCTCTCCAAGAGACTCGAAGACAAGAACATCCACATCGGCCCCAGCGACTATGTTCCCTGGCAGAGGGACAACAAGGTGTGTTACATTCGGATGGAGGGGAAGCTTTTCGGCGATGTCCCCATGGATCTCGAACTCCGGCTTTCCGTGGAAGATTCGCCCAATTCGGCGGGGGTGGCCATTGATGCCGTCCGGTGTATCAAACTGGCGCTGCAACGGGGCAAAGGGGGCGTCCTTGAAGGCCCTTCCGCCTATTTTTGCAAGCGCCCCCCAAAACAGTTCTCCGATGATCAGGCCTACCAGATGACGGAACGCTTCATCGCCGGATATCCCGAAAAAGTGCGGGATGTATCGGATTACCTCCAGCGCTCCAAGGAAACGGCCTCCGCCTGAAAATTGTGCTTTTTCAAGGCGTTAACATTGATGAACTCGTAAAAAGTCGAAATTGAGATGGCAAAGTAAAAAGCTCTAGATGCAAGGCGCGCAAATTCTTCAGGATGAGGCGTACTTACAGATACGCCGCAATGACGAAGAATGCAGCGCAACGCCGCAGATGGACTTTTTACGAAGCCATCACCATTCGAAACCGGCGAAGATAAAGGGGCCTTTGAACGCAAGATCGATCTCCAGGGGAAACCGGGAGTCTTCCGCGTCGATGCCGATGTAGCGGTAACCCGCCCCCAGGTGGAAGCCCGGAGGGATTTTCGCCGACGCGCTGAACTCGAAGTCGAGATACCGCGCTTCCACATCCCCCACGTCAAAGGCGCCGCCCATCAACGCGGCCCGCATGCTTAAGAAAGGGAGGGGGTTGGTTTCGGCAAAAGCGCCCAGAAGGAACATCCCCGTTTCCAGGTCGGCCTTGGCCTGTCCGAGGCGTGCCGATGAAGCGGCGGCCTCGGCGGAGATATACTCCCCGCCGACCAAAAGCCCCCCGTGGAAAATTTCCGGTCCCACGTCGAGCCGGTAAAATGCCTGAAGTACCGTAATGTCGAAAGCGGTGAAGACCCGTTCATTGATGCGGAATTCCTTGTCCAGAAAATAGATGGTGCGATCGATGGTGTTTTCCGCGGAAGTCTCCACCCGAAAACCCGAAAAACCGAACTGGTGCGTCTTTCCGACAATGAACCGGAGTCCCGGGACGTTTTCCGGATCCTCGTACCCGAAATCGTTTTCCAGATCCGCCTTGGTTCCCCGAAGCCCGTCGATCCCCACGGATGCTTCGCCTTCGGGCGTCATGAACCATAAAAATCCTTCCACTTCGAACATGGCCCAGGCAGGGGTCGAAAGCCATGCCCAAATGCAAATTGCCGCCATCCATCCGGGTTTCATCGCTCGACCTTCTTATAATCGGCGGGCACGCTGAACAGGTTCGGAGTAAGCGTTTTCTGTTCGAACTTCTGGAGTGTCGTCGTCATTTTTCCAGCCATCATGTGAACGACGGTTTCCACAGGAAACCCCTCGAGGTCCTTGATCATGGCAGCCACGTTCATCTGTTTCATCATGGGATTCTTGCTCATCACTTCCGAAAACCGCTTCCCGTACCGCATCATCTCATCGTATCCCTCGATATCCCGGGTGATCCAATTTTCGGACTGGGTCCCCATGAAACTGACGTTGTACTTGGTACAGGCGTATCCGGATATGGTTCGGGTTTCTTTGGTGGGTGTCACCTTGACGCTTCCCATAAGCCCTTTCATCATCCCCATGAATTGTTTCCCGGCTTCACCTTCCATTCCCGGCATCTCCCCCATCTGCGCCAGATCGATTTCCTGGTATGTCTTGGCCTTCGGGTCCAGGCTGAACATCTTCATCTGTTTGAGATCGACGATGGTGACGGTATCCCGGGATTCATATCGGGTGGCATGGGCCGTCATGTAATTCTTCACGATCTGGGTGCCGTCGGGAGTGCCCGGGATGCCTTCACTTTTTTGGATCGATTCCCAGTACAGGTCGGCGTGAGCCGGGACGGTGATCAAACACGCCAATAGGGAACCCAAGACAATCCATCTGAAAAAGCATTTGGATTTCATATTCGTCTCCTTTTAAAAAATGCGTTGATCCACGAGAGATCGATCGTGTAATATGTCAAAATGATAAGGGTGTCAATCCGCACTCAAAACGAAATTCCGAGTACCGGTCGTCTACCGTGATACAATCGGCCCGCTGATTTCTGCCGATCCGCCATAGGGGGATTCCAATATGGAGCGAAAAGTGTTGGTGGCCGTGGATGATTCCACCCATACCCGGACATGTCTTTCCTATCTCAATTTCTTGTCCGCCAGGATACCGGATTTTTCCGTGACGCTGTTTCATGTCCAGCCCACGATTTCGGACTACTTGGTGGAGGACGCAAAAAAAAATTCTAAAGCGAAAAAAACCCTCGACACCCTTGCCGAAAAAAACCGTAGAGAAGCCGCTGCGGTCCTGGATCGGTGTAAGCAAGTGCTGATCCGAGCGGGACTTCCTGTGGAAAAGATCGAAACCCATACATCGCAGAAGATTTCCGGCCTGGCCAAAGACATCATCGATAAGGGGGTGGCCGAACAATACGATGCCATTGTCACCGGCAGAAGAGGCCTTTCCGGGTTGCAGAAATGGGTGATGGGGAGCGTTTCTTCAAACCTTGTGGAACATTCGCCCATCCCCGTATGGATCGTTACGGGAAAGTCCTTCAATGCGCGTATTCTCGTTGCCGTGGATGGCTCTGCATCGGCACTGAAGGCCGTGGATCACGCCCTTTTTATGGCCGGCCCCGGGGATTCCCTGAAAATCACCCTTTTCCACGTCCGCCCCGTTTTCCAGGATTACTGTGCCGTTGCGCTTGAAGACGCCGAACCCGTGCAGCAGATGCTGAAAAAGACAGACCGGGAGTGTATCGAGGATTTTTTCAGACAGGTGCGGATGAAATTCAGAGAACACGGGGTGGACGAAAAACAAGTCGAGTTCCGGGAGGAGGATCGGAAGCTGTCCGTGGCCCAAGCGATTCTTACGGCGTCCAAAGTGCACGACTTTGGAACCATCGTCGTTGGAAAAAGGGGAACCGGCCGATCCTTTTACATGGGAAGCGTATCGAATGCCATCATCAAGAACAGTACGGATCGCGTGGTGTGGATGGTGCCGTAACCCTTCCAGGAGGAAGAAAAATAGAGGTGGCAATGAACGACATTCGGATGATCGGGGAACTGCGCACCGACTACGACTGTGAGGCGACGGGATTTCCCGCACAGCGGTGGGGGGAAGCGGTTTTCAAGATCCAAGAGGAAGAAATCGTTTTTGAAATCAGCGTGGAAAAGGATATCATCGTGGCGGTGATGCTCGGGGAAGACGCCGGATGGAAAGGCACGCTGAAGGGGTTCAAGCGGTTGCTGAAAGAAGCGGCTCAGAAAAAGTGATTTTTCATCGCGCAGGAAGGATTTGGCGGAAGTGACCATCCGGCAGAAGCTGATTTCCCTGTTGGAAGAACGCGCTTTCGGATTTCGGGAGCTTGCCAAGGAATTTCGAATCAGCGACAGGGAGCTGGCCGACCATCTTTCCCATATCTCCCGGACCATTAAGGCAAAAGGGAAGCGTCTGGTCGCCCATCCTTTCCGGTGCATGGAGTGTGGATTCCTGTTCAAAGACCGCAAACACTTTGCCAAGCCCGGTCGTTGCCCCCGGTGCAAGTCCACACACATTGAAGATCCGGAATACGGAATCGGTCCATGACGCCTTCCTGACCTTGCAGCACCCGATTGGATCCGGGATCTTATAACGGGCATTTTCCTTACCGGGGAGCTCTGGCCTTCCGGGCGGATGGGCGCCACTTTCGTCCGGTCATCATTCCCCTTTTTAAGTTGACACCTTTCCTTGGTTTTCCTAAAAAGCATCACCGAATCAAAGCCCGAATACGGTGTTGCGTGAATCGGAACCGAAAACAAGGAGAATGGGCCCCATGAGATCGCTCCTGCTCGCCGCCGCGATGATCCTTTTGTGTTTTTTCCTGGCTTCCCCGCAAGTCTTGGCCGCGAATTCGGCATCGGCAATCGTGACGGCATCCACGGAAACGGGATCCCCTGCAGGGGATGCGCAAATTCATACGCAAGAAAGCGACGCCCGGCATCTTTCGAAAGACGGTGCAGCGCACGGAAACAGCGGGCATGTCAATCTGGGGGAACTGCTGCCCATTTGGAGCTGTATTCCCTTTGCCTGCATGCTCCTTTCCATCGCGCTTTTCCCCTTGCTTTTACCCGAATTCTGGCACCATCATTTCGGGAAAATTGCGGCGTTCTGGGCGGCATGCCTCGGAATCCCCTTTCTGATCGCCTACAAGTGGATCGCCCTGCACGAAATTTTGCACATCATCCTGGCCGATTACGTTCCTTTCATCATCTTATTATGGTCTTTGTATACCGTATCCGGAGGGATCCTTCTCAGGGGTTCTCTGAGGGGAACGCCCGCTGTCAACACCCTGATCCTTGCCATTGGCACCCTGCTGGCGTCCTGGATGGGAACGACGGGTGCCGCCATGCTTCTCATACGCCCCTTTTTACGCGCCAATAAAGATCGGAAAAATCGAACGTTCATGGTGGTCTTTTTCATCTTCCTAGTCGCCAATGTCGGGGGCTCACTGACGCCGCTGGGGGACCCCCCGCTCTTTTTGGGTTTTCTCCACGGTGTCAGCTTTTTCTGGACCCTTAAAATCTTTCCCCACATGCTCCTGGTTGTCGGTCTCCTCTTGTTGGTCTATTTCTTCCTGGATGCGTATTATTATCGAAAGGAACGCCCTTCCGGGAAAATATCCGATGAACCCCGTGAACTCCTTCGACTGGAAGGATACCATAACTTTTTATTCCTTTTGGGTATCGTGGGCTCCGTCTTGCTCAGCGGTCTCGTGGATTTGGGGGAGGTGAACACCTTCGGTATTCACCGGGCGGTTCAGGACTGGGCCCGGGACGGGCTTCTCATTTTAATGGGGGTTTTCTCCATGGTCACCACGTCCATCCGAATCCGCGAGGACAACGATTTCACCTGGTTTCCCATTATTGAAGTGGCGTATCTGTTCATCGGCATCTTTATCACCATGATCCCCTGCCTTTTGATCCTGAAGGCCGGGTCCGATGGCGCCCTTGCGGTGCTGATCGATTCCGTCAAGAAACCGTATCACTATTTCTGGGTCACCGGCGCCCTGTCGGGCTTTTTGGACAACGCCCCCACGTATCTGACCTTTTTCAATACCGCCATCGGCAGCTTCTATGCCGGCCTCCCCGAATCCGAAGCGGTTCCGTTGCTGATGAGCGAAAGGGCGGTTTATTTGGCGGCCATATCGACGGGTGCGGTATTTTTCGGGGCGTGCAGCTATATCGGAAACGCCCCCAATTTCATGGTCCGATCCATTTCCGAAGAAGCGGGAACCCCTATGCCTAGCTTTTTCGGATACATCCTCAAATACAGCCTGGTCTTTTTAATTCCAGTATTTATCGTGGTGACCCTGGTCTTTTTTTAAGGTAGGAGCCGAAAATGAAATTTGAAAAGGTGCTTTTCCACACCCAGTTCAGGGCCCATGCCTTCAATTCCCTGAAGACGCTGTTCAGATTGAAAGCGTGTGGGTTAAAAGAAATCGTCCTGGTATACGTCATCCCCAGGGAGACCGTCGGTTTTGTTCCGTACGGCGGTTTTTTAAAAGAAGAAGAACAAAGGATCCGAAAGCAGATAAAGTGTCGCTTTGAAAGTTGGCAAAAAGCCGTTGAAAAGGCCGGGATGAAATGCACTGTCCGGATTCAAACCGGTATCCTCAACGCCTCCATTTTGAAGATCGCTGAAAATGAAAAAGTGGATCTCATCGTCACGGGAGCGAAAAAACGGACGCTGTTCGAAAAGATCTATGTGGGATCCCATATCCTGGATATCCTTCGAAGAAGCACTGTTCCGGTCATGATGGGCAGGTATATGGTCCAGTTTGAAACCGAAGACGGCGTTTTATCCCGAAAAAACGACCAAATTTTCCAACGTCCCTTGTTGGCCACCGACTGGTCCCCCCCTTCCGAGCGAGGCCTTGCCGCCATCACCGCATTCCGGGGGATCGTGGAAGAGGCTATGGTGGTCCATGTCATCGACGCTAAGCTGACCAAGGGCGTCAACGCCTCACGAATGAAAGCATTGGATAAAAAGAGCCGTCAACGGCTCGATGCCTATTGCGCCCGACTGGAAAAAGAAAATATTGCGGCGGAAAGCCATCTTTGCATCGGCAGACCTGTTTCGGAGATCCTGCGTATTTCAAGGGAGACCGAAGCAACGATGATCATCATAGGCAGAACCGGAAAGGACTGGATGGAAGAATACTGGTTGGGGGGTGTGTCCCACCGCGTGGCCGAGATTTCCGAACTGCCGGTGTTGTTGGTTCCGTGAAGCGCTTTAGGAAGACAGCGGCGCGGACTTTTCGATTTTGATGAAGATGAACGACACCATATCCATGAACGCCTTGCATTCCCTGCTTCCCGGTAATCGGCTGGGAATCATCGGCGGGAAGATCCTGTGCCGCCGTTTTTTAAAATTCCTTGTGGAATCCCTGCCGGATCCCCTTCGGCCGGAAATCGCCGGCGTAGCGGAACCGGACGGGGAGGGAGAAGGGATCCGTTATGCCGTTGCGCACGGAATATATATTACCGCGGATCCGTCTGAACTGTTGTCAATCCCCGGGATGGATCTTGTGCTGGATTTGAGGGGGGATGAGACGGCGTTCAAGACATTACGGGGGAGTGCACCGGACGGGGTGCATGTATTCGACCGGCTCGAATCGCAGCTTGTACTCGATCTTTTGCAGATTGAAGAAAGACGATTCCAGGTGCGGCAATGGTCTTTGGAAGGAAACGGGAGCGGGAAGACAATTGTCGGGATGTTCATGGAATTTTTGGACACCGTCACCGCCGCATTACAGGAAAGGCATGCGGAATCAAGGCGTGTCCGCCACGATTTGATGGCCGAAGAACGGGCCATGGCCCAGATCATCGAGGCCAGCACGGTTCCCACCTTCGTGATCAACCGGGACCATGTGGTGACCCATTGGAACCGGGCCTGTGAACGGCTGACCGGATACCCCGCGGATGACATCATCGGAACCAATCAGCATTGGAAACCGTTTCGATCCAGGAAGCGTCCCACCATGGCCGACTTGATCGTGGAAGAAGTCAGTGAAGAGGATGCGTTTAAGTACCATGGGACCCGATGGCGCAAATCCGCGCTCATCGACGGTGCATACGAAACGGAAGAATATTTTCACCATCTTGGAGACGGGGGAAAATGGCTCTATTTTACGGCAGCACCCATACGCGGTTCCGACGACAGCATTGTCGGCGCCATTGAAACGTTGTGGGATAAAACCGAGGAACGGCAGGCCCAGCGGCAGCTGGAGCGGTATACGAAGGAATTGGCGCTTCGGACCGAAAAGCTGTTGGAGAGCGAACGGGTGATGACCCAGATCATCCAGGGGAGCACGATTCCCACCTTCGTGATCGATCGGAATCACCGGGTGACGCACTGGAACACCGCCATGGAGCAGCTTTCAGGTTACCCTGCCGAAGAAATGATCGGCACAAACCGCCAATGGGAACCTTTTTGGGAGCAGGAACGGCCTTCCATGGCGGACGTCATCCTGGATCAGATTTCCGAAGAGGAAATCCGAAAGCTTTACGGAACCAAATGGCGGAAATCCGCTTTGATCCAGGGGGCCTATGAGGCGGAAGTTTTTTTCCCGAAACTGGGGAACAACGGACGTTGGTGTTATTTTACCGCAGCCCCGATCAAGGCGCCGGACGGCACACTTATCGGCGCCATCGAAACCCTCTGGGACAAAACGGAAGACAAGAAGGCGGAAGAAGATCGGGAGCGGCATAATCATCAACTCGCTGCGCTTGCCGCCATCTCCACCGCGTTGGGTTCTTCATTAAAGCTCGAAGAAAGTTTACGGGATGCCGTCATCGAAATCTTCAACTATCTTGATATGGACAGCTTCTGCATCTTCCTCCAGGAAGAAGGCGGCCGCTTCGTGTTGAAATATTCCTTTGGAATGGAAGCCGGCTTCTGCAAGCAGGAAAAGCAGCTGGATCCGGCAGGATTGTTATATCAGGCCATCCAGAACGGCCAGGTTGTTCTCTATGAAGACATGACGGCGAAAAATCCGGAAGGGATGCAACAATACGTGAAAGAAGGCATCCAATCCCTCGCCTTGATCCCTTTGATCAATAAGAGCAAAGAAATTTTCGGCATTATTCAGACCGGAAGCAAAGGCGCACAACATTTTACCACCGAACAGAAAAATGTATTAAGCCTCATCGGCAACCGCATCGGCGCCGCACTGGAAAATTTCCATTTATACGAACAGTATCGGCGATCGGAGGAAAAATATCGATCCCTGTTCGACAATGATCCCAATCCCATCTTTATTCTCGACTCCGACAATTTGGAGATCCTCGATTTGAACCGTCGCGCCCAGGAATCTTACGATTACGATCGAAACGAGATGCTGGGGATGGCTTTTTTGGATATCGGCGAACCCGATGACGAGGAGATTGTTAAGGGTTTGAAAGAAATTTCAAGTACCCGCTCCCTGTTGTTTTCCAAGAAACGGCATTTTCGAAAGGGCGGCGAGCCGTTTTTCGTCAATATCCACGTCAGCAGATCCAATTATAACGGCAAAGAGGTCCTCATCGCGTCCACCGCCGATATCACCGAAAGCCTTGAAAAGGAAGCACAACTCATTCAGGCCTCCAAGATGACCACCTTAGGGCTGATGGCCGCCGGGATGGCCCACGAGATCAATCAGCCCTTGAACGTGATCCAGGTGTGCGCCGATATGCTGCTGAAAAGCGTTAAAAAGGGGGTGACATTGGAATCCGAAGACCTCCGGTCCATGGCCGAAGATATCGGCCAGAACGTGCAGCGCGCCGCCGGAATCATCAAGCACATGCGGGATTTTTCCCGGATGTCCGAGGGTGTTCAAACCCGGGTGAACGTCAATGACCCCATCCGGGACGTGTTCAAGGTGTTGGGACACCAACTCAAGATGCATCGCGTGGAAGTGGTCCTGGATCTGGCTTCCGACCTCCCGGAAATCCTGGCGGAAAGCAACCGCCTGGAGCAGGTCTTCATCAACCTGGTCACCAATGCGCTGGATGCGATGGATGAAAAGGAAAAGCAACACGGAACCGGGAGTTTTGAAAAAAAGCTGACGATCCGGTCTTACCTGGAAAAGGCCTCCGTGGTGGTTACCGTCTCCGATACGGGGACGGGAATGCCCCGGAAGGTCATGGAGAAAATCTTCGAGCCTTTTTTCACCACAAAGGAAATCGGAAAGGGCACCGGCCTCGGGGTGAGTATCAGTTACGGCATCGTCAAAGATTATAACGGCGCCATCGATATCCGCAGTGCACCCGGGGAAGGGACCACTTTCGAGCTCCGGTTCCCGGTTGCCCCATAAGAAACGGGCCGCTTATGCAAAAGATATTGGTCATCGACGATGAAGAAGCCAATGTGCGGGTTCTGACCCTGTCCCTCAAGCTTGACGGATACGAAGTGGCGGGAGCGTTGAGCGGTGAAGAAGGCTTGGAAAAGTATGAAACCTTTTCCCCACAGATCGTATTGACGGACATCAAAATGCCGGGGATGGACGGGCTGACGGTTTTGAAAAAAATCAAGGTGATGAATCCGGATACCGAGGTGATCATCATTACGGGACACGGAGACATCGACTCGGCCATTGAAGCGCTTCAATACGGCGCTTCCGATTTCATCAACAAGCCCGTAAAGGATGAAGCCCTTTCCGTTGCCCTCAGGCGCGCCAACGAGAAATTGGCGATCCGGGAACAACTCCGGGCATATACGTATGATCTCGAAAACATGGTGATGATCGCCACGGAAGAGGTCAAACGCAAATCCAATTTTCAAGAACAGCTGATCACGAGTTCCAACGACGGCATCGTCGCCACCGACGATGAGTTCAAAGTGGTTGTTTTCAATCCGTCGGCCGAAAGAATAATGGGGTACGGCCGACTGGAAGTGGTCAGGGAGATGGATATCCGGGACCTTCTTTCCCCGGAGATCCTGAAGCTTCTGGAGCCGGACACCGGCGGGGGGAAGATGAAAGAAGATCTTCCGTGGACGGAAACCGTCCTTCGGTCAAAGACCGGGGAGGCCATTCCGGTCCGTTTTTCCTGGAGAATATTGAGGGAGAAAGGACAGGTCATGGGGAGTGTCGCGTTTTTTCATGACCTGAGGGAGATCAAGCGCCTGGAAAGGGAGTTGGTCCATTCGGAGCGACTGGCGGCCATCGGACAGACCGTGGCCGGAATGGCCCATTGCATCAAGAATATCCTGCACGGTTTCAAAGGCGGGAGCTACCTTGTGGATCTCGGCCTTGACAAAAACGACAACGAAAAGCTAAAAAACGGGTGGACGATGATCCAAAGGGCCATCGCCCGCACTTCCGATCTGGTGATGGATCTGCTGACGTATTCCAAGGAAAGGGACCCCGAATACGTCAAATGCGCTCCCAATGAAATCGCCGAGGAGGTGTGCGAGTTCCTAAAAGACCTCGCCGCGGAAAACGGAATCACCCTTGTCAAGGATTTCGATGGGTCCATCGGGGAGGTGGTGATGGACCCGCGGATCCTTCACCGCTGTCTGCTGAACCTCATGACCAACGCCGTCGATGCCTGTCTGTTCGATGAAAACACGGAAAAATCTTTTCAGGTTCGGCTGGGAACCCGCCGGGAACAGGAAAACCGGATTCGATTCGAAGTGGAGGACAACGGTTCCGGGATGGATGACGACGTCCGGCGGCAGCTCTTCACCTCTTTTTTCAGTACCAAGGGACCGAAGGGAACCGGTTTGGGATTATTGGTGACCCACAAACTCGTCAAAGAGCATGGGGGCGATATTTCCTTTTCCACCCAACCGGGGAAGGGAACGATTTTTACCCTCAGCATTCCGTTTAAGAACGCGCTGGAAGACGCCGCGGATGGGGGAGAAAAGTATACGGTTCAAAAAATTTAATCATACGGGGAGGCACACATGAGAAAGAAGGTTTTGGTGGTCGATGATGATCCGGATGTGATCACATTCAACGTATCGGTTCTTGAAGAAAACGGCTATTCCACGCTTGCGGCCCGAAACGGAGAAGAGGGCCTCAAGAAGATCAAAGAAGAAAAACCGGACCTGGTGATTCTGGATGTGTTGATGCCGAAACAAAGCGGTATCCGGCTATACCGGGAGTTAAAAACGAACGAAGCCCTGGAAAGCACCCGCGTCATTATTCTTTCGGGGATTGCAAAGAAAACCTTTTTAAGGTCCCAAAAAGCCCTCACCGAATTCGGGGGGGAACCTGTTCCGGAGCCTGAAATCTACCTCGAAAAACCGGTGGAAGCCGAAGAACTCGCACAAGCCGTAAAAAGCATCATCGGCTGAGGATTCTGAGAACCCAAAGTGATGGGATATCACGAACCGGCGGCAACAACCATCGAATAACCGCGGCAATTCTCCGGATTGAGGCGACGGTGAAAACCATTTGGAAGCGGGAAAACCCGCGAGGATCACCCGCCCGGATTGTTGGGAGGAGGGCATGAAAATAGAAAAGCTTTTGTTCGTTACCAAGTTTGAGGAATTGTGGTTCGATGCCCTCCAGTCTCTTCTGGACCTCAGAACGGCGGGCTTGAATCACGTCGTTTTTCTCAACGTCATCGAGCGGGAAAAGGTCGCCATGCACCGGGGGACCGGTTATCGAAAAGAGGAAGAAGTCAAACTCAGAGAGATGGCCAACATTCGATTCATCGATTGGGCGGAACACCTCTTCGAAAAGGGTATGGAAGTGGGGGCCTATATTACGGTGGGAAACCTGGTTCATCAGGTGATCTCGGCTTGTGAAAAGGAAGGAGTGGACCTGATCGTTATCGGTCGCCCCCGGCAGGGGAGACTGGAACAGATCTATTCGGGCTCCGATGTGACGGAAATCATCCGCAGGGCGAACATACCGGTATTGGTCTACAAATACCTGCATCCGGACGCCCAGCACCCAGAACGTCCCTTTGAGCGGCCCCTCCTGGCCATGGACGGATCGCCGGCAAGCCTGCTTTCGGTAAAGTACCTCAAGGGGCTCAAAGGGGTCATTTCCAAAATCCATGTCATGAACGTCATTGAAGAAAAATATCTGAAGAGCGCATCGGGCATGACGGTTCAAAAAGCACGCAAAGAGGCACGGAGCCGATTGGAAGCGATCTGTGAAGAATTTGAAGGGGAAGGCATTTCGGCCAAGCCGCATGTTTATGCGGGAAAACCCGCGGCCGAGATCGAAAAAGCCGCCCGGGAGTGTCAATGCACGCTGATTGTTTTGGGCTCTTCGGCCAAAGGATCCTGGAAGGAACGATTCATCGGAAGTACACCGGAGGCACTGTCGGTAAAATCCATCTATCCGACGCTGTTGATTCCTCCCGGGGACGCATAACGGAGCGATACAGCCGGAAGACGATAAAAAAGAGAAAATATCTGGCGATGCGGCAGCGTTCCATAAGGCCGCTGCGAGGAGCGCATTAAGGGAGCGGTTCACGGCGGAACCGGAGAAGACAATAGGAGGATTGGATGGCGGTAATCACCATTTCCAGACAATTCGGGGCCGGGGGTAGAACACTGGGACAGAAGTTGGCCCAGCGATTGAGGTATACCTTCGCCGATAACAACATCATCCAGATGCTTGCCAAGGAAGCCAATGTTTCCATCAACTGGGTGGAAGCCTTTGAAAAAGAAGCCGGCAGCCGTCTGTCAAAGCTCATATCGAGTATCGTTTCCCAAAAATGGATCGACCGCGTCTTGGGCGGAGAATACGGGTACCTGGATGAACAGATCTATCTGGACTATCTTGTCTTGATCATCGCGCGGATGGCGGATGAGGGCAATGTGGTGATTTTGGGAAGGGGGAGTCAATACATACTCGACGATCACCCGGACGCTGTCCATATCTTGATGATCGACAATCTCGAAAACCGAATCCGGTTCATGATGAAACATTACGAACTCACGCGCAGCAAGGCCGAAAGGGTTGTACACACCGAGGATAAACGGCGGGCCAACCTTTACAGCCGGTTAGGAAAGACAAGCTATGAGGATCCTTCACTGTACCATCTGGTTTTGAATATGGGGCGAGTGGACCTCGACACCGCCGTGGCGCTTGTGGCGGACATGGTGGAATAAGCCTCTGGCAAGGGATCCTTTTTCCTGTCCTGCCTTGCAGGGATACGGGAAAACGCTTCACGCATCCTCCATGAAATCCTGAAGCCACAAAATATCATCGAGATTCATTCGGCTTTTCGTCTGGGCGGAAAATGGATGCCGAGAGCCTGAAGGGAGCGAAAATCGGGATAGTGGGAGCCGGGCGGATCGGGAAGGCCCTCATCCAGATGGCGCATGGCCCCCACCTGGCGCATCTCCAGATCCAGGTATTGGGGGTGGTGGATCGCAAAACTTCCGCCCCGGGATACCGGCATGCTGTCCGGTCCGGTCTGTTCACCTCAAAGGATTACAAGCAACTATTCCGTCTAAGGGGACTTCAAGTCGTCCTCGAACTCACGGGGAAAGAGGCGGTGGCCGCCGCCATCCGAAAGGACCTGCCGGAACATCTTCGTCTTTTCGATCATCACCAGGCCATGCTCCTTTATGATATCCTCACCATCGAAGCGCAACGGGTGCGGCATCTCGGACTTTTAAGGAGGGGCCCTTTCAATGAGCGCCGCGCCAGGCGGGTATTCGACGACTTTGCCGTAAGGATCGGAGAAATCCTTAAGGGTCGAACGATCCGTCTGGAAAACCTGGAGCGGGAGATTCTCGAGCGGGAACAGTTCCTCTCCCAGATCATCGACGGCAGCACCATCCCCACCTTTGTCATCAACAAGGCGCATACCGTCACCCACTGGAACAAGGCGTGTGAAACGCTGACGGGGTATCCGGCGGAAAGAATCGTCGGAACCGACCGGCACTGGGCGCCTTTTCGGCCCCGGAAACGCCCCATCATGGCGGATGTGATTGTGAATGAAATGCCGGAAGCGGAAATTGAAAAGTACTACGGGAAACAATGGAAAAAATCGGCGCTCATTGAAGGGGCATACGAAGCCGAGGAATTTTTTCCCCATTTCGGTGACACCGGAAAATGGTTGTTTTTCACGGCCGCTCCCCTTCGAGATCCGGCGGGAAATGTCGTGGGCGCCATTGAAACCCTGTGGGATCGAACCGAACGCGTGCATGCAAAAGAAGCGCTCATTCGATACAACCGGGAACTTTCCGCCAAAACCGAAAAGCTCATCGCCAGCGAACGGATGATGGCCCAAATCGTTCAGGGAAGTACGATTCCCACGTTCGTCATTGATCAAAACCACCGCTTAACCCACTGGAACAAGGCGATGGAGCGCCTGACCGGATATAGCGCCGAAGAGATGATCGGGACGGACAGGCAGTGGGAGCCTTTCTGGGATTACAAGCGTCCCTCCATGGCGGACGTGATTGTGGATCGGCTCCCGGAAAACCGCATCCGGGCGTTGTACGGCAAAAACTGGCGTCGGTCCGCACTCCTTGAAGATGCTTATGAAGCAGAAATCTTTTTTCCCAAGCTGGGTGCAAACGGGAAATGGTGTTATTTTACAGCCGCTCCCATCAAAGATCCGGACGGGAAACGCATCGGCGCCATTGAAACGCTCTGGGATACCACGGACCAGCGCCGGGCCCGGGAGAAGCTGAAGGAATACGCCGAAAAGCTCGAAGATATGGTGCGGGCCGCCACGGAAGAGATCGAAAGAAGATCCGACTTTCAGGAAAAGCTGATCCGGTCTTCCAATGACGGAATCATCGCCACCGATGAAAAAGGGGTGGTCATTATCTACAACGCCGGCGCCCAGCGGATTTTCGAATATCCCGCCGAAGAGATCCTCAACCGGACTTCCATCGAAGCTATTTTCCCGACCGAGATCTGCACGCAGGTCCGTTTAGGGCTGGAAAAAAAGGGAGATGTCATGCTCTCCCAGTGGAGAGAGGTCAACGTGATTTCAAAATCCAGGGAAACGATTCCGGCCCGGTTTTCCGGTGCGATTTTGTTTCAGGATACCACGGTAATCGGCAGTGTTTGTTTTTTCAGGGACTTAAGGGAAATTAAACGCCTCCAAAAGGAACTGATCAAGTCGGAGCGGCTGGCGGCCATCGGACAGACCATCGCCGGCCTGGCGCACTCCATCAAGAATATCCTTTATGGATTAAAGGGGAGTGTTTATGTCCTCAACCTGGCCATGGAAAAGGACGACGGGCAGAAAATCCGGGACGGCTGGCGGATGATGGAACGCAACATACAACGGATTTCCGATTTGGTGATGGATCTTCTCATGTACTCCAAAGAGCGGGTCCCGGAACCCGCCCCCTGTTTCCCCAATGCCGTCGTGGAGGAGGTCTGCTCCCTGGCGGCAAATCTCGCCGAGGGACACAACATCACCCTTGTCCAGGATCTTGATCCGGCCATCGGCCGGGTGAAAATGGATCCCAAGGCCCTCCACCGCATTCTTTTGGATCTCGTCACCAATGCCATCGATGCCTGCCTTTTTGATATCGTCGGTGAAAAAGAATGGGCGGTCACGGTTTCCACGACCCTGTTGAAAAACAATACCCTCCAACTCCAGGTTACCGACAACGGCATCGGGATGGACGGCGAGACCATGGACCATCTTTTTTCCAGCGTTTTCAGTACCAAAGGACAAAAAGGAACCGGGCTGGGACTTCTTGTCACCGAGAAATTGATCAAGGAAAACGGCGGTGCCGTTTACGTGGCCTCGGAACCCGGAAAGGGATCCACCTTCACGGTACAGTTGCCGTTTCAACGCGCCGGTTGAATATCCACCCACTAAAATGAACGTTTTTACCGGAACCCCGCTCTTCAGGATGGCGGCTTCACAAGGATACGTTTTTTTGGAATAATGCGTCATGGAATGGCAAAAGAGTGAACAGTTCAGACAGGATGCGCCTTCGGCGCCGTTTTTTACGGGCATCGGGTTTTTATTTTTACTCACATCCATTTTTTTCGTCAACTTCTTGGGCAGGATCGTATTGTCCCCGTTGCTTCCGGAAGTGGAAGCAGACCTGAATCTGAGCCATGCCGAGGCCGGATCCCTTTTCCTGGTGATTTCTGCAGGGTATTTTATTTCCCTTGTGGGGTCGAGCTTTTTTTCGGCGAGATTTTGCCATCGACGGACCCTCATGATTTCCGGGTGTGCGGTGGGGGCGGCCCTTATCGGGGTCTCCGCAAGCCCGGGGTATGTCAGCATGGGAAGCGCCCTGTTTTTCGTGGGTTTGGGGGCCGGACTGTACCTGCCGTCGGCTATCGTCATGATCACCACCACGTTTCATCAGAACCACTGGGGAAAGGCCCTTGCCGTCCATGAACTGGCACCCAATATTGGTTTTGTGGCGGCGCCGTTACTGGCGGAAGGGGTGATGCACTACTTCTCGTGGCGTGCCGTCTTTTTTTTTCTCGGCACGGCATCCCTGGTGCAGGCAGGCCTCGTTTTTCACTTCGCCCGCGGCGGGGATTTTTGCGGGGAGGCCCCCCGATTGTCCTCCTTTAAGATGATCCTTTCGAATCCTTCCTTTTGGCTGATGGTCTTTCTGTTCAGTCTTGGAATCAGCGGTACCCTAGGGCTTTTTGCCATGCTTCCCGTTTTTCTGGTGAACGGCCACGGGTTCGAAAGGGCCTCGGCGAACGGGGTGGTGGCCCTGTCCCGGGTCGCAGGCGCCGTAATGGTGTTTTTTGGAGGGTGGCTCACGGATCGACTGGGACCCAAACGCGTTTTGATGATGGTCTTTTTCCTGAGCGGCTGTGCCACTCTTTTCATCGGTCTGGCGCCCTCCGCCTATGTCGTCATCCCGATCTTCATCCAGCCCGTCATTGCCGTCTGTTTTTTCCCGGCGGGATTCGCCGTTCTTTCCCAGACCAGTCGGCCCGATCTGAGAAACCTGGTGGTTTCGGTAACGGTCCCCCTTGCCTTTTTGACCGGGGGAGGGCTCATCCCGACCCTCATCGGAACCCTCGGGGAGATCGCTTCTTTTCAACTCGCGTTTATCGCCGTGGCGCTTTTCATTGCCACCGGCGGATTCCTTTCGGCCGGTCTTCCCACCACCGAAGCGTCCCGCCGTTCTTGACCGTTTCCGATTGTTGGAAACACCCGCCATCCCTGCCATAAAAAGCCGTGATGCCTTCACGGGGTCCGGAAAAAGCGGCCACGGGCTTCTATTATGAGGAATAAAGGTTAGATTAAGTTTGATAATGTAATCATTAGTAATAATTATAAATAAAGTTTAAAGAATGCGGAACAGGGGGAATTGGACTTTATAGACCGCGTATTTTGTATTTGACTTTTTAAATCAAATTCTATAAAAATACGCCCACAATAGAATTGTGAGGGCGGGACATGAGTATGTCCCATTCACACAAAAATGCCAGGAGGAAGGAGAGAAGCGTATGAAGAGCAAGTGGATGTTCAGTATTGTTGTCATGGCCGTTCTGGCGGTGGGAATCGCTCAGGTTACGGCCGCGGAATACAGCATCAAAATCGGCGGAGGTCCCACGGGCGGCACCTTCAATACCTTCACCAACGGTATGGCTGTGTATGTGCCCAAGGTCAATCCCAACATTAAGGCCACCTCCGTGGGTTCGGGAGGCAGCGTGGAAAACGTCAAACGGGTGCACAGCCGAGAATCGGACTTTGGACTGTGCTATGCCGTGGACAGCGACCTGGGATTCAAGGGCCAACTTCCCCAGGATTCCCAGAAGTACAATAATATCCGTTCCATGGGGTACCTCTATGGCGCACCGGCCCAGTTGGTGGTTCGGGCGGAGGCCGGTATCACAAGTGCCATGGACCTTAAAGGGAAACGTGTAGCCCTGGGAAATGCCGGGTCGGGGGCTGCGGCCAGCGCGGAGCGCTTCTTCCGCCACATCGGGCTGTGGGACAACTTCAACCCCAGTTTCTTGGGATACAGCGCCGCCGCCAGTAACTTCCAGGACGGTAAGATAGACGGGTTCTGGGTCCTGGTGGGCTATCCCAATGCATCCGTCATCGAAGCCGCGGTCCAGGTCAAAATCGCACTGGTGGATGTGGGCGTGGATGCCGAAAAAACGGGTTTCTACGAAGCATTCGCCTATTCCCCCACGGTCATCCCGGCGGGTACGTACGGCAAAGGGATGCCGGAATGCAAAACCTTCCAGGACTCCACCATCCTCACCGTGAATAAGGACGTCCCTGAAGACCTGGTGTACACGATCATGAAAACCCTGTGGTCCAAAGAAGGGATGCAGGCCATGGTGACGGCCAAAAAGACCTTCAAGGAAATGACGCTGGAAAACGCGTTCAAGGGCGCGTCCGTTCCTCTTCATCCGGGTGCCGTGACATTTTGGAAAGAACAGGGCAAGACGATCCCGGAACGTCTGATGCCCTAATGGCATCCCGCGTCACGGGTTCCACCGGATAGAGAGACAGAGGGGAAGGGCGGATGCGCTTCCCCTTTTTTTCTGCGGAAAAACGCCACTCCGATTTTTTGCGGGGAGAAACGGAAATGACGGAATCTGAAGTTCCGACCTCAGCGGTAGATCAGGAAAAGCTCAAAAAAATCGTGGAAAAGGACGCCCGGACCGGGCGTTCCTTGAAAGGCCCCTGGCAGTGGCTTTTTGCCGGCATGGGTGTATTCATGGTCTTTTTTTACATGTACTGTGCCGCCCGGCCGGTGGACACCCAATATTTTTTGGGCGTCTATGTGATGCTTACCTACGTCATGATCCTGCTGTACATGCCCCATACCCGGCAACCCATTCAGAAACCCGGTTATTTCATCGATTGCGCCATCTCCTTCGTGACGTTGCTGATGCTGTTTTATTTTATACTGCACTTTCTATTCGGCACCCAGGGTGCCCGGGAGCCTTTTACCGGGGTGAACTGGGTATACGCCGGCTTGAGCCTCATCGTCGCCCTCGTTTTTTTTCTCCCCATCCGTTATTGGGGGAAAAGCCGGGGGGGTGCACCCATTGCCCTGGATATCCTGTCCGCGCTCATCGCCGCGACGGTTGTGGGCTACTTCATCGTCGAATACGCGGCCATCAACTACCGGATGGGTTCCGAAACACCCCTGGACACGGCAGTGGGTGTCCTCGGCATCCTGATCTCCCTGGAAGTGGCCCGCCGCACCCTGGGCTGGTCCATGACGCTGGTGGGGGTCACCTTCTTACTCTATGCTCTCTGGGGCGATGCGCTGCATGAAATCCCCGTCCTGCAATCCTTCGCCCACACGGGGTTCAAGCTGGACCGAACCCTGAATCACATTTATTATAAACAGGAAGGCGTCTTCGGGATCATGGCCTCGGTCCTGGTGACCTATGTCATCCTCTTTATTTTTTTCGGAGCCTTTCTCAAAGCCTCCGGCGCCAGTCGGTTTTTCCTCGATCTGCCCATGGCCCTCGCCGGAAAGACCGTCGGCGGTCCGGCGAAGGTGGCCGTGATGGCCTCCGGGTTCTTTGGTTCCGTGTCCGGATCGGCCATCGCCAACACGGTCTCCACGGGCGCGTTTACGATCCCGTTGATGAAAAAGGCGGGATTCAGGCCCCATGTGGCGGGCGCCATCGAACCGTCTGCGTCCATCGGAGGGATGTTCATGCCGCCCATCATGGGCGCCGGCGGCTTCATCATGGCCGAATTGACGGAAATTCCTTACGTGAACATCATGCTCATGGCGATATTTCCGGCGGCGATCTACTTTTTGTCGGTCTTTGTCATGGTGCACTTCGAGGCCAAGCGCTACGGCCTGGTGGGAATCCGTGAGGAAGACGCCCCCACAGCCTGGCAGATCCTGAAGACCCAGTGGTTCATGTCGATGCCGCTGGTGATCATCGTCGTCATGATGCTGATGGGTTTCTCTCCGGGATACTCGGCCTTTTGGGCGGTACTCTCCTGTATCGGCGTCAGCTGGCTGACACCGGACAAACGGATGGGATTCCGGCGGATCCGGGATGCGATGGTGGAAGGGGCCACGTCGACGCTCATCATCGGCGCCACCGTGGGCGTCATCGGAATTATCGTGGGAACCATCCAGCTCACCGGGATCGGCCTGCGCTTTTCCCAGATCATCATCGAGTTGTCCGCCGGGAACCTGATTATCGCCATACTGCTGGTGGGCTTGGCCTCCCTGGTGCTGGGGATGGGGGTTCCGGTCACCGCGGCGTATCTCATCACGGCCGTCCTGGCGGTGGGCGCGCTCACGGACATGATCGCCCGGACCCAGTGGGGAATCGGATTCCAGGAACTGCAGCTGCCTTTAGGGGACCTGCTCCCCGGGGATCCCCAGCGGGCCGAAATCATGGCAAAGGTGGGATGGGCGCTGATTGCGTCCCACATGATCGTGTATTGGTTCAGCCAGGATTCCAATATCACGCCGCCCGTGTGCGTGGCCGCCTATGCCGGCGCCGCCATCGCCGGCTCGGATCCCTGGAAAACCGGATGGACCGCATTCAAGTTCGCCAAGATGCTCTACGTGGGGCCCCTTTTATTCGCCTTTTCCCCGGGTTTCCTGCTTGGGGGGCCGGGACATATCATGCCGTGGTTCCAGGTGGTTTCCACATGGATTACCATCATTCTGGGAACCATCGCCTTCGGGAGCCTCACCATGGGGTACTTCCTGTGCGGCATGACGATATTTGAATGGATCCTTGCCGCCGTATCCACGCTCCTGCTTTTCTTCCCTCACCTGATCAACTGGGTCGTTTTCTGGGTGGATCTTCCCACCTATGTGGTGGATGTCATCGGCATCGGCCTGTGGGTGATCGTTTTCTTCATGCAAAAGGTCCGTATCCGAAAAGACCCGACACTGACGCTGCCCATCCAGGAAAGACAGCGCCTCCGGGCCTTAAAAAAGCAACAAACCGCGTGACCCGGAATCTGTCGGCCCGTATGGTCCTCCACACTGAGTTTGCAGGGACATCTCTTGCTTTTATTGAACCTCTGTCGCGTTTCCAAAAAACGAAACAGATCAATTGGAAACCTTTTCCCGTTCTTCAGGACTGCGGGAAGCGTTCCGGTCATTGATGGGAAAAACAGCACGTGATCGATTCGGACAGTCCCAGTCCCTCTCCATGGGAAACGAGTCGCAAACTCCTCTTTTTCGGAGGGTGCATCGGAGCGACGCTTCTCATCGGATGGATCCGTTTTTTCACCGGACCCGAATGGGCGCTGTCTTTGTTTTATTTGTTGCCCATCATGCTGGCGGTCTGGTATTTGGGCCGCTTGGCGGGCATCCTTGTCTCCCTTTGCAGCGCAGCATCCTGGCTGACGGCCGACATACAGATGCTGCGCGCTTTTTCGAATCCGTACATTCCATTCATCAATGAAACCTTTCGACTCCTTGTCTTTTTGATCATTACCTTCGTACTGGATAAATTGCGGGTCTCACTGGAGGATCAAAGGGCGTTGGCCCGCAATGACGCCTTGACACAGGTGCCCAATCGACGGGGGTTTCTTGAGCTGGCCCACCGGGAGATGGAAAAGGCGCGTCGAAACCGCACTCCCCTTACCGTCGTCTACTTGGATATCGATGATTTCAAGACCATTAACGATCGATTGGGGCATGACCAGGGGGATCGCCTGCTGTACGAGGTCGCCCAGGCCCTGAAGAAAAATATCCGCGCGGTTGACATTTTGGCTCGATTGGGCGGTGATGAGTTCTGCATCCTTCTCAATGAGACCGGTGCAGATGAGGCGGTGATCATTTCTAAAAAACTGCAAGGATTGTTGTCGGATATGAAAACCAACGGTCCCTTTCCGGTGACGTTCAGCATCGGGGTGGCGACTTTCGATGCCCCCCTTCAAAGCATCACCGAAATGGTGGATGCGGCCGACTCCCTCATGTATGAGGCCAAAAGGGCGGGCAAAGACCGGATTCGATCCGCCGTGATAAAACCCGGAGACAGGAAGGGGGGAAACGGCCTGGGTTTTCAGACCCCCCGCGGGACGCCCTGAACCGCAGCGGTGGAAGGGCCGCGGAAAAGGGATCAGGGCATCATCCGGTTGCAGATATCGTGGATGTCGGCGAAAACCCTGCTGGATCGATTCAGTTGGACAAGGGGTGTCATTTCCGAGATCATCCGGTCCACCTGTCGATCGTAAGAAACCGCACAAGCCGCATCTGCCTGTATCGTGAGGTACTTTTCCGCGACCAACTGGACGATCCGTCCCGCGTTTTTATCATCGGGATCCCGGACCATGTTCGTGATCACCAGCGGCCGGATCCTGGCGATCTCCTTTTTTAGTGCCTCCACGGACCCGGCCCCTTCCAATTCTTCGATGACGTGGCAGAGCTCTTTGATGGTGCGCATCTGCAGTTCGTTTTTAGGATTCATGGCCGTTTGGATGAGTGTCATCAATGAAAGGTCGCGGCTCGTGAGTTGGCTCAGCCTTCGATATACCGCACTCCGGAGAAAGGCATAGGCATTTTGAATCGACGTGGGTTGCGGGGTGACGACCGAGATTTGTTTTTCTGCCGTGAGGAAAAAATCCAGGATATTAAAGGAGGCGCCCGCCCCCAGATCGAGGATCACGTGATCGGCGTCAAGACCGTAAACGGCCCGGATGATTTTGATCTTTTGGGCGAACTTGGGATTGGCCAGCGACAGAATTTCCCCTGCTCCGACGATTAACCTGAGCCCGTCCACCTCGGAGGCGATGCACACGTCGTCGAGGGATTTCACTTTCTTTGTGACAAAATCGTTGAGCGTCCGGGAAGGGTTTCGAATTCCCATGAGGGTGTGCACGTTGGCGCCGCCCAGGTCCATGTCCACCAATACGGTCGATTTTCCGGACCGGGACAGCCAGAAAGCGATCAGGGTGCTGATGACGCTTTTCCCGACGCCTCCTTTTCCGCCACCCACCGCCCAAACCGTCGGCGTGTTCTTATCATTCGCCACAGGATTTTCCTTCGCCCAAGTCGGTTGATGCGCAATCCATCAAATTCATTTCTTGACCAGGGATTCCCACAACCCCCACATCAGGTTCTGTTCTCCGTCGCCGCCGCTACAATACGCTTCCAATAGCTCTCGATCCGGATCAGACATCTCTTTAAACTGAATGCCTAACGCATCTTGTTTTCGATTATCGACATCAAATACCTTGGTCCATACGATTTCACCCAGTATGGCCAAATCCACCGACGGGGAGATCAGCTTCATGATGAGCTTGACGTTGCGGCCTTGTAATTGGGACAGGAGCGGTCGCCCGGGCATCTGATTCAAAAAAACGCAGACACCGCCCAAAGAAATGTTGTCGATAAATCCTTCCAGAAGGAGAGGGGCCTGACCCTTGTCTTCCCTGAAGACCTTGATCCGGGCTTGGGTGGGGAGATGGTGCCGGACATTCCGGCGAACGGTTCGACGCGGTGCATCTTCGCCGGCTTTTTCCCGGCGCTGGTACAGTTCCTGCAGCAGGGCATTCAGATCGGGATGGGTGTTACAAATGGCCGCCAACTGGGAGCGGGTGATTTTGATCAATTCCACCCGGGTGAGGGTGTGAATATCCGAAGTGGAGACGACTGTTTCCGTGAAAGGATAAATGGTTCCGAAAAAATCGTTTTCGGCAAGATCCACGGTATCCAGGATCGCCGGGCGATCCCTTTTTTCGGGCATATAAACCGTTTCCCTCAAGGCGCCGGAAACGACGAAGAAAAGGCTGTTTTCCTCTTCGAAGGCCTTGTGGACGCGTTTTTCCGGGGAAAGGCGGACCAGTGTCAGCTTGAGCATAAAAGATAGCAGCTCCGAATAGCTCAGTTGCGTCCAGAAGTTCAGGGCGGGTTTTTCTTCGGACCGGATACGGCTGAGCATCCCGTGGAAAGCAATCACTTCTTCGTGCGCCGGTTTGGCGATTTCCCATTCCAATACCTTGGCCACGATGGATTGCAGAGGAACGGCTTCTTCGATGAACAGAGCGGCTGCCGTACCGTAAGCATCTGCAGCCTTGAAAAGATCTTTCTGGCGTTTTAGAAAATCACCGTATGACCGGAAGAGGACCGGGTGATCCGGGAAAATTTTCAATAGGTTGTCAAATTCCTTTTGGGATCGGATGGAAAGGGTTCCGTCGGCGATGCGCTGGGCGACGCTTTTGTGGCGGTCGATCGGCGTTTCCAATGTTTTTTTCCCTGTTGGCATTTGTTGATCCGTCAACGAAGACGCATTTCGAGTTGCCGAATGCGCTGATTTAGAATTTCACTTTTACGCTGGAAAAGGTAGAGCAGCTCAAACAAGGTTTTCACTCCGGCGTCGAACTTGAGGAGCATCGCACCCATTTCGGCCACCTGATGTTCCAAGCGGCGGGTTCGATCCCCCGCGGCCGGATGCGTTTCACCGGAACCGGTTCTTTTCGACGGGTTTTTCAGGTTCTGGATGAGCGCATCCAGATCCCGTACTTCTTCATCACTCAATCCGCCCGTGGGAAATGCGCCGGCGTGCTCCGAAGCCGGAAAAACGGCTGCCGGTTCGCGTCTGTCCGTTCCGGGAGTCGTTGATAGAGGAATTTTCGATTCCTCTGTTGATGGAACATCAGGTTCCCCGCTTGTTTCCGGACCTTCCGGTATGATCTGAAAAGGACTTTTACCCATGTCACGATCCTTCCTTCTCACCGGCGGTGGCTTCGGAAATTTTGATCCAATTCCGCCAGCTTTTGGTTGATCCGCTCATCAATGGCTGTCAGTGTATGATCAAATTGGGACTCCCTGTCGCGTTCTTCCTCTTTTTTCTTTTTTTCAAAGGCCCCGGTTTTTCTGAAGACCAAAACGCTCAACAGAATCAGCATGACCACGGAAATGCCCAATAACACCCATAGATAGGTTCGAAGGGGGCCGATAGGCGTCTGGACCACGGTGACGGTGGGTTTCTCCGCGATTACCGGTTTCAATGGGGGGGCAGGAAGGGATTCGCCGGGACGTTTTCCTTCCGGCGCATCCGGAGACGTTGAGACCGTTTTTGATTCCGGCAAAGGGGTTTCTTCCATATCCATTGCGTTCAGGTCATGGCGTTCATCCGGGCGGGTGTCGCCGGAAAGGGGCCGGTCTTCGATAATGGATTTTTTCCCTAGACGGAGTTTGTGGGGGACGACATTATCCGGGTCAGCCGCCGCCGGGGCGATCCCCGGGCTTTTTGTCAAGGATTCCCGGAGCCGATAAATATCGAGGACGATTCGGGGGGGATCCGGGAGGGAAAAGGAATTGAGTTCGAAGGCGTCGATTCCCAACCGGAGATAGACGATCAGGTCTTCCCCGTCCTGAATCAGTTCAATTCCCTCCACACGGGCTTTGAGATGACCGGGGATATGAGATATGAAAGGGCTTTCGGTCTTTTTAAATTTTAAAGAACATTTCCCGGAGCCTTGAATCACCGGGCCTTCGATTTCAGTCAGGGTATCGAGCTGAAACACCACGCGGCTGAATCCGCGATGCACGCCGATGCGGACATCTTTCAACTGGGATGCCAGGACATCCAAAGGCACCGCAATCCAAAGGAAAAAACATCCAAAGCACAACAGCCGATTCACCATGGCAATCCTTCTTTTTGAACCCGGACGGACAAAAGCCATCATTTTTGAAGAGCACTTCCCGTTGCAGGCTAAAACGAATCCCGGCACCTCTGGCGCTTAAACCGGGGCGTTGCTCTTTCTAAGGGGGGTGGGTTGGCCTTTCTTGGAGGAGCAGCCCCTGATTTGCGTGCCGTCAAAACAATAAATCCTCCAAACCGTGTCGCTGTCAATCAAATGAAGAGTAAAATGCATATAACGTATACAATTTAGCGTGTCAATGAGAGATATAACATAACCGCCTCAATGCGATTCCAACGATTTTATCCTCATCCATTTCCACATTTAATATGGGACGACGGCGGTTTAAGATCAAGCGATAAGGCCTGGAAATTCATTCAGCATGGTGTCTCCCCCGGTTGTTGTCCGCACGGTGAACCGCAACCGCGAGCGCATTCCCCGCAGGTTCTGCCTGACGGCAGGGCTTCGCGGGCCCGCTTCGCTCCAACCCGCGAAGCCCTGCCGTCAGGCAGAAATCCCGCCTTTCGGGGCTTGCGGGAAGCGTTCCGGTCAATATCGCTTACAGAATCCGGGATCTGGTTTTGATCTGCAGGCATCATCCAATCGGAGGGATTGTCCTTGAAAGTTTCTGTTTTTGATAGTAAAAGAAAAAGCAAAGACAGCTCTTCCTCAGCAGGATACCTTATAAAAATTCAGAATATCGGTATTCTAACACGACTGAAGCGATACGGCAAGTCAACTCCGCGATGCTTGCCGCGGAGCGGGCAAGACAGGGCGTCTTCAGATTGTCGGACGTCTGTTTTGCCGGTCTAAAAGGGAGGTTCCGGATGGATACGATGGTACACTCGGTGTTGCATGGGGAGCAGGAGGCCGCTGTGACCGTCATCGGGAGCCTTATTCGGGCGATTAAAACCTACGCACTTTATCCCGGAGGTCATGAAAAGCGTCATGACGCCCTTGAACGCTGCCATCAAGATTTATCCGGATTTTTAAAAACCCACCGTCAATTTCGTCTTGAAATCGGAAAGGACCGTCTCGTCTTCAACGGGGAAACGCTCCATTCCGCACCGGCGGAGCAGGGCAACCTTCCTTTCGTGTTTTTTCGGGACGGTATCGAGACGTTGATATTCTATGACGGCATTGATTTCGGTGAAGTGAAAAGGTTCATCGAAATTTTGGATGCCCACTGGATACTCAAGGATGAGCCGGAAGGGGATCTGGTGACCGCTCTCTGGGACGCCCGCCTGCCGCATATCCGTTATGTCGTTTCGGATCTTTTTTGGGGAACGGATCCGGAAACGGAACTCCACGCCTTCTCGATAGGCGAAAAATCTGAAAACAAAACGGTTCTGTCGGAAAGCCGGGATGCCGATCAGGTCGAGGCCTCCATGGGTGCAGGGGGTTCCGGAGACGAAAAAAGAGGTGTTGAGGATTCCGGGATACAGGGCTGGATCGAACCCATTGACCCTGACGCCGTTGATCTGACACCGGAAGAATCCCGACGACTCTTTGAATGGACGATTCAAGAAGAAAAAAAAGATCCATTGACCGATTTTCTTAATGTCCTCTTTGACAGTCTCCTTGAAATCCGTGAAACCAAAGAATTGGAAGTCTTTCTGGATACTCTGAAGACCCTTTTTCAAAACCTGATCCTTCAAAGAAATTGGGAAAAAGCCTTTTTGCTGCTCAAAGAAGTGGAAGAGATGACTCACCGGCACACGAACCCGTCGAACGATTATTCAACAACGGTGACGGCCTTTTTTACAGATGTATCCGATTGGTCTGTGCTGTCTTTAATGGAAAACGCGTTGATTGAAACACCTTCCGGGGAGTTGGCGCAGATTCGAAAGATGCTCCTCAGTCTGCCCCCTCGGGCGATACCGGCGCTGTGCCGAATGCTCACGCCGAACCTGGACTTAAAGGCAAGAGACATGCTCACGGAGGTGATCGAGGTACTGGCATCCCGGGATGTAGGGCCCCTGGCGTCCATGTTGAAGAACACTGAGGCGCCCCGTCTTCGCCGACTGGTTTCCATTTTGGGACGACTGAAAGGGGCAACCATTGATGGAATATTGGAGGACCTGATTCACCATCCATCCACCGTGGTTCGACGGGAGGCGGCGTCGGCTATGCTGCGCCAAAATCCGGAAAACATTCAAAAAATTTTTCCTCTCATCGATGATGACGATGAAAGTGTTCGGCGCCTGATCCTGGGATTTTTATCGCGTTCCCGAAATCCCGTTTTGGAGGATATGCTGCTCGAGCATTTACAGTCTCACGGTTCGAGGCTGGAAGATAAAGACCACCTCGTTTCCTGCTTTAAAGCGTTGGGTTTTTGTGGGTCTTCCCGATCCATTCCGTTTTTGGAAAAGATTTTAAATACCCAAACCTTAAGGGACGTGTTTCGCACAAGCGGCCGGATGCAGGGCGCCCTTCTGGCGCTCAGGGCCATCGGCACCCCCCAGGCAAAAGAACTCCTCGAAAAGGCAAGCCGGAGGCTTCATCCCGGGATACGGCGTGCGGCAAAAGACGCCCTGAAAGAATAAAACGCGTCGATACTGCTATTTTTTTCCGATTGTCGTGGAAAAAGACAAGAAAAAGAAAGGATCGGGTTTGCTGGAAACAGGCCTGCACGGCGAAGAAGTGATTCGGGCGTTTTACCGAATGATTCACACCATCGGAATGTACCAGGAGAACAATCCGCTGGTCCATGACGCGGTATCCAAGTTCATGGCTTCGGCCGGGCGTTTGCTTAAAAACGGTGACCTGGAAATCCTCATCTGGCGTCAAAGAATTTTTTTCCAAGGGGAAAAGCTGCCCTACCGAAAGGAAACCTTTGCCCTGACGGGCGCGTGGCTCGATTTTTTTCAAAAAAGGGGGATTGCCGGTATCCGTTTTCTTTCTCATGTGGAACACGCCCATCCCTCTGAATTTATTTATCTGGCGCGCCGCTTGAACGATTCCTTGAAACAGGAGAAACCTGGGGAATGGTTGAAAGAACAGCTGCTTGTCAGGGGAATCCATTGGGTCGAACCGATACGGGAGATCGAAGAACCCCCTCCCGATGAAGATTCTGGTGCGCATTTCGATGATCCGAATCGGGTTCTGGAGAGGAGAAAAAGAGCCCGGCGAAGTTATATTCGCGCGTTGGATGCGATGAAGGCGGTTTCGCGAAAAATTTCCGTGCATTCTCCGGCCGGGATTCGCAAAGTCCGGAGGCTGGCGCAGGATATGGTCGAGCTCGTTCTGGAAGACGAATCCCTGATGCACTGTTTGGCCTCCATCCGGGATTATGATGATTACACCTATACCCACTCCATTAATGTGGCGTTGCTGTCCATGTGCATGGGCCGGCGGATCGGGCTCTCCCACGTCCTTTTGGAACAGCTGGGGGTCTGCGGGATGCTCCACGATCTGGGGAAGGTGGAGATCTCCAGGGATATCCTTCACAAGCCGGGAAGACTGGCGCCCGAAGAATGGGAGGTCATGGAACGGCACCCGCTGAACGGCGTCATGCATATTCTCAGGTTGAATGCGTCTGCCGAAATGAAGTCCAGGATCGCACTGGGGCCCTTTGAGCATCACTTGAAATTGGATTTGACGGGGTACCCGAAAACCCGTCTTACCCGGGATATCACCTTGTTCGGACGGATTTTAAGTATCGTGGATACCTATGACGCGTTGACGTCTCACCGCGCGTACCGGGCCCGGACGTTGCTGCCCAACGAAGCCCTGTCTCTCATGTGGCACCGCTTGCATCGTCAGTTCGACCCCATCCTCTTGAAGGTCTTCGTACGCATGATGGGGCCTTTTCCGGCGGGAAGCGTGGTCCGGCTGAACACGGGAGCGTTGGGCGTCGTCATGGGACCGGATCCGGGATCCGAAAATGCGGGGACGCGGATTTTACTGCTGGAAAAAGACGATGGAACCGGGTTTCGGAAAGGGGAGATTCTGAATCTTACAAAGCCGAATGCCGAAACGGAAATCACAGGCCAATGGATTCTTTCCTGCCTTTCGCCGTCCGCCGTCGGCATTCAACCCGCCGCGTTTCTGTTGCAATAGCTTAAAATCGCAGATCAGGTTTGGTGACCGGAGCGCTTCCTGCAAGCCCCGTTCGTTACGGTGCAGTCGGCAGCCCCTTGCGCAGCCTCCACCAGTCGGCCAGTTCCGCCAGGGACCGGGCCATCATGTATCGACCGTCCGCAAAGACCGCATAATCGCCGCCACATCCCATGGCGGACGCAAATCGAATGGTATTGGCATAAAGCAGCCAGATGTCGCACCATTTTTTTTCTACGGCCTCGTCAAAGGGGTTTTCTTTTCCGTCGGCCAGCCCGTCTTCCCAGATGGCTTCCATGAGTTGCGTGGCCGTCCGGATATCGGCATTGGTGCGGACCAGGGTGTTTTCAAACCGGGTCCAAAATCCTTGAACCCAGGCGGTGCCATGACAGTTGAGACAGACGGCCTGCATGGCGGTTTTGCGGCGGTGCTGTTCTTCTTCGCTGATGAGGTGCGCCGTCGCGAACCCGCCGTTGAAATCCGTCGGGAGCGGCAACCCGTCTTTGTTTCGAATCCGTGTGGTATCCGGGGTTGCGGGGTGCGGATGCGCATAGATCAGACCGAATAGACGCCAGGGAAGACGGTCGTTCATTTGATGGGAACGTTCGGAGACCACCGCACCGTCTGCATTGACCAAGAGGCTGACATGGCAGGCCGCACAGGTGGGCGCCGTAAAATTTTTGCCGATGGTCCAGGGGACGGATTGGAAATTCCACGCGGCCTGGTGAGAGGAAAAAAGATTCCCGTGCTTGCTCGATGCATACACTTTGAAAGCCGGAACATCGGGCCCCACATGACACTCTTTGCATGTATAAGGTTTCCGGGCGGTCTCGATGGAAAAGGCGTGACGGGTGTGGCACGCAGAACAGGACCCTTTACTGCCGTCGAGATTGATACGGCCGACGCCCTGATTGGGCCATCCGCGAATCATCGGAAATTCGAGTTCGCCGGCCAGTTCCGTCTCACGAATCTCGATCCCCTCCATTTCCAGCCGGGTGCCGTGGCAGTAATAACAGGCTTCTTCCCGGGTTCCGTCGTCGGTGACGTCCTGGTGGATTCGATCATTTTCGAAGACGGGTTTTCCCAGTATGCTGTGTTCGAGTTGTTGATACAGCGCATTTTCGGCAAGGTTGGCATAGGCATGGGCCATGAGGTTTTTGGAAAACTGGTCCGTTTCCACCGGGTGACAGACACTGCAGTCCTTCGGGCTGACCACGACGTGCAGGGTGTAACCGTTGTGTTCGAAGCGGTCTTTATGGGCGTCGGGACGGAGTCCGTGGCATTCCGCACACCCCACGGCGGTCATTTTAAGGGCGTCCGGGATCGATTCGGCGGATACTTTCCGGGACAAGCCCTCCACCGAAGCCGCGGCCTCCGGCGTTGATTGGGCGTGGCGGCTCTTTTCCCATTCGGCGACGATACCGGGATGGAGGAGGACATGGCAGTCCAGGCATTCCAAAGTCGCGTCACTGATGGGGGCTTCGGTTGAAAAGGCCGGGGAGTTGAAAAGGAAAACGGCGCAGATCAAAAGAGAACAACGAATCGATTTCATGGCGCATTCCTTGGGTTGAAGTGATGGAGGCCCATTTACAACGACCGATTGAAAAAATAACCCGAATGCAGATTCAATTCAACCCGTTTTTAACGGATACCGTGTATGAGGGATTTTCATGTTCGCCGCAGCTGCAAGGCGTCCGGAGCCAAAGCGTACAATGCGTACCTCGCGCTTTCGGCAACGTCGCAGATGCGGTGAATCGCAACAGCGAGGGCCTTCCCCGCAGGTTCTGCCTGACGGCAGTGCTTCGAGGGTTGGAGCGAAGCGGAAATCCCGCCTTGCGGGGCTGCGGGGAGGCTTCAAATCGGAAATGTGGAAAAGATCAGTTTGGGGCATAGAAACACCCTATGGGTTGTGTAAAAAAAGAGACAGGGGAACCGTCCCCTGCCTCTTTAAAAAAGGATTAAACGATTTTCGATTACCCGGGAATTGACACCGGGGCCGCCTTACCGATGAATTCCATGGTTTCTTCGTACTTGCTTCTCATATCCACATGGGCATCGTCGATTTCCTTTTTTTGCGGGTTCCACTCGGTGGGACATTCGTTTCGAAGCTGATCGATGCGGTCACTCATTTCGGTGACCAGGATGTGCAGATCTTCGATGTTTTGAAGCACATTCTCCCTTTCCGCGGTTCCCAGCCGATCGACTTTCCGCGTTAAGTCGTACAGTTTGGCTTTCCACGCCGTCATCTCCATCTCTACGCCCTTACAATAATCTTTGACATCCATGGCACATTCCTCCTTTGTATTTATCATTCGACCCGTGATCACTTTATAAAAACAATAATGATTACTATAAAGTAAAAAAAGGGATTGTCAAGTCGTATTTTAAATTTCGTTCGGATCGAAGAGCCATGACCGACACGCTAGAAGTGGTTTCAAAATCAAGCCCCGCCTGTCAAGGTAGGGTCAAAAGAAGCGATATGAAACGGGATGCCTTTTTCACGGTATCGGGTTCTTTTATGATTCCATTAAGTGGGTTTTTCCGTGAGAAAGTTCCACCCATCGGTCCAGCATGCTTTCTTTTTCGAGCGCTTTTCGGATATCCATCGGGGGGAAGTGAACGGGCTCGTCTCCGAGTCGAAACGTCCCCCAGTGGACGATCATGAGCTTTTTGGCGCCGAGTTCCTTGAATGCCCGGACGGTCTCATCGGGGTTCATATGGCTTGGGGCCATGAACCACCGCGGTTCATAGGCCCCGAGGTTGAAAATGGCCAGATCAATGGCGTATTCGGATCCCAGTTGGGAGAAACCGTCAAAGTAGGCGGTATCTCCAGAGATATAGATCGTTTGCCCGTTGCTTGTCCGGATGAGATACGATCCCCACAGGGAACGGTTGGGGCCCCTCAACGGGCTGCGCAACGTCCAATGATTACAGGGGAGAAGGATGATTTCCTGTTTCCGGGTACGAAAGCCGCCGAACCAGTCGAGCGTGTGGTGATTTTTCATGCCCAGATCCTTGAAAATTGACCGGTATCCCAAAGGCGTGATCACGGGCGTGTGTTTATCGAGCATGGCCAGGGAGGCCTTGTTCAGATGATCGTAATGCCCGTGGGTAATCAGGACATGGTTGGGGCGAGGCATCCCCTCAAGGTTTTCAATCGGAGTGAAATCTTTGATGAACCAAAAGATTTCTCCAAAGACCGGATCGATCAATAAATACCGTCCTTCGTCTTTGATGAGCATTCCGGCATGCTTTAGAAACGTCACCGAAAGGCCTTTCTGGGCGCGAATCGAATCCCAATCGATGGAGATGGGTCGGAAGGGTTGATCGTCAAGATGCACCTCAAAGGGATTCTCGCGAAACAGCTTCCAGGACAAAAGCCGGCGAAAACGCCCGTCTCTTGGGATGCCCATGGGGTTGATGAACCGGTCTTTGCCGTGATGTGCTTTTTTCGCCGCGAGTTCCCTTAAGCGCCGCCCGTTCAAGGGGCGATAGTGACGTTTTTTTCCAGGCGCTTCTTCGGCCTTTGCAATAAGATATGTATGCGGCATTGTCGCGGTCAAAAACCCGGTGCCGACGATCAGACCCATTCGGCGGATAAATTGTCTTCGGTTTATGGATTGATCCTGTGGTGATCGAGAAAAAGAAAAAAAATCGAAGACATACCTCCTTTTCAATAAGCCAATAATGATGGAATCGTAAAAAGGCCGATTTTGCTCGCACCGCAACCCTTTGTCTCTCTTTTTCCGAAAAGGTCTGAACGGCGCTCACAAAAGCCTTTTTCCTGAATGTTCTCCGGCAAAATCTAAACACGATTTCACCCAAGGCAAATATCGGAAGAATGATTTCAAGACGAATCGTTCAAAAAACCTCGAATCCGTTTTACGTTGATGCTTGAACCGCGACGCGGGCGCCTTTTCCGCTGCGTGTTGAGCGAAGCGGAAATTTTGCCGTGCAGGCCGGCGGCGTTTGCGAGCGAACGAATCTTTAGACGAATCTGTCAAAATTGCCCCGGATATGATAATCGGCCTTGAAGCGGTCTCGATTCTTTTTACATGGAAAGGAAAGGGCGTGGAGATGCAGGTTATTCTGAAACGCGGATTGATCATCCTTGGAATCATGTTCGGTTTTTTCACGACCGGCGCTGCCGCACCGGATGCAATCCTTTGTCATGTGCATCAGGAAGCGTGCAAAGGACGGCTCTCGGGCAGGCCGGTGGAACTGGAGATATTTCCCAAACCGGTTACCGCCATGACCGAGTTGACCTTCCGGCTGACCCTCCCGGAAGACTACCTCAAGGAAAATATCTCGCCGTATATTGACTTGGGCATGCCGGGGATGCAAATGGGTCCCAATCGTGTGACGTTAAACGCCGTGTCTCGCCGTGTCTATGAAGGAAACGGAATCATCGTAAAATGCCCCAGCGGAAAACGCACGTGGCAGGCCACGGTGACGATTCCCGGACACGGCCTTATTGCCTTTGTTTTCGATGTCCGTTACTGAAACCCTGTTATTGGTTTACCTTTCCACCGGATTTACGGTGGGATTCGGCCATTGCATCGGTATGTGCGGTCCCATCGTGGTTTCCTTGTCCCTGGGCATCGCCGGACGATCCATCTGGACGCCCCATTTGCTGTATAACGCGGGTCGTATTGTGACCTATGCGGTCCTGGGCGGTCTTTTGGGGCTCACCGGGTCTTTTGTCCGGGTGACGGCCAACATCGCCGGCCTCCAGAAAGGCGTCCTCATCTTTGCCGGCATCCTGATGATTGTCATGGGTTTCGTCACGGGGGGGTGGCTTCCAAAGGGTTTCCGTACGGACAATGCCGGCGTATCGGGATCATGGCTTTCAAAAGGATATTCGAAGATCGCCGGTACCCGCAAAACCGCAGCGTATTTTCCTTTGGGTCTGTTGCTCGGGCTCCTGCCGTGCGGGCCGGTGTATACGGCCCTCATCGGTGCGGCCCGGGCCGGAATGGAAACACAACATGCCCTCATCGGCGCTTTTTTCGGAGCGAGCCTGATGGCGGCATTCGGTCTCGGGACGGTCTTGCCCCTGATCCTGGTGGCCCGCCTGGTGCGCCTGGGATGGCTTCAGTCCCGGAATTGGATCTATCGGGCCGGCTCCTTCCTGATGATCGGGGTAGGGGTCTATTTCCTGGTCAACGCACTTCAGTATTGATGGCTTCGTAAAAAGTCCATCTGCGGCGTTGCGCGGCATTCTTCGTCATTGCGGCGTACCTGTAAGTACGCCT
>ENA-OSEO01000395-OSEO01000395.1-sediment-metagenome-genome-assembly--contig:-NODE-395-length-114939-cov-7.041337_pt1 | contig 114939 bp, 116 predicted proteins | sample MGYA00237883_ERZ534232 | MGnify/ENA metagenome assembly ERZ534232
AAGCGCTGGATCAGCTGAAGCAGTCCGGTGTTCGGGTCATGCCTGAAGACCTGGCCATTGATCGGGGCTACTTCGGAGCAGGCTACGAGATCCCGTCCGAAGCTTCCACGGAGGCCATGAAGCTTCTAGCCCGGACAGAGGGGGTCGTGCTGGATCCGGTATATACAGCTAAAGCGTTTGCCGGTTTGCTGGATTATGTAAAAACCGGGCGGATCAAACAAGGACAGCGGGTGGTCTTCTGGCATACCGGAGGCGCCGCCTCGTTGTTTGCTGAACCGGCGATTGTGGGCAATTTAAGCGATTAGGAGGGATGGACCATGGGAAAAGGTGATCGTAAGGAACTTGTTTTACCGGGCAAAACCGCGGCGTTGTTTTGTGATGCTGTTCAGTACGGGGATTTCATTTTCACCAGCGGGATTGTAGCCCGGAATCCGGACAGCTCGGTCTTCGCGCCAGGGGATGCGGAAGCGCAGACCCGTTTTATCTTCAGGAACATTACCGATATCCTGGCATTGGCGGACAGCACCTTCCAGGATATTGTCAAGATGACGATCTATGTGCGGAATATGGAAGACCGGCTGAAAATCAATCCCCTCCGGGAGGAATTCTTCAAGGGCGCCCGGCCGGCCAGTACGGTGGTGGAGGTCAGCAAGCTGGCGCATTCGGACCTGATGGTGGAGGTCGAGGTGGTGGCGGTTGCCGGCAGCCGGATGGACAACCTGAAGGACACCCTTAAAAAAACCGTCAGCAGCGTCTCCAAAGCGGTCACAGACAAGGAGAAAGCAAAGCCAAAGGAAAAGGTGCGCAAAGTCAAGGTGCCTAAAGATCTGGAGATTGAGTAGATCTGCCGCGTGGCAGTGAGAGGAGGCATTCTCGATGAACACGCTGTGTCGCAACATCCTCGAAGCCGTGGGAAATACCCCGCTGGTTGAGCTGCAGCGGTTAACCGGGCCGGAGGATGCCAGGGTCATCGTCAAGGTGGAATTCCTGAATCCCGGAGGCAGCATCAAATCACGGCCAGCGCTGGCCATGATCGAGGCGGCGGAACGGGAAGGCCTCCTCAGGCCGGATTCCATCATTGTGGAACCCACCAGCGGGAATCAAGGGATCGGCTTGGCCATGGTGGGCGCCGTCAAAGGCTATAAGGTCAAGATCGTTATGCCGGATTCCGCCAGCATCGAACGCAGGAAGATCCTGGAGAATTATGGTGCGGAGGTCATCCTGGTGAAGGATCAGGGGAACATCGGCGAGGCCATGAAGGGATGTCTGAAGCTCGCCCTTGCCATGAGGGTTGCGGATCCCAGGGTCTTTGTGCCCCAGCAGTTTGAAAACCCCAACAACCCCAAAATCCACCGGGAGACGACGGCACAGGAAGTGCTCCGGCAGTTTGACGGACCGATCCATGCCTTCTGCAGCGGAATCGGCACCGGCGGCACACTGGCCGGAATGGGCGCCGCGCTGAAAGCAGCCTATCCGGACCTGAAGGTGGTGGTGGCTGAACCGGAGCTGGCCGCTACCCTCTCCGGCGGACTGATCGGGACCCATGTCCAGCAGGGCATCGGGGATGGGATCATTGCCCCTTTCCTGGATTTGGCTTTGATCGATGAAATCGTGATCGTCACCGACGGCCAAGCCCTAGCCACTGCCAAACGGCTGGCGAAAGAGGAAGGCCTGCTGTGCGGCATCTCCAGCGGCACCAATGTGTATGCGGCGTTGCAGTTGGCCCGTAAGCTGGGGAAGGGCAAGACGGTCCTGACGATCCTGCCGGATACGGCAGAGCGCTATTTCAGTACGCCGCTCTTTGAAGTATAAGAACTGGATTTCGAGGGAAAACAGAACCAAAGGAAAGGCCCTATCGGCGTACTGTCAGACAGCATGCCGATAGGGCCTATTTTAATGGGGGCCTCCTGCGCGATCCCTGGGCAATCCACTTAAAGCGTTGGATCGGAGAGTGTGAATTTCCATGAACAATTGCATGTCTCATCCGTGATATCCGGGAAACAGCTGATGGCTTCGCATTCAAACCGGTCGTCAAGGGTTTTTGCAAAATCCGTGTATTCGATGATTCCTACGGATTTGCAGGGATGGAAGGGCATCCCTTTTCGCTTTCTCGCGTTTTGGACACGGCAGTCCAGTGTGCGGTAGATCAGGGTGTTGTCTTCAATGATGATTTCGTCGACGTTGATGTTGGCATACATGCGCAGCGACAAGGCTTTTTTCAGGCCGTCGATCCCGGACCGTTCCGGCAAACCAAGGAAGCCTTTGATCCGGTTCGCCTCGATGACCGTGAATTGCCGCCAGGCATTTTCGTCATGCTCGATGGCTTCGTCCATGCCGAACTTCTTCTCGATCGACTGAAACCAGACACCATCCATAGCCAGCCAGTTCTTGGCGTAGATGTCGATCAGTTCTAAAAGCGCTTCTTTACTCAGGCTTTGAATGGCGGCATTGGTCATAAGATCTGCTCCTTCCGATGGATCAGGTTTCTGCTGAATATCAGCGCGGCGGCAGTCCGGATGATGGGAATATTGGTTTAGTATACCATGGGGCGGTTTTGGTTTCCAGCGTCGGGAAGCGTTTTTCTTTATGATGATGTGCGATTGATATGACTCGTATGCAAGAAAGGATCCCATAATTCATGTTTCACGAAAACGTCAACCATTGTTCACAAAAAGCGGCTATCATATCCCCTGTGATTAAAATTTCTTTGTGAACGGAAGGAAGGACCAAGGTATGAAACACATGAAATCGATGGCAGGTTTGACGGCAGCCCTGATGCTTAGCTTTTCACTGGCCGGCTGCGGAACCAGCCCCGACGGTGCCGCGGCAACCAAGGAAGCCACGTCTCAGCCGGCTCAAAGCAGCCAAACCGGGACGGAAACGGCGCAGATGACGGTGAAACAGGAAACGCAGACTCAAGGAACAGCCTCTCAACCTGCTGAAGAAAAGGCTATGGGGATCATGGGTAAAGTCACGGCCATCGATGAAAAAACCATAACCTTGAACCTTGCCCAGTCCATGACGCCCCCGGCGGAGAATAAGGGCGATGCGGGAACGGGGCAGGCGCCGGCTCCCGAAGCAAAGCCGGCGGGCGATCCACAGACACCTCCCGCAGGGGAAAAACAGGCGGAAGGAACCTCCAGGATCATGACCATGGTCCTGACTGGGGAAGAAAAAACTTTTGCATTTTCTGATCAGGTCAAGGTGACCAAGGGCATGGGGGACAAACAGGAAGCCATTGAATGGTCCAAAATCGCTGCAGGCAGCATCGTAACGCTGCTGATCGAACCCAATGCAGACGGACAGGAGGCGGTCATCGCCGTCAGCTTGCTGGGATGATCCGGATGGCGGGACAAAGGCCTGGTAAGCTGAATGTATGATACGACGGACAAGGGATGGGTTGCCGAATGATCTCGAAGCGGATGGTCATCCTTGCCCGATGAAAGCAGATCAACGGAAGCGAAATCTTCGGATATCAGGACTTCCTGGCTGGACGGCAGCAGAAATGCCGCCGACTGACCAGGGAGTCTTTTTCTTTTTTCCCCGAATCCAAACTTTTTGATTGGCTGGCGCGTCTAAAGGATGTAAGCTTACAAAATGACGTTCTTTAGGAGATGGCCCATGCTGAAGAGATATCTTTTAGAAAATAAGGAAGCTCATTACCGGATGGCATTGAGTTATACGAAAAACAAAGATGATGCCTTGGATGTGATCCAGGACAGCATTGAAAAAGCCTTGCGAGCGATAAGGCAGAATGTCTATCCTGAAAATCTGAATGCCTGGTTTTATAAGATCCTTATCCGCACAGCCATCGATCATGTCCGGAAAAGGCAGGACTTAGTCTCTATGGAGCTGAATGAAATGGAATTTCTGCTGGGCCATGAGGATCATTATGCGCAATTTGACTTGTCCGCAGCCATGGCCCGATTACCCAATGCCTATAAAACCATCATTGTGCTCCGTTATTTTGAGGACTTGAAAATCGGCGACATAGCCGATGTGCTTGACGAGAATGTGAACACTGTCAAAACCCGGCTCTACAAGGCATTGGACCTGCTGAAGATTGAATTGAAGGAGGCGGCCTATGAATAGCATCGAGGATATCAGAAAAATTTATGGTGATACGGAGATCCCGGATGAATTGGAATCCAGGGTCAGGCGAACGATCCGGCGCGCCGGAGGGAGAGATTATGCACGGTTGACAAGGCAAGGCATCTTGGCTGCTGCGGCGGCGGTGCTGATTTTTGCAGGGCTTGTGAATGCCAGTCCGAAGCTGGCCATGGCCATGTCCGATCTGCCGGTGATCGGCCCGGTGGTTCGGGTTATGACTTATCGTTTTCAAACCATCGACAATGATCATGTCAACGCGCATGTTGAAACACCGGTGATTGAGGGGCTTCAGAACGATGCCTTGCAAAACGCGCTTAATCAGAAATATTTTGAAGAGAACAAGGCGCTCTATCAAGAATTTACACAAGATATAGAAGCGATCATTGAAGAAGGGGGGCACATGGGGGTGGATGCCGGCTATGTGATCAAGACGGACACACCGGAGCTGCTTTCCATCGGACGCTATGTGGTCAATACGGTCGCGTCGTCTTCCACGGTGTTTCACTACGATACCATTGATAAAGTGAACGAGGTGCTGATCACCTTGCCCAGCCTGTTCAAGGATGAACAATACATCCAAAGGATTTCGGATTATCTGCGTCAAACCATGGAGGTGGATATGGAAACGGATGAGAACAAGATTTACTGGATCAAGGAGGGTGACATCGAGCCTTTCCAAACCATCAAGGCGGATCAATCCTTCTATATTACCGGGAACCATACGCTGGTGATATCCTTTGACAAATATGAAGTTGCGCCAGGCTATATGGGAATTGTGGAGTTCGAAATTCCTGCGGAGGAGATCCGGGATCTTCTGGTCAGCGATGTGTATATAAAATAATCGACGGTCCTGCGGCAGTACCGGCAAGCCTCTGAAGAGAGGGGCTTGCCGGTTTTGCGTTCAGACTGCGGCAAATGCCGCAGACGTATGGCTATTTTTGATTAAGCTTGTCTTCCAGCCTGATCAGATTCTCAAGATATTTCTGCTGGTTTTCCAGCAATCGGTCGAGCTTTTCATAAGTGTCTTCGATAATGATTTCTGATTTCAAATTGACTTTATAATCGTTCTTTGCCCGAAGCCGGTCCTTTTCTTCCTGACGATTCTGGCTCATCATAATGATCGGCGCCTGCAGGGCGGCAACGCAGGATAATACCAGATTCAACAGGATGAAGGGGTAAGGATCATAAGGCTTCTCTAACATATAGACATTCAAGACAATCCAGAACATCAGGGCAAGGGAAAAGCCAATGATGAACTTCCAGCTGCCGGCGGATTTTGCCAAACGATCCGACATTTTATCTCCAAAGGACAACCTTTTTCGGCTGGCGATGTGTACATCCTGTGAAAGTCTTTCACGGACCAGGATATCCAGAACTTCTTCATCTTCGATGACGTCCCGCTCTTCACTAAGGATTTCTTTGATCAGGTCTGCTTTTGTCATTTTTTCCATGCAAGCCAACATCCTTTCAGCTGAATGCTCTAATGAATCCGGAAAAGGTGCGAAAGACGGTCTGTGTTAAGATGGGGCCGGCGAAGTCTATCCATGATAATTTCATAGTACAAGGAATGATCGTCATAATCAACGTGATGTCAATGCACTTTTGCCCAACGCCGTCACGAGGGTTAATAGGTTGGCTTTTGGCAGCAGTTTATGAAGAAATCAAGGAATTTCGTGTGCTCCGAGGTAAACTGGCTGTTTTTCAGGCTGACAAAATTGAACTCCCGCACCACATCAAAGCCGATGATATCGATGGTTTTGAGGATTCCCTGTGCCAGTTCCTTTTCCACGGCGTTCTTATAAATAAACGTAATTCCCAGGCTATCGGCGACCAGGGCTTTGATTACGTTCAAGCTGCCGATTTCAATGCGATGGGAAAAATGGTCGATGCTATGATTATGCTCCCATAAAGCATGCTCCAGAACATCTCTTGTGCCGCTGCCTGTTTCCCGGACAATCAGCCGCTGCGAGAAGATGTCTTCAAGATCGACCTTGCGGTTTGCATAGGGATGCCGGCTGCCGCAGATCGGAATAAATCTGGCGCGGGAAAACAGAATTGAATGATAAGCGGTTTTATCCAAGTGGCCTTCAATAAAGGCAAAATGGATATCCCCTTCCTGCAGTTTATGCAGAAGGGTTTCGGTATTGTCCACCAGCATGGTGAAGGTTGTGTTTTCATCCCGTTGGATCAGCTTGTTTAATATATCAGGCATCACAAACTCGCCGATGGTCAAGGTGGCGCCAAACGCGAAATGTTCCCTGGACGGGTCCTCCTGCAGCTTTTGCCCGATATAATCCCAATCGGCCTTTGAAGATAAGCCATACTGCCGCAGTTGCTGGCCTTGGGGCGTCAGCTCAAGACGTTTGCCTTGGAAATTGAATAATTTTATGCCATAGCAGGTTTCAAGATGGCGGATGTGCTGGCTGACCGCGGGCTGAGTGATATTCAGTTTTTGAGCGGCTTTGGTAAAGCTCATCTCTTCACAAAGGGCTAAGAACGTCTCCATTCGATAATCCAGCATGCCGGCCTCCTATAAAATATACTTATCATAAAATTAAAATTTATAATTTTTAATTATCACAGTCTAATGATAAGCTAAAGGCGACTAAAAAATCAAGCAGGTGATTTCGATGAAAAACCTTGTTCAGCACATATCAGGTATGCTTTTATGTCTTCTGTTGTCCGCTGTTGCCTACGGACTAGGGAAATGTTTTCCGGTCATCGGCGGGGCAGTATTCGGTATCGTAATCGGGATCATCGTGGCGTTTTGGAGACGTCCGGTATGGTTGGAGTCCGGGATCCGATACACATCCAAGAAGATTCTGCAGGACTCGATCGTTCTTCTTGGATTTGAAATGAACATGGCCAGCGTGATCGATGTCGGTGGACAATCGCTTTTGGTGATCATCTTTACCCTGACAGCCTCCTTTTTAACGGCATGTTTGGTCAGCAGACGACTTCGTATTCCAGCCCATGTGGCCGCGTTGGTCGGTGTTGGCACTTGCATTTGCGGCGGTTCGGCGATTGCCGCCACGGCGCCGGTGATCGATGCAGCCGAGGAGGATATTTCCCAGGCAATATCAACGATTTTCTTATTTAATATCCTTGCGGTGTTCTTGTTTCCGGCCTTGGGGAGCGCTCTGAATCTCAGCGATGCGGGTTTTGGGATGTGGGCCGGAACGGCCATCAACGACACATCTTCGGTGGTTGCTGCCGGAGCGGCATGGAGCCAGCGTGTGGGAAATGATGAAGCGCTTCATATTGCCACCATCGTCAAGCTGACAAGGACCTTGATGATCGTACCGATCACCTTGGCGTTGGCAATTTATACATCAAAAAAGAACAAGAACCGAGCCTTGAAGTATTCATTGGTCAAAATCTTTCCATGGTTCGTCCTGGGATTCCTGATGACCGCCTTGGCCCGCACCCTGTTTCCCATTCCGGCGGCCGTTACCGGAGCGCTGGTATGGATGGGCAAGTTCATGGTCATCATGGCCATGACCGCCATTGGCTTGAATACGAATCTGAAAAAGCTCCTGAAGCAGGGACTCAAGCCTGTCCTTCTGGGCGCCTGCTGCTGGTTCAGCGTCGCGGCGGTATCCCTGATCGTGCAGCGAATGACCGGAGCGATGTAGGGTTGCATCGATTTCGCAATGAATCTATACTATGAGATGGCACTGTATGGATGAAGACCGATCCCGCTTTGAAAGGTTTGGAACATGAAACAATTGATCAACCTATCCTCTTATCCGCAGGAACTGGTGCAATTCAACGATTATCCCGGCGGTCTGAAGGGCTTTTTACAGGCCTTCGGCTTGGAGGGCATTGAGCTGATTCAGGCAGGACCCCATGACAATGCGTTTTTTCCCCACGAGCACATCCGCGGACTCCATCTGCCCTTTTGGCCGGACTGGATCGACTTTTTTGAGGGGAACCAGGTAGGGTTGAAGCGGCGCTTTCCGGATGAAGAAAGCCTGATCTACTATTATGGGAGCAGCTCTCCGGATGTTTTGACGGAGACCTGGCGGAGAGAGTTGCGGCATGCACAAAAATTCAATGCGGATTATGTTGTGGTCCATGTGAGCCACAATACCTTGCCGTCCTGCTATACCTATTCCTTTGACGATTCGGATGACACGGTGGTCGACCGTTTCATTCGGCTGATCAATCAGGCTACCGAAGGTTTGCCGGAAGGCCCTATGCTGCTGATGGAGAATCTGTGGTGGCCCGGATTGAACTTTCTCAAGCCGGAATTGGCTGGAAGGCTGATGAAGGAGGTCCATTATCCCAACAAAGGCTTTGTGCTGGACGTGGGCCATTTAATGAATACGAATCATTCCCTGCAGTCTGAAAAAGAGGCTGTGGATTATATCATGAGAATCCTGGATGGGCTGGGCCCGGCAGCCGGTCATATCCGGACGATCCATCTGTCCAGCTCCCTTTCCGGAGCCTATGTGACAGGTGTTTTGCAGGAACATAAGGAACAGAATGCCCTCATGATTTCAGAGAAAGTTTGCCCATTCAGACAGCCGGCCCATTTTGACGAGTTCAAGGATCAATGCTGGCAGTGCGGTGAGCACGTAAGGAGGATCGACCGGCATATGCCGTTCCGGGATCCGGCCATCAACCAATTGATCCGGCGGGTCAAACCGGATTATCTTGTTCATGAGCTGCTGGTAGATTCCTTTGGAGAATTGGAGGCCGCATTAAAGATCCAATGCAGAACCGTCGAGCTAGTTGCAAAACAGAACTCGCCTCAATAACCAAAACCAGCCGGCAACGAACATACAAACCTCCCCCAAAAAACGACATGCCCCCCTTTTGTTCTGCTCTGAATGGTTGTTCAGGCGGCTGCAAAAAGGAGGCATATCGGATAGGGGAGGCTTTTTTATATTATGTCGAGGGATATGGCAAAGGGGCTTAGTTGACGGTGATGAATTTCTTTTCTGCAACCATTGCCTGCCCGTCCGCGCCTAAAATGTAGTCAAGAACGGCTTGAACTTCAGCACTGGGAGTTCCCTTGGTCAGCAGAAGGAAGGGACGGGACAGGCTGTAGGTTTTGTTTTTGACGTTATCCGCAGTGCAATCCACCCCATTCAGCTGAAGGGCATTGGTGCGCTGGAGATTCAGACTGCCCAGGGAAACATAACCGATGCCATTTTCTTTGCCAGCCACGTTTTCGGTGATCGCATTGGTGCTGTCGGCGATAATGGCTTTGTCTTCCGCGACGGTGGAGACCTTTTTGCCATCCTTTTCTTCAAAGAGCTTGACGATTTCTTCAAAAGCGTCACGGGTGCCGGAACCGGCTTCACGGATCACCAGAAGGATTTCCTTATCAGAACCGCCCACTTCTTTCCAGTTTGTGATTTTGCCGGAGAAGATCTGATTGACTTGTTCCATGGTGAGGTTTTTCACAGGATTGGAGGGATGGACCACGACAGAAATGCCGTCATAGGCAATGGTTGTTGGGGTCAGGCCCCAGCCCAGTTCGTCGCCTTTCAGTTCACGGGAGCTCATGCCGATCTGGGCGCTGCCGTCATTGGCGGCCTTGATGCCGGCGGAGGAGCCGGGGGCTTGGATCTGGAGGCTGACGTTGAGGTTTTGGGCCGAATAGCGGTCTGAAAGCGCGGTCATGAGGGGCTCGACCGAGGTTGAACCAATGACCTGGATCATTGTCTTGGCGGCAGAGGTTGTTTGCTGTGCCGGTGCCGTCTGGGTTGTGGCTGTCTTGTCCCCGGGGGCGGTGCTGCCGCAGCCTGCGGCGCTCACCAGCATCAAGCCTGCCAGGCCAAGAAAAGCCAGGCGTTTTGCAGAAGTCTGTAATTGTTTGATCTGACCTAAAATTTTCATGATGGTCGCTCCTTTTGTTTTCGAAGTTTCTTTGCTTGCTTTTACTATAAAAAAGTATTGTAAAGCGATATTCAAAGAAAGGTAAAAAGAAGGTAAAGATTATTGAATTAAGTGATCATCCGTTATGGGGTGCGGGGAAGCATCCTTCGCAAGATGCGGCAGCCAGCTCTTTGCCAGCTTTTACAAAAGATTTACGATGCGTTGATAGAAAGAATAAACAAATCCTATAGGATAGAGGCGAAAAGGAACGCAAGATCATTGAAGGAGGAGCTTATGGAACTGCTTAGAAAGAAAAAGGGTTTTATTTGTGATATGGACGGAGTCATTTATAAAGGAGACCGCCTTCTGCCCGGCGTCAAGGAATTTGTGGATTGGTTATATCAAGAGGATAAAAAATTCCTGTTTTTAACGAACAACAGCGGGAAGTCCCAAAGCGAATTGCAGAAAAGACTCTATCGGATGGGACTGGAGGTGGATGAAAAGCATTTTTATACCAGCGCATTAGCCACGGCCAATTTTTTGAGCCGGCAGAATCCCGGCTGCAGTGCCTATGTGATCGGGGAGGCGGGGTTATTCAATGCTTTATATGGAGCCGGTATAGAGTACAATGATGTGGATCCGGATTACGTGGTGGTCGGGGAAACGAAAAACTACAACTATAATCACATCGCCAGGGCCATTAAGCTCGTCTGCAACGGGGCGCGATTGATCGGTACAAACTATGATCTGACCAGTCCGGGAAAAGAAGGGATTTTGCCGGCTTGCCGGGCGTTCATTATGCCAATCGAGTATACGACCGGGAAAAAGGCTTATTATGTCGGCAAACCGAATCCGCTGATGATGAGGACCGGGCTGCAAATACTTGGCGTCCATTCCGAGGAAGCCACGATGATCGGGGACCGGATGGACACGGATGTGATTGCCGGGATCGAGAGCGGGCTGGACCCAATTCTTGTCTTGACGGGGGTGACGACCCGGGAAAGTATGGCGCAGTATCCCTATCGGCCCAGACTTGTGCTGAATGGTTTGATCGACATACCCAATCAGTATGCTTAAAGTAGAAAAGGCAGACGATAGCGGGCAAATTGCCTTGACCGGGATTTTTATATGGGCAAACGAAAAACAGCAAGGCTGAAAAGCCTTGCTGTGCTTATGTTGAAATGGTGGGCAATGGGGGACTCGAACCCTCGACCCCGTGCATGTGAGGCACGTACTCTAACCGGCTGAGCTAATTGCCCATATGTATGGAATTGGAGGATGCATGTCTGAATCGAACATTTTTTGAAATTCGTTCCTCATGCAGTGTCGAAAGTCGGAACGCCTACCTGCGCTTCGCTTCGGTATGCGAATTTGCCTTCTAAATTCATTCTTCATTAAGAAGGCAAATTTGGCGGAGCCGACGAGAGTCGAACTCGCGATCTCCTGCGTGACAGGCAGGCATGTTAGGCCACTACACCACGGCTCCGCACCGACTTGACGTTCTCCATAGTATCAAAAACAGAGGGGATTGTCAATGTTTAAGCCGCTCGTCTCCCAGAAAATTTACGCCTAAAACACCGCCGACAATCAGGATGGAGCCGATGATGTGGTGCAAGGTGAGCTGCTCTTTAAGGAAAAGGAAGCCGGCGAAGATCGAAATGACGGTGGCCAGGTTGCCGAAGACGGACATTTTGGAGGCCTCGAGTTTGGAAAGGACGTAGTTGGTCAGCAAGGCGGTCACCAAAGAGGATAGGACGCCCAGGTAGACCACGGCACTCACATAGTCGGCACGGGCCAAGGGCAGCCAGAAGTCCGAAAGGGTGCCGCTGTAGAGATGCCGGCTGAGCGCCACCAGATTGAAACAGAAAAAACTGATGATGATCATCGGGCAACTGAGTTCCGCACTGCTGAAGCGCCGGGTCAGTTTTTTTGCCAGGATGCTGTAAGCGGCATAGGAAAGGGCGGAAACCAGAAGCAGCAGGATGCCCCGTGAAACGCCAAAATGCTGTCCGGCGCCGTTTTGCCAGGAGATATAGATCACGCCGGACACCGAGGCGATGATGCATAGCTTCTGGATCCGGTTGGTCTTTTCCTTGAGAAAAACGGCGGCCAGGATCCAGGTAAAGATTGGAATGGCGGCGAAAATGATGCCTGCTTCGGATGAAGAGGCCCTTTGCAATCCATAGGTCTGAAAGGTGAAAAACAGCAGGGGGTAAAACAAGGCCAGGGGCAGAATCCGGATGAATTTGGCCCGGGTCAGCTTGCAGAAGGAGCCTCGGAACAGCTGCACGATCATCAGGGCAATCAAGGCTGCAGTAAAGCGGTGGGCCAGGATATCCATGGGGCCCGCATGCTTCAAGGCAATTTTCCCGAAGAGGAAAGAAAAGCCGGTGATGAGCGTATAGATTGCTGCTGAAAGATAAACCATACCGCGTTTATGTTCCATGCTTAAGGGGTCCCTTTCATTTAGTATTAATCCAGAAGATAGATCTGTCTACTAACTATATCAAAGATATGCAGATCATGGCAATGCAGCATAGCCTGGGACGATAGGTTTCACATTCTTTGCTTGATGTTCACAACGGGGTCACACAATATTTCTATGATAATAGACATAAGGCGCTGATTGTTCCAACGATCGGTGGAAAATGAGGCAAGGAGGAATTTTTGTGGCACGGTTTGGTGAATACCGAAAATGGGTCGTTTGGGGCTTGGTGTTGGCGGCCATCGCCGGAGGCGTCTATTCCTATTTTAAAACGAAGGAGAACGTTCAAAAAGAGCAGACATCGGCCATCCAGACCACTAAGGTGAACCGGGGCGACATCGTTTCCATGGTGAATGGGACCGGTTCCGTGGAAACCGCAAGGGAACAGGCGCTGACGGCTCCCGGTGCCTCGACGGTTCTGTCTGTGGAGGTCGAAGACGGAGAGAAAGTCACGGCAGGCCAGGTGCTTTACACTTTGGATTGTCCGGAGGTGGATGCATCGGTCCAAGTGCTGTCCCAATATGAATACCAATTGGAAGAATTGGAGCAAGACCGGGAAAGTCTGAGTCCGACGGCAGAGGACGATTCCACGGTCCTCTGCGTCCAGGTAAAGGCCAATCAAACGGTCAGCAAGAACACGGTCCTGATGACCTTGGCCGATACCCAGATGATGACACTGAAGGTCCCGAAGGATCCGGGAAAAACCTGGGTCAGTGGCAATAAACTGGAACTTGAACTGCTGGAATACGGAACCACCCTTGCGGCTGACATCGAAGGGGAACCGACCTTGACCTCCAGCAATGGGATGGAATACCTGATCTTCAACATCAAGACAGACAAGGGCCAGCGGATCGCCGCGGAAACCTATGCCCAGGCCTATCATCTGGGGACCGGAGCCAAGGTGGCCGTCATGCTGGAGCCCCAGGCTGAAACTGAAATCAAAGCTTCGGCGGATGGCGTCGTGACCAAGCTTTATGTGAAAGAAGGCCAGATGATCCAGGCTGGCACGCCATTATTCAGCATGACGAGCACCTCCCTGGAGTCTCAGATTTCCGAAGCAAAATCGGAGATGGAGATTGCAAAAGACCAGCTGAAGCAAAAGAAAACCACTTTGACCGCGGATTTTGATGGGTACTATTATGCGGCAGCCACCAGCGAGGGACCGGAAAACACCTTCCTTCAGGCGGGAGACAGTTTGGATTCCGGTGAAAGCCTGGGCAAGGTGGTAGACTCCGGCCGGATGCAGGTGGTCTTCGATGTGGATGAGCTGGATATCGAAAAAATCGCCATTGGCCAGGAGGTCCATATCACTGCCGACGCATTGACCGGAAAGACGTTCACAGGCAAAGTGGTCCGAATCGCCCAGGAGGGATCCGTGTCCAGCAATGTGGCATACTACTGGGTGGTCATTGAAATTACGGACTGGGAAGGCCTGAAAGTAGGGATGACCACCAGTCTGGAGATCGTTGTGGATCAGTCGGAGGATGCGCTGCTGGTGCCCATCAACGCGGTCCATGTCAGCCAGGGACAGAAGTACGTGCTCTTGTCAGAGGAAACCGGAACCTTAGCAAGTGCCGAAAAGCCTGCTGCTGCGACATCCGGAGACGCAACCGCCACCGAAGGGGCGGCCGGAACCTCTGATGCGACAGGGGCCAAGAAAAAGGCGCTGCCTTCCAATGCGGTGATCGTTACCACCGGTATCAGCAATGACGACGATGTAGAGATCCTGTCCGGCCTGGAGGAAGGCCAGGAGATCCTTGTGGAAGGAAGGTCCGCCGCTGCCGCTACGGAGGATATGCGGGGCATGGAAATGGGCATGATGGGCGGCATGGCCATGGGCGGCGGCGAACCACCCTCCGGCTCCGGCGGCGGAATGCCGGGCGGACGAGGTTAGGAGGGGCAAGATGCTGGATATGAAGCAAATTTGTAAAACCTATAACATGGGCGGAGAACCGGTGTATGCCCTTCAAAATGTGAATTTTCATGTGGAGGAAGGGGAGTTCGTGGCCATCATCGGGCCCTCCGGCTCCGGCAAATCCACCTTGATGAATATGATCGGCTGTCTGGATGTGCCTGATTCCGGCACTTATGAACTGGACGGTAAAATGGTGGCGAAAATGACCCAAGACCAGCAGGCGGTGATACGGAACGAGAAGATCGGCTTCATCTTTCAGAACTTCAATTTGCTGGCTAAACTAACGGCCCTTGAAAATGTTGAACTGCCCCTTCTATACAGGGGAACCGGTGCAAGGGAACGGCATGACCGGGCCATGGAGGCCCTGGATAAGGTGGGGCTGGCCGGACGGGCCAAACACAAGCCCATGGAGCTTTCCGGGGGCCAGCAGCAAAGGGTAGCCATAGCCCGTGCTCTGGCGGGGAATCCACCGATCCTGTTGGCGGACGAACCCATCGGTAACCTGGACAGCCGGTCCGGACGGGAAGTGACGGAATTGATCCATAACCTCCATGGCCAGGGAAATACCATCATCTTGATCACCCACAACAACACCCAAGCCGACGAGGCGGACCGGAAGGTCCGGATCCAGGATGGCTGCATTGTGTCCGATGAGAAGGTGATCCGATGAAACTAGGACAATCCATACGGCTGGGAATCAACGGCATCACCAGCAACAAACTACGTTCCTTTCTGACCATGCTGGGCATTATCATTGGTGTGGCGGCGGTCATTGTCCTGGTGTCCCTGGCCAACGGCACCACCTCATCCATTACCGAAAGCATTTCCAGCATGGGCTCCAATCTGCTGACCGTGAACATTATGGGCCGCGGCAACATCGGGACGCTGACGGAAGACGAGATGGATCAATGGAACCTGATCGACGGCCTTGATAAAATTGCCCCGATCGTCTCCGGCAGTGCGGAAGTTAAAGCGGGTACGGAATCCACAACGGCCAGCTTGATCGGTTCGTCCTCGGATTATATGGCGATGAATCAGCTGAACCTGTCTCAGGGCCGGAACATTGCGGATATGGATGTGGAAAGCCGTCAGCTTGTAGCCGTCATCGGATCGGAGATTGCCGATACGCTGTATGAAGGAGAAAACCCACTCGGACAGAACATCAAGATCAGCGGCAGCAATTTCACCGTGATCGGGGTTCTCGAAAGTGAAGGATCCACCAGCTCCGGTTCTTCCGATTTGCGGCTGATCATGCCTTACACCACAGCCCAAAGACTTCTTCGCAATGGCAACATCCGGCAGGTCAGTATTTCCGTAGCCTCGGCGGACCAAGTGGAATCTGTTAAAAGCGCCTTGGAGCAGCTTCTATACGAAAAATACCAGGACGAGGATCTTTACACGATATTTGACCAGACCGAGATCCTGGAGACGATTGAAGAAACAACGGCCACCATGTCCCTTCTGGTAGGCGGGATCGCCGGGATTTCCCTGATCGTCGGCGGCATCGGCATCATGAACATCATGCTGGTATCCGTAACCGAGAGAACCCGGGAGATCGGCATTCGAAAAGCCATCGGCGCGAAAAAACGGCATATCCTTACCCAGTTTCTGGTGGAGGCCGTGGTTTTAAGCTGTACCGGCGGCCTGATCGGGATCGTGTTCGGTGTGGCCATCACCAAGCTCGTCGGAGCCTTGGTGCCCAGTCTCGCCGGAGCGGTTTCGATCCCAGTGGTCATCGTTTCCTTTGGCTTTTCACTGATGATCGGGGTTGTGTTCGGCGTTTACCCGGCCAACCAGGCGGCAAGGCTGAATCCAATCGAGGCGCTGAGGTATCAGTAACCGCCATGCTTTGATTGCCGGTGTGAGCAGGGTAAAAGGGGCAGGCATGAAATGAAAAACGGAGGGGTTTATACAATGATGGATTCAATCAAAAAATCGATGTGCCGCAGGCGTATGGCCGTGAAGCTGCTGAGTTTGGCAACTGCAGGGCTGGTGTGGAGCGGGTCGATCCTGCCCTCGGCATCCTCCGCGCTGCTGGCGGCGGATGCAGTGGCGGCGGAAGCGGAAACGGTCCGGCAATATACCTTTCACGAGGTTGGGGACCTGGCTGAAAACAACAGCCATGATATCATCAAACAAGAGGCGGACCTGGCCAAAGCCGAGATGCAGCAGGAATCTGCCAAAACATCGTATCAAATTGCGGTGTTCGAGTACTGGTACAATGGCGGCGACGGGGACGAGACCAGCAGCGCCTACAGCGCCCTCTATTCCTTGCAGAACAGTTTTGAGAGCACGGTGACCAATGCGGAGGATTCGGAAACGGAGCTGGAGCAGCTCAAGCCTAAAGTGCGCTATGATGCGGAGAAGCTGTATATCACGCTGCTGATGGGCGAGAGAGCGATCGCTCTGCAGGAAAGGGATGTGGAAATCGCCAACGCCACCCGAGACCTGGAAGCCATCAAGCTGATCTTTGGAAACAGTACGGCTGCCGCCGTAGAAACGGCGGAGCAGAAGGCCATCGATGCGCAAAACGCACTGGACACCCTCAAGGCAGCCCGGAAAACCAACCGTGATGCGATGCGTGTTTACCTGGGGCTGCCGGAAGGCGAAGCCTTTGGGCTGGCGGACCCGCCGGAGCTGGGGGTTTATCAGACCGACTTCAATGCCGGTGAGATCCAAAAATATGCTCTGGAAAACTCATTATCCCTGGAACAGGCCCGGCGCAGTCTCGAGGAGCTGGACGAACAAATCAAGGCATATGACCGGATGGGAAAGGATGAACAGTCTGAACTCCTGTCCATTTCCGCCACAGGCACAGAATTGAGCTACGAAGAGGCGGTAGACAGCCTGGAGAACAAGGTGGCCGCGAATCTTGACGATCTGATGGCTGCCAAAGAGAATTTGGCGTCGGCAAAGACCCAAGCCCAGCGGGCAGACATCGATTTTTTGGCCGCCAATTTGAAATACGACATGGGCATTTTGTCCAGAAGCGGGCTGCAGGCCGCAGAGCAAAGCAGGACCCAGGCGGCCAATACCTATGCGGAGGCTCAGTACGATGTGTATTTTGCGGCGATGAAAGTGACCTTGATGGCTCAGGGGATTTTGGTCAGCTCATAAACAACAACTGGAAACAGGATTTCTTGGTGAAAAAGGCGATCGTTCTTCGAAGGGTTTGAAGGGCATCGCCTTTTCTCATTTGTAAAAAACTCTTACCAAAATTGAGAATGCAATTTCGAACATTGACGAAATGTATTATAATGGGGGAAGACCATACAACTTCTCAAATATGATAATGCGCCATGGCACTGCAGGCAGGAAACCCTTTGTTTTATCGGAAACGCAGGCTGGCATGGATTTTGCATAAAAATCAGATAATGCAGCAATGCCCATCCGTCTAAGGACATGGACCTGGGCTGATCCAGAACGAAGAAATGTATGGTTATGGGAGGTTTGCCGATGTCGGACCAAAGGGTTTTGGCAATATTGAAACATGAACTAAGGGCAACGGTAGGCAGCGAGGCGCAGGCTGCCATCGCACTGGCGACTGCAAGAACCGCTAAGTATCTAAAAGAGCCGATGATTTCCATGGAAGTGGAAATCAGCAGCAGCATGTATAAAAACACCTTTGCGGTGACGATCCCCGGATCCTCTGAGACGGGCATTGAATTGGCGATCGCCATCGGCTTGGTCTATGACGGACCTGACCGCGGCTTGGGTCTGCTGGATAACATTAGTCCGGCTGTTCTAAAGCAAGCCAAGGCCTTGAGGGCAGAAGGACGGTTTCGGCTTTCCGTGGCGGATTCATCCCAGGAGGCAGTCTATATCCATATCCGGGCAAAAGGCGAGAAGAACACGGTCGAAACATGGACCGAGCGCAATTATACCAATATGCGGAAGATCGTTTTGAACGGAGAACCGGTTCGGGACGGGGAGGCGCCAAGAGCTCCGGAGCCGAGAATCGATGATGGGGCTGCTTTGTTTTCCCTTGAGCTTGCTGATTTGGTCCGAATGGTCGAGGCTTTTTCTGAGGAAGAGCTGGTTTTTCTCCTGGAAAGCGTCCGAATGAATGAAGCCATGGCCGAGAAAGGGATGGAGTACCGGGCCGGACTCGGTACAGGACACGGGCTGAAGGATCTCGTCGATTTGAAATTGCTCCAGGACGATATGATCACTCAAGTGCGCATTGCCGTGGCATCGGCCTGTGATGGGCGGCTGGGGGGGCTGAAGCACCCGGTCATGGGGATGATGGACAGCGGGAATCAAGGCATCATGGTGACGCTGCCTATATCGGTGGTAGCCAGAAATAAGAAGCTCCCGCGGGAAAGGATGCTGAAAGGTTTGGCCCTGGGGTTTTTGGTGACGATTTATATCAATCAGCAAATTGAGTGGTTTCCCTTGATTTGCGGCACGGCGACGTCTGCCGGACCGGGTGTGGCGGCGGCGGTTGCCTGGATGCTGGGCGGTTCGATTGAACAAATTGAAGGCGCTGCCCGAAATGCCATGGCCAGCCTGGCAGGCGTTTTATGTGATGGCGCGAAAGGCGGATGTGCGCTGAAGCTTGCCTCGGCAGCCAGCGAAGCCGTATTGGCCGCCTTTCTTGCTTTGGCGGGAACCATGGTCAATCCGGATGAGGGGGTTGTCGCCGCCAGTCTGAAGGGGACCATCAAAAAGCTTTCTTTGATAAGCAGGCTTGGAAAGGAAGACCGGGATCATACGGTTTTGGAGATCTTAAAAGCAACGCCTTGACGGCAATGCGGATGTGGAGGTTATGATGAATCCGATTCAGGAAGCGAAGGAATATATTCAGGAATATACCGAAACCATTGCCCAGGTTTTAGAGATCGAGGCAACCATCGTTGACCAGGATTGTATCCGAGCCGGGGGAACAGGCCCATACAGTCAGCAGCTCGGCATGCCGATCCCGCACGGGTCTTTTTATCAACGGATCCTGAAAACCCTTGAGCCGGGGGTCATTGAGGACAATCATGAGGTATTTGCCTGTCAGGAGTGTGAATACCGGAAGCAATGCGGTGAGCTAGCGACGATCGGTTATCCGATTGTTCTCAACCATACGGCTGTGGGCGTGATCGGATTGATTGCGTTTACCGAAGAGCAGAAAACGAAAATCAAGAACAATTCACCCAAACTGTTGCAGTTCCTTGGGCATATGGCCAACCTGCTTCAGAGCAAGCTCCAGCTGTCCGAGCAAAACCGATTGCTGGAGAAGCAAATGCAGGAAACCTTGAGCGCGGTCAATCAGATGCATGCTTTTCAAAACATGCTGGGCAATCAGGCCAACTTCCTCTCGGTGCTGCAAAAAGCCCAGCGAGCAGCCGTGGGCACGTCCACCGTGCTCATTACGGGTGAAAGCGGCACCGGTAAAGAGCTTTTGGCACGGGCGATCCATGGCGCCAGCAACCGAAGCAGCAAGCCCTTTATTGCCGTGAACTGTTCGTCGATTCCGGAAGCGCTTTTAGAAAGCGAATTGTTTGGTTATGACGAAGGTGCTTTTACAGGCGCCAAACGGCAGGGCAAGCCCGGAAAATTTGAACTGGCCCAGGGGGGCACCTTGTTTTTGGATGAAATCGGAGATCTGCCCCTGGCCATGCAGCCGAAACTGCTGCGCGTGCTGCAGGAACGGGTCATTGACCGGGTCGGTGGCAGTGAAAGCATCCCGGTCGATGTGCGCATCATTGCCGCGACCAATAAAAATCTTACAACCATGGTGGAAACGGGGGAATTCAGAGAGGAACTGTTTTATCGTCTTCACGTCATCCCCTTGCGGCTGCCGCCTTTGCGGGAACGGCGAGAAGACATCGAACTCCTGGCACTGCATTTTTTACACAAATATGTGCATCTGCTTGGGAAACAGCCCCATGTATTTTCCGAATCGCTGTTGTCGGTCATGGAGTGTTACGCTTGGCCGGGGAATTTGCGCCAATTGGAGAATGCGGTCGAATATATGGTCAATATGGCCAGAACGCCGATCATCACGATTGAAGATGCGCCGGATTATCTGAAGGGCAGCATGGCGATGAAAGAACAATCATCGCTGGATCTTGAGAAACGGCTTAGTGAATATGAAAAAGCGATCATAAAAGAAGCCCTTAAAAATGCAGCGTCCACGCAGGATAAAATCGCGGTGGCAAAATCGCTGGGAATCAGCCAAGCGACCCTGTATCGCAAACTTAATGAATATGATTTGCTCAAAAAGTAGGAGCCGGAGCCTTGCCCTTGACTCTCAAAAATGAGAAAACAGTATTGAGAATAATAAAAACGAGGAATGGACTCAAAAAAACGCAAAGGAGTCACGGGGAGAAGAGAATGGCGATTCTCAACCTTGAAAATCCAAGGTCGGGCGGCGGCGTTCCCAAGCCTATCGCAAACGGGAGAGAGCATTAAAAAACCTTGAAAACATGGTGCGCACTTAAATTCCTCACCGCTTTCGTTTAATAAATCTAATTGGCATGAAAAATGCTTGTATTTAATGGACGAAAGAAAATTTTGTTTTAGAAGGTGAAGGATGATATGGGAACCGCAATCAGCGAGCAGAAAGTGTGTATGAAAATGGCAAATGAGACAACGGAACAATCCAACAAAAAATCCTCGAAAATCGCAATGATGAACCAGCCGCTCATTATTAAAATCCTCAAGGACCAGGTAGCGCCGGCGCTTGGATGCACTGAGCCGGGAGCTGTTGCGCTTGCCGTGGCACGGGCCAAAGAACTCTTGAACGAGAAAATCAAAGAGGTCAGGATCGTCGTTGACAAGAACATCTTGAAGAATGGCTTGAATGTTGGAATTCCAGGCACCAGTGAACGCGGTCTGGAATTTGCCGCGGCGCTGTCCTTGGTTGCAGGCAAATCAGAATACGGCCTTGAGGTTCTGAAGGGGGCAACCGATGCGGATGTGTCCGTGGCCCAGGCCTTGGTTGCTCAGAAAATCATTAAACTGACGCTGAACAAAGACGTTGAAGGCCTGTACATCTGTGTTGATATTGTAGGAGAAAAGAACAGCAGCCGAGTCATCATCGAAAAATCCCACACGAACATCGTATACGAAGGCATCAATGGCAAGCCTCTTGCCGAGGATAATGTCGACGTGATCGACGAAGGCGCGGCCGCGGACAAATTACCCGATAAGAAGCAGATCAAATTCGAGATCAAGCAGTTTACGATCAACGAGCTGGTCGACTTTGCCGATCATATACCCATTGAGGATCTTGCCTTTATTCAGGATGGGATCGACATGAACCGCCGGGTCGCGGAGGAAGGTCTCACCGGAAAATTAGGCATCGGCATTGGCCCGCATTTTTATCGGCGGGCGGATGATACCGAAGGGCGTGCCAAAGCCTTGACGGCGGCGGCCTCTGAAGCGCGGATGGCAGGCTGCTCATTACCGGTTATGAGCAGTGCTGGATCAGGCAATCACGGTTTGGTTGCTATTTTGCCTATTTCAATCATCGGGAGTGAAAGGGGGATTTCAAAGGAAAAGATCATTCGTGCCGTTGCGTTGAGTCATCTCGTTACCATTTTTGTCAAGGTGTATTTGGGAGCACTGACACCCATATGCGGCTGTGGTGTCGCTGCCGGCGTCGGATGTGCCGCGGGGCTTACCTATTTACAAGACGGGAATAAAGAACAAATCGGTTATGCCATCAACAACACCATCGCCGGCGTTTCCGGCATGTTCTGCGACGGGGCAAAGCTAGGCTGCGCCTGCAAGCTGGCGGTTGCTTCGGATGCTGCCATCGACGCGGCGGCATTGGCCCTGCAGAATATCACCGTTCCTTCAGACAATGGTATTTTGGGAGATTCACCGGAACAGACCATTAAAAATCTTGCTTTGGTTTCCAATAAAGGGATGAAAGAAACTGACAATGTGATCCTTGATGTGATGTTGCACCGTTGTTAAGAAAAACAAATGGATTTGAGGAGGCTAAATAATCATGTTAAAGAGAAGTAAAGCGTTGATTGCACTGGCATTGGCCGCTCTGATGTGTCTTGCCCTGGTCGGCTGCGGAAGCACAGCCCCAAAAACAGAAACAGCTCCCGCTGCGGCAACGGATACGGGCAAAGAAGTTTCCAAGTTAAGACCTGAAGGCGTTCCTGAAGATTTCCCCAATAAAGAGATCCTGTATATCTATGGATTTGGCGCAGGCTCTGTCCAGGAAGCTTATTTCAGGGTTCTTGCGGATAAGATCCAGAAAATGGAGGGCTGGGACCACGGCTTCGTCTATACCTTCAAGGAAGGCGCCAGCGGCCGGATCGGCTGGTCTTACCTGGCGGATGCCAAACCGGACGGTTATACGATTGGATTTACCCCCAGCGCGATGCTGATTTCAACGGTTGCAGAAGATGTGCCCTATGAAATGGAAAAACTGACCTTTATTTACAATATGATGAGTGACCCCGGTGCCATCGGCGTGAAAAAAGACTCCAAATACGCCAGCTTGAAAGAACTTGTTGAAGATGCGAAAGCCCGCCCCGGCAAAGTCAGCATCGGCGTGACGTCAACGATCGGCCAGGAAGGGCTGACCGTGAAGCTTCTCGAAAGAGCCTCCGGCGCTCAATTCAACGTCATTGCCTTCGATGGTGAACCCGAAGTCCTGACCGGTGTGGTCGGCAGCCATCTGGATGCATTTTGTCTGAACATCACGGACACCACCCCTTATATCGACGACCTCAAGATTCTGGCCACCGGCGACAAGGAACGCTCCGCATTCCTGCCAGACGTTCCCACGTATCAGGAATCCGGTTACGATGTGATGCAGGTCAATATGCGCGGTATCGGCGCACCTGCCGGAACTCCGGAACCCATCCGTCAATACCTTGAGAATTGCTTCCTTGCAGCAGCCGCCGATCCCGAAGTCCAGGCCAAAGTCAAGGAAATGCAGATCCCTGTGGACAGCTTGAGCGGCACCGAATTGTCAAGCAACTTCACGACCATCCGCAACGGTCTGCAAACCCTCTGGGATGCTGATCCCTGGCAGTAAGCGTTTTTCATGGTCCATGGTTTTGTGACGCCCTATGGATCCAAGAGGCCAGCGGCCTCTTGGATCCATCCCAAGCAATCCGATAAGGTGGTGTTTTTGTGACAACCAAACCAGAGAAGAAAGAATTCAATTACAATTACCTTTCTGTCATCTTCCTCTATATTTGGGCCGGGGCATTTCTCTTTTCTGCAACCTCAATCAAAGACGATGCCTCCAGAATGTTTCCAACCTTCATCAGCATCGCGGCCATGGTTTTAGCAACGGTGCTTCTGATCAAAACCTACAGAAGCAAGGCAGGGAACAAGGAAACGATGGATTTCAGCGGCAGCCGGGAAGCCGTGATCTTTGCACTGATCCTCCTGCTTTATATTGGGCTGGCGGCCCTTGTGGGTTTTTATTTTTCGACCCCTGTTTATTTATATGTAACGATGTATCTTTTAGGACAAAGGAATCATAAGCTGATGGCCATCGTGGCGGTATCGATGCCTTTGATTATTTTCTTATTCTTTGACTTGCTTTTAGGAATGCAGATTCCGATGGGGATGCTGGCTGAATGGATTTGAATTGAATAATTTAATTTAGATTATTCATACAAGGAGCGTAATATATGTTTTTAGAATACGTCGCTCAAGCATTGAGCTTTACCAATGTTCTATGGCTGACGATTGGCTCAGTGGTAGGAGCTATCCTGGGCGCTTTGCCAGGAATGTCAGCAGATACCGGGATCGCCATCTTTCTGCCTTTGACGTTCAATCTTGAACCAATGACGGGGCTGATCACCTTAGGCGCAATCTATGTGACCGCATCCTATGGCGGTAATATTACCGCGGTGCTGATCAATACCCCCGGAACTTCGGACTCATTATTCATGACCCTTGACGGCTATCCCATGACCGTTCGAGGTCAGGGGCTGCAAGCCGTGGGAATCACTACCGTCAGTGCTTTTATTGGCGGGATCATCGGCTCGGTGGTTTTGCTGTTTATCGCACCGCCTTTAGCCCAGATCGCGGTCAGATTCGGACCTCTTGAACTGTTCCTGACGACCATGATGGGTATCGTGATCATTGTAGGCTTGTCCAAGGATGGCATGCTGAAAGGCCTGATCAGCGCGATGCTGGGCTTCTTGTGTGCCGAAATCGGCTTGGATGGAATCACCGGCATGACCCGGTTGAATTTCGGAATCAACCAGCTCTATGACGAACTTCCCTTGCTGCCTGTTGTATTAGGCATGTTCGCAGTATCCCAGGTCATGATTCTCGTGGCAGAAAAAAGAAAAACCATCGCCATCGGCGAGGAAGCGATCAAGGGCAGCGCGATCATTCCGTTTAAAGAACAAATGAAAATGCTGACAACCAATGTCTGGTCTTCGATCATCGGGACCGTTGTCGGGATCATTCCCGGTGCCGGAACCACCGTGGCGGCCGGCATCAGCTACAATATTGCAAAGAAAACCGACCCGAACCCGGATACGTTCGGCAAAGGCAACAAACGGGGCTTGGCCTGTGTTTCAGCGGCGAACAACGGCGTTGTGGGCGGATCGTTGGTCCCCTTGCTGACCCTGGGTATTCCCGGCAACGGAACTTCGGCGTTGTTTTTAGGAGGCTTGCTGATTCACGGGCTGGCTCCGGGACCCAAATTGTTTTCTCAGCACGCTTCGATTGCCTACGGCTTGATTTTCGGCATCTTGGCGGCAAACTTTTTCATTTTGCTGATTGGTATGTTCGGAGCGCCGATTTACGCAAAGATCACGAAGGTTCCCAACAGCATCCTGATCCCCGTGGTGGGCGCTTTCTGTATATTGGGCGCCTATACTTTCCGCAATATGGCCTTTGACATGCTGGTGATCTTAGTCTTCGGAATCATCGGCTACTACATGACCCGAGCCAATTTTTCCATGGCGCCTTTTGTCTTGGCCTTTGTTCTCGGCAAAAATGTAGAAATCCAGTTCCGGAGAACCATGCAGCTTCTGGGCGGAAATTTTGCAGAAACCTTGTTCAGGCCCCTGCCGATGGCGTTGCTGGCGATCGACTTGATTTTCTTGCTTTCGCCGTTCTGGCCGGACTTCAAGCGTTGGCTGGACCGGAAAAAGAATGCTCAGGCAGCCTAGTATCTTATTAGAGAAGGGATGAAAAACTCAAATGGAAATCATGACGAGGAAAGAACGTATTCTTGCGGCCATTCAGAAAAAGGATGTCGACCGGCCGCCCTTCAGCATCTGGTACCATATCCCTCACGTGGATCAAGACCCGGTCCAGTTGGCGGAAGCCCAGATCCAGATCGCCCGTAATTATGATATGGATTTCATCAAAATGATGCCGTATGGCAATTATAGTGCCCATGACTTTGGATTGAGCTGCACCTTCTACTGTACGAAAACCCAACCGGTGATGGAAAGAAAGTTCGCCATTCAGGACGTCAAAGAATGGAGAGAAATTGAACCGCTGCCGGGCTGCTTCGGTGCCCACGGAAAGCAGCTCCTGCTGGCCAGACAGCTTCAGAAGCAATTAAAAGGCGAAGAACTGCCATACGTCCAGACCATATTCAGTCCTTTGACGACGGCTAAAAAGCTGGCCGGAGCCCGGGTCTTCGAGGATATGAGATCCCATCCGGAGGATGTGCATCATGCCCTGAAAGCCATTACAGAGACAACCATCGATTTTGTGAAGGCCAATATCGAAGCAGGCGTTGCCGGGTTCTTTTTTGCAACACAATGTGCCAATACAGATTGGGTCACGGAAGCGGAATACGACGAGTTTGGCGCAGCTTATGACCTTCAAGTCATCGAAGCCTATAAAGATATCACCTATTTCAATATTGCCCATATCCATGGGGACAACACGATGTTCCAAAAAATTGCGGAATACCCTGTCAATTGTCTGAATTGGCATGACCGCTGGACAAGCCCCGGCATGGATGAAGCCAGAAAGCTTTCCGACAAGTGTTTTCTGGGCGGCATCAATGAGAAATGGCTCTCAACGGCAAACCATGAAGAAATTTCAGGCCATGTGAAAGAAGCGGTCCAAAATGCCGGACGGAAGGGCCTTATGATCACCCCCGGCTGCGTTGCAGAACCGGATACACCGGAAATCAACTTTTATGCCGCCAGGATCGCAGTGAATCATCTTTAAAACGACCCTGGGGATCCCTCGATTCATGCGCTGACAGCAGGCAATGCTTACCTTTGTCCCCCTCCCTTTTGATGAACGGTCTTGGCCCATCCTCCCTGCGGCCAATGGCGGTTCATCTTTTTTTTATTTTATGATCGGCCCGAGCCGAATAGGTTTTAGTCATTTACAAGACTGGACATAATCAAACGAATATACTATGATGAGAATGACAATCGAATCGGGATGACACTATGATCAGGGGGGGTTAGGATGGAAGATTCTGAAATTCTCAAGCACGTTGATCATACTTTGCTGAAAGCCGTTTCTAGCTGGGCAGACATCCAAAAACTCTGTGAGGAAGCGATCCAATTCGGAACCGCTTCTGTTTGCGTTCCTCCGGCTTATGTCCATCGAATCCGCGAAGCTTACGGCGACCAACTGGTCATCTGTACCGTGATCGGCTTTCCATTAGGCTATAGCACCCGTGAGGCTAAATTGTCCGAAACCCGCCAGGCCATTGCCGACGGCGCCTCGGAACTGGATATGGTCATCAATCTCGGCGATGTCAAAAACGGTGACCTGGACGCTGTACAAGAGGAAATCGCCGCACTTAAAAAGGCTGCGGGGGATAGAATCTTAAAAGTGATTATTGAAACCTGCTATCTCACCGAGACCGAAAAGATCTTCCTGTGCCAGTGCGTGACGGATGCCGGCGCGGACTACATAAAAACCTCTACGGGCTTCGGTTCGGCAGGAGCGACCCTGGAGGATGTCGAACTATTTAAAAAGCATTTGGGCCCCAAGGTTAAGATCAAAGCAGCCGGCGGGATCCGTTCCCGAGAGGATATGGTCCGGTTCCTCCAAGCGGGGGCCGAACGGCTGGGCACCAGCTCAGCCATCAAGCTGCTGGAAGAACAGATCAGCAACCAATACTAAAGGGAAAGGATCTGGTTTTCAAGATGGAAGCTGCAGCCATGGATTACGGACGCTTGATCAGAGAGGCTTTTACGGCGCGGGAGCTGGCTTATGCGCCTTATTCCGGATATTACGTGGGCGCGGCGCTGCTGACGGCCGACGGCAGGATCTACCGGGGCTGCAACATTGAGTCCGCTTCCTTTTCTCCCTCCAACTGCGGGGAAAGGACCGCCTTTTTCAAGGCGGTTTCCGAAGGGGTGCGGGAATTCATGGCCATCGCCGTGGTGGGCGGGCACCGGGACACCCCGCTGGACCAGCTGGCCTATTTCGCCCCTTGCGGTGTCTGTCGTCAGGTCATGACGGAGTTTTGCAAAGGTAATTTTCAGATTATTATGGCAAAATCAGAAACCGATTATAAAATCTATACCCTTAGCGAGCTTTTACCCTTGGCCTTCGGGCCGGCGGACGTCCCTCTGGCCCGGGATTAATGCTTCTTCTGCTCCTGTTTGTATTGCCCCCCATGAATCAACCCATGGAGGATGCTCAAAATACAAAAAAAAAAGAAAATCGAGGGAGGAAAAAGTATGAAGCGTATGAAAAAGATATTGGCTCTGTGGATGGTGCTGACGATGGCCTTCTCTTTGGCTGCCTGCGGCACGAAGCCGGCGGCGACGACCGAGACCGCCACAGCGCCGGCGACCACCGCTCCGGCGGCCGAAGAAGGCAAGTATGAGCTGGCACTGATCACCGACATTGGGACCATCGACGACAAATCCTTCAACCAAGGCGCATGGGAAGGCCTGAAGAAGTACGCTGAAGAAAAGGGCATCACCCACAAATACTACAAACCCACCGAAAAATCCACCGATGCCTATGTGGCGGCCATCGATTTGGCAGTCGCAGGCGGTGCGAAACTGATCGTGACCCCCGGCTTCCTTTTTGAACCGGCGATATTCAAAGCCCAGGACGCCCATCCGGATGTCAGCTTTATCCTGCTGGATGGCGCACCGCATAGCGGGGATTACAATATCCGTATTGAGAAGAACGTGTACTCCGTTTTCTATGCAGAACATCAGGCCGGCTTCCTGGCAGGCTATGCGGCAGTGAAAGACGGCTATAAGAACATCGGCTTCCTCGGCGGAATGGCGGTTCCTGCCGTCATTCGTTTCGGTTACGGCTTCGTCCAGGGCGCCGACTATGCGGCGGTTGAAATGGGCATGAAGTCCGGCGACGTCAAACTGATGTACAAGTACACCGGCGATTTTGCCGCAACCCCGGAAAACCAGACGCTGGCCGCGTCTTGGTATAAGGGCGGCACCGAAGTGATCTTTGCCGCAGGCGGCGCCGTGGGCAACTCGGTGATGGCGGCCGCGGAACAGGGCGGCGGCAAAGTGATCGGCGTCGACGTGGACCAGTCTCCGGAATCCCCCACCGTGATCTCTTCCGCCATGAAGATGCTGGGCGTGTCTGTTTATGACGGCATCGCAGCCTTCTACGGCGGGACCTTCCCCGGAGGAAAGAGCGTGAGTCTGGATGTCACCACCGACGGCGTCGGCCTGCCTATGGCCACCTCCAAGTGGCAGAAATTCAGCCAGGCAGATTATGATGCAATTTTTGATATGCTGGTCAAGGATACGGACGGACTGGCCTCTAAAATGATCAAAGACACAGACGTGAAGGTCGCCACGGAGATTCCTACCAAAGTTGTGATAACCACTGTGGTCGAATAATCCGCAAACCTGCTGTCCGCCGCAGCCGCTGCGGCGGACAGTTTTTTATTCGCCATGAAGGGGCGCAGCCGCAAAAGGTCCTTCCCCGGTATCAAACCCGCCTTGGAAAGGAAGGTTTCTATGGAATACATCATCGAAATGTTAGGGATCACTAAAATGTTTCCTGGCGTTATTGCCAATGACAACATCACCCTTCAGCTGCGCAAAGGGGAGATCCATGCGCTGCTGGGTGAAAACGGCGCTGGCAAATCCACACTGATGAGCGTTTTGTTTGGCTTATATCGTCCGGACCAAGGCGCGATCCGGCTCAACGGGCAGGAGGTCCAGATCAAGGATCCCAACGATGCCAATCGGCTGGGGATCGGCATGGTCCATCAGCATTTCAAGCTGGTGCACAATTTTACAGTCATCGAAAATATCGTGCTGGGCATTGAAAGCACCCGGCACGGTTTTTTGAACATGGATAACGCGAAAAAGAAAGTTATGGAGCTCAGCGACCGTTACAATCTGAAGGTCGATCCGGAGGCTCTGATATCGGATATTACCGTTGGCATGCAGCAAAGGGTGGAAATCCTGAAAATGCTCTATCGGGACAATGAGATCCTGATCTTTGACGAACCCACCGCCGTGCTGACCCCTCAGGAAATCGAGGATTTAATGGAGATCATGCGTGGGCTGACAAAGGAAGGAAAGTCCATTCTCTTCATTACCCACAAGCTCAAAGAAATCATGGCGGTTGCGGACCGCTGTACGGTGCTGCGCAAAGGAAAATATGTGGGCACGGCTGAGGTGGCTGCCGTGACTAAAGAGGACCTTTCGGAAATGATGGTGGGACGCAAGGTCAGTTTCGCCGTTGAAAAAAAGCCTTTCATGCCGGAGAAGGATGTCTTCGAGGTCAGAAATCTGACGGTAAAATCTCGCCACAACCAGAAAAATGCCGTCCGAAATGTATCTTTCAAGGTGCGTCGCAATGAGATTCTTTGCATTGCCGGGATCGATGGCAACGGCCAATCGGAACTGGTCTATGCCTTGACCGGCCTACAGCCGGTGGTCAGCGGCCAGCTGATTATGAACGGACAGGACATCACTAAGGCCTCCATTCGGCAGCGCAATGCCGGGGGGATCGGCCATATCCCGGAAGACCGCCACAAACACGGGCTGATCCTAGATTATTCCCTAGCCGAAAATCTGGTTCTGAAGAATTATTATACAGAGGATTTTCAGCACCGGGGCTTTATTCAATTCGACGCCATGTATGATTACGCCAACCGGCTGATCCAGGAATTTGACATCCGCAGCGGCCAGGGCCCCTATACCCCGGCCCGCAGCATGTCGGGGGGCAATCAGCAAAAAGCCATTCTCGCCCGGGAGATCGACGGCAACCCGGATGTGCTGATTGCCGTACAGCCGACCCGGGGGCTGGACGTAGGCGCCATCGAATACATCCACAAGCAGCTGGTGGACCAGCGGGATGCGGGCAAGGCGGTGCTGCTGGTTTCATTGGAGCTTGACGAGGTGATGAATCTCAGCGATCGGATCCTGGTGATTTTTGAAGGGGAGATGGTGGCGGAGCTGAATCCTGAAGAAACCACCATTCAGGAGCTGGGGCTTTATATGGCCGGCTCGAAAAGGGGGAAGGTTCAATGATGCCAAAGTGGTTCGGCAAGTCGGAGTTGTTATCAGAAAAAAACCTGGTCAGCCTGACCTCCTCCATCAGCGCGATCCTGGTGGGCCTGCTTTTCGGACTGGTGATCCTTCTGATCAGCAACCCTGCCCAGGCCTTGGCTGGCTTCAAGACGATCCTCTTCGGCGGATTTACCGGAGGGGCAAAGGGCATCGGCCAGGTGCTGTATTTTGCGACGCCCATCATCATGACCGGACTTTCCGTGGGATTTGCTTTCAAGACAGGCTTGTTCAATATCGGAGCCTCCGGGCAATTCATCGTGGGGGCTTATGCGGCAGTCTTGGTGGGCGTCCATTGGACAAGCTTGCCCCCCGTCCTCCATTGGATCGCGGCGCTGCTGGCCGCAGGGATTGCCGGAGGGCTGTGGGCGCTTCTGCCGGGCATTCTGAAGGCCTACGCCAATGTGCATGAGGTCATTGCCACCATCATGATGAACTACATCGGGATGTATTCTGTGAATTATCTGGTGACCCGGACGGTTTACGACCAGCTGCGCAATCAGAGCATGACGCCCGTTGCCGTTTTACCGAAATGGGGCATGGACCAGCTGTTTCCCCGGTCCAGCGTCAACGGGGGCTTCTACATCGCCGTCCTCATGGTGATTCTGATCCATATCCTGATCAATAAAACCACCTTTGGCTATGAGCTGAAGGCCTGCGGTTTCAACCGGGACGCCAGCCAGTATGCCGGCATTAACGCCAAGCGCAACATCATGCTGTCCATGGTGATTGCCGGCGTCCTGGCGGGCATCGGCGCCGGACTCCTTTTTCTTGCAGGTTCCGGCAAACATATTGAAGTCGTGGATATTCTGGCCGTGGAAGGCTTCAATGGCATCCCGGTGGCGTTGCTGGGCATGTCCAGTCCGATCGGAATTTTATTTGCAGGGCTGTTTATCGCCTATGTTACCCAAGGCGGATTCTATCTTCAGCTGTCGAATTTTGTTCCGGAGGTCATTGACATCATCATCGCGGCCATCATCTATTTCAGTGCATTTTCTTTGATCTTTAAAAATGTCATTGGCCGATGGATCCGGGGGAGAAAGGAGCAATAACCATGAGCACGTTTTATTTCTTGTTCCAGCAGACGATGTTTTTCTCGATCCCCCTTCTGGTGGTGGCCTTGGGCGGCATGTTTTCGGAACGCAGCGGGGTGGTGAATATCGCATTGGAAGGCATCATGGTCATGGGAGCTTTTATTGGCATATTCTTTATCAACTTCTGCCAGGCGAATTACGCCTTGAGCAGCCAGTTGCTGCTGATGCTGGCTTTGTGTGTCTCGGCCTTGTCCGGGATGGTGTTCTCCCTTCTCCATGCCTATGCTGCCATTAATATGAATGCGGACCAGGTCATCAGCGGAACAGCGCTAAACATGTTTGCGCCGGCCATTGCCATCTATGTCGCCCGTATGATCCAGACGGTTCAGCAGGTTCAGTTCAAAAATGAATTCCGCTTTGATTCCATTCCGGGTCTAGGCAAGATTCCGCTCATCGGACCGATGTTTTTCCAGAACACATATCTGACCACTTTTTTAGGCCTGAGCATTCTGGGAATCTCCTATGTGGTTCTCTATAAAACAAGGTTCGGGCTGCGTCTCCGGGCCTGCGGCGAGCATCCTCAGGCGGCTGACTCCGTGGGCGTCAAGGTGCGGGGGATCCGGTATGCAGGGGTCATGATCTCCGGAGCCCTGGCCGGTATCGGCGGATTGATTTTCGTGATCCCCACCTCCACAAACTTCAACGCCACAGTCACCGGATATGGGTTTTTAGCCCTGGCCGTGTTGATTTTCGGGCAATGGAATCCCAAACGGATCTTATTTGCAGCCTTTCTGTTCGGGGTTATGAAGACGCTGGCGGCAGCCTATACCGGAATCCCGTTTCTCAGCGCGCTGCCGATCCCCAGCTATTTTTATAAAATGACGCCTTATATTGCGACACTGATCGTGCTGGCGTTCACGTCCAAAACTTCCCAGGCGCCTAAGGCTGCGGGTCAGCCTTATGACCAGGCAAGCCGTTGACGGGGATAAATGCTGCTGAGGCAGGATCGGAGGATGGTCCACATGCGGATGGTTGACATGATCTTAAAGAAACGGGATGGCGGCGTGCTGACCCAGGAGGAGATCGCCTTCATCATCAACGGGTATACGAAAGGCGAAATTCCGGATTATCAAATCGCCGCCTGGCTGATGGCGGTGTATTTCCAGGGAATGGACGACCATGAAACCGCCTGGCTTACGGAAGTTATGGCCAAGTCCGGCGATCAGGTGGATCTTTCATCGATCCCGGGCATCAAGGTGGATAAGCACAGCACCGGCGGGGTGGGCGATAAAACCACCCTGATCGTGGCGCCCGTCGTGGCGGCCTGCGGCGTACCGGTGGCCAAGATGTCCGGCCGGGGCTTGGGCCATACGGGGGGCACGGTGGATAAGCTGGAATCGATTCCAGGCTTTCGCACGGTACTGAAGAAGGAAGAGTTCCTGCGGATCGTCCGGGAGCAGGGGCTGTGCGTCATCGGGCAAAGCGGCAACATCGCCCCGGCAGACAAGCTGCTGTATGCGTTGCGGGATGTGACGGCGACGGTGGACAATATCTCCTTGATTGCATCCTCTGTCATGAGCAAAAAAATCGCTGCCGGCGCCGACGCCATTGTCCTGGATGTGAAAACCGGCTGCGGCGCGTTTATGAAGACGATGGAGGACGCCCTGCAGCTGGCGAAGACGATGGTGGCCATTGGCGACAAGGTCGGCCGGAAAACCGTGGCCCTGATCACCAACATGGACATTCCGCTGGGCTATGCCATCGGCAATTCCCTGGAGGTCATAGAAGCGGCGGAAACGCTGAAAGGGAATGGGCCGGAGGACCTGACGGAGGTGTGTCTGGAATTGGCCGCCAACATGCTGTTTCTGGCAAAGAAAGGAACCTTGGAGGAATGCCGCGGACTGGCAGGGAAAGCCTTATCCAGCGGCGCGGCTTTGGACAGGATGAAGGCGATGATTGCCGCTCAGGGAGGCGACCCTTCGGTTCTGGATGATCCAGCCGTCTTCGGTTGCGCACCCATCGTGCATCCGGTCTGTGCGGCAAAGAACGGCTTCATCACAGCCATGAAAACGGATCAATGCGGGATCGCCGCCATGGTGCTGGGAGCGGGGCGCGAAACCAAGGGTGCGGCCATCGACCACCAGGCAGGGATCCTGCTTTTGAAAAAAATCGGGGAGGCGGTGGCGGCGGGGGAAGTGATCGCTCAGCTGCATACATCGTCTGAAGCCTCTGTGGCCCAGGCAGAAAAGATCTTGCTGGCGGCCATCGCCATCGGCCCGGAGAAGCCGGCGCCGCAGCCGCTGATTTTTGAACGAGTCGAATGAGAGTTTTGACTTTGGGAGGGACGGGGGGAGCGAGGAGGCCTGAGCGAGCAATGCAGAGAAAATGTGCCAAAAGAAAAAAGCGCAGACTATTAAAAGTCTACGCTTTTTTCTGGTTTAAGCTCCCTTTTCCAGGAAATCAAACTCAGTCTAAGAACGCCATGCTTTGGTTCCAAAGGCTGCCCATTTCGCTGAAGGGATAATAGATGAACAGCGCCTGTCCTTTCACATCCTCGGCATTGACGAAGCCCCAGTACCGGGAATCCAGAGACTGGTTCCGGTTATCGCCCAAGACGAAGTATTTGCCTTCAGGCACTTCGGTCCGGGGGAAATCCGAATTCATCGGTTCGGCCAGATAAGGCTCGTCCACCGCATGATCATTGACGTAAAGCTGCTTGTCCCGCACTTCTACGGTGTCGCCGCCGATGCCGATCAGCCGCTTGACCAGATATTCAGACTCGCCGGTCTGTTCTTCCGCCTTGAAGGTCACGATCATACCGCGTTTGAGCTTGCCGAATCGCGGCGTCAGCTTTTCAACATAAAGACGGTCGCCGACCATGATGGTCGGAACCATGGAAGGCGTTGGCACATGGCGCGGTTCAATCACGAAGGCTCGCAGCAAAAGCGCGATGGCCACGGCCGAGGCCAGTAATATGACCCACTCTTTCAGTTCTTTGAGGCTCAGGGGAAACACCCGCTTTCCAGTTAAATCATACAATAACATATACATTATAGAACATTTGGCATCCATTGAAAAGAAATAAAAAAATCATGCCGGGATGGTCCATGCAATGCACACCCATTCCGGCATGATGATCAAAATTAAAGGGTTTCTGCGACCTGCTCCGCCGGCAGCTCGATGACAAAACGGGTGCCCTTGCCTTCTTCGCTGCTGACCTGGACCATGCCGCCGTACAATTGGACCAGATGCTTGACGATGGCCAGCCCCAATCCGGTGCCGCCGGTTTCGCGGGAATGGCTTTTATCCACACGATAGAACCGCTCAAAGATCCGGTTGACATGTTCCTGAGGGATGCCGATGCCGGTATCCTCCACAGCAATACGCAGACGCTGAGGGCTTGGGGAATCGATGATGACCGTCACCTGGCCGTCTTTCTTGTTGTACTTGATGGCGTTGTCGATCAGATTGATCAGCATCCGGCGAAGCCAGTCTTTCCTGGCCTGGATCCGCGGAGCGCTTAAGGCCTCCAGAGAAAGGGTGATGCCGGCTTGGTCCGCCTGAGGCTGCAGCAGCTGAATGACCTCTCTGGCGATTTCAGTGGGTACGCAGCTCTCCTCGTTGATGGAGGCGGGACGGTTTTCGATCTCGGACAAGGTCAGCATGTCGTCGATCAGATTGGACAGTCGATGGCTCTCGATTTCCAAAATCGTCAGGATCTCCGACTTGACTTCCGAGGTCAGATCGGCATGGCTGCTCAGGGTTTCGATGTAACCCTGGATGGAGGTCAAGGGGGTTCTCAGCTCATGGGTTGCATTGGATACGAATTCTGTGCGCAGTTCCTCCAGCTTCCGGATCCTGGTCAAGTCTTGAATGGCCATGACCACGCCTTGCTTTGCCGGCCGGGCTTCGGCCGGGGCACCAGTTTCCCCGGCAGCCTCCTTTTGGGCTTCCATGGGCAGAAGGGCGGTGGTCACTTGGTAAAACCGTCTGCGGTTCAATTCGGTTTCTTGGATTTCGCGGGTCCTTAGTGTCTTTTCAAGAAGCTTCCAGAGCTCCGGATCCCGGTGGAGCAGGTTGCTGTCCAATGTGCTGGCGGGTTTGCCGAGAGGCAGGCGAAAGATCTCCCGGGCCAAAGGATTGGCCAGGAGCAGCCGGCCTTCAGCATCGATGGCAATGATGCCGGTGGAAACATGGTTCAGAACGGTATTCACCAACAGGCGCTGCTGCTGGAGCCTGTCCAGGGTCTGCTGAAGGGTCTCGGCCATATGATTGAAGTCTTTCCCCAAAGCACCCGCCTCATCCTTTTCAGGGGGCACCCGGGTCTCGTAATGACCGGCGGCCATGCTTTGGGTTGCCTGCCGCAGGCGCAGGAGGGGCTTCAGGAGCCGGGCGGACAGCTGGTTCAGCAAGATCAACGCAATGATCAAGGCTATAAAGACAGCTAAAACCGAGCGATTGACCACGGCTTTTTGGATCAGCTCCAATTCATGCAGCGGCAAAGCCACTCGGACCAACAGCAAGCCGGCGGAATCGGTGGCGGCGGCATAGAGGGAAGGCACGCCGGTTGTGGCGCTGATCCGCTGATCCTCTCCGCGGCCGGTTGCCCAGGCTTCCAGAACTTCCGGCCGGGTGCTGTGGTTTTCCATGGTCTGTTCGGCTGCGCCGGAGTCTCCCAGAACGGTGCCGTCTTTTTGAATGAAGGTGATGCGGTAGTCGCCCTTCTGGGCGCCCCAGCGATCGGCCAGTTCACCGAGTTCCGACGGATCCAGCTTCTCAGCCTCCAGAAGCAGCATCTGTGCGGTTTCCATCAGACGATTGGCGGCCGCTTCCTGCTGGATCTTTGAGACGGCGGAGTAAATGAATCCGGCAGTGATCACGGCGGCGATCAGGATGATGACCATATTGGTGATGATCAGTTTTTTTCTCATTGGATGTCTTCAACCTTTCCGTTCTCGGCGGAAGGGGTCAGCCGGTAGCCGAATCCGCGCTGAGTCTGGATCCAGGCCGCCTGCCCGCCGCTTTGTTCAAGCTTCCGCCGCAAATTGGCGATGTGCATATCCACCGTCCGGGATTCCCCTTCAAAATCATAACCCCAGATCCGTTCCAGCAAACCCTCCCGGGTGACGATCCAGCCGGGATGCTCCATCAGCGCCTGGAGGAGGTCGAATTCCTTGCCCGACAACGGCAACGGGTTTTCGCCGCAAAAGGCTTGACGCATCTGGAGATCCAGGGACAAAGGACCCCATTGCAGCCGGTGGGCTGCGTTTTCTGATGGCGCAGGGCGGCTGCGGCGCAGAAGGGCTTTGACCCGGGCCACCAATTCCCGGACGCTGAAGGGCTTGGTCAGATAATCGTCCGCCCCGATTTCCAGGCCCAGCACACGGTCGATTTCCTCCCCTCGCGCCGTCAGCATCAGAATCGGCAGTTCCCTCGTATCAGGGGACTGGCGCAGGCGGCGGCAAAGCTCCAGTCCGTCCATTTCCGGCATCATGACATCCAGGATCAGAAGATCCGGTGTTTGTTCCGCCGGACGGGCGAGAAAAAGCAGCGGATTGCCATAAGAGGCTGTTTGGAAACCTTGGGCTTGCAGATTGATTTCCAGCAGGCGGACGATGGCTGGCTCATCTTCCACGATGGCAATGAGAGGCTTGCCCATTTTTATTTCAGCTCGCTTCCGTGAGGGTGTTTGCCGGTGGTAACGTAGATAGCCCATTCGGCCACATTGACCGCATGGTCGGCCACACGTTCCAGGTATTTTGCCAGAAGCAGCAGGGAAACACCTTGGGGCACAGTGGCCGGAGATTGCTGCATCAGCGCGATCAGGTCCTTGATGATCCGGCTGTATAGAAAATCCGCCTCATCATCCCGATCGATGATTTGCCGGGCCAGGACCTCGTCCCGCCGAATGTAAGCGTTCAAGGACTCCTGGACCATTTCCCGAGCCACGTCGGAGAGCTTGGGAATGTCGATCAGGGGCTTGATGTAGGGTTCGCCGGCCATGCTGATGACCAGTTCGGAAATGTCGCTGCTGTGGTCGGCGATCCGCTCCAGATCGGTGATGACCTTCAGGGCGGCGCTGACGGTGCGCAGGTCAATGGCCAAGGGCTGATGGCGGGCGATGATGTTGATGCATTTTTTTTCGATCAAATGCTCCTGATCATCGATGACGTCGTCGCCCTCGATGATTTTCCGCGCCAAAGCCACATCCTGTTTTTTCAAAGCCATGATGGCTTTTTCGATGGAGTCCTCCACCATGCCTCCCATGGTGATCAGGGATTGGTTCAATTGGTGGAGTTCCGTGTCAAAGGTGGTTCGGTTCATGGCGGCAGTCTCCTTTCAGCTGCAAATCAAGTAAAGGGGGATCCGACCCGGTGGACCTTGACCAGGTTGGTCGTCCCGGTGACGCCCACGGGGATCCCGGCGGTAATGATGATCAGATCGTCCTCCTGAAGCAGGCCGGCGCCGCAGGCTGCATCGATGGCGTCATGGATCATTTCATCGGTGGTGCTGTAGGGATCCACGGTCAGGGAGGTGATTCCCCAGCTCAGCAAAAGCTGGCGGTGGATATACTTAAGCGGCGTCGTAGCGATGATCTCGGTGTTGGGGCGGAAGCGGGAAATCTGGCGGGCTGTAAATCCTGCATGGGTGGAGGTCAGGATCGCCTTGGCATGGATCTTTTCGGCGAGAAGACATACCGCACGGGCGACGGAATCGGAGGTGGTTTCTTCCTGGCTGTCCATGGAGGCGAAATAATGCAGAAAGCGCTGGCGCCATATCTCGGAGGCTTCCGTAGTATCGGCGATGCGGGACATGGTGGAGACCGCTTCCTGGGGATAGAGGCCCGCCGCCGTTTCACCGGACAGCATGATGGCGTCGGTGCCGTCCAGGATCGCGTTGGCCACATCGCTGGCCTCTGCCCGGGTAGGCCGGGGATTACGGATCATGGAATCCAGCATCTGGGTGGCGGTGATCACCGGCTTGCCCACTTGATTGCAGCGCTGGATCATCAGCTTTTGCACCAAGGGCACCTCTTCGGGGGAGATTTCAACGCCCAGGTCGCCCCGGGCCACCATCAGGCCGTCGGCCTCGGCCAGGATATCCTCCATCTGGTCCACGCCCTGGCGGCTTTCGATTTTGGCAATGATAAATTGGTGCCCCCCCAGCTCATCCAAATACTGCCGGATGCTGCGTACATCGTCAGCGCTGCGGACAAAGGAAGCGGCAATGATGTCGACGCCCTGGGAAACACCGAAACGCAGGTCCTCCCGGTCCTTTTCCGTCATGACCGGAAAGGGCAGGGCGGTGCCGGGCACATTGACCTTGCGGCGATGGGTCAAGGTCCCTCCATTTTTGACTCGGCACAGGATATCCGTCTCAGTGGTTTGCAGCACCTCGAGGCGAATCAGTCCGTCATCCAGCAGAATGGTCTGACCGGGCTTCACAGAGGCAGGCAGCTGATCGTAGGTGACGGAAATCTGGACGGAGTCTCCGGGAACCTGACGGGTGGTCAGGGTGAATTCCTGCTCGGCCTTCAGTTCCGCAGTTTGATCGGCCACCTGTCCGGTGCGAATTTCTGGACCCGAGGTATCCAGCATGATGGCCACCGTTTTCCCGGCTTCCTGGGAAGCCTGCCGCAAATTACGGATCCGCTGGTCGTGTTCTTCATGGGAGCCGTGGGAAAAATTCAGCCGGGCAACATCCATCCCGGCCTTCAGAAGAGACTGGAGCATATCCGGGGAATCCGAGGCCGGGCCCAGGGTGCAGACGATTTTGGTCTTTCGCATGTCGGGAACCTCCTTTTCCGCCGGGTCATGCCGGCGCAGACGATACGGGAGCAAAGAATCAGCCGAATCGTCCGGTGATGTAATCTTCGGTGCGGGAATCGGCTGGACGGTTGAAAATTTGCTCCGTCTGATCGTATTCTATCACTTCGCCGTGCAAGAAAAAAGCGGTTCGGTCGGAAATGCGGCCAGCTTGCTGCATATTGTGGGTCACGATGATGATGGTATAGGCTGTGCTCAGAGCGGCGGCCAGCTCTTCGATCTTGGCGGTGGAGATCGGATCCAGGGCGGAAGTGGGTTCATCCATCAGCAGGATCTCCGGCTCTACGGCCAGGACCCGGGCGATGCATAAGCGCTGCTGCTGGCCGCCGGAAATGCCCAGCGCACTTTTCTTCAGGCGGTCTTTCACTTCATCCCATAGAGCCGCTTTCTGCAGGCTGGACTCTACGATCTCATCGAGAGCTTCTTTCTTCTTGACCCCATGGATCCTGGGCCCGTAGGCGATGTTGTCATAAATTGACATAGGGAAAGGATTGGGTTTCTGGAAAACCATGCCGATGCGCTTGCGCAGATGAGCGGTATCCACAGAAGGGTCATAAATATCCTGCCCTTCAAAGAGAATGCTGCCTTCCACCCGCACCCCTGGAACCAGATCGTTCATCCGGTTCAGGGTTTTCAAAAAGGTGGATTTGCCGCAGCCGCTTGGGCCGATCAGCGCCGTGACCTGACGCGGAAAAATGTCCATGCCGATATTTTTCAGCGCCTGGAAGCTCCCGTAATATAGATTGAGGTCCCGGACGGTCAGGATCGGCATGGCTTCATTTGCGTTGACGGGGACCGATTGCTTGTCCATAACATTCCTCCAATGAACGCCGTTATTTTCCGGTAAGACGACGGTTCAAGATATTGGCAGTGCCTTGGGCTGCCAGATTCAAGGCGGCGATGATGATGATCAGGATGGTGGCGGAAGCAAAAGCCTGGCCTTGATCCAAGCCCTCTTTGGCCAGGAAGTACAGATGGACCGCCAGGGAGCGGGTGGATTCCGAGGCGGTCAGCGGAACCTGGGGGACGGTGCCGGCGGTATAGTAGACCGCGGCGGTTTCGCCGATGATCCGGCCCATGGAAAGGATCACGGCCGTCAGGATACCAGGTATGGCGCTGGGCAGGACAATACGGAACAGGGTGACCAGCTGGTTGGCGCCCAAGGCCAGGGAGCCTTCCCGAAAGCTGACGGGAACCGACTGCAGCGCTTCCTCAGTGGTGCGGATCAGCAGGGGCAGGATCATGATGGCCAGGGTCAGTGCGCCGGAGATCAGAGAAAATTGCAGCTTCAGAAAAACCACGAAAAAGGTAAAACCAAACAGTCCGTATAAGATTGACGGGATTCCGGCCAGGCATTCGATGGAGAAGCGCAGCACCGATAAGAAACGGGAAGGCTTGGCATATTCCGAAAGATAGATGGCGGCAAAAATGCCGGCAGGGACCGCAATGACCAGGGTAAGTCCCATGAGCAGCAGCGTGCCGATGATCATGGCCCAGATGCCTTCCAGACCAAGACCGGGGGCATAGCTGGTGGTCAGGAAGCGCAGGCTGATATGGGGAAGTCCCTGGATCAGGACATAGCCCAAAATCAGGAAGAGGGCGGCGACGGTGCCCAGGGTACATAGCCAGAGGAGGGTCATCAGGATTTTTTCCGTCAGTTTGCGTTTCATACGTCCTTACGCCCTTTCAGAATATAATTCACACAGAGATTGAGGGCGACGATAAAGACAAGCAGAACCACGCCGATGGCGAAGAGGGCCTGCTGATGGGTCCCGGTCGAGTAGCTCATTTCCATAGCGATGGTAGAGGTCAAGGGCCGGATGGGGTCCAGCAGAGACTTGGGGATCTGAGGCCGGTTGCCGCAGACCAGGACCACCGCCATGGTTTCACCCAACGCCCTTCCGACGCCCAGGACGAAGGCGGCGATGATGCCGCTTTTTGCCGCTGGCAGGGTCACCTTGAACAAGGTTTCCATGGGTGAGGCGCCCAAAGCCAAAGAGCCTTCCCGGTATTCCTGAGGGACGGCCCGCAGCGCGGTTTCGCTGATGCTGGCCAGGGTGGGCAGGATCATAACAGAGAGGATCAGGATCGTGGCCAGCAGACTGTTGCCCGGTCCTCCCAGATGATTGGAAATCCAGGGAACGATCAGAACCAGGCCGAAAAAGCCGAAAACCACGGAAGGGATCCCGGCCAGGAGCTGGATCAGCGGCCGGATCAGCCGGGCCAGCTTTGGGGAGGCGACTTCTGCCAAGAACAACGCCGTAAACAAGCCGACGAAGCCGCCTAAAAGGATGCCGCCCGCCGTGGCAGCGGCGGTGGCCGCAATCATGGGGAAGATACCGAAGGTGTCTTCAAGGGGCTTCCAGGAGGTGCCCAGCAAAAAATCGCCGAAGCCGATGGAAAAAAGAGGCGGAAGCCCTTCCTTCAGCAAAAACCCGAGGATCAGCAGCAGTGCCAGAAGGGAAAGCAGGGCGCAGATCCAAAAGAATTTTTCGATGATGAAGGTTATGATCTTTGCACGGTTCATCGTAAACCTCGTTTCATTCCGTAAAGACCGAAGCGGCAAGCCGGGGAGGGAGGCCGGCGCTTCGATCTAAGGATCAAACATTTTTCTGATGTAAGGATTATTGGACTGGAATGAATTTCTCTTCGGCGACCAGGGCCTGGCCCTCGGCGCTTAAGATATAATCCAGAACGGATTGGACCTCGGCGCTGGGGGTTCCTTTGGTTAGCAGCAGGAAGGGACGGGCGATGGCGTAGGTTTTATTCTTGACGTTTTCAGCGGTACAGTTCACGCCGTTGAGCTGCAGGGCCCGGGTGGTCCCGGTGTTCAGGCTGCCCAGGGATACATAGCCGATGGCATTTTCTTTACCGGCCACATTCTGGGTAATGGCATTGGTGCTGTCGGCGATGATGGCTTTATCCTCGGCCACCGTGGAAATCTTTTTGCCATCCTTTTCTTCGAACAGCTTGACGATTTCTTCAAAAGCATCCCTGGTTCCGGAGCCTGCTTCCCGGATTACCAGAAGGATCTCCTTGTCCGCTCCGCCGACCTCCTTCCAATTGGTAATTTCTCCGGAAAAGATCTGATGGACCTGTTCCATGGTCAGATTGCTGACGGGATTGGCGGGATGGACCACCACCGCGATGCCGTCATAGGCAATCGGCGTGGCGTTGAGGCCCCAGGTCGGCTCGTCTCCCTTCAGTTCACGGGAACTCATACCGATTTGGGCGCTGCCGTCGTTGACGGATTTGATGCCGGCGGAGGAGCCCGGTGCCTGGATCTGCAGGCTGACGCTGGGATTTTTGGCGGTATATTGGTTCGAGAGTATGGTCATGAGCTTTTCCACCGAAGTGGAGCCGTTGACCTGGATCACCGTTTTGGCTGCGGCAGAGGTTTGCTGCGCCGGCGAGGTTTGGGTCATGGCGGCTTTATCGCCGGGGGCGGTGTTGCTGCAGGCCGCAGCGCCCAGCAACATAAGACCGGCCAGGCCCATCGCAGCCAGGCGTTTGAGCTTCATGCCAAATTCCTGTGGGCTTTTCAGTGATTTCATGGATCGCATCTCCTTGTTTATCATTTGCATCATGTCTTCAATTGCAAGGATACCGGAGGGATGTAAAACCGCCGTCAAGACAATGTAAAGATTTTGTAAAGAACCCCCCTTTAATGGCAAGCAACCTCCCGGGCTGCCGCGAAATATCAAGGAAAGCTTTTAGAAACCCCCCTGCCGGTGTTATAATAATAAGATGAATCCGATCGAAAACCAGGATGCAACCATCGCTAAGGAAGGAACGATTGCAGATGAAATATGGAGTTATGCGCGTTTTTGTGGAGAAAAAGCCCGGCGCGGACATCGAAGCGGCCCGCCTGCTGGCGGATCTCCGGGAAAACCTGGGCATGCAGAGACTGGAAGGCTTGAGGAAGGCGGTTCGCTATGATGCGGAGGGCATGAACCCTGAGGAGTTCGAGACAGCCTGCCGGCAGGTCTTTGGGGAAGCGGCCGTCGACCATGTCTATCCGGAAACCCTGCCGATGGAAGCAGGGGAGCGGGCAGTGGCCATTGAGTATTTGCCAGGCCAATACGATCAGAGGGCGGACAGCGCTGCCCAGTGTATCCAGCTGCTGACCCAGAAAGAAAGACCCCTGATCCGGACCGCCAACATTTTTTTACTAAAAGGAAAGCTTACCCAAGGTGACATGGAAGCCTTCAAGAAATATTGCATCAATCCCGTGGATTCCCGGGAGGCTGCCTGGGATAAACCGTCCACTTTGGAACAGAAGGACCCCCAGCCGGCAGATGTGGCGGTGCTGCAAGGCTTCTGCGCATTGGACGAAGCGGGATTGAGGGATTGCCATCGGCAGCTGGGCCTATCCATGAGCCTGGAAGACCTGGCCTTTTGTCAGACCTATTTCCAGAGCGAGAAACGGGAACCCAGTCTGACCGAGATCCGTGTGATCGATACGTATTGGTCGGACCATTGCCGTCACACCACCTTTCAGACCATCATTGAAGAGATCGGTATCGAAGAGGGCCCCTACGGAGCCGTTTTCAAGAACGCCTTGGCAGCTTACATGGCCTTGCGCAAACAGGTCCACGGCGGCGAAAAGCCCCTGTGCCTCATGGATATGGCCACCATCAACACCAAGGCCCTCCGGCAGGCCGGCAAGCTGGAGGACCTGGACGTCTCCGAGGAGATCAATGCCTGCAGCATCAAGGTGGAAGCGGAGATCCTGCCCTCAGGGGAGCGCTCCGGAGAAGCTTCTGAAACCACCAAGGTGCCTTATCTGGTCATGTTTAAAAATGAAACCCATAACCATCCCACGGAAATCGAGCCCTTCGGCGGCGCGGCCACCTGCATCGGCGGTGCCATCCGGGATCCCCTCTCCGGCCGGTCCTATGTGTACCAGGCCATGCGGGTAACCGGCTGCGGCAATCCTCTGGAACGGATCGAGGATACGCTTCCCGGCAAGCTACCCCAGCGGACCATCACCCGGGAAGCAGCCCACGGCTACAGCAGCTACGGCAATCAGATTGGATTGGCCACCGGCCTGGTGGATGAGGTCTATCATCCAGGCTACACAGCCAAACGGATGGAAATCGGTGCGGTGGTGGGGGCGGCCCCTGAAAGCCATGTGGTTCGGGAAACCCCGGCCCCGGGGGACATCATCCTGTTGCTGGGCGGACGGACTGGTCGGGACGGCTGCGGCGGTGCCACCGGTTCCAGCAAATCCCACGATGAGCAAAGCATCGAAACCTCCGGCGCCGAGGTCCAAAAGGGCAATGCGCCCACCGAACGGAAGCTGCAGCGCCTCTACCGCAACCCGGATTTTACCAGAAGGGTGAAACGGTGCAACGACTTTGGCGCCGGCGGCGTCAGCGTGGCCATTGGCGAGCTGGCGGACAGCCTGGACATCGACTTGGATGCGGTACCTAAAAAATACGAGGGCCTGGATGGCACCGAGCTGGCCATTTCCGAATCCCAGGAGCGGATGGCGGTGGTCATCGACGAAAAAGACCTGGAGGCGGTGCTGGCCCTGGCGGATGCAGAAAACCTGGAAGCCACGGTGGTGGCCCGGGTGGCGGATCATGGGCGGATGCGCATGACTTGGCGGGGAAAATCCATCGTGGATCTCTCCAGAGCCTTCCTGAACACCTCCGGGGTCAGCCAACGGGCGGACGCAGTGATCGCACAGCCCGCCGGAGAGGATTATTTCAAAAAAAGCCCCTCCCCGGAAACCGATATGGCCGAGGCCTGGCCACAGATCATGGCCAGTCTCAATGTATGCAGCAAAAAAGGGCTTATCCAGCATTTTGACAGCACCATCGGCGCCGGCACGGTGCTGCTGCCTTTGGGCGGCAAGCGCCAGGAGACGCCGGCCCAGGCCATGGTCTCCAAGCTGCCGGTTTACGGCGGCGGGACCCGGACCGGGACCTGGATGAGCTACGGCTTTGATCCGGAGCTGAGCCAGTGGAGCCCTTATCACGGCGCGTTATACGCTGTGGTGGATGCCCTGGCCAAGCTGGCGGCCACCGGCGGAGACCCTCTGAAAAGCCGGATGTCCTTCCAGGAATACTTTGAACGTCTGGAAAAAGATCCCCTGCGCTGGGGCAAGCCCATGGCCGCCCTCCTGGGGGCCCAGACTGCCATGAATGCCCTGGAGGTGCCGGCCATCGGCGGCAAGGACAGCATGTCCGGAACGTTCAATACGTTGAGCGTGCCGCCCACTTTGTGCGCCTTTGCCCTGACCACCGGTTCCGTGGATGACGTGATTTCCCCTGAATTCAAAGAGGCCGGCAGCCTTCTGGTATGTCTCCCGCTGCCTCGCAATTCCAAGGGACTGCCGGATTTCGAATTGCTTAAAAAGAATTTTGCGTTTATGAAGACCCACCGCAAGGCCATCCGGTCTGCCATGGCCATCGGCAAAGGAGGCCTTGGGGCCGCTCTGGCGAAAGCCGCCTTCGGCAATGACCTGGGGGTTCGACTGGAAGGCGCCTGGTCCGCTGCGGAGCTCTTTGAACCGGCCTACGGCAGCCTTCTGGTGGAGCTGGCCCCTGAAACGGCATGGGACCTGGAACCCGCTTTCTCCGGCTTGCCGGCGAGAAAGGTAGGCATGGTTGCGGAAGAGCCGGTCCTGACCTGGGGTGATCAGTCGATTGCGCTGGAGGATCTGCGCCAGGCTTGGGAAAAGACCCTGGAGCCGGTTTTCCCCACCCGAACAAAAGAAACGGAAAGGGCTGTACCGGAGGCGGGGCAATCCCTTTACACGGTCCGCAGCTTGACCCGGCCGGCGGTGAAGATCGCCAAACCCCGGATCTGCATCCCGGTGTTCCCGGGAACCAACTGTGAGGTTGATTCGGCGGCGGCCTTTGAAAAGGCTGGCGGCATCGTTGAAACCGTCCTGCTGCGCAATCTTTCCCCCCGGGCGGTGGAAGAGAGCAGCCGGATCCTGGAAAAGGCCATCGACCAGGCTCAGATCGTGATGCTCCCCGGCGGCTTCAGCGGCGGCGACGAGCCGGACGGCAGCGCGAAGCTGATCACCGCCACCTTCCGCAATCCCAGGATCAAAGAAGCCGTTTCCAGGCTTCTGCAGCAGCGGGACGGCCTGATGCTGGGAATCTGCAACGGCTTCCAGGCCCTGATCAAGCTAGGCCTGGTGCCTTATGGTGAGATTCGGGACATGAGAGATGACAGTCCTACGCTGACCTTCAATACCATTGGCCGGCATGCGAGCGGCCTGTACAGTACCCGGATCACCAGCGTGAAATCCCCTTGGTTCATGGGCGTGGAGCCGGGCGAGATCCACACCATCCCGATCTCCCACGGAGAAGGCAGAATCCGGGCCACAGCCGAGGAATTGGCGCTGCTCTTTGAGAATGGTCAGGTGGCCACCCAGTATGTGGATGAACAGGGCAAGCCTTCTATGGATATCCGGCACAACCCCAACGGATCCCTGCGCAGCATTGAAGGCCTGACCAGCCCCGACGGCCGGGTCCTGGGCAAAATGGGGCACAGCGAACGAATCGGCCGCGGCTTGTACCGCAATCTGACAGGCCATTATGACCAGCATCTTTTTGAGAGCGGCATCCGTTATTTTGGATAAGAAAACCCGTCGGCAGACGCGAAAATCCCTGATCGCTTAGATCAGGGATTTTTTTGACAGAAATCTATGGATGGCGCCGCAGTCTGTAAGAGACCGGAGCAAAGGACGGTTGGCTATTCCTCATCCTCTTCTGCCACAGTCAGTTTTCGGTGGGCGTCAAAGGCCAGACGGGTGATGCGGGCCCGGGTAAACTTGATGAGGTGGTCCAGTCGATCCTTTTCATCAGGCCCGTAAAAAAGGTAGGAGATCCCGGCCTTTTTGGCCCGTCCGGTGCGGCCGATGCGATGGAGATATTGGTCGTTGTCCTGGGGGATTTCGTAGTTGATGACGGCGTTGACGTCGCTGACGTCGATGCCCCGGGCCGCCACGTTGGTGGAAATCAGGATGCCGATGTTGCCGGCCTTGAAATCCGCCATGATTTTATTGCGGGCGGATTGAGGCATGTCGCCGTTGAGGCAAGCGGCGTCCAGTCCCATTTTGGTCAGCTGGTAGCAAAGGGCTTCCGTGGAGTATTTGGTGTTGCAAAAAATCATGACCCGTTTGAAATCCTTTTGGCGGATCACTTCACCCACATCCAGAATGCGCTGGGTGCCGGTGCTTTCGATGGCGTACTGGGTGATCTTGGGCTGGCTGTCCTCCACAGGCTGGACCGAAAGCTCCACCTCATCCCGCTGGTAAAGCCAGGAAATGTCCATGACCTCCCGGGACATGGTGGCGGAGAACATGGTCATCTGCTTTTTCTTGGGCAGACGGTCCAGGATTTTTCGGACGTCCTTGTAGAAGCCCATATCCAGCATCTCATCCGCCTCATCCAGGACCACGATGCGGATATGGTTCAGCCGGATGGTTTTTCGATTCATGTGGTCCATCAGACGACCGGGCGTCGCTACGATCACTTGGGGATTCTTAGCCAAAGCATCGATCTGCTTCTGGATCGGCTGGCCGCCGTAGGCTGCCATCACGCGGATGCCCGGCTTGAAATGGGCCAGGTCCTTCAGATCCTCGCAGATCTGGGTGGCAAGCTCCCGTGTAGGGGCCAGGATCAAGGCCTGAGGCTGTTTAAGCTCAGGATCGGTTTTTTCAATGATGGGGATGCCGAAGGCGCAGGTTTTGCCGGTGCCGGTGGGGGCTTTGCCGATCACATCCCGGCCTTCCATCATGACGGGGATGGCTTTTTGCTGGATTTCGGTCATTTCGCTGAAGCCCATTCGATCTAAGGCTTTGAGCAGTTCCGGGGATAGATTTAGATCTGAAAACAAAGATGAATCCATTAATTATTGACGTCCTTTCATATTTGACCGGAGGAGCTGATTGCGGATGCGGTTAACCTAGTTTGCTGTCCGGTTTGATTAAAGCTTTATTTCGCCAGCTCATACATGGCAGCTGCCATGATCTGGGCTGTCTTGATCAAATAGGGGATTTCGATATATTCGTCCGCTTGATGGCAGAGGTTGGGCTGGTCCGGAAATTGGGGACCGAAGGCCAGGATGTTGGGCAGGCTGCGGGCGTAGGTGCCGCCGCCGGTAGACAATGGGGGAAGGTCCAGGCCGGTCTTGCGCCTAAAAACCGCCATCAGGGTCTGCACCAATTCTGAGTTTTCATCCACGAACAGAGGCGGTGTGTTGGTGATGGAGTCGATTTCAAAGCCACCTTCATACAGGCTGGCAGAAAGCCTCGACAGAACCAGGTCCTTGGAGACGGTGACCGGATAGCGGATGTTCAAGCCACCGCGGATATGCTGAAGATCCGCCTCCAGCATACCCAGATTGACGGTCAGTTCGCCGGAGACCTCATCGGCCATGGCGATCCCCAGGTTCTCGCCGTTGGTTTCCTGGCCCAGACTGTAGGCCAGAAATGCAAAAGCGTCCTGGATGGCCAGGGGAAGATCCTGATGGGACAAGAAGTCCAGCATGGGCGCTGCGGCATTTTGTCCATCCTCAGGACGGCTGGCGTGGGCGCATACCCCGCTGGTCCTGGCTTGGATGACATGGCCGTGGAGCTCCAATTCGGCAGAGGCCTGGGGCGGCACCATGTTCAAGGCGCAGCCGCTGCTCAGGGAACGAAGGGTGACCGAGGCTTCCTCCAAGTCCTGGAATTCCTTGCTGAACCAAACATTCAGGATGCCTTTTTCGGCATGGATCACAGGAAACTGGGCGTCCGGCGTGAAGCCGGCCACGGGGAGCTCTTCATGGGTGCTGTAATAGGCCATATCGGCGCTGCCGGTTTCCTCGCTGGTGCCGAACAGGATGCGGATGCGCCGCCGCAGGGGCAGCCCGCTATCCTTGATGGCCTTCAGAGCGTACAGGGCGGCAAACATGGGGCCTTTGTCATCGGTGGTGCCGCGGCCGTAGATCCGGCCGTTCTCAATGATGCCCGCAAAAGGAGGGCGGGTCCAGCCTTCGCCAGCCGGCACCACGTCCAAGTGGCCCAGAACCGCCACCATCTCGTCACCTTCGCCGTATTCCGCATAGCCGGCATGGCCGTCCACTTCTCTTGTGAGAAAGCCAAGCTGGGCGGCAATCCGCAGGGCATGCTCCAAAGCCCTTGCCACTCCGGGCCCGTTGGGCTTGCCTTCCTCCGGCGGCTGAGCATCGCTTTGGATCCGCAGGTTGGTGCAAAGGGACTGGATCATCTCATCCTTGAGGGCAAGCACGGCTTTGTCGAACATACAGCACCTCTTTGTCCGAATCATTAATATTGTTTATCATTCCTATTCTATCACATATACGTAAAAAATAAACTAAAAAAGCCCCGGCGTCCCTTTCAAGAGTAGGCCGGAGCAGGAATTCATGTGGGCGGCGGGATCAGGCCGGCCTGTTTCGGAGCCGGCGTTCCAGAAAGGCGGTGATCACCGCGAAGAAACCGATGATGGAACCGTAGGTTGCCAGAACGTCAAGAAGGGAGAGGAAGGAGAAATTTTCGGACTGCGGTCCCTGGCCAAGGCCCTGACCTTCATGGAGGCCTTGGCCATTCTGGCGGCCAGGGCCCTGACCGCCGCCCTGCGAACCGCTGCCGCCCTGTGATCCGCTGCCGCCTTGATCAGACCGTTGGGTCAGGCTGTCGACGGTGGAGGCGGATTTTGCTGGAGCAACCTGGACAGGCGGCAGGTTTTGTGCTGCAAGGAAGGGCGCTTCGGACCGATGGTCGTTGGGGCCGTAGGACTGGGCGCTGCCGGCGGCAAAGGGCATGGTGAGCCAGACCGGGAAGCTGGAGGTGCCGATGCTGTAGGCGCCGAAAACCAGCAGGAGCGCCAAAGCGATGATTTTCAGGGGTTTTCCATAGGTGGCTGGGATTCTTGGGAATTTGCTCTGGAGGCCGCGAAGGAAGGCGCCATGAAGGCCTAAATGAATGCCCACAAGGATCAGAGACAGGGCGGAGGTGAAATAATGGGCGATTTTCCATTGACCGCCGGAAGCAAAATCTGGAAAAAGGATTTTCGAAATCAGAATGCCGCTGACCAAAATAGCAGCCACGGCAAGCAGCAGCAGAAAATCCACCAGATAGAGGAACCGCGTACGGCCGGGCAAGCGCGGATCGAAAAGCCTTTGGGATACCCCGAGGATCCATTTCCAATTCAGGAGCTTGTGGAATAGAAACAGGAAGCAGACCGCCAGGCCGCCGATCTCATGGAACTGCAGGCTGATCACATGCTGATTGAACATCAGGATGAGAAGGAACGTCATCAGGATGTCCAGGATCACTTTGACCCATTTCTTATGTAACATAACAGCCTCCTAACTGCATATCAACAACAATTCTTAATTAAAGGATAAGGCGTGACTGTGAAAGCCCTGTGAAAAGAAGATGAAGGCGGTGAAAAATCCCTGTCGGGCAGGGAGGTGTGTGAACGTTATTTTTCTTGCATCCCGGTTAAAAAGATTATACAATGTCTTCTAAATATATTGGAATTTTTTTGGGGGAGGCCAACCATGTTTGTTCAATTGCGCAATCAGGAAGGGTATGTGAAAATCGTCAAGATCGGATTTTCCTGGACCATGCTGTTTTTCTGGTTTTTTGCGCCGATGTTTCGCGGCGACTGGCTGCATATGATTCTTAGCATGCTGCTGGGATACCTGACGCGCGGCGCCAGCTTGTTCATCTATCCCTTCGTCTACAATCGGCTCTACATCATGGGATTGCTGGCGGCTGGCTGGGGACCGCTCCGGGCGGAGGACCGGGAAATCCTGGAGATGAAAGGCTTCAGGGTGAGGTCGTCCTATACGTATCAGGAATATTCCGGGGACCATGGCCATAGCGGAGCCCAATCCTATTCCGGCGAGGAGGCCGGACAGGGCGAGGAAAGCTGGGAGGAAGAGGAGGGCTATTTGAGCGCTGAGGACTGGGAAGAGGAGAAGAACCAGGCCGTTGATGCGGAATGGAAGGATGGCTAGGCGGCAAAGGGGCTTCGAAAAGCTCTGAAACGGCGAAATCTTTGCCCCGGCGAATTGTGACAAAACCGGGGTCAAAGTGTTGACTTTGATTAGGGTTTAACATATAATAATGAAAGTCAGCCTAAGGAGAGATGGCCGAGTAGGCTGAAGGCGATCGCCTGCTAAGCGATTATACGGGGTTAACCTGTATCGAGGGTTCGAATCCCTCTCTCTCCGCCACGTACGTGCCCATAGCTCAGCTGGATAGAGTACTTGACTACGAATCAAGGGGTCGAAGGTTCGAATCCTTCTGGGCACGCCACTTAAAATCAAGCACCGCAAGGGTTTCAGCCCTGACGGTGCTTTTATTTTTGCCAAAGATTATCAGTTGTGGCGATTTTTCCCCCGTTTTTCCCCCAAATTTCAGCAAAACTTTTTTCTCATAATTTCAGATTCTGTCCAGATTGTTATTCCAGTTCCAAGAAGTTTTTTTCATTGACCGCTTTGCAAGAAGCTGTGTTCTATCACGAATACCAATGCAAACCAGAAAGAGGACTCAAGGTTCCGCCAGATAAATTTGTACGAGTATAAATAGAGCGCAATAAAAAGCTATAGATCCTCATGGAACTCAATCGAAGGATTATTGAAATTCCCCGGCCGCGGGTTATGAGGCATATCGTTTTTCAATATGATAAAGATATCCGTTCTGATTTAACCGAGGGCATCCTTGCCAAGTGCGGTTACTTCGGCACTTTTAAAAATAGGTTGGGCAATGTTACCATCATCGCTGATTTCGAATTTAACGCCTGCAATCAAATTCCTTTCCTGGAGATTCTTTACCATTTCACAAAATTCCGGATTTTCCAAGCTGCATTTTTCTTTAGTGGGCGTAACCCCCTTGGTAATATCTTGCATAATCAATTTTTCAAGTTCATTTAACATAGGCAACCTCCTTTCGGTTATCGTATATAGATTATACAATAATTATCAGAATATTAAAACGTCTCGGGTTGAATTTTTATCGACATTCATTCTTGCGATGGCAAGCCGGTGCGCGAATACGGAGAGTGGGACGATCTATATCAGTGTCGATGACGACGGGAGGGTCATTGGTGTCCATAACCAGGATGACGTTCTCCTAAAGATGTGTAATGCAATACGGTACGCCATTTACTCCGACGTAACGCTGTTTGCGGAATGCAAGGCTGAGGAAATCGATAAGAAAACTGTGATTGAGGTGTGGGTTCAGAGCGGCACGGCGCGGACGGCTTTTGCACCAATCTGGCGCGGCTGCTCTCTGAACAATGTATTTATACAATAAAACTGTCCGTTTTTGAAGGAAGCCTGAAAACAGTTTTCAAAGCCCTCTCTCTCGCGCAGATATCCAGAATGCATTGGCTCGCCATGGCCGGGAGCGATATAAAAGGCAAGAAGCCGAGGCCCTGCGCCCCGGCTTCTTGTCTGGAGGGAATTATTCTTGAAGATCTTGATCGTATGGGGCTATTCAATCTTGATGTCCACTTTGGATGCCGGCGCTGCTTCCTTCGGGATGGCGATGTTCAGCACACCGTTTTCCATCTTTGCCGTGATCCCCTCTTGTTTGGCGCCGGCAAGATAGATGCTGCGGCTCATAGAGGAGTATCTTCTTTCCCGATGGACGTAATCTTTCTTTTCCTCTTCGGTTTTTTCTTCCCGCTCTACCGAGATGGTCAGACGGCCTTCGTCCAGGTCGATATGGATCTCTTCTTTTTTGACGCCGGGAAGATCCGCTTCAACAAGGTATTCATTGTCCTTTTCCCGGACATCGAGCTTGAAACCAGCTTTGATCATAGCGCCTCTGGCCGGCCACATGCGGTTGAAGAATTCGTCAAAGTCGCGGTCAAAGGGATCAAAGACCGGATCCAGCCAGCCCAAACCTCTCCTGGCCGGCAAATATTTTGTCATTCCTCATCTCTCCTTTCGAATAGCAAGATTTGTTCAAAAATGCCCAACGATCATGCGGCGAGAAGATCATGCCGCATTACTATTATAGAACGACCAGATCAAATAAACAAGAATATTCAGAAAATATGCCCTGGGAAAGGGTGACGCGCAAGGGGCGAGCCATCGGACGAAACGCATGGCGTGGACGAAATGCGATTCCTATTATATTGCCTTTGTATTCGACGTATTGTACGATGAAGGCAAAGTGAGAGGGAGGGGAGCGTATGCATCGATCCAATGTGTTCCGGAGCAATGACGACCTGCTTTGTTCCCATTGCGGAGAAAGTCTGTTCGAGGACTTTCAAAACGCCACGATCCTGATGGTGACGGACGAGGAGAACAGCATCGTCGCAGTCAAGCCCTGCTGTAAGGAAGCCTGTCTTGCAGAGCTCAAGTCCGAATTCCATGGCGACAATGTGTCCGGTCAAATCCAATTGAGTGATTTCGTCAATCCCTACATTTTCCTGAAACACATATTCTTTGTTTTTGACGGCATGCGGGGAAGACGGCTCTTTGCCAGCAATGAAGCCTTTGAGGACTACAAAAGTCTGGTCAAAAAGTGCTATCCCTTTGTGTCAAGGGACCTGACCGCCGAGGAGCTTCTTTCTCAAGGGCTTTAGGAAGGCGATGCCACCTATCTGGATTTGCCCAATACCACCGGAAAAAGCCGGCCGATGATATTCCCGGCCAAGAGGCAGGCGATGATTGCAAAAAGGGCCGTTGCCAGGGAAAAGGCCAAGGATTGCTGTTCGGACAATGCGTTCAGGAAAGGCAGACGATTGGCCAGCAAGGCGACAAACAAAACCGGGAATTTGTGCATCAATAAGATGGGCATGGTATTGCGCCCGATGTACTCCAGCGCTTTGATTTCCGGCAGCCATTGTGCGATCCATACATAGCCGGCAAGGGACAGAAGCGTGCTGATATAAAATATGCCAATGTTTCCATAAGTCGCCGTCATGACCGACACAATGATATTTTTTGATGCCAGCCATCCGCCCGCCGTCAAGCAGGCGAGCCCTGCCGGGATCATATAGATCTTGCGGTCGAGGTTTTCCAAAAGGCGGTACGCCCGGGACCAATACCCCAGCATGAAAAAGACCAGCATTCCGCAAGCTGAATAGATACCATAGGGCAACACCCTGAGGCGCGCTGCCTGGGGGAAGCCCATGCTGGCCAGCAATCCGAAGAATCCCAGCAGCACGACGACCGTGATGGCCCATCCGGGCTGACCGGTCTTTTTTTTGAGGAATAAGACGAAATAGGCCAGAATGCCCGTAGAGAAGAGACATGGCAAAAACCACAAGGGACGATTGACGATCAAGGAGCCGTCGATCTCCGTAGCATAGAGGATCCCGATAACCAGCCGGAGCTGTTCAGGTTGCCCGGACCCGACGGACGGGAGCATGCCCGGGAAAATGCCCGCCATGGCGACGAAAATCAGGAAGCTGATCAGCATAAAACAGTAATAGGGAATCATGATCCGCAGGAACCTTTTTTTCATAAATGGCCAGAACGAAGCCTCTTTGATTCTGAAACTATAGCCAGACAAAACCATGAAGAGCTGAATGACGAAAGACCCAAGGTAAAGAAACAATCCCCGGGGGATCGCTGCGTGGGCAAGAACGATCAGAAATATAGAATATCCTTTGAGGAGGTCGATCCAATGGATCCGCGGACGATCGATGGACATCTATGATCAATCCCTCTCTAAGATGCTCGAAACGGGTGGTGTTATGATTAAATCATACCATGACGCGGGCATTTGACAAGTCCGGCCATTATGATTTGTTACCAAAGGGCGGTTGCCTTTCAATCACTGGATGATGTGCACATTTCACTAACCTATGAAGGGTGCTTGATATAACATGAAATCCATTCAGATAACGCAGATTCAATTCCAAAAGAGCAGGAAACAAAAATGAATCCAACCAATCACGTGAACCGTGTTCAGAAGGAAAATAAACTGGGCGTCATGCCGATTCCCAAATTATTGGTGACCATGTCATTGCCGCTCATCCTATCGATGCTTGTCCAGGCATTCTACAATGTGGTGGACAGCATTTTTGTTGCCCGGATGGGGGAAGACGCCTTGGCGGCTGTTTCTTTGGCTTTCCCCATCCAACAGCTGATGATCGCGGTTTCATCGGGCACCGCGGTGGGGGTCAATGCCATATTATCGAGGAGCTTAGGCGAAAAGGACGCAGAGAGGGCCCATCAGGTATCAAACAACGGACTGTTTCTTGCCTTCTTCAGCGCGCTCCTTTTCGTCGTTTTTGGATTGTTTTTTGCAGGCCGTTTTATGGAGATGCAGACAAGCCAGCGGCAAATTGTCGCTTTCGGTCAGGACTATCTGCGGATTTGCTGTGTTTTTTCCTTTGGCGCTTTTGGGCAGGTGACCTTGGAACGGCTGCTTCAGTCCACAGGAAAAACCTTTTATACCATGATCACGCAAATGCTGGGGGCTATGATCAATATTGTCCTGGACCCCATCTTGATTTTCGGCTTGTTCGGGTTTCCGGCGATGGGCGTGGCGGGCGCTGCGATCGCCACGGTGTTCGGGCAGATCTGCGCCATGGGACTGGCATTCTATTTCAACGCAACAAAAAACCACGAAATCAAGCTGGTTTGGAAGGGGTTTTCACCGAATGGGAAGATCATCAAGGCGATCTATTGGATCGGAATCCCATCCATCCTGATGATGTCGATATCGTCGGTTACGACCTTTGGCATCAATAAGATATTGCTGGCCTTCTCATCCACCGCTGCGGCGGTTTTCGGACTGTATTTTAAATTACAAAGCTTTGTACTCATGCCCACCGTCGGTTTGGGCAGCGGAATGATTCCTATCGTCGCCTATAATCTCGGCGCAAGGAATAAGGAAAGGATCATGGAAGCCATCAAAATCAGCATGGCCTATGCTGCCGGCATCATGTTCATCGGCTTTGCGGTTTGCCAGCTGTTCCCTGAATGGCTGATGGGGATTTTCGATGCCTCGGATGAGATGCTGCGCTTCGGGGTCCCGGCCATAAAAATCATCAGCATCCACTTTTTGTTTGCGGGCTTCTGCATCGTCAGCATTTCAATATTCAACGCGATGGGATACAGCATTTTAAGCCTGCTGTTGTCGATTTCGAGACAAATTGTAATTATTTTGCCGGCGGCTTACTTATTGTCGAAGCTTGGCGATGTGAATAAAATTTGGTGGGCTTACCCCATTGCGGAGGTAGGATCTCTGACGATGAGCGTTTTCTTTCTGAAATACCTGTTAAAAAAGGAAATCCATCCGATCCCTTCAGAAAAGGAAAGGTCTCAGAAACCGGGCGTAAAATACTGGCCGGCTGAGTATGAGGCCTTGAATGATGGGTATATTCGCTGACGCAGCGCAACCCCCATATTGACAGCTATCGATATGGGGGTTAAAATAAGACTGGACATCGATAAAACTCGATATCGTGGAGCACAATGAAGGTGTTCGATCAAGGCGCGTTCTTTCCTGTCCAATCCAAAGAATCCGGAGATGATGATTGCATGTTCTTTTTTACCTGGATCAACCGGCAGATCCTGAAAATGGACTGGCTATCCAGTTTGGTCAAAATGCTGGTGGAAAATGTGTTCGGACTGAGCGTCCAGGAACGGCTCGGCGGCAGCATCCATTTTTTTATTTACGATGTGGTTAAAATATTTATCCTGCTGTCCGTGCTGATCTTCACGATCTCGTACGTCCAAAGCTTCTTTCCGCCGGAAAGGACCCGCAGCATCCTTGGCCGTTACAACGGGCTGACCGCAAATATCCTGGCGGCCCTCTTGGGAACGGTCACACCTTTCTGTTCCTGTTCTTCCATTCCGTTGTTCATCGGCTTTACCAATGCCGGTCTTCCGATCGGCGTGACCTTTTCGTTCCTGATTTCCTCGCCCTTGGTGGATTTGGCCTCCGTCCTTCTTCTGGCCAGTGTGTTCAACTGGCGGATCGCCATCGCCTATGTGATTGTGGGCTTGATCCTGGCCGTGATCGGCGGAACGCTCATCAGCAAGGCCAAAATGGAGGACTATGTGGAGCCTTTTGTATTCAGCGGCAATCTGATGGCCGTTCCCCAGGCGGAGCTGACGGTCAAGGACCGGCTTGATTTTTCGAAAGAACAGGTCATCCAAATCATTCGAAAGGTCTGGCTGTATGTTTTGATTGGCGTCGGCATCGGAGCTGCGATCCATAATTGGGTGCCGGAACCTATGATTGCCTTGGTGCTGGGCAGGGATAAATGGTATTCGGTTCTTTTGGCCACCTTGGTGGGGGTTCCGATGTATGCGGATATTTTCGGGACGTTGCCCATTGCAGAGGCTTTGGTATTGAAGGGGGTAGGTCTTGGCACCGCACTTTCGCTGATGATGGCCGTGACGGCGCTTTCCCTTCCTTCCATGATCATGCTGAAAAAGGTCATCAAGATTCAATTGCTGACAGTGTTTGCTGGGATTGTGACCTTGGGGATCCTGATCATCGGGTATGCCTTCAATGCCTTTGGGCCCCTGTTTTTATAACAAAAATTTTTTAGAGGAGCGATGAAGGATGATTATTAAGGTTCTAGGTTCAGGCTGTAAGAATTGTGTGACGCTTAAAGAGAACACGGAAGCCGCCTTGAAAACGCTGGGCATCGAGGCGGAAATCGTCAAGGTGGAGGATTTCAAAGACATCATGGCTTACGGCGTGATGCAGACGCCTGCGCTGGTCATCGATGAAAAGGTGGTTTCCTTCGGCAAGGTCCTGAAGCCGAAAGAAATCGCCGGCATTCTTGAAAAGGTGAGGTTAGTCCATTGAACGATCAACAAACATCATGCTGTTCCTGCGGCAGCGGCTGCTGTGGTCCGGCGCCTTCGAAACGGCAAATCGTTATTGACTTCCTGTATCTTGACTTAAGCGTCTGCGAACGCTGTCAAGGCACAGAAAACAATCTGGAGGAAGCGGTCAGGGAGGTAGCGGGCGTCCTGGAGTCGGCGGGTTTTGATATTATCCTGAATAAAATCAATGTAACCAGCAAAGAACTAGCCATTCAGCACAAATTTCTCAGTTCCCCAACCATTCGAGTCAATGGAAAGGATATCTCCATGGAATTCAAGGAATCCGCCTGCCGGGAATGCGGCGATTTATGCGGCGACGAGGTGGAATGCAGGGTCTGGATCTATGAAGGACAGGAATACAATGAGCCGCCAAAGGCCTTGATCATCAACGCCATTCTGAAGGAAGTCTACGGAGGCGCTTCGGCAGAGGCGGCACCATCCGTGCCCTATGTGCTTCCGAAAAACCTTGAAGTGTTCTTTGCAGGGCGTAAAGAACACGAGGGTGTTAAATAACGAGGAGCGAAGAAGAATGCGTCAAAAATCGAAGGTAGCCTTCATTTGTGTTCATAATTCCTGCCGAAGCCAGATCGCGGAAGCCTTGGGGAAGCATTTTGCCGGGGATGTCTTCGAAAGCTATTCCGCCGGAACGGAAACCAAGCCAAGCATCAATCCGGATGCGGTGCGTTGGATGAAGGAAATCTATGGGATCGATATGGAGAAAACACAGTATTCCAAGCTGATCTCAGAAATTCCTGCCGTGGATATCGTGATCAAAATGGGCTGCAATGTGGTCTGCCCCTACCTGCCGGCACAGCATCAGGAGGATTGGGGGCTCGAAGATCCCACCGGCCAAAGTGATGCGGTGTTCAAGGACACCATTGCTCAAATCGAAGGTCTTGTAAAAGATTTGGCTGAAAGGATCAGGAGCGGCAACATCGAGAGGATCAAGAAATAGCGCAGAGATTTTGACGCGCGTCAAAGCAAGGATAAAGAAAGGCCGGAACCCAGCGGGTCCGGCCTTTCTTTGAACCAGGATACGTTGTTCTTGGAAGCGCTGGTTTACTGTGCGAGGCAGGCGCCGTTGCGAAGTCCTTGGCCGCGGCCCATGCCCATCCGTGCGCCCTGGCCCTGGCCATTGCCCATACCGAAGGCAGCGCCGAATTTCTGACCGATTCTGGCGGAACCGGTTCCATCGCAGGTTGCCTGGTTCTCAAGCAGGGCAGCCAGGATCTGATCGGCCTGTGCCTGCGTCATGGTGCCATCCGTAACGCGTTGCGCCAGAATATCCTTCTTCTGTTCTAGGATCGCGGATTTCCGGTCTTCCAGGCTGCCGGCCTGCGCAGCCGCGGCGGCGGGGCGTGTGTCAGCTGCCGCATAGGCTGCGGCGGAAAGGGCGGTGATGGTTGCCATCATGGTGACGGCAACGATGATTTTTTTCCATTTTTTCATTTGAAACACCTCACTTTAATTTGAAGGTCCCCTTCAGCGGGGGCCATGGTTGAATCATAATCGACAGATATGGCGAAATGATGTCTAAAAATTATTAAATATTTGCACTTTCAATCGCAAATGACACAAGAAATCCATATTATTTTAATAGAATAAGGTAGAATGTTACTATACGAAGGAAAGCGGGAAGGTGATCCGATGACCACGCTTTTGATTGCCGACGACAATAAACAGATCGCCTCCATATTGGAAGAATATGCCAAGAAGGAAGGCTATGCTTGTGTTGTAGCCCAGGATGGCCAGCAAGCCCTTGCGTTTTTTGAGCAATATAGGCCGGATGCGGTCCTATTGGATGTAATGATGCCCAAAATCGATGGCTTCGAGGTTTGCCGGAGGATCCGCCAGACCTCCGATGTACCGGTGATCATGGTTACCGCACGGGGAGAAGACTTTGAACGGATCATGGGACTGGATATCGGGGCAGATGATTATATCGTGAAGCCCTTTTCCCCTGGCGAGGTCATGGCCCGGGTGCGCGCGGTGCTTCGCCGGATGGCCAGGCCGGATGCCAGATCCAGCCAGGTTCGGGAATTTGATGATCTCCAGGTCAATTTAGAACAGTACACGGTTTTGATCAGCGGACATGCCGTTTCACTAACCAAAAAGGAAGTGGAGCTGCTGTGGACCCTTCTGTCAAATCCAAACAAAGTGTTTTCCCGTGACAATCTTCTGGACAGTCTTTGGGGCTACGACTATTTCGGCGACAACCGCACCGTGGATTCCCACATCAAGCGGCTTCGGGCGAAACTGGATGCTTACCCCCATCCGCGGTGGGACATCAAGACCATTTGGGGGGTCGGCTATAAATTCGAAGGAGTCCATGATGAAACATAAAATGTCGATCAAACTGGCGCTTTATTTTGCGGCAGCGCTGCTGGTCTTTTCGATGATCGTGGGCAGCATATTTACAACGCTGTTCAGAAATTACACCATCGAACTGCATCAAGCGGAGCTGGAGGAACGTGCGGTGATCATGGCGGCGAACCTTTCCGAATTCGTCAGCGGCACCAATGGGGGACGGATGCAGGGGGGCTACGGTGCTTATCTGCGTTTCCTGGATGAAATCGCCATGGCGGACGTATGGATCGTCAATGAAGATCTGGAGCTGATGGCCCAGAATCCGATGATGCCCAGAAATTATTCAGAACTTCCGCCGGATGCGGCGGATGTGGTAAAAACCGTTTTTGAGGGCAGCACCACCTTCAGCGAAGGGTTCAGCGGTTTGCTTGAAACCTCCACGCTGACCGTGGGAACGCCGATTCGGTCCGGCGAAAGAATCGTCGGTGCTTTGCTGCTGCACGCGCCGGTATCCGGCATCGACGCCGGCGTCGGTCAAGGCTTGAAGATCCTGGCCATCAGCGTGACGATGGCCCTTCTGTTGTCGATTCTGTTGTCGGTGGCGTTGGTGTTTCAATTTACCAAGCCGCTGAAGAAGATCAATCAGGCTGCCCTGCGTCTGGCGGAAGGCGATTATTCGGCTAGAACCCAAGTCCAGCAAGAAGATGAGATCGGGGAACTGGCCAAGGTTATGGATGGGCTGAGCCAGAGGCTGGATCAGGCAAGCCGGGAAAGCGAGCGGATGCAGAAAATGCGGCAGGACTTTGTGGCGAATATTTCCCATGAGCTGCGCACGCCGGTGACCGTGATCCGAGGTTCTTTGGAAGCGCTGTGCGATCGTGTCGTGAATGAGCCTGGCCAAATCGAGGCGTATCATCAGCAAATGCTGAAGGAAAGCCTTTACCTGCAGCGGCTGGTGAATGATCTGCTGGATCTTTCACGCCTGCAGAATGCCGATTTTAAAATCGAGATGCAGGAGATCAGTCTTTGCGAGCTGGTCCAGGATGCGGTGCGGAGCGCCAGACAGCTGGATCCTTCGAAATCCATTGAGGTGCAGCAAGACACGGAGGGGGCTTCATGTATGATCCGGGGAGATTATGGCCGCCTGCGGCAAATGCTGCTGATCCTTCTGGACAATGCGGTCAAGTTCTCTCCGGCCAGCCGGCCAGTGACCGTTTTACACAATGGTGCCCAGGTGGCCATCCGGAATGAGGGCGCTGGAATCCCCGCGGAAGCGTTGCCTTTTATATTCGACCGATTCCAGAAAGAACGGTCCGAAGAGAATAAGTTCGGTACGGGATTAGGCCTGGCCATTGCCAAAGAGATTGCAGAGCGTCATCAGATCCACATTTCGGCATCAAGCCAGCCGGGCCATATGACAGAATTCAGGTTCCGATTTGCGAAGGAAACGGGGCATCAGGATCTTTCATTCTAAAAAAATATTTTTGCGTCATAAACGGATTTCCTTTCGTCAATCGTATTTATATCAGGACGGAGGTGAAGCATGTGGACCAGCCCTTGGCTCCAAGCGATGACATCTCGGCCGCCATCGAGCAATATGGGGACATGGTGCGGCGCATTTGCTTTCTCTATCTCAGGAACCAGGCGGATGTGGAGGATGTCTTTCAGGAGGTCTTTCTTAAGTTCTATCTGAATCTCACTTCCCTGGAGACCGAGCAGCACCGGAAAGCCTGGCTGTGCCGCGTTACCTTCAATCTTTGCAAAGACTATGTTAAAAGCTTCTGGCGGCGGAATGTGATCAGCATCGAACATCTGGAGATTCCCTGTGAAAACGAAATGCAAGGAGAAATCCTCCAGGCTGTGCTCCAGTTGCCGGCCGATGAGAAGGAACTGATTTATCTTCACTATTATGAGGGGCTGACCATTCCAGAGATCGCCCGGATCAACGGTGAGAATGAGAATTCGATTTATTCCCGGCTCCGGCGGGCAAAGAAAAGGCTGAAAATGAAAGTTGGTGATGCATAAGGCATGGAGATGTTCGTCAAGTATATGGACCAGATCAAAGCGGAGGACGCTTTGAAGGAGAAGACCCGACAATACGTAGAGGCTGTTTCCGGAGCGCCGGAGGCCGCAGGCGCCGCTCCGGCTGCCGTATGGCATCGGAAATCGAAGCCGCTGGTGCTCCATCGCTTCAGAGAGATGGTTACCGCGGCGGTCGTCCTGGCAGCAGTTTTCATCGGAGGACTTGCATATTATCAAATGCCGGTCAACTTTATCAGCCTGGACATCAATCCCAGCCTGGAGCTGGGAATCAATGCCTTTGACCGGGTGGTTGCTGTCGAAGCGGTCAACGGGGATGGGCTTCAGCTTGTTGAACGTCAGCGGCTTGTAAACGCATCCTTGGAGGCGGCCGTCCAGGCGCTGGTTCAGGAAGCCGTCCGCCAAGGGTATATCCAACAGAATGGGGCTTCGGTGGTTTCTTTGACGGCGGTTTCAAAAAAAGCAGCAACGGCGGCTGCGCTTCAAGAGCGTCTCCGGGAGGCTGCGCATCAAGGTCTGATGGAAACGGATGCCAAGGCCGTTGTTTATACGGATGGCTCGGATCCCCAGCTGAGGGTAAGAGCCCATGAGCTTGGGTTATCCGCAGGGAAATACAAACTCATTCTGCTGCTTCAGGAACTGGATTCTGAGCTGGATATTGAGGATTACCGGAACGCCAATATTGCAGCACTTATATTGAAAGCCGATTCGTTGCTGCCGACCTCAGGGATTGGGGATGGACAGACTGCCGAACTGCAGCAAGCCTTTCGCATGGTTACTGAGGCAGCCATTGAAATTCAGGCCAACGAACAGCGTATGCTGCAGAATCGCACTGCGGAGCAGAATCAGGCGGAAGGGCTGGGGGAACCGCTGCAGAACCGGGAACAGGTAAGAAACCAGGCTGACAACTTCACCGCAGCGGAGCAAGGCCAAAACGAGCCGGGCAGCCAGACCCGAAATCAGGAACAGGCGTCACAACAGGAATCCGGACAAAACCAGCCGAACCATGAACCAAGCAAAACAATTCGGAGGTGAATGACGATGACAAAGAAAATGCTAGCCATCTTTTTAGCCGGTATCATGGCGTTGAGCATGCCGGGCTGGGCGATAGCGCAAGGGACCGGAGTCATGATCCAGCAGAGGGATCGGGACCAGACGAACATTAACGATGCGGACCAAGAACAGGCCAGGCTGCAGCTGAAGGATCGCCTGCACATCTTAGACCAGGCAAAGGACCAACTGCAGGAGCGGCTCCAGTCTCAAGACCAGACTGGCCTTGGTTTTCCGGATATCGAAGGGCATTGGGCCATGGAACAGATCCGCTCGGCTTATCAGTGGGGGTTGGTCAATGGATATCCAGATGGAAGTTTTGGGCCGAACCAAAATGTGACAGGGACGGAGGGCATCGTGATGATAAGCCGCCTGATGGAACGTCTGTCGGGCATCACCGCCGGAACCGGCTCATTGGACGACGTGGATTGGGAATTGGTTCCTCTTTGGGCCAGAGAGCGTCTGCAGGAAGCTGTGGCACTGAGGATCGCAGTCCAAAGCCAGCTCTATGGAGAGAGCAAGCTGAACCGTTTGCAGTTTGCGGTGATGCTGGCGAAAGCCCTCGGTATCGAGCCGACGGAAATTCCCGAGGGAACCGTTGACTTTCTTGACCAGGACTCCATATCTGCAACGGAGCTTGAGTACCTCCATGCCCTGAGGAATTTGGGCCTGATTGTGGGAAATCAGGGGTATTTCTATCCGGGGCAGGCGGTCACGCGAGCAGAAGCAGCTTGTATGCTTGACAGGGTGTTCGATATACTGGAATAAGCCATCATCCAGGCGGAAGAACCCTTTCTGAACCAGTGTATGATGAAGTTCAGGAGAATATAAAAACCCGGGCACGCAAAGGAGGCCATGCTGCGGAAAGCGCTGCATGGCCTTGCCGGTTCTATTGAGAACCAAAGGGATAGGCTATGTAAAACAGTTGCGAATAAAACGGAAAGCGCCTATAATTAATATTGTCAGAAAAATCAGACACGACCAACAACGATCCTGCGGTCGATGCGTGAAGGATAAGGGATGATCAACTCCGGCCGCCAATAGAAAGGAGAATAGAAAATGTTTTCGAAACGCGCGCAGGAACCCACCGTAAGCTCTGAAGAAAAGAAGCCGATACCCTCAAAGAATAAAGTGATTGCCGGCACGCTGGCCTTGTCTGCCGTCAGCACGGCGGCCGCGTTTGCAATAGCCGCAGTCCTTAAGGCGCGCAAAGGGAAGAAAACCGAGGCCGAGCTCAAAGCTGCCGGGCAATGGGATGCGTATTCCGGCAGAGAGATTGAAACTTGGTAGCAAGTCGAAGCCTTGCCGATGAACTGATGATCGTCTGACCACAAAAGCGACGCCGGGGCTGAGCCCCGGCGTCGCTTTTGTGGTCTTAGGGCAGGGTGTTCTCTTGGGATCCCTGGCAGCATTAGCCAATCACTTCATAATCGAATTCGTATTGGTCAAATAAATCATCCGGGATCGCCTGATCGGTTTCGCAGATCAGGTGATCCACGTGATGCCCGCGAAAAATCGTGTCGATCAGATCGGCCCGGGCATCTTCGCGGAAATAGACATACTTCCAACTTTGACAGTGATGGTTCTTGTGCCAAACTTTGTATCGCATGGCAACTCCTCCGATGAGATTGTATTTTGTCGATTGCATTATAAACCGAAGATTCAAATAATTCAAGCATTTTATTTTATGTTTTTTTGTACAAGAGAGAATTTTTAGCGCCTCAATGACACGGCAAAGGCTAATCCGGCAATCAGCAACAACAAATAGGATATTTTTTGGACCATGCCGGTCAGAAAATAGGCGGAGAAAAAGAACCAGATCCAAAGAGACACCATGATAATTTTATCCTTTTTGCGCATCGCGAGGCCCATCCTTTCGGGGGAATTTAGCTTCTCTTATTATACCAAGGGCGGCAAAAAAAACAAACGGACGCGAATATAAAACACTGACGCCGCGATGCTTTATTGCAGTATACATCGAACAATGTTATCATAAAAGGTATGAAAGACATGATGGTTGCCGGGGTGTAAAGATGAATATACAAAATATTCAAAAGCATTCGAAATATTCAACGATGTTAAGCTACAAAAAGATTTGCCAGAACTTCAACACGGTAATTCGTTCTTTCGACCGGTTTCAGGAACTCAGTTTTTCAGAGTTCAATAAGAAGCTTTTTTATGATGTGTTCGACTTGATCCCGGAAGCTGAAAAGGGCTCCTATTATCGATTGTCAGGGGATCGTTTTGTGCCTCTGTTTTCGAAAGGGTATGATGAGGCTGTCCTTTCCGGTCTGTCATTTTCCAAAGAAGATCTCTTTGTGGATTTTGAGTGTTCCACCGAAATGGGGATCCAAACCCGGCAGGTAATGATCCAGCAGCGCGATGTCCGCCGGTTTGATCCGGAAACCCTGCAAATCTTCAAAGCGCTGGGCACCGAGGGGGGCTTTGCATCCCTTTATGCGCCGCTGAAGGCGTATGGCAACATCATCGGCTTGATTTGTCTTGAGAATTTTACAAACAAGCATTTCTCTGCCCAAGCGGTCCGAACGCTGAATTTTTATGCCCATCTGATGTCTTCCCGCATCAAGAACCACATCACTCAAAACCGAATTTCCCAGATGTACAATGAAACCGTGGCAGCGCTGGTATCGGCCATCGAAATCAACGACCCTTACACCGAGGGGCATGGCCGGCGCGTCAGTCATTATGCAAAGCATCTTGCGGAAATGCTGAATCTGCCGCAGGATGTCCTTGCGGATATTGAGACGGCCGGGTTGCTTCATGACATCGGGAAACTTGGAATCCCGAAAGAGATCCTCAACAAGCCAGGAAAACTGACGGATTCCGAACTGAACATCATTAAGGAGCATCCCGGGAAAACCTGGAGAATATTGAAAGAGGTCAGCGGCCTGGAGCGAGTCTGTGAATATGCCTACTGCCACCATGAATGCTATGATGGAAGCGGATATCCCAGAGGGCTCAAGGGCCGGGAGATCCCTTATCCCGGACAGATCCTGGCGGTGGCGGATACCTTTGATGCCATGACTTCGGCCAGGGCATACCGGAGCGCCATGTCCGTCAGGGAGGCCGCGGATCATATCCTTAGCCAAGGCGGCCGGCAATTTGAGATTGAGTTAGCCCAAGCGGCTTCTGAAATGCTGCCGTTGATCTACAGTGTGTATTGTGCGGATGCGGCCGAAACCGACGCATGAACCTGAAACCGAAGATAAGCAATGTGAAGCAATGGACCGTAATCCTAGAAAAAACATGGAACGGAAAGGCATCGCCCATGGTAAGCCGGCGATGCCTTGATGTTTTTAAAATGAATTGAATGTGAAGCGGGAGCATAAAAAAACCCCAAATCAGGGACGAGGTCTGATCCAGGGCGGTGGAGAAGCATTAACAAAGGCTATTAAATTGAATGGATGGATTCGCATAATTCATAAAACATTAACCGAGGCTAAGTATAGCATAATGCAATACCCATCGCAAGGGGGCATTGGCATGTATACAAAGAATATTTGACCAGAATATTACAGGGCTTTTAAGGTAGCAGCTGCGGCCGATTCGCTGAACGAATCGCCTTCGGATGACAGGGGCGATCCCTTTGAGTTGATGGAAATAGGCTCGGAAGAGCTCGCCATCCCTTGCGCCAACGGCCCGGGATGTCAGTGCGGTCGAGCAGGTGAGGATCACCGTGGTCATACACCATGCCAACCTCTGTCCGGGATGGACTTGTAATGCAATTCTTATTTCAATATAATACAATCAGAAAATTAGTAAAACGCCATTTTCTAGTTAATAGAATGAGGAATTTTAATAGGCTCTTCCGGGAGGTGCGAGATGGGGGAATCAAAATACGAAGTATTTCTGAAAACTGTGGAGCTGGGCAGTCTGACCAAAGCGGCTGAAGTGCTGGGCTACACGCAGTCGGGAGTCACCCATATCCTGAACGCGCTGGAGGATGAATGCAGACTGAAACTTCTATCCCGCGGAAGGGCCGGGGTGCGCCTGACCTCCGACGGGCAGACCCTTTTGCCATATTTCCGAGCGCTGTGCAACAGCCGCCGTAAGCTGGAAGAAAAAATCTCCGGCCTTCATGGACTGACCACCGGGGTGATTCGTGTGGGGACCTTCAGCAGTGTTTCCGCCCATTGGCTGCCGGAGATTTTTCAATCCTTCTGCGGGGCGTACCCAAACATCCGCTTTGAACTGGCTCATGGCGACTATGACCAAATTGAAACCTGGATCCTGCAAGGACAGGTGGATTGCGGTTTCCTCCGCCTGCCCGCCAAAGTGTCGATCGAGACGATCGATCTGAAGCGTGACCGCATCCTGGCTGTTTTGCCGGACGGCCATCCGCTGGCTGCGCTGGATCCTGTTCCTTTGGTTCGGCTAGCGGAATGCCCGGGGATTTATTATGAGAGTAATTGCAGTGGTGGGATCCGGGAATTTCTGGATGCCTTACCTGCCCGGTTCAACATTCAATTCACCGCGGAGGATGACCAGGCCATCATGGGCATGGTGGAAAGCGGTCTTGGCGTCAGCGTGCTGCCGGAGCTGGTTCTTCAGCGCACCCCTTATCAAGTTGTCCGAAAGGAATTGGATCCTCCGGCCTGGCGGGATTTGGGAATCGGTTTTCGTTCCCGGTCGGATCTCTCGCCGGCTGCGGAGCGATTTGTATCTCATGTACAGCAGTGGATCATGCTATGATGGCTTCAAGGCCGGAATAAGGAGCCGCAGGGATTGCCCCCCTGCGGCTCCTTATTCATCCAGGCCAAAGAGAATTACAGATCGATCTTCGTCCATTGGCCGCCGGAAAACCGTTTGGCCAGCAGCAGAGAACGTATCAGCTGATCTGCCAGGATCCCCAGCCAGGCACCGATTACGCCCAAACCCAGGGGATAGGCCAGAAGGTATGAGGACAAAGGCCGCATGATGCCAAGACCCACCAGGGCTTGTTTCGCGACGTAGGCTGTGTCGCCGGCGCCGCGCAGGGCGTTGGCGTAGATGATCTGGACCGTTTGAACAAGGGTCACCACGACTAAGATCAAGATAAGCTTTGAGGCAAGGGCAATGACCTGGATGTCCTCCGAAAAAAGGCGGACGAGCGGAAAGCGGACGGAATAAAGGAGGCCGGCGGCTGCCGCTGAAATGGCGAAGGCCAGCCGCTGGGTCACCCGGCCATACATCATGGCAAGGTCCCTTCGCCGGGCGCCCAGGGACTGTCCGACCAAGGCCGCAGCACCCACCCCGAAGCCATCGCAAAGATTATAAGTGACACTATAGAGGCTCATCATGATCACGTGGGAGGCATAGCCGACCACGCCCAGGGATGAGACCACACGGGTATAAACCAGCATGCCGAAGCGTATGCATAATTGTTCAGCCAAACCACTGGAAGATACTTTATATAGACTGTTGAATAGACTTTGGCTCGGACGCCAGCGGCCCGGAAACCCGAGATGGATGTAGTTTCTTCTGGAAATGACGGAGGCGACGGACATCAGGAAAGCAATGATGTTGCCCAGAGCGGTGGCAATGGCGGCACCCTGGATCCCCAGGCGCGGGAAACCAAAATGGCCTCCGATCAGAAGGTAGTTAAAAACCACATTGACGATATTGGCCGTAAGGTTTGTCCGCAGCGCCAGCTGTGTATTGCCGATGCCCCGTTGGGCGGCGTTGATGGTCAGGCTAAGTCCATAAAAAAAGGTCCCCAGGCAAATAATTCGCAGATAGACTGCCGCCATAGGGATAAAATCCGGGCCCGCCCCCACAACCCTCAGGATAGGCATGGCAAAAACATAGACCAGACTGCAGGCAATCAAGCTGATGCAGATGCTGTACAGAAGGCCTTGTTTTAGGCATTGGTTGGCACCCGCCTGATCGCCGGCCCCTTTTCGGCGAGAGATGACTGCGGTGACCCCCATGTTCAGCGAAATGATCAAACTGAGCATGATCATTCTCGGCTGGCTGGAAATACCCACCGCCGAGATGGCAGCCGGTCCCAGACTGCCGACCATCATGGTGTCCGCTGCCGAGATCAGGGCAATAAACGCGGATTCGATGGCCGAAGGCCAAGCGATGCGAAAGGCATTCCGGTAGGCCGTCCCCTCTGAGGGCAGCGCGCTTTGCAAGAAAGAATCAGGGACCATGTGTTTGACCTGTAAGAATCGGGCCAGCGGGCCGGAAATAATCATTAAAAAACCTCATCCTGCGCTTTCGGATAAATTCGACATAAAGGGTTGCATAAACCCTTTCAATACTAAACCAACCGCCTTGAAAGTGCAACCTCGGCGGAGTGTCGATTGGGAATGCCTAATTAAATCCCATGGATCAAGAGGCGCAAAGTGACAACCCGAAAAGACATAAGGGGTTGTCATCGGCGGCATCCTATGGTATAATTTAACAAGATAAGAGCATAATGCTTTATTCTTCTTGAAAAAATACAAATTATATGGGTTCCTTGAGAAGGGCGCATGACATAATGAGGCTCTTTTTTTATTAGGTCAATGATGGGAAGGCAGAAATAAATAATGAATAAGCAAGAAAAGATGATGAGAAAGGGGTATTCAATGCGTAGAAATTACAATGAAATCCCGTTATGGTCCACTGTGACCGAGGATCAATGGAATGACTGGCATTGGCAAATTGCCAACCGAATCACGAAGGTTCGGGAACTGGAGCAAGTCATCGATTTAACAGAAGATGAACGGCAATCCATCGAGATTTGTCTGGGCACTTTGAGAATGGCGATCACACCGTATTATGCGATGCTGATGGATAAAAAGGATGCAAATTGTCCTATTCGACGGCAGGCGGTACCGACGATCAAAGAAACGCTGATTTCTGACTGCGATAGCAGCGATCCGCTTCATGAGACCGTTGATTCGCCGACGCCGGGATTGACCCATCGATATCCGGACCGGGTACTTCTTTTAGTGACCGATCAATGTTCGATGTATTGCAGACACTGCACACGGCGGCGTTTTGCCGGCAATGAGGACAAATCCATGCCGCTGAAGCAGATCAATAAGGCCATTGAGTATATTCGCAAACACAAGGAAGTGCGGGACGTATTGATTTCGGGCGGCGATGCCTTATGCATTTCTGACCAAAAGCTGGATTATATTCTTGGAGAATTACGGGGAATCGAGCATGTTGAAGTGATCCGCATCGGCTCCAGGACGCCGGTGGTTATGCCCCAGAGAATCACGCCGGAGCTTTGCGATATTCTGAAGAAGCACCATCCGGTATGGCTCAACACGCATTTCAACCATCCCAACGAGGTGACTCCGGAAGCCCGGAAAGCCTGTTCCATGCTGGCAGATTCCGGTGTGCCCCTGGGAAATCAATCGGTCCTGCTGAAAAACATTAACGACTGTCCGTATATCATGCGCAACCTGATGCACAAACTGGTCAAGAACCGGATCCGGCCGTACTATCTGTACCAATGTGATTTATCGGAAGGGATCGAACATTTCAGGACCTCTGTATCTGCTGGGATCGAAATCATTGAAATGCTGCAAGGGCATACTTCCGGATATGCAGTCCCCACCTTTGTTGTGGATGCGCCCGGAGGCGGAGGGAAAATACCCGTCAATCCGCAATATTTGATTTCCCAATCTCCCAGCAAGGTGATTTTAAGAAATTACGAAGGCGTGATCTGCAGTTATACCGAGCCTCAGGAAACCGGCCACCAATGTCAGAATTGCGGACTTTGCACTCAGTATAAGGCGAAGGGCGCCAAAGGCTTAGAGAAGTTGTACAACAACACCTCGGAATGCCTGGTGCCGCACAACAACGCAAGGCTGAAAAGGAGGGGGAAATTGAGTGAATCCATCAGCAGTTAAAGTAAGCTATGAGATAGGATCCAAGGATCCAAGGATTTTTCTGGACCAGACCAATGACCGGCTCAAAATATTGGATTCCGGCGGGCTAAGCGTCGAAGCGCTTGCCGAAATCAAGGAATACGCGATGGAAATGAATGTTGGCAAGATCCTGTGCAATTGCCGCCGGGATGAACGGGAGGCCTTCCTGCAAAGCGGCTTTATCGAAGAAGGCAAGATCGATGGGTTTTTTCAAGGCGAAACAGCCTATAGTGTCTCCTTTTTTACCGATCGGGACCGACAGATTGCCCGTCGTAGGGATATGGAAAACAAGATTCTTGCGCAGTGCTTCGCCAGCGCCCGTGATGGCGATCGGCCCCTGGAAGAAGGGGTGCTCATTCGTGATGCGGACGATAAGGACATTCCTCAGTTGATTTGCATGTTCAAGGAGATTTTCAAGACTTATCCAACGCCGGTACACCGTGCAGATTATTTGAGGCATATCATGAAGAACAAAACGATGTTCAAAGTCGCGGAAATCGACGGAGAAATCGTCAGTGTGGCATCAGCGGAGATGGACGTCAAAAATAAAAATGCCGAAATCACGGACTGCGCAACGAAACCAGCCTGCCGGGGGAAAGGGCTGCTTACCCATATCATCGCCCGGCTGGAAGAAAGCCTTGAGGAAAAAAGATTTCATGTGCTCTATAGCTTGAGCCGCGCCACCGAGCCGGGCATCAATAAGGCTTTGTGGAAAATGGGATATGACTACACCGGGCGGATGGTCAACAATTGCCATATCTGCGGCAGCTTCGAGGATATGAATTTGTGGGTGAAAACATTGAAGCCAACGGCTGAAACCACGGGTTTTTGTTAAGGTTTTATCGACTTTTCCAGGGATTTGGAATATAGTATGGGAGGAAGGACGAGAGGCGGGACCTTGAATCCATGCCGGCAAACGCACCTTTTCATACAGAACGATCTGAATCAGGTTAGGAGACGAGACCATGAGTGCAAATCGAAAACCCGCCTGGTGGGGCAAAGCATACTCCTTTATCAATCACAAGGAATGCGAGTATTTTCCGTGCCATGCCACCAATGATCCGGATAATTTCAATTGTTTGTTCTGCTACTGCCCGCTCTATGCACTGAAAGACCGTTGTGGCGGAAACTTTGTCTATGACGAGAATGGCATCAAGGACTGCAGCAACTGTATGGTTCCTCATAAAAGGGAGAATTATGGATACATTACTGCGAAGTTTGATGAAATCATGGAAATCACGAAAAAGTAGCGGGCATACCGCGGCCTGACCCCTCACGAGGGCTGGCGGCGGAAAACATGGTTTTTAAGGCCTGACGATACGAAAACCCTGGCTATCCTTTGGGAAAGCCAGGGTTTTTGCTGGTGTGGCATGGCGCTGTTTCAGGATCACAGCGGATCTTCACCGGGGTGTTCCGGTGAATCGAAACAATTTCTGATTTGGTCCTTGTAAGACCCAAGGGCTTGGCGAAGATTTGCCAGGTTGGGCTCCCCATGGAACCTGACCCAGGTATACTGTTTGCCAATTCCCCACAATCCATGGTGGGAGTCCCCTGCTTCATGGGGGTTGTCCGAGAAGGTCAGCATAGGGATGTTTGTTTTCCGTGCCTCCAGATAGACCCGTTGCCATTCCCGGGCACGTTCGATCGATATGTCGGCGTTGTACCGTTCCTGGAGTTTCAGATAAACCGCATCCTCGTCGCCTTCGCTGAAGCCCGTCTCCCCCCAGATATCCTGGTTGTCGATTTGAACCGCATCGATGTATTTTTTGTCCAGGAGACGGACCAGCTGATCGTGCGTCATGCTGGAAAGACCGTGGAAATCATCAATATGGGCCGGAATCACCAGGCAGTCAAAGGTTCTTGCGATTTCGCAGACTTCAAAAATGCTTTTGCCGGTGCCGCGGCTGGAGCCGCCGCCGTCGCCATGGACATCACATTTTTCCAGAAAAGCCTGAATATCCTTGCCGTGACTATCCACATCGAACAAGACGAGGACGTGGATCTTCGGATTGCTGCAGGAAATCTCGGTCCCTGGAAAAACGGCAATATCCTTGCCTGTGGCGGCAACTTTGATTTCATCGATTTTTCGGTAGTCGTTATGATCTGTCACAGCAATGCACTGGAGCCCGGCATCCAGAGCGGCCTGGATCCATTGCCCGGCGGTTGCCTTTTGGTCGGAAAAGCAGCTGCTCTGCGTGGTATGGACATGAAAATCACATTTATACCACGGGGGGGCCGGACGCTTCATAAGACATCCTCCTTTATATTTGATACGGCAGCTCGGTCCCGGTCCGGGAAGGGTTTCAGGAAACGGCCTGATACGCCACGCGGACGGACGGTCCATGAAGGATGCTGAGGACGTCCCCTTTGGGCGAAAGCCACTCTTTTTGGGCATCCCGTGATAGAATTACCGGCATGCGGTCATGGATGAAGGCGATTTCTTCCGCGGCGTTCTGTGTCAGGATCACAAAGACCGGCAAGTCTGAGGAGGATTCCCGGCGGAACAGGCCGGCCATATAGAGCATGGGAGAATCTTCCGCGTGGATGGCATATTTTGTGTGAAGGCGGCTATGCTTGTCCCACTCGTAGTATTTTGTGGCGGGGATCAGGCAGCGCTGTGTCAAGGCGGCATTCCTGAATAGGGGCTTTTCAAGGACGGTCTCGCTTCGGGCGTTGATCAGCGGGCTCTTCTTTCCATGGAGGGAAAAGCCCCACTTCATCAGCCTGGGTTCCGCTTCCGTCGTCCGGAGGGCGGCAATGGCCGGAACCACATAGGAAGGAAAAATCTCGCCCAGACGCATGGCGTTATATTCGGAGGTTGTTCCGAAGCGCCGGCTGATCGCTTCGAGGATGCGCATCATCTCAGCCGCATCCCCTTCGGTGTCGATATAATATCTTCCGCACATAGGGCAGATCCTTTCTGGAGAAAAGCACCGCTCAACAGGGGTGCCTTCTCTCCACAAACCAGCGGCCGATGGTGCTGCCGCTCAAGCTGGCGCTTCGTTCGAAGAAAAGGTAACTTTGCCGGCTGCCGATCCGGATGGTATATCGTTCGCCTTGGCCGCCGGCTTTCATGGCGGCCAGGGGCCGGACGTCCAGGATCCGGTCAATGATATAGCGGCGGCCATCCTCCCAAACCAAGGAGATGGGAATCAGCTTCCCGCTGCGGTCGAAGGCGGCGGTGACTTCAACGTAAACCTTGGGATCGCTCATGATGTCTCACCCGGTGAAGGGATGTTTTTGAGGAAATCGGCATGGGCATTCAGGGGCGGATCCACCACCTTGAAGCCTTTTCGCTTCAGGACCCGGAACTTGAAGTCCAGGAGCTCCGGCGGAACCCGGAGCAGACTGGCTGCCGCGAAGAAAGAGATGTCTTCGTTCAGCAGCGCCAGCACGGCCTCGTCCTCCATAAGGTAATCCGCCGCGAAAAGATTCGCCTCATATTCGTAAAGCGAGGTTTCATCGAAAAGGGAAAAATCATGGAAGGCCTTGGCGCCGGAGCTTTTTCGGTGCAGTACCGCATGGCCGATTTCATGCATGAGGACGATGCGCTGCAGCTCCTCCGGAAGATCGCTGTTGACGACGATGGCCTGTTTCCGGGATTGCATAAGGTAAAACCCTTTACAGGATCCGCCGCCGGTCCCCATGGCTGCGGAGAGCAGGGAGATCTTCATGGCCTGGCAAAGGCTGCAGGGATCGTTGACGGAATATTTTTTCCGGATGCGCCGGACTTCTTTTGAGATGAATTCAATCGACATATCACCCTGCCTGATTCTTTTGCCCGAAGGTCCTGCGGCTCTCTTCCTTGCAGGTCACATAGGCGGTCATCACGGCTTCGAAAAATGCGTCCTTGGCTTCCTGGGACAGGGCGCCGCCAGCGAACAGCGCCATGTTTTTTTCAAGGAGGCGGGTCGCTTCCTCTTCGCCGCGGGCACCGTAGGAGGCTCGGGCCATCTCGAGATAGGGGTCTTTTTCGATGCCGCTGCCGGGATCCTCGACAGAGTCGTCCAGGAGATAATCCAGGGAAACGTTCAGGGCGCGGGCCAGTTTCCGGATGGTGCCGCCCCTGGGCTTCGCCGCTCCGGTCTCGTAAGCGGTGATGGAACGCTGGGAAACGTCGACCCTCTCGGCCAGGGTCCCCTGGCTGATGCCTAAAATCTCGCGGGCTTCCTTGACTTTGTCGCCGAATGTCTTCATGATCGTGCGTCCTTTCAAAACATATGCCGTCGGAAGACTTCGCAAAACTTCGCAAACTTCCTTGACACAACTTCGCATAACTGCTAATCTTGAGAAGAAGTTCAGCGAAGTTAAGACCATGGTACTTCCTTTGATGGCCGATGTCAATAAGATAGGATTGACTTATCAGGAAGTTTTAAGAAGTTGCAGAGGGGGGCGGCACCATGACGGAAAGCGGACGAGTGATCCTGCACAGCGATCTGAACAGCTTTTACGCCTCTGTGGAGATGATGCTGGATCCATCCCTTCGCGGAAAGGCGGTGGCGGTCTGCGGCAGTACGGAGGACCGGCACGGGATCGTGCTGGCGAAGTCCGAGGCGGCCAAAAAGGCCGGTGTCAAGACCGGCATGGTCAACTGGGAGGCCAGACAGCGCTGTCCCGGGCTGATTGTGCTGCCGCCCCGATTCGAGCAATACCTGAAATATTCAAGGCTGACCCGGGAAATCTACCAGCGGTACACCGACCAGGTCGAACCTTTCGGCATGGACGAGTGCTGGCTTGATGTGACCGGAAGCCTGGCGCTTCGGGGGTCCGGGGAAGAGGTTGCCGAGGATATCCGGAAAACGGTTCGCGAAGAATTGGGTCTGACGGTCAGCATCGGTGTTTCCTTCAACAAAATCTTTGCCAAGCTTGGATCAGATATGAAGAAGCCGGATGCCGTCACGGTCATCGGGGAGGAGGACTTCCGACAGAAAATCTGGGGGCTGCCCGCAGCAGAACTGCTTTATGTGGGAAGGGCGACCGCCAGAAAGCTTGCTTGCTACGGCGTCCATACCATCGGCGACATTGCCGCCATAGGGCCCGAATTCATGCAGCGGCTTCTCGGCAAAAACGGTCTGCAGCTGTGGATCTTCGCCAGCGGCAAAGACACTTCCCGGGTCATGGTGCAGGATGCGGCGGTGCCGGTCAAATCCATCGGCCACGGAATCACGTGCACCGCCGATCTGGACGATCCGGCAGAGGTCTGGCGGATCATCCTTGAACTGAGCCAGGACATCGGGCGCAAGCTTCGGGACCACGAATTGTCCGCCCAAGGCGTGCAGATCACGGTCAAGGATAAGGGCCTCCAGTACCGCCAGTACCAGGTTCCGCTGGACACGGCGACCCAGAGCGCCATGAAGCTTGCACGGAAGGCCCGGAGCCTTTTCGAAGAAAACTATGACTGGCATGCGCCGGTCCGGGCCGTGACCGTCCGGGCGATCCGCCTCGTTCCGGCCCATCGGCCCCAGCAGCTCGGCTTGTTTGAGGATCCGGTCCGCAAGGAACAGCAGGACCGGCTGGAGACGGCCATCGACGGCCTTCGCGCCCGGTTCGGCAAACGGTCCATATACAATGCGGTGCTGATGGGGGAAATGAAGATCCCCGGCAGCGGGATCCACGAAGTGGTCATGCCGGGAATCATGTATCAATAGAATAAAATCGCAAGAATATCCGGAGCGGCGCGGGAAGGGACGCGGCCTTTAACTTTCAAAGGGTTTATGGTACATTAAAATCAATGGCCGACGCGGTGGCCGACGCCTCACCGTATATTGAAAGGAGCTCGTTCCCCATGCCCTTTACCATCGTCAGAAACGATATCACCCAAATGGCTGTGGACGCCATCGTCAATGCGGCCAACACCGGGCTAAAGAAAGGCGGCGGGGTGTGCGGCGCCATTTTTTCCGCCGCGGGCGCGGATAAACTGCAGAAGGAATGCGATAAGATCGGCAATTGCAATGTGGGGGAGGCGGTCATCACCCCAGGGTTCGGCCTTCCTGCAAAATACATCATTCATACCGTAGGGCCTATCTGGTGCGGCGGCGGGCTGAACGAAGCGCAGCATCTGCATGATTGCTATATCAATTCCTTGCAGCTGGCATTGGCCTATTCATGCAAATCGGTGGCGTTTCCGCTGATCTCCTCAGGCATCTATGGATACCCCAAAGACCAGGCGCTCCAGATCGCCGTGTCCGCCATCAGCGGATTCCTCTTAAGCCATGACATGATGGTCTATCTGGTGGTTTTTGACAAAGCTTCCTTAGCGCTGGGAGAAAAACTCTTCACCGACATCGAAAAATACATCGATGACAACTATGCGGAAGCGAAAGCGATCCGCCATGGGAATAGACGGCTGGAGCCCTATGAATTCCAGCAGCTGAAGGATGTTCAGGCGGTCATTGTGGCCGAGGAAGCCTGGGCGCCCCTTCCCGCGCTGAAGGTGAAACCAAGTCTTGTGGATGTGATCGAACAGCTGGACGAAACCTTTTCTGAAGCCCTGCTGCGCCTGATCGACGAAAGGGAGATGACCGATGTGCAGGTCTATAAACGCGCCAACATCGACCGCAAACTGTTTTCCAAGATCCGAAGCGATAAAAACTACAAGCCGGGCAAGGCCACAGTCGTTGCCTTCGTCATTGCGCTCGAACTGGAGCTGGAAGAGGCGTTAGACCTGTTGGGCAAAGCCGGGTTCACACTCTCCCACAGCAATAAATTCGATGTGATCATCGAATATTTCATTGGACAGGGCAATTATGATATCTATGAAATCAATCAAGCCCTCTTCGCCTTTGGCCAGACGCAGCTTGGCGCATGAATGTCGCTTTCCCGGCGACCTAAAAGGTTCTAAAAAGCGTTATCCTTGACTTAGCAACGAAGGGAGGATGACGATATGAAAAGCCAAAGGACCGAACTGATATTCATCCTTGACAAAAGCGGCTCCATGGCCGGTCTGGAGGAGGATACCCTCGGCGGCTACAACGCCATGCTGGAGAAGCAGACGAAGGGCCAGGACCAGGCATTTGTCACCACGGTGCTTTTTGATGATGATTATGAATGCCTTTATGAAGGGGTCCATATCCGGGAAATCCGGCCGATGAGCCCAAAAGACTATTCTGTGGGGGGCTGCACTGCGCTGCTGGATGCCATCGGCAAAACGATCCGGAAGAACGGCATGATTCAAAAGGAAACGGAGCCAGCCTTGCGGGCGGATAAGGTCATGGTTGTGATCATCACCGACGGCATGGAAAATGCCAGCCGGCAATTCAACTTTCAGCAAATCCGAACGATGATCCGGCGTCAGACCAAAAAGTACGGCTGGGAATTTGTTTTTCTGGGAGCGAACATGGACGCCATCGCCACCGCGTCACGCTGCGGCATCCAGGCTGATAGAGCGGCCAATTACTGCGCCGATGCCCGGGGGACCCGATTGAATTATGAAACCGTCGGCGCCATGATCAACGAATTCCGCTGCTCCGAGTCGATTCGCAAGGACTGGAAAAAGGCCATTGATGAGGATTACGAACAGAGGGGAAGATGATGCGGCGGTTCGCATGCAGAATGATCCGCCTGCCGACAAAAAGGCCTTTGATCAAAATCAAAGGCCTCCGGGATTTATGTAAATACGCGTCTTGTGACCTTTGACTGGCCAGGGACCGGCATGGCTGGCATCAGAATGGCTGGTCATTGGTGATGTCGCCATCGCCGCTCAAGGGGATGGGATCCCCAAGGTGCGTTGGAGAAGGCCGAAAGATCACGACCAAGAAGTCTTTAATCCGCCCCATGATTTCCCGGATTTCCCGATAGGTCTGTCCGGAATATGCCCTCGGATCGGAGGGGACACCCCAGGCCTCCATGCCGAGCGCCTTGGCAATATATAAAGCCCGGTATAAGTGATACCGCTGGGTCACGATCATGATCCGGTCTGCCTGAAAGATGGCCTTCGCCCGGTATAGGCTTTCGTAAGTCGAGAAGCCGGCATGGTCCATGAAGATATCCCGGGAAGGGATGCCTCTGCTCACGGCATACAGCTTCATGGTGTTGACTTCATCATAGGATTTTTGTCCGTGATCACCGCTCATGAGCAGGCGATCGGAAATGCCGGTCTGATACAGCCCGATGCCTTGAAGCAACCGATCCTGGAGCATCGGACTGGGGATCCCCCCCGGACGAACCCCGGCCCCCAGGACCAAAATGCAGTCCGTACGAAGCTGGCCTGCATCGGCAGGGTTGAGAATTCGGTCTTTTGTGCTGGCTTTGACGAAGCCATTCACGGATAGGATGGCGATGGCGGGGATGAGAAACGCAGCGCCTAAGATCCATGCGATCCGCCTGCTGAAAAATCGTTTTGGAGAGAGCCTGTTATGCATCCGGGAGCTCCTTCATCACCGCCTTGGCGGTGGATATCGTCATCCACAGTATATCACAATTTCACACGATGGATTCGCTGCCGATGCGCTTTCCGAATCTGGAAATTTGCCATCGGAGCATCCGGGAACCGGGGGACAAAAAGGGAGGTGCGCGACATGCTGGGAGCAATCATTGGTGATATCATTGGCTCGGTGTATGAGTGGAACAACATCAAAACAAAGGAGTTTGAGCTGTTTCAGAGCAAGTGCTTTTTTACGGATGACTCGGTGATGACTTGCGCCAATGCCTTGGCAGCCATGAAGTATAAAGCCCTGCAGGAACGTACGCCCCTGGGTGAGCTTCTGGTGCCGGAAATGAAGCGGCTCGGCCGGAAATATCCGGATGCCGGATATGGCGGAATGTTCCTCCATTGGCTATTATCCGAGGAGACCAAACCTTATGGAAGCCTTGGCAACGGAGCGGCCATGAGGGTTTCGCCGGTTGCCTGGGTTGCCGCAAGCTTGGCGGAGACGGAGGCGTTGGCAAAGCAATCGGCAGAGGTGACCCATAACCATCCGGAAGGTGTTCGAGGCGCGCAAGCGGTGGCGTCTGCCATCTATTTGGCAAGGTCCGGCTGCCCGAAACAGGAGATCAAGGCATATGTCGAAGGGAAATATTACCCACTGGATTTCAAACTGGGCGATATTCGGGAGGACTACCGTTTTGATGTGACCTGCCAAGGGAGCGTCCCGCAAGCCATTGAAGCTTTTCTTGAAGCCTCAGACTTTGAGGATGCGATCCGCAACGCCATCTCCATTGGAGGAGATAGCGACACACTGGCGGCAATCACCGGCAGCATTGCGGAAGGATTCTATGGTGTGCCGCCGGCCATAAAAGAAAGAGCCATGACTTTTTTGAATGATGAGCTGACTGGGATCGTGAAGCGCTTTTATAAAGAATAAAGCGCATCATACAAAGCCGTCGATTGACGGCATCACCCCCAGAACGTGAAACATTGCACAACCGGCTATTGCACAAAAAGCATCATTATGCTAATATAATATATATCAATAAGAAATAAGATATATGATTTTACATCATATTCGGTGGAATTGCTCTTCACAGCATTTTCATAACCCACACACCAATGAAAAAACCGCTTTCTATAAGGCGGTTTTTTCATTGGTGTGTGGGTTGCAAAAATTTATATAGGAAAATCGGAGGATGTGCAGAATATATTATAGGGCAAACCATGCGGCGGCCAGAGTCATACCGGGTGATGCGCTGGCTCTTGCCAAAGGGGCGGTTATGGCACCGTCGCTTTCCGGTAGAATACAATGGGAAGCGGAATATTATGAAATAGGGGGGGATCAGCAATGGATAACAAGGCTTTTTTTAAATTGACCTATGGCCTTTTTGTCGCGGGAACGACTTGGGAAGGCAAACAAAATGCCTGTATCATCAATACAGCAACCCAGGCGACCTCAGAACCGGGCCGGATGCTGGCAACCATGATGAAGACGAACTATACGACAGAATTGATCCAAAAAAGCGGCAGTCTGACCATATCGGTTTTGGCATTGGATTGCCCCCTGAGCCTGATTGGCAATTTCGGATTCAGCAGCGGCAGAGACCGTGATAAATTCAAGGACATCCCTTTCTCCCTGGATGGGGATGGAAATCCATATATCCTTGAGCATACGATTGCCCGATTCAGTTGCCGGGTCGAGCAGACCATTGATTTGGGGACTCATAATCTTTTCATATGTGCGGTAACCGAAGCGGAAGTGACCGGAAGCGGCCAGCCAATGACTTACGCGGCCTATAGGACGCTAAAGACCGGAGGGACGGTTCCCGGACTTGAAAAACCGGCTCCAGAGAGCAAAGGGGCTGAAGCCGCTGCTGCCTCGGCGCCGGAGAAACCCCAAAAGCGCTGGGTATGCTCAGTCTGCCATTATGTCTATGACGGAGAGATCCCCTTTGAAGAATTGCCGGAGGATTATGTTTGTCCGGTATGCAAGCGCCCGAAGTCCGTTTTTGTCTTAGAAGACTAAGAACGCCTTTGTGCGGGTGCTGTATAAAAGGAAAACCATGCCAGGAAATGCAAACCGCGCGTTCGGTTTGCATTTCTTGTATCCCTGACCTCAGACATTCTTTCGAGGAATGATCCATGCGGTGTCCCCCTTGTGCGGGCACCGCACAAGGGAGGGACGGGGACTTTTTGCGTCGCACACAAAAAGTCCCCGTCCCCTAAAAGGCAAAAACCTGCTATTATTAGGAAGGAAGGGCAGGGAGACACCATGACGATTCAAATATACGGCAAAACGAAATGCTTTGACACCCAAAAAGCGGAGCGTTATTTCAAAGAACGGCATATCCCCTATCAGCGCATCGATATCCTGAAATACGGCCTCAGCCGCGGCGAATTTCAGAGCGTCAAAGCCGCGGCAGGCGGACTGCGGGCCTTGATCGATGAGAAATCGAAGGCATACGAAGCCTTGTTCATCCCCTATCTGTCCACGGAAAGCGCCATCGAAGAGAAACTGCTGGCAAATCCGGCATTATATAAGACACCGATCGTTCGCAACGGCAAAAAAGCAACCATTGGCTATCAGCCTGAAATCTGGAAGACTTGGGAGTAGGCTATGCGATTATTCATTGCGATCAACTTTGAAGAAGCGATCCGGGAAGGCATGAACGAGACCATCGAGGCATTGAAACGCCTTGGGGTCACCGGAAAATTTGTGAACAAGGAGAATATGCATTTAACCCTGGTTTTTATCGGGGAAGGAGGCCCTGCGGAGCAGGAGAAGATCGAAAGCGTCATGAAAGCGGTCAAGCAGTCTCCTTTTCCTTTGCGGATAAAGCGTTTCGGACGATTTCCCCGCCGCGGCGGCGGCATCTGCTGGCTTGGCCTTGAGCCCAGCGAGCCCCTTTCCGCGCTGGTCACTCAATTAAGTGAGGGGCTGAAGGCGGCCGGCTTCGTTTTGGAAGAAAGGGAATATAAACCCCACCTGACCTTAGGCCGTCAGGTGGTGCTGCCCAAGGATTTTGATCTGCCTGCTTTTTCCAGGAGAATTCAACCCATGACCGTTTCCGTCAAGGCGTTCAGCCTGATGCAATCGGTAAGGGTCCAGGATGAACTGCGGTATTTGCCGCTCTACACCAGAGAACTGTCCGTCCAATCAAAAAACTGAGGAGTGAGACCATGGAGACGAACCTTGATGCACGCGGAAAGGCCTGCCCCATGCCGGTGATCATGGCCAAAAAGGAAATGGATGCCGGAAATTTGCAGTTCTCCATAACCGTGGACAACGACATTGCGGTACAGAATCTAAAGCGACTGGCGGACAGCCAGGGCTATCAGGGAAGCGTCCGGGAAACCGGCGGCGTATACACCATGGACCTTCACAAGAAGGGGGGTTCTGAACCGCGGCTCAGTCAGCCTCTGCAGGATCAGCCGGCAAAGACCGCCGGCCAGGCCCATCCGCCCCGGTCATGGGCGGTATTCCTGGGGAAGGATACCATTGGCGACGGCGATCAGACTTTGGGGGAAAGCCTGGCCCGCATGTTCTTTTACACATTGGCCCAGTCAGAGGATCTGCCCCGCTGGATCATTTTCATGAATCGCGGTGTGAAACTGCCGGCCTTGGATGATCAGGTGGCGGAACACCTGGAAACCCTCCAGGAAAAGGGCTGCAGGATTATGGTCTGCGGGACCTGCCTGAATTTCTACGGTCTGCAGGAGGCGCTCCGGATCGGTATGATCAGCAATATGTACGATATCACAGTCTGTCTGCAGGAAGCGGACAAGGTCATTACATTATAGCCTTTAAGGCGAAAGCAGGGAGTGCCTATGGATTTCGGAGTGATCACCTTTGCTTCAACCCATGCAGCCATACGGACCCAAAAACATCTGGAACGCCACCTCAGAGTGACCATGATGCCCACCTTGCGGGAAATCTCCCAGGGATGCGGGATCTCTTTGCGCTTTGCCCTGTCAGAGCTGGAAAATGTCCGGCGCCGGATGGCGGCTTATGACCTGGATCCTAAAATGTTTGCGATTTACAGGATCCGGATGGTACAGGGGAAATACCAGGCAGAGCAGGTCGATGCCGACCGCCGGGAAGAGTAGATCCGGAAAGGCGACCTCTTTGCAAGAGAATGAAGATGAAGGGGATGCTTGAATGAAACCGAAAATCATGATTGCGGGGCTGGGGCCTGCCGGGCTGGGTCAAATCACCTTGGAAACCTGGGACGCGCTTCAGACCCACCGCCGGATCATATTAAGGACCGATGTCCATCCCGCTGCCCAGGCCTTGAGAGAACGGCACATTGCCTTTGAGACCTGTGACGCGTTTTATGAATCCTGTGAAGATTTCCAGAAGGTTTATGAGTCCATAGCGAAGTTTCTGTTGGATTTGGCCAAAGCCCTGGGCGCCGAAGGAGAAGAATTGCTGTATGCGGTGCCGGGTCACCCCTTGGTGGCGGAAGAGACGGTTCAGCGGCTGCTTGAGACGGCTCCCGGTCAAGGCGTTGAGATTCAGGTTTTGTCTGCCATGAGCTTTCTGGATCCGGTTTTCACGGCGCTGGGCATCGATCCGGCCCGGGAGGGCTTCACGGTCCTGGACGCCCTGCGGCTGCCGGCAGAGCTTCCCAGCCAGTGCCGGTGCCTGTATACCCAGGTTTATAGCCGGCTGGCAGCTTCGGACCTGAAGCTCAATCTCTTGGAGGCCTATCCGCCGGACCATCCGGTAACGGTGGTGCGCCATGCCGGCGATGCGGATCTGCAGCAGCTGCGGCAGATACCTTTGGCGGAACTGGATTATGAAGACCAGTTTGACCACCTGACCTCGGTATATCTATCGGCGCTGGATCCTGGTGCCGGATTACCCCCCATGGCTGAAGCGGAGGAGGGCTGCCGCTATCCGCTGGATCCCCTGATCCATGTTTTCGAGCGTCTGCTGGCCCCCGACGGCTGTCCCTGGGACCGGGAACAGACCCACGAATCCCTGAAGCCTTACTTGCTGGAGGAAGCCCATGAGGTGATGGAAGCCATCGATTTGGGCGACATGGCGCTGCTGCAGGAAGAGCTGGGGGATGTCCTGATGCAGGTGGTGTTCCACGCTGCCCTGGCCCATGGCCGTGGGGATTTCGACTGCGGCAGCGTGATCCGGGGCGTAACGGAGAAGCTGATTCGCCGTCATCCCCATGTTTTCGGCGATGCGCATGTGGACCATGCGAAGCAGGTCTCCGTATTGTGGGAACAGATCAAGTCTGACGAGAAGAAAAGCGGGCCGAGGCCGGAAGAGAAGCCTCAGAGCCTTTACAACGGGCTGCCTGCGCTTCTGATGGCCACAGAATATCTGAAGCTCAGGAAAAAGACAACCGGGGAAAAATTGTCTGCTTCCGAGGCCGCAGAGCAGCTGTCAGCCGGATGGCGCAATCTACAGATGCGGTTTTCGGGAGAAGGGATTCGGGAAGAAGATCTGGGCGATTGCCTCTTTGCGCTGGCTGCATTCGCGAAGGCCTGTCATTTCTCTCCCGAAACGGCTTTGATCGGAAAGGTCCAGAAATTGACCCGCGATTTGCCGCAAAATGTGAAAAATCGATAAAAAATTCGAAAAAACCTATATAAATATGGATTTCTTGCAGGATTTTCTCCGAGTGTATCGAAATTTAAGTGGGTAAACTCACTAAAAGTATGGGAGGGAATTATTTTGAACAAAGCAGAATTGGTCGGCTTGGTTGCCGAAAAAGCAGGACTCTCCAAGAAAGATGCAGAAAAAGCAGTCGTGGCAGTATTTGAGGGGATCCAGGATACCCTGGTCGCCGGCGACAAAGTACAGTTAGTGGGCTTCGGCACCTTTGAAACACGGGAACGCGGCGCACGCACCGGAAGAAATCCCCGCAGCGGCGAAACCATCCAGATCGCAGCATCAAAAGTACCTGCTTTCAAACCCGGCAAAGCGTTGAAAGACGCCGTGGAAAAATAGGTCTTTTGGAGGTATTTTGTGAGGCTGGACAAGTTTCTGAAAGTGTCACGTCTGATCAAACGCCGGACGGTGGCAAAAGAGATGGCCGAAGCAGGCCGCATCCGGGTCAACGGAAAACCGGCTAAGCCCGGCTTTGAGGTGAGCGTCGGAGACCTCCTCGAGATTGGCTTCGGGGAGAATGCCACCAAGGCGGAGATATTGGAGATACGAGAAACTGTTAAAGCAGAAGAATCAAAAAATCTCTACCGAATTTTATGAAAAAAAAAAGCATCTGCCTACCGGCATATCCTTGGATTGCCAGGCAGATGCTTTTATAATTTGCCGCTGGCGGTCCAGGGACGGTACAAAGGGAGATGCGCGCCGGATTTGGCAGCCGGGCTTTGTCCTGAAACGGAATAATTCATAGAATCATAATAAAATCACAAGAAATGAAGGAGAAATATAAGCTCCGGCGAATAATAAAAGGATCATACCCGATGAGTCATAATGTCAAGGAGGCAAGGATGAATCAAGGCGCAGGAAGGGAACCCGCCAAATCGAGACGGTCTTCAGAGAAACCCGTCTTCCTGACCGTGCTTCCGCCGAACCCTGACGCAGCGAAGGATGGACTGATCCAGGTCGAGGTCCGCCGCCAGCCGTCTTTGGGCAAGCGGAGAAGCCAGCGTCGCTTTGCCATCTGCCTGGCTGCGGTCATGATGCTGATGGTTTTGCCGATGATTCGCGACGGCTTGGCATATTATCATCTGAACCAGCAATACCAAGCGCTCCAGGCGGAGCGGGACCGGCTGATGTCAGTCCAGGAAGGCCTGAAGCAGGAGCTTGTCAGCTTGGATGATCCGGTCATCATTGAAAGGATGGCGAGGGAGAATCTGGGATTGGTCAAACCCGGCGAAAGTAAAGTGGTTCAGTCGATCCCCACTGAGGATATTCCTCAAAAGGAAAGCATCACAGCCGGCGAGGCCGTCCACTGAGTGGCAGCAGGCACAAAAATAATCCTTGGAATTTATATCAGGCTGCATTGAAACCCTTCGGAGAATTGGCTATAATGTTATCTATCAATAAACGCAGTCAGGAGGAATTTTCATTTCATGGCAATTGAAGTTGGCACAATAGTTGAGGGTGTCGTCACGGGGATCACGAATTTCGGAGCCTTTATCACACTGCCCGGTGGCGTCACAGGTCTGGTTCACATTTCTGAGGTGGCGGATGCCTATGTCAAAGATGTGAAGGATTACCTAAAAGAGCAGGACCAGGTTCAGGTCAAAGTCATCAACGTCGATGCCAAAGGAAAAATCGGGCTGTCGATCAAGCAGGCCAAGCCTCCTGTGGCGGCAGCACCTGCGCCGACACCGAGGCCTTTCGTCAAGAGAGACCGGCCGCCGATTCGGAGTGCGGCACCCGAAACCTTCGAGGACAAGCTTTCAAAATTCATCAAAGAGAGCGAACAGAAGCAATTGGAATTTCGCCGCAGTACCGACGCAAAGCGCGGCGGCAGAGGCGCCGGACGGTCCTGAGTCCGTCTCGTCCAATTCATACAAATGAGCATTTGCGCCGACTTTTTGTGGAGTCGGCTTTTTTCTTAGGAGGCAAAGCATGAAGGCAGTTATGGATATTGGCACCAATTCCTGCCGCTTGATCATTGTGGATACGTCCGGAGGCCGGCTGGAAACGGTCAGCCGGCGACTGACCACGACGCGGATTGGTCAGGGCCTGGGCGAGGGCGGCCGCTGTCTGACAGAAGAGGGCATGCAGCGGACGCTGGCAGCCCTGGAGGATTATCGCAGGGTGATGGCGCATTATCCCATCGACGAGGTGTTCCTGATCGGGACCCAGGCTCTGCGGGAGGCTGAAAACGGCCGGGACTTCAGAAACAGGGTCAGAGAAGCCCTGGGCTGGGAGCTGGAAATCATCTCCGGCGAGCGGGAAGCCTACCTGAGTTATCTAGGGGCGGTAAGTGCTTTACCCCAGCTAAAAAATCCAGTGGTTATCGACATCGGCGGCGGCAGTACCGAGATCATGGCTGCTAAAGAGATGGGGATCCAGGCAGCCAGCGCGCCCATCGGCGGGCTGCGGCTTCTGGAAAAGCCCCTGAATGATCCGGCGATTTTGCATTGCTTGGTTGAGGGCTGGCAGGGCTTCGACTTGCCCCCGGGCAGCAATCTGGTGGGCGTTGGCGGCACAGCCACGACCTTAGGCGCGATCTACACGAAAATGAAGGTCTACGATCCCGAAGCCCTCACAGGGACCGAGATGTCTCGTCAGGCTGTGCAAACGGTTCTTGATCTTCTGGAAAGTCTGTCCCCGGCGCAACGCCTCCAATTGCCTGGCATGCTGCCGGGACGGGAGGACATTCTGCCCTGGGGCTTGCATATTCTGACGGTGGTGATGGATCATTTCCGGATCCAGTCATTGCGGATCTGCGACCGTGATTTAATGTACGGAATCCTTCTTGAAAGCGGGGATCGGGCGTAAAGTTAACAAACCTTCCGGACCAAATCCGGAAGGTTTTTATTCTGCTTGCCTTCCCGGAGGGGTTTCTCACTCAGCGCCTGCTTAGCCTGCGCCAGTCCTTCCTCGATGACCTCAAGGCGGTCCGCGTATTCTTCATAGACGCCTTCGGTCAGGCTGCCCTTCAGAAAATCTGTTCTAAAATGTTCTCGAAGGTCTGAATTTTTCCACGCAATGTGTCGATTCTTTCATAGAGATCAAGATATTGCCGGCAGTAAGGCGCCTGCTCTTATCATGCGGCGGCGCTCCGTTTTATTGCGTAATGTTAAAAATGACTTTATTTCTTGACATTCGGGGCTATAATCTAACATGTTTGTCTACAGCATGATTCAAATCCGAATCATGAAGACAGGAGGCGTCAGATCATGATTTTCATTCCCACCGACCACTTGAAGGCAGGAATGGCATTGGCCATGGATATCGACATAGGGATCGGGAAGTTGCCTTTGCTGACCCAAGGGCAGGTCCTGACGCCGGGCTTCATTCAGAGGATCCAGGATTTGAATATTACCGGAGTCTATATTGAAAGCAGCCAGTTTGAAGACGTTGTTGTCAAAGAAACCGTCAGCCGAAAGCTGAAACAGGAAGCCTTGACCAACATTAAGAAAATCTTTGAGAACTATTCCCGAAAGACACTGGTTGCCGATGTCAGCTTGAGGACCGTCTCCGAGCTGGCCAACAGCCTGGTGGAGAATATCCTGTCCAACGAGGAAATCGTGGTGAACTTATCCGACTTGAAAGACCACGATGATTATACCTACAGCCATTCCTTAAGCGTTGCGATCCTCAGCATCATGATCGGCAGCCATCTTGGGTTTGGCAAGCGGCTTTTATCGGATCTGGCCTGCAGCGCGCTGCTCCATGATCTGGGAAAAATGAGGATCGACATAAAAATATTGAATAAGCAGGATAAGCTGACCGAGGAAGAGTTCAGCGCCATGAAAAAGCATCCGGTCATTGCCTACGAGCATCTGAAAAAGAGCAAGATCCTGCCCTCTTCCGTGCTGGCCGGCGTCGAAAGCCATCATGAACGGTTCGACGGCTCCGGTTATCCCAAAGGCCTGGAAGGGGATGAGATTCCGCTGTTTGCCAGAATCCTGGCCGTGGCGGACGTGTATGACGCCATCACCTCCAACCGTGCGTACCGAAAGGCCTGGTTTGCCAATGAAGCCATCGAATACATGATGGCCAATGCCGAGATCCAATTCGATTATGATATCCTCAAGGCGTTTCTGAAGAGTGTGGCGGTCTATCCAGTGGGAACTTTCGTCAAGCTGAGCAACGGCCAGACGGCGCTCATCGTAAAAAACCAGCCCGGAAATACCCTCCGCCCTGTGATTCGCATCATCCGGGACGATGGAACTTGCACAGAAGACATTGACCTGCTGAGCAATTTCAATTACATTAGTATTACCATCACCGGAAGATGCTGTGACAGCCATTTTTTTGATTTGGGTACCGGCAGTTCCGATACCCGGAATTAATAGAACAAGAGCCGGTGCTGCCGACCTTCTATGGTTTGAAGGGAAGCTGCCGGTTTTTTTATCTTGAAAGGAGCGGATCATATGAATTACCAGGAGCTATTGGAGCAGGCCAAGGGGAGGATCGCGCCGAAGTGCCGGGTTTGCCGGGAATGCAACGGCATCGCATGCCGCGGCGAGATTCCGGGGCTTGGGGGGAAGGGCAGCGGAAGCGGCTTCATCGGAAGCTATGAATATCTTTCCGGCATCCGCCTCAAAATGGATGTGATTTACCAAGACCGCGGTCAGGATACGGTCTTTGAATGCTTCGGAAAATCCTTTGCCGCACCGGTTTTCGTAGCCCCGATCGGCGCCATCGGACTGAACTACAATAATAATATGGACGAATACAGCTATGGCGAAGCCGTGGTGGAGGGCGCGGCCATGGCAGGCTGCGCGGCCTTCACCGGCGACGGCGTCAACGACGTGGTGTTCAATGCGCCGCTGCAGGTGATCCGAAAGGTCCAGGGACTGGGGGTGCCCACCATCAAGCCTTGGGGTCTGGGCGATGTGCTAGAGAAAATCCGCCTGGCGGAAGAGGCGGGCGCCATGGCGTTGGCCATGGATGTGGACTCGGCGGGCCTGGCTCTTCTGGCAGCCCAGGGTAAGCCGGTGTATCCCAAATCCCCTGCCGAGCTGGAGGAGATCATTTCTTCCACCTCCCTGCCCTTCGTGATCAAAGGCGTCATGACGGCAAAAGCCGCAATGCATGCCGCCAAAGCTGGCGCCTATGGCATCGTGGTGTCCAACCATGGCGGCCGGGTCCTGGATTATGCCCAAGCACCCTGCGCGGTGCTGCCCGAGATCCGGGCGGCGGTGGGGGCCGGTATGAAAATCTGGGTGGACGGCGCCATCCGCAGCGGCGGCGATGTGTTCAAGGCCATTGCCTTGGGGGCGGACGGTGTGCTGATCGGCAGACCCTATTCCATTGCCGCCTTCGGCGGAGGAAAAGAGGGGGTAGCCCTTTATACTAAAAAAATCATGGATGAATTGAAGGATGTCATGAAAATGACCGGCTGTGCCGCATTGAAAGAGATCACCCGGGAAAAGATCAGCCTGGGCTGAGGCCTTCGGGCCATAGACCGGCCCGGAAAGAAGGAGAGGGTTTCATGAACGGATTTTTTGAATTAGCCAGCCGGCGGGAAAGCTGCCGAAATTTTCATAACCGTCCCGTGGAAAAAGAAAAGCTGACGGCGTGTATGGAAGCCGCCCGTCTGGCCCCGTCCGCCTGCAACAGCCAACCCTGGACCGCCCATATCATCCGCAATCCAAAGCTTGCGGCGGAGGTCGCTGCCACCACCCAGGCGATGGGGATGAACCGCTTTACATCCCAATGCCCGGCATTTATCGTTATCACAGAAGACAAGGCGCTGCTGACCGCCACGGTGGCCGGCAAATTCAAATCTCAGGACTTTGCGGCCATCGACATCGGGATCATGGCAGCCCACATCGTTCTGATGGCCACAGAGCTTGGCCTGGGCAGCTGCATCCTCGGCTGGTTCGACGAATCGAGGATCAAAGACCTTCTGAAGATCGAAAGGACCCGGCGGGTCCGCCTGGTCATTGCGGTGGGCTATTCCGCGGACGACCGGCCGCGGCCGAAAGTCCGCAAACCCTTAGAAAAAACCTCGATGTTTATCGATTGACGGATCCTTCCTTTCGGAGGGATGAAAAAGAAAGGAATCTCAATGGCCCGGAACATGGCTGAGCAGGTCCTGGAAACCCTTCAAAAGCATAAAATGGTTCGCCGGGGAGACCTGGTTCTTGTCGCCTTTTCCGGAGGGCCGGATTCTTTGGCATTGCTGCATCTGTTAAAGAGCTGGCAGGAAAGCCTTGGGATCGATCTGCACGCCGCGCATCTGGACCATGGCTTGAGGGGGGAAGCCTCGGCCCAGGATGCCTTGTGGGTGGCTGCGCTGTGCCGGGAATGGGGGGTTCCCTGTACCCTTGGCTATTGGGAAGGCCATAGCCAGCCTTTGCGAGGCCGATCTCCCGAAGAAGCCGCCCGTCAGGCCAGGCTGGATTTTCTTCAGGAAACCATGAGAAAAACCGGCGCTGCGGTGATTGCCCAGGGCCATCATGGGGATGATCAGGCGGAAACGCTGATGATCCGGCTGCTCAATGGCGCCGGTACCGGCGGTCTGGGCGGCATCCGTCCGGTACGGGGGCCTTATATCCGGCCGCTGCTGGAGGTCACCCGGCGGGATATTATGGAATATTGCCGGGATAACGGCCTCAAGCCCAGGCAGGATGACAGCAATCTTTCCGACGATTATCTGCGCAACCGGCTGCGCCACCATGTCATGCCCCTTCTGAAAGAATTGAATCCCTCCCTGATCAGCACCTTCGGCCGGACGGCGCAGGTGCTGCAGTCGGAGGATGATTATCTGGACCGCCTGGCGCGGGGGAAGATGAAGCGCATGGCGGATGCTGCCGGATCCAGACCAAACGGCCTCCAGGAGGACCTTCCGCTCGACGGACTCGCGGCTGAGGATCCGGTTCTTGCCCGGCGGATCATTCGCCTGTGGTCCGGACTGCCCATGGACTTTGGCAGTGTGGAGCGGGTGATGCGGCTGGCTGCCGACGGAAGAACCGGCAGCCAGGCCGATCTGACCGGCGGATACTATGTTCGAAAAACCTATTCTGCCCTTCGCCTGGAGCGCCGTATTCCGGAAGGGGTGCCGGCAGGCGAACCGAAGGTTTCGGTCATGCCCTTCATGGTCAGCCTGTCCGATCCGGTCCCCATTCCTGCAATTCAAGCGGTGCTGGCCGTCCGATGGCTGCCCCGTCCGCAGGAAGCGGCTGGTTTGCAGGCCTGTCCTGGCCCAAAGGTATGCCCAGTCCTTCAACCGGAGGGCCTGATCCGAGAGGATCATGAGGCCTGCTTCTGCCTGCCATGGAACCTTGCCGCGGGCCTGCCGGTAGTGCGCGGCCGCCGGCCGGGCGACTGGATCCAGTTTTCCTACGGCCGGAAAAAGCTGAAAGAATGGTTTATCGACCAGAAAATACCTTCCGGGCAAAGAGATTCTGCAGTCCTCCTTGCGGTTGGCCGGCAAGTGCTTTGGATCCCCGGATGGCTGCGGGCCAAAGGCCCCTTCACCGCGGACCAAAGCGACGGCTGCCTCTTTTTCGAGCTGAGGAAGATAAAATAAAACAATAGAATTGTCAAAAAATATGAAGGATTCTACGGAAAACCCGGCCAGCGGGTTTAAAAGATCAGCAATTCGTGGTATCATATACAATGCGCTGTTTTACCATTATTTTTCAAAACAGGGGAAAGCAGCCGGTTTTTAATGAAGCAGTGATTGGAGACTGTATGCAGTTTCGACAATAATTAAACTGGGAGGAGGCCCCTAGTGAATCGACTAATGAAAAACCTTGCCATCTATATTTTGATGGTGTTGCTGGTCGTGGCGGCAGTCTACGGTTTTCAGCCGCCCAAGGAAACCGTGGATCCCTTTAGCGGTAACTACAACGCATTTGTGCAGGCGCTGGAAAAAGACCAGGTGGCGTCCATCCGAATCAGCAAGGATTCGGATGTTCAGACCATCACCGGTGAACTGGTCTCGGGAGAGCAGTTTTCGGTAACCGGACCCCCTGATGACGCGCAGCTGACCGAAATGATCAAAACAAAGCAGATTCCCTATTTTCAGGATCCCGCCCCGGAAACGCCCTGGTGGCTGACGCTGCTGAGCAGTTTTCTTCCGGTGATCCTGATTCTGGTGCTGATGTTCTTCATGCTTCAGCAGACCCAGGGCGGCGGCGGCAAAGTGATGCAGTTCGGCAAGAGCCGGGCGAAGCTCCAGACCGATGAAAAGAAAAAAGTGACCTTTGCCGATGTGGCAGGGGTGGATGAGGTTAAGGAAGAACTCCAGGAAGTCGTGGATTTCCTGAAGAATCCCGATAAATTCATCGCCATTGGCGCTAAAATCCCAAAAGGCGTCCTGCTGTACGGCTCACCGGGCACCGGCAAAACCCTCCTGGCTCGCGCTGTAGCCGGTGAAGCCGGCGTGCCCTTCTTCAGTATCAGTGGTTCTGATTTTGTGGAAATGTTCGTCGGCGTGGGCGCTTCCCGCGTCCGCGACCTGTTCGAGCAGGCCAAGAAAAATTCCCCTTGCATCGTGTTCATTGACGAAATCGATGCCGTAGGCCGGCAGAGAGGCGCAGGCTTGGGCGGCGGCCATGATGAAAGAGAGCAAACCCTGAACCAGCTGTTGGTTGAGATGGACGGATTCACCGTCAATGAGAGCATCATCATCATTGCGGCCACCAACCGTCCGGACATTCTGGACCCGGCGCTTCTGCGGCCAGGCCGTTTTGACCGGCAGATCATTGTGGATGCGCCGGATCTGACCGGGCGCAAAGCGATCCTGAAGGTTCATGGAAAAGGAAAGCCTTTCGACAGCGATGTGGACTTGGATATCATTGCCCGCCGCACGCCCGGCTTCAACGGGGCCGACCTGGCCAACCTGATGAACGAAGCGGCCCTCCTGGCAGCCCGGCGCAATAAGAAAAAGATTTCCATGCTGGAGATCGAGGACTCCATTGAACGGGTGATCGCCGGTCCGGAAAAGAAGAGCCGCACCATCAGCGCGTATGAGCACCGCCTGGTTGCGTACCATGAATCGGGGCATACTCTGGTGGCTGCCATGCTTCAGCATACGGATCCGATCCATAAAGTATCGATCATTCCCAGAGGCCGGGCCGGCGGCTATACCTTGATGCTGCCGGAACAGGACCGCAATTATATACCCCGCAGCAAACTGCTGGACGATGTGAAAACCCTGCTTGGCGGGCGGATCGCCGAAAGTCTGGTATTGGATGAAATCAGCACAGGGGCGACCAATGACTTGGAACGCGCCTCCAAAATGATTCGTAAAATGATCACCGAATACGGCATGTCCGAGGCCTTGGGGCCGCTCACCTACGGCGTGAAGCAGGAACAGGTCTTTTTAGGCAGGGATTTCGCACAGAATAGGGATTATTCCGAAGCGGTGGCGGAAGCCATCGACCAGGAAGCCCGACGGATCATGAACGAATGCTATCATGAGGCGGAAACCATTCTGAAGGACAACATCGAAGTCCTTCATGCACTGGCCAGAACCCTGATGGACAAGGAGACCCTGGATGCGGAGGAAGTCAAAGCGGTCTTTACGGCTGCCGGACTGACAAAACCTGAACCGACCTGGGGCATTTTGGAAAAGAAATGGGAAGAAGAGGACCGGGCCAAGAGGGAAGCAAAGGCTGCCCAGCCCGGCGAAACGGCGAAGGAACAGCCACAGCCTGACGGACCTGCCGAGGAGTCTCCGGCAACATTCAAACCAGTAGATAGTCCGGCGGTCGGCGCCTCCCTGGAGGAATGATCACCATGAACAACGAACTGAAACCCGGAATAGCCGGAGAGGCATCGGTCCGGGTCACGGAGCGCAATACAGCCATGGCCTATGGGAGCGGATTGCTGCCGGTGTTTTCAACGCCGGCGATGATCGCGCTCATGGAAGAAGCTGCAGTGGCCTGTACCGAGCAGTATCTTGAGGAAGGCTATTCGACCGTTGGCACTGCCCTGAATGTCCGTCATCTGGCGGCCACCCCGGTGGGAATGGGCGTTCGTGCCCGAGCGGAACTGACCGAAGTCGCCGGACGCAAACTGACCTTTCAGGTGGAGGCCTTCGATGACCGGGAAAAAATCGGAGAGGGCACCCATGAACGGTTCATGATCCTGGCAGATAAATTCATGTCGAGGGTTCAGGCCAAGCGCTGAAGCAATGGAGCGACCTAGAAAGCATTTTCAGCAAAGCCCGTTTTGGAATGAACCAAAGCGGGCTTTGACGTTACAGGGCGTTTGAGCCTGGAAGAAAGGAGCGATCCACCATGCCGTTGAATCTGCCTCAAGAGGAGCAGGGCCGGGCGCCGATTTTTTGGAAGTGGTCTGACCGGCAGCTGATCCTGGACGGACGAAAGCCGAAGATTGCCGGGATCCTGAATGTGACGCCGGATTCCTTCTCCGACGGAGGCTTATACCACGACAAGCAGAAGGCCGTGGAACGGGGCTGCCGGATGGCCGAGGAAGGGGCGGACCTGATTGATCTGGGAGGGCAATCGACCCGGCCCGGATTCCGGCAAGTCGGGCCGGAGGAAGAACTGCGGCGCGTTTTGCCCGTGCTTCAGGACCTGCTTCCCCTGGTGAAGATCCCGATATCCATTGATACGGCCCATCCGGAGGTTGCGGCGGCAGCCTTGGCTGCAGGCGCCCACATCCTGAATGATGAGAGCGGCGGGAGCCCGGTGATGGCGGAGATTGCCGCCCGGCACAAGTCTCCGGTCATCCTGATGCATTGGCCGAAAGAGAAGCCGCAATATGGCGATGTCGCCAAAGAGGTGGCCGAGGCGCTGGGGGCGCTTGCGGAAGAATACGAAAAGGCGGGCGTATCCCCGGAACACATCGTGGTGGATCCCGGCCTGGGGTTTGCAAAAGATATTGAAGAGAATCTCCAGATGCTGGCTCATGTCCGGGAATTGCGCAGCTTGGGAAAACCGATCCTGGTCGGGGCTTCAAGAAAATCCTTCATTGGCGCCGTGACCGGCCAGAAAGAACCGGCTTTGCGGGTCCCGGGTTCCTTGGCCGTCGCGGCATGGTGCGCCCTTTGGCAGGTGGAGCTGATTCGGGTCCATGATGTGAGGGAAACGGCGGAAACCCTTGCCATGACCCATGCTTTGCTCTATGCTTGAAGCGCAAGCCGCCGTCGGGAAGGCAAGAATAGGAGGGACCGTCCATGCAAGATAAAATGATTCTCAAGGGGATGCGGTTTTATGGCTTCCATGGGAACCTGCCGGCAGAAAAAGCTTTGGGGCAATGGTTTCAGATCGATGCGGAGCTGACCATGGACGACTTGTCTAAAGCCGCCGCCACCGACGCTCTGGAACATACGCTGAACTATGCGGCGTTATATGCCGGTATCAAGATCATCATGCAGGGGCCTTCCGTCAACCTGCTGGAGACGCTGGCCGGCAGGATCATGGACGTCTGCTTCGAATTTTATAAGGTGACTGCCGCCCGGGTCCGGGTTGAAAAACCCCAGGCTCCTTTGGGCGGGCCCCTGGAATATGCTGCCATCGAAATGTTCAGCAGCCGTCAGGAATGGCAGGAGACCCGCCGCCATGATTAAGCGCACCGATGAGAATCTCCTGCAGACCGTCTGGCTATCCCTGGGCTCCAACCTTGGGGACCGGCTGCAGAATCTGATCCGGGGCATGGGCATCCTTTTGACGGGCGGGCTGATGTTTGAAGATTGCTCCGGGATCTATGAAACCGACCCGGTGGGCTTTTTGGAACAGCCCCCCTTCTATAACCTTGTCCTGAAGGTCAGGACGACCCTGCCTCCTCATGAGATCCTGGTCTTGTGCCAGCAGGCCGAAAAAGCCCTGCGGCGGGAACGGGCGCTGCGGTGGGGGCCGCGGACGCTGGATGTGGATATCCTGCTGATCGGCGATCGGCGCCTGTCGGAGACGGATCTGGAAGTGCCCCATCCGCGGATGAAGGAGCGGGCATTTGTGCTGGGGCCCCTGGAGGAAATGGATCCGGCAATCCTGAAGAAATGGGGATTTCCTCCCCGCAGGGCAGGAATCGACTTGAAAATCCCGGCTTCGGATGTTAGAATACTCCTGCAGCAAAACGGCTGGCTGTCTTAGAAAGGCATCCCAGGAGTTTTATCTCAAGGAAACGCAGCCGCAGTGCACACAATTGAATGTTCATGATGTTTTCAAGAACAGGCATGCTTGGATCCCAGGACCGAGACAGAATGCTCTGAAGCGTTTGATGACAAAACCTTCGGCGACATTCGTCCGAAGGTTTTTTTCTGTTGCCAGGTCCCATGATGGTCCCGATCGGAAAGGAAGGATGGAAATGAATCAAGTGAATTCCGGAAATCCCCGGAACCGCGGGACCAAACAGCTGACCCTCCGTGCCCTGGTGCTGGGGGCGCTGGGCTCCGCGCTTCTGACGGCCAGCTCCATGTATGTTGCGTTGCGGATGGGGGCTTTGCCCTGGCCCACGGTCTTTGCGGCCATCGCCTCCATGACCGTGCTGAAGCTTTTGGGAAACACCACCCTTCATGAAATCAACATTACCCAGACCGCCATGACCGCAGGCTCGATGATCGCCGGCGGGCTGGCTTTTACCCTGCCCGGATTATGGGTCGGAGGGCCGGTGGCTTTCGAGGCCATGTTCCCCAAAATCCTGCTGATTGCCCTTGCGGGTTTGATTCTTGGCCTGGTTCTGACCTGGATCTGGCGGCCGATGCTGTTGGAACAAGAAAAACTACCCTTCCCGGTGGGCATCGCCACCGCCGAGACCATCAAGGCCGGCGACGCAGGCGGCCTGAAGGGGTGGCTTCTGGGAGGCTCCCTGGTTCTGACCGGCATCGTTACCATGATCCGGGACTGGTTCGGCCGGCTGCCCCAGGTCCTGGCCTTCAGCAGCTTGGCCCCGTACAACATCCAGGCGGGGATCCTGCTCTGGCCCATGGCGCCGGCCATTGGGTATATGATCGGAACGTTATATACGGCCGTACTGCTGGCGGGCGCGCTGGCAGCCTACTTCCTGATCATTCCCCTGGGGGTTTTCGCGCATTTCTTTGCGGATGCAGCTGCGGCGGAAACATTCAAAAACACGCTGGGGCTGGGGCTGATGGTCGGCTCGGGGCTGGGTGTCCTGCTCCGGTTTCTTTACGAACGCCTTAAACGGCCCCAGGCAGTGGCATTTTATAACATGGCCCAGATCCGGCAAGGCAAAAAACCGGACAGCTTCCGCATCACCGTGGTCCTGTTTCTGGCTGCGCTGGGCAGCTGCTGGGCCGCCGGGCTGGGTCTTGCCGCCGGTACTCTGGCGATTGCCGGCACCGTCCTGACCACCTTGATGGCCTGCCTGATCACCGGCCAGACCGGCATCGATCCTATGGAGATCTTTGGAATTATTGTGATGATGGGGGTTGGCTTCCTTGTCCGTACCGACGGCCAGACGGCCCTGATGATTGCCGCTGTGGTAGCGGTGGCCAGCGGATTCGCCGGGGACACCATGTTTGACTATAAAACGGGGCAGGTGATCGGGACCGATCCCAGGGCCCAGCTCATATCCCAGGCCCTAGGGGGCTTGCTGGGGGCGGTGGTGGCCGCCGCAACGATTTTTGTGGTGATCGGCCAGTTTGGCCCGATCTTCGGAGAAGGACTGCCGGCTCCCCAGAGCGCCATGGTCTATTCCATGGTCAATCATGCTTTTGATCCGCGGGTCTTTTGGTCCGGGGCCGTCCTTGGAATCCTGCTGGTGCTTTTGAAGGTGCCTTCCATGACGCTGGGGATCGGTATGTACCTGCCCTTCAGCTTTTCGTCGGCAATTTTTATCGGCGGGGCCATCCGCTGGGTAGTGGGGAAATATTTCCCCTCTCAGGCGGACAACGGTTTGGTAGTAGCCTCCGGCGTCTTCGGCGGGGAGAGCCTCACCGGCGTGGCCATCGCATTTTTGAGCTTTTTTTCATCGATCTAAGGAGGAAGTCGCATGCTGCTCGTATTTGATGTGGGAAATACCAATATTGTCATGGGCGCTTACCGGGAGGACCAGCTGGTCCATTCCTGGAGGCTCTCCACAGACCGCAATGAAACGGCCGATGAATATGCGGTGAAGATCCGATCCTTCCTGGCCTATGAAAACATCATGGCCTCGGACATCCGTGCGGTCATCATCTCCTCGGTGGTGCCGCCGCTGATGCCGACGCTGGAACGCATGGTCCGCACGTGCTTCCATGCAGAGCCTTTGTTGGTGGGCCCCGGAATCAAAACCGGACTGGCGATTCTATACGACAATCCCCGGGAAGTGGGCGCGGACCGCATCGTCAATGCGGTTGCCGGCATTGAGAAATACGGCGCTCCGCTGATCATTGTGGATTTCGGTACGGCCACCACCTTTTGCGCCATCAATGAGAAAGGCCAATATATGGGCGGCGCCATCACGGCGGGGATCGGCATTTCGGCAGAGGCCTTGTTCCAGAGGGCGGCAAAACTGCCCCGGATCGAATTGGTCAAGCCGAAGCAAATGATTGGACGGAACACGGTCAGCAGCATGCAGGCCGGGATCTTCTACGGTTATGTGGGCATGGTGGACGGCATCGTGACCCGGATGAAAAAAGAACTGCCGGGGCGGGTGAAGGTCATTGCCACCGGAGGGTTGGCCGAGCTCATCGCCGAGTCCTCGGAGACCATCGAGCAAGTGGACGATACACTGACCCTGGAAGGACTGAGAATAATTTACCACCGGAATGTTTCCGGGAATTGAAGGAGCGATCAGGTTGAAAATCGGATCTGTGGAAACGGACAATCCGGTGGTGCTGGCGCCGATGGCGGGCATTACGGACAAAACCTTTCGGATCATCGCCAAAAGCTTCGGCGTCGGCCTGGTTTTTACAGAGATGATCAGCGCAAAAGCCTTATCCTATAAAAACATCCGGACTGAATCCTTGCTGGACCTGGCGGGAGAAGCCCATCCCATCGCCGTCCAGCTGTTCGGATCCGAACCGGAGGTCATGGCGGAAGCGGCGGTCCGGGCTGAAGCTGCCGGAGCGGATATCATCGACATCAATATGGGCTGCCCGGTTCCCAAGGTCGTGAAGAATCGCGAAGGCTCCGCTTTGCTGGAGACGCCGGAACTGGCAGCCAGCCTGGTCTCCGCCATGGCCCTGGCGGCCAGGGTGCCGATATCCGTCAAAATTCGTCTGGGGATGAGCAAAAACAATATTATCGCAGTGTCCTTTGCCCAGCGGATGGAGGCGGCAGGCGCATCCTTAGTCACGGTCCACGGCCGCACAAGGGAGCAGTATTACAGCGGCCAGGCGGATTGGGATTTGATCCGGCAGGTCAAGGAAGCGGTCCGGATCCCGGTGATCGGCAGCGGCGATATCTGGAAGCCGGCGGATGCCCGGCGCATGATGGACCAAACCGGCTGTGACGGCGTCATGATCGGGCGTGGCGCTTTGGGAAACCCTTGGCTTCTGGGGCAGACGGTCCAGCTGTTGGCTGGGAAAACGCCGCTGCCGGACCCATCGCCGGAGGAACGGATCGCCGGCGCCATCCATCATATGCATCAGCTGGTTATGGTTAAGGGGGAGGCAAAAGCCATCCCGGAAATGCGCAAACATCTGGTCTGGTATCTGAAAGGGCTGCCCCAGACAGCCCCGCTGAAACGGCAGCTGATGCTTTGCCAAAGCGAGGCGGAGGCGGAGGGCCTGCTGCAGGACTATCTGAGGGAACGGTCGTTCCAATCGCAGCAGGGGGCCTGAGAGGAGGAATTTACTTTTTCAATTCAGGGCCGGGCACGGATCAATCCGCATAGGAGTGCCTTGACAAATATTGGGGCGCTAGATATAATAATCGGGAGATTTAGAAGCACAAAGAAAGCACTGGAGCTTACCAGTGCTTCTTGTTAATTATGCTTGAATTTTACCGAATGATTTTTCTGAGGGAGACGGTAACATGAATATGAAAGACAAAGAAGTTGTTTTGACCCAGGAAGGGCTGCAGAAGTTGGAGCAGGAGTATGAGACCCTCAAAACCGTGCGCCGCAGAGAAGTCGCTGACCGGATCAAGCAAGCCATCGAATTTGGGGACATCAGCGAGAACTCCGAGTATGAGGATGCCAAAAATGAACAAGCCTTCATCGAAGGACGGATCCTTACTCTGGAGAAAATGCTGCGCAACGTCAAGGTGATCGAAAATATCGAGGAGGGCCTGAATCAAGTGCACCTCGGCTCCACGGTCGTGCTCAAAGATATGGAGTACGACGATCAGCTGGAGTATACCATTGTGGGCTCCGCCGAGGCCAATCCCATGAAAAACCGCATTTCCCATGAAAGCCCGGTCGGCCAGTCCGTTATCGGCCGTAAAAAGGGAGACACCTTCGAAGTGCAGGTCCCTGCCGGCACCATAAAATACAAAATCGTCAGCATCAAATAGTCCGCGGCAACGGCTGCGGCCGGTATGTATGCGACATATATTTATAAAGAGGTGGCATCGTTGGAAGAGCAGGTTAGGGAATCATTTGAAGATTGGCGCAATGAACTGAGCGAGCAGCACCGGATCCGTCTGGAAAAAATGACGGCGCTGCAGCAGGCGGGGATCAACCCTTTCGGGGGACGTTATGATCAAACCCATCATGCCGCTGAAATCCTCAATGGTTTTGATACATATGAAAACCAGGAAGTGTCTGTGGCGGGCCGTATGATGGCCAAACGCGGCATGGGGAAAGCCTCCTTTGCCCATCTGCAGGACATGTCCGGACAGATCCAGTTCTATATCCGCCGGGACGATGTGGGTGAAGAAACCTACGAAATGTTCAAGAGTCTGGATCTGGGGGATATCTTGGGGATCCGGGGCAAGGTGTTCCGGACCCGCACCGGGGAGATCTCGATCCATGCGGAAGAATTAACGCTGTTATGCAAAGCCCTTCGCCCTCTGCCCGAAAAGTGGCATGGCCTCAAGGACGTTGAAACGCGATACCGGCAGCGGCATCTGGACCTGATCGCCAATCCGGAGGTCAAGGATGTTTTTGTGACCCGCAGCCGCATTATTCAGGAAATCCGCAATTACCTGAGCAGCAAAGGCTTTCTGGAGGTGGAAACACCGACGCTCCACAACATTCCCGGCGGCGCTGCAGCCAAACCCTTTGTGACCCATCATAATGCGCTGGATCTTGATCTTTATATGCGCATTGCCTTGGAGCTGCATCTGAAGCGGCTGATCGTCGGGGGGCTGGAGCGGGTCTTTGAACTGGGGCGGGTGTTCCGCAACGAGGGGATCTCCACACGACATAATCCGGAATTCACCCTGATGGAGTTGTATCAGGCCTATGCGGATTACAACGATATCATGGATCTGACGGAGGATCTGATCCGGACGGTCTGTATCAAAGTCAAGGGCACGGCCAGATTCCAGTATCAGGGCGTCGAGATGGACCTCGAGTCACCCTGGCGGCGTGCCAGCATGGCGGAACTGGTCAAAGAACGGACCGGTGCCGACTACGATGCCTGGGCGGATGATGCCGCAGCCTATAAGTCAGCCGCTGCACTGGGTGTCCCGGTGGCAAAAACGGCCACCAAGGGCCAGATCCTCGTGGCGATTTTCGAAGAAAAGGTGGAAGAGACCTTGATCCAGCCCACCTTCGTCATCGACCACCCCATCGACGATTCCCCGCTGGCGAAGAGAAAAGATGATGACCCCAATCTGACGGCACGCTTCGAATTGTTCATGACAGCCAGAGAATATGGCAATGCTTATTCGGAGCTCAACGATCCCGTGGACCAGCGCCAGCGCTTTATGCAGCAAATGGAGGCGAGAGCCAGAGGAGACGAAGAAGCCCAGATGATGGATGATGACTTTGTCGCCGCTCTGGAACAGGGCCTGCCGCCTACCGGCGGATTAGGCATCGGCATTGACCGGTTGGTCATGCTGCTGACCGACGCGCCGTCCATCCGCGATGTAATACTCTTTCCTACCTTAAGGCCCCAGGGTTAAAAGGTCAAATGACTGAGGGTTTACAACCGCTCTGCCCCGAAACAATTGGTTTCGAGCGGGGCGGTTTTATTTTTTACCAGAAAGGCTGGCATCATGATCCAAATCACACGCTTGATCAAAAAAGCCATTTGTCTTAGCCTGGCTGGATTGCTGCTGCTGATGGCTGCGGCAGGCTGTGCTGCCGATGGTCCCGGTTCAGGGACGTCTGCCGGTGATTCGTCCCCGAGTGGATTTGTGCTGCCTGCAGAAAGCCATTATCAGGTGGTCGTGGCGGGCGGCGAGCCGGAAGGGATCGCCGCGGCGCTTGCTGCGGCCCGCAGCGGCAAGAAAACGCTGCTTCTGGAAAAAGGCCCGGTTTTAGGCGGCCTTTGGACCTTGGGGTGGCTGAACTTTTTCGATATGAACGAGGGGGCCGACGGAGAATTGCTGACCCAAGGAATCTTCAAGGAGTTTTATGACGCCTTGGGAGATGCCTTCGATGTGGACGAAGCGGCAGCCTATTTTGCGGAGGTGACGGCAAAGGAACCGCTGTTGGATGTGGCCTTAAACACAGGCTATGGCGAGCCGGTCCTGCAGCCGGGCGCCGAAGCATCGGTCCTCACCGCACTGGAGATCGGGGAACGCAAGGTTAACGCAGAACGTTTCATCGATGCCACCGCGGATGCGGACCTATCTGCGGCAAGCGGCGTGCCCTTTACCTTGGGCGCGGAGGATTACGGCCGGGCTGGTCAAAAGATGGCGGTGACCCTGGTCTTTAAGGTCAAAGGGGTTCGTTGGGGACAGGTATTTCTCTACAATAACTGGCAGCGGCTGCTGAATCGGTTGAACCGCCGATGGGGGGATGCTCAGGCCGGCGCCAAAAGCAGACTGGCATGGGGCTATGGCGCATCCGCCTTATCCTATGTCCCCCAGGATCCTTTGACGCGTTTCCGGGGACCCAACCTGGCTCGCCAGAAGAACGGCGACGTTTTGATCAATGCCCTGCTGATCTTTGATGTGGATCCGCTGGATGCCCAAAGCCTCAACGAGGGAATCCGAAGGGGCCAGGCCGAGATTCCTTATATCATCGAATATATGCGCCAGAATTTTGCGGGTTTCGGGAATGCCAAGCTGGCAGGCACCGCGCCCCGGCTCTATGTGCGCGAGAGCCGCCATATTCTGGGAGCGTATCGGCTGACCATCACCGATGTCCTGGAGAACCGGGACCAATGGGACCGGATTGCCCAAGGAAGTTATCCTGTGGACCTGCAATCCTCCCAGCCCGATGATTTAGGGGATGTGATCGGCAAACCGGAAATTTACAGCATCCCCTTCCGATGCCTGGTCCCACTGGGGGTGGATAATTTGCTGACTGTTGGACGAAGCGCCTCCTACGATTCCCTGGCCCACGGCAGTGCCCGGGTCGTCCCGGTCGGGGTCGCCGCCGGGGAGGCGGCCGGTACGGCGGCAGCCCTTTCCCTTGACCAGCAGGTCACGTTCCGGCAGATGAGCCGAAGTGAGCCGATGATCCAGGCATTGCAGCAGGAACTGGTTCGCCGCGGAGCCCATCTGGAAGAATTTCAGCCGCCCCGTATTGCGGATATGGATCATTGGGCGTATGATGGTTTGGCGGCAATGCGCACGCTGGGGCTGGCATCCGGCGGATATGCCAATCAGTATAACCTGGACGGCACCGCCGAGTACTGGGATATCCGGAGGATCCTGTCCCGCGTGGGAGAACGGATCCGCCAAATTCGGCCAGAGGCGCCTCTAAGCCAGGCGGTTTTTGATGATACACCGCTGACCCGCCGTGACATGCTGAGCAAAGCAGCGGCGATGCTGCAGCTGCAGCCCGGGCCAGATCCTGCCGAAGCCCTGATTCAGGCGGGAATCCTAACGGAAGATATCCTGGCCCATATGGTCCCCTTGGAGCAAAAGCCTTCCTTTGGGGAACTGTATTGGCTGGGTGCTCGGATTTACGAGCATTCTATAAACTGATCACGGATCGGGAGGACATCAGAAAATGAACAAGAAAATCAAGCCGAGCTTAAACGGGATGCAGTGGCTGGCAATCCTTCTGATCCTTGCGGGACTGGCTGCGGCCTTCAGCGTTGATTTCAACAGGATCCAGCTGGAACAGGCAAACCGCACCGCAGGGATCATGGTCGACTATGACGAGCTGTTCCGCTGTGCCCAGGGACGGGGGATACCCTTTGAGGAGGCGGTCCGGAAGGCGCACAATTCAGGAGCCACAGGAATCATTGTCCGGGAAAGAACGCTGGACGACCTGGAGAAAACAGGGAAAATCGTCATTCTCCAGGGTGCTGAGCTGAAAGTCAATGTTCAAGGCGGCCAATTCGGACAGGCAGCGGCCGAACTGGAAATCGATGACGGCGCCACCTATATTCTGACGGAAAACCAAACCGTGTATGACCAGATCTTCAAACTGCTGGAAGCCAAAAAACGTCACCCGCAGGCGATGGGGATCGGGCCATACCGGGCGATCCGTACCGATCTTTATTCAGGAGAGCTTTCTCTGCTGGGCGTCGGGTATCCTCTGGAAGAACTGAAGGCGGCCGCAGAGCAGGGCATGGGCGTGGTGCCCAGGATCCGCAACTGGGCTCCGGTGAATGAGCCAAGCATCCAGGCAGAAGCCGAAGCGGTGGCCCGCATCCCTGGACTGGCAGGGTTCGGGTTTAATGACGAGACTTTGCCCGGAGGGGATAATGCCAACGCGCTGGCTTACTTTGCCCAATATTTCAAGTCCCTCAATATTCCCCTGGTGTCTTTTGAGTTTTATGACCAGTCAGGACTGAATTCATTGGCCGGGCTGATGGATGACCGGGTTCTTCGGGCTCACGCCATTGCCGACAACGAGATCAAAAAATACAACGTGGTTTCTGCCGTCGACCGTTTCCGGCTGGCAGCCGCCGAACGGAATATCCGGCTCATTTATGTCCGCTTCTTTGGAATGGACCAGCCGGTCGCGGCATTGGATACCAATCTCGAGCTGATCAAGCAGGTTAAGACGGGCTTGACGGCCGAAGGGATGGCCATTGGGACTCCGGAGGCTGCGGCGCCGGTAACCACGCCCATGGCCATCCGGTTCTGCATCGGACTTGGGGTTATCGCTGCCGGCGCCTGGGTTCTGGCCATCACGGCAGCACCCCTTGCGAAAGGCCGCTGGCAAGTGCCCTCCATGGCCTTGATGGTGTTAAGCGCTGCGGCCTGGGGCGGGATCCTGCGCCTTTGGCCGGTGCCGGCGGTCAAGCTGATGGCCCTTGCGGCGGCAATCACGTTTCCTTCCCTGGGCGCCCTGCTGATCCTGAAAAAGGATATGGCGCAGCGGCGGCGGACCCAGGCCCTTCCCCATGCGGTAAGAGATCTGCTGCTGATGAGCCTGGTCAGCTTAGGCGGCGCCTTGATGATGTGCGCCCTGCTGACGGAGACCCGCTTCATGCTGAAGCTGGACAGCTTTGCCGGGGTCAAGCTGGCCCATATCCTTCCGCTGCTTCTGGTCCCCCTGGCCTTGTGGCTGCGGGAACGGAAGGCCGGACAGTTTTTTTTAAGAACTGCGGAGACACCGGTCAAAGCCTGGCAGCTCATGGCCGGCGCACTCATGCTTGCGGCCCTGGCAATCTATATTTTAAGGACCGGCAATACGGGGGTCAGCAGTGTGTCTTCCCTTGAGCTGAAGATCAGACAGCTTTTGGACACCTTCCTGGGCGTACGGCCCCGGACCAAGGAATTTGCCATCGGACATCCGCTGATGCTGGTGCTGCTCTATTTTGGATATCGTTTCCAAATGTACCCGGTGCTTCTGCTGGGCTTGATTGGCCAAGTTTCCCTGATCAACACTTACGCCCATCTGCATACCCCGCTTCTGATATCTTTGTTCCGCAGCTTCAACGGATTGTGGCTTGGCCTGCTGGCAGGATGCGCGGCCGTGCTCATGCTCAGCCGGGGTTGGCGGATGATTTCAAAACAGCCGAAAGGCAGGGGCCATTCATGAGTAAGAAAAAGAAAAAACGGGTGGTGCTGAGCGGGTATTTCGGTTTTGGCAACTGCGGAGACGAAGGGGTGCTGATGGCCATGCTGAAGGCTTTGCAGGCCCTTGACCCAGATCTGTCCATGACCGTGCTCTCCGGCGATCCGAAGCAGACCAAGTCCAATTTCGGCGTGAATGCGGTGTCCCGATGGAAGCTGGGCGCCATTGCAAGAAAGCTGTTCCTGGCGGATCTGTTCATCAGCGGCGGCGGCTCGTTGCTGCAGGATGTGACCAGCGCCAAAAGCCCCCTGTATTACCTTGGCATCCTCGCCCTGGCCCGGCGTTTGTCGAAAAGGACGATGGTTTATGCCCAGGGCATCGGCCCGCTGACGATCGAAAAGAATCGCCGGCGGACCGTCAAGATTCTGGAACGATGCGACCTCATTACCCTTAGAGACCAAGCCTCTGCGGATGAGTTGGCGGCCATGGGTCTTCAAAAGCCCATGACGGTCACGGCGGACCCGGTGCTGGCGCTGGATTCGGCGGATGCGCCGGAGGAGCCGGGCTGCCGGCTTTTACAGGAGCTTGGCCTGATGGACGATCAAAAAAAGAAAAAACGGCCCTTGCTGCTGGCCGCTCTGCGCAGCTGGCCGCCGGATGACTATTTCGAAAAAATCGGGGAAGCCCTGGATGCCAAGGCTGCCGAAGGCTGGGATATTCTCCTGGTCCCTATGCATTTTCCCGGTGACATGCAGGCGATTCAGCAGGTCAGCAACCATATGAAATCACGCACCTATTGTCTCGGCCAGCCGGTGACGCCCCAAGCGTTTTTTTCATTGGTCAGGCAAGCGGACCTGATGCTGGCGATGCGGCTCCACGGCCTTATTTTTGCCATGGCCGCCGGGGTCCCCATGGCGGCACTCTCCTATGATCCCAAGGTGGACCGCTTTATGGAGCAGACGGGATTGGATGCCTGTTTTCCTCTCGCCGATTTCAGCGCCGGGGAACTGATCGGGGCACTGGATCGTTTAAGCAGGAGAACGCCAGACATGTTGGAAGAACAAGAAAAACACAGGCAATGGCTGCATAGCCGGGCATGGGAAACCGCCCGGATGGCCATCGGCCTGTTGGATTCATGAGGAGGCAAAGACGTTGGCTCAGTCAGTTGCAGGGGCAGCCATCATTCTGATGATCATGAACCTGATGGCACGTTTGCTGGGCTTTGTGCGGGAAACGGCCATCGCCGGTATTTTCGGCGCGACGGCGTTCACGGATGCCTATCAGGTCGCCTATACGCTGCCCTATTTTTTGCAAATGGTTTTGGGAACCGCATTGGTATCCTCCATTGTGCCGGTGGTGATCCGGAAGATCAGTGAAGGCCGGGAAGACGATGCCTGGAAAATCGCCAGCATCACCATGAATTGGACAGGGGTCCTGATGGCCGGACTGACGCTCATATGCATGACCGGTGCCCGGTTGCTTGTGTCGGTCACTGCGCCAGGATTCGAAGGCGAAACGGCGGACATGGCGGTGCGGATGACGGTAATCATGTTCCCCTCTATCATTTTGATGGGGGTGGGGATGCTGATGACCGGAATCCTGAATTCACGACAGAAATTTGCGGTGGCGGCCGCCGCGCCCGCGGTTTCCAGCTTGATCATTATTTTCGGCGTTCTGCTGTTTGGCCGCAGCAAGCCTTATGCGCTTCCGGCAGCTACCTTGCTGAGCTTTTTTGGATTCATGCTGATCCAGGTCCCGGCCTTGCGGCAGGCAGGATTCCGATATGTCTTTTCCTTTGATTTAAGCAACCCCCAGGTCCAGGGCATTTTCGCCAATCTTCTGCCGATTTTTATTGGAACGGCCACCTACCAGATCTATTTGGCCATCAACCGGTTTTTTGCTTCCGGCTTATCGGAGGGCAGTATTTCTGCCTTGAATTACGCTTCCAAACTGATGAATCTGCCTTTGGGCATTTTTGTTTCGGCGGTCGCTTCGGCAATCTTTCCCCTGCTTGCGGCACAGGCGATGGAAAAGGACCGGGCCCTTCTGATGGGTTCCATCAACCGGGGCCTGAAGCTGGTTTTGCTGGTGACCTTGCCGGCGGCGGCAGGTTTAATGGCCCTTCGGGTGCCCATCGTCCAGCTGCTGTTCGAAAGAGGCGCCTTTGACCGGCAGGCAACCCTTTTGACGGCCTCCGCGCTGCTTTGGTTCGGGCCCGGCATGGGGGCCATGGCGGCCAGCCAGGTGCTGACCCGGTCTTACTATGCCATGGGGGATGTCAGGACCCCTTTATGGATGGGCCTTGCCTCCATAGCGTTCAATATCCTTGCCAGCATGCTTCTGATGCCGCGGATGGACCAAGGCGGGCTTGCCCTGGCCAACAGCCTGGCCAGCCTGTTTTACACCCTGGGGATGTACGTGCTCCTTTCGCGCCATATCGGGGACCGTCAGGGCAAGGATCTTTTGGTGACCCTGCTGAAAACCGCAGCGGCTTCCTTTGGGACCGGACTCAGCGCATGGGCTGTCTATGGGCTCAGTGGACCATGGTTTGACGGCTTCGGAAAAAGCCTTCAGGCAGCAGGCCGGACAGGGCTGGCCATCATGGCCGGCGTCACAGTTTATGCTCTGGGAATCGTCCTGCTGCGGGAAAAAATCCTGTGGGAATTCATCGGCCCGCTGAAACGCCGGGGAAATAGGACGATTGTGTGAACGGATTATTAATTTTTTGAGCCAGCGTTTGTTTTTCATATTATTAACTGCTATAATATAAAAGATTTTAGAGACTGCGATTTGACACAATAATGGATGGAAACCGCATCTCCGATCGATTAGGGAGGAAAAATCTGATGAACACGTGGTTCCCGATGGCGTTGGCGCTGACCCTCGTCTTGCTCCTGACGCCACCGGTACGGCAGTTGGCCATCCGATTGAATGCCATGGATGCGCCTGACAAGCGGAAGGTACACAAAATCGCCATGCCCCGAATGGGAGGACTGGCGATCTTCTTAAGTTTTTGGATCACGGCGATGGCAACCCAGCCGATCACTCGGGAGTTGCTGGGCTTCTTTATTGGCAGCTGCTTTATTGTTGTTTCTGGAATTTGGGATGACATGAAGGGGATCAAGCCCTCCATGAAAATACTGTTCCAGGTGGCGGGTGCGGCGGCTGTGATTGCCACCGGCACAAAGGTCACATTTATTACCAATTTATTTGCCGGCAGCCCCATCCTTTTGGGCTGGCTGGCTGCACCTTTGACAACCCTATGGATCATTGGAATGACCAATGCCATCAACCTTGTGGATGGCCTGGACGGATTGGCTTCCGGCATTTCCGGTATCGCCGCCTTGACCATCGGCATCATTTCCTGGATGGAAGGGTTCCCCGCGGCGGGTATCTTGGCCCTGATCCTTGGCGTGTCGGCATTGGGCTTTCTGAAATATAATTTCCATCCCGCTAAAATATTTATGGGCGATACGGGGGCCTTGTTCTTGGGCTATGCGTTGGCCGTTCTGTCCACCATGGGATTGACCAAGATGGCGACCACCGTATCTTTGTTTTTGCCCATTGTGGTTTTGGGTGTGCCGATCATGGACACGATGTTTGCCATCATCCGCCGCTTTATGAACCGCAAACCGATTTTTGCGGCGGACAAGGATCATCTGCACCATCGCTTGCTGGCTATGGGCTTCTCCCATCCGAAAGCGGTTCTGGTCGTCTATAGCGTATGCTTGTTTCTGAGTTTCTCGGCCATCGGCATGGTCATGCTCACCACGGAGAAAGCCATGATGGCCATGGTGATCGTCACCGTCATGGTCATCTATGGGGCTGACCGGCTGGGCATCCTTGGCCGGAAGGCTAAAGCGTCGGTTCCCCGAAGGCGCCATCCTCAAATTGTGCAAAAATAACAGGGCATCCGCATCGTCCGATCCCTTTGAGGGTTTTTCAGAATCCAGGGAACCAAGCCCATCTGAAGGAAGATACGATAAGAAAGAGAGGCTAAGCCAATGAAACGAATGGATTGGAAAGTCATTGTACTTCTGGGAATCATCTTATCGGTGGTCATTGGCTTTGCCTTTGGCACCGGCCTGCTTGGCGGCTCAGCGGCAGAACCGGGCACTGAAGAAGACCCCTTGGTCACCCAAAGCTATGCCGACCAGTCGATCAGCAGCTCAACCCAGGATCTGGCCGCTCAAGTGGAAGAATTGACCCTGAAGGTCCAGGTTCTTGAAAATGACCTGACAGAATTATACGCCATGGTTGGCAAAACCCGGAGCACGGTCGCCGGATCCACCACTGGCGGGGTCGCCGCAGGCACAACAGGGACAACCGGCACGACGGGCACCACCGGAACAGCCGGAACAACCACCGGAAGTGCCACGACCGGCACCACGACGACCGGAACCACCGTTTCTGCGAATAACATCGGGAAATCTGCAACGATCGCCCCGGATAACAACGTGGTTAATCTGAGGAAGTCCGCCTCGACCTCCTCGGAGATCCTGCGAAAGCTCAGTAAAACCGATACCTTTACCATTACCAAAGCGGATAAAGACTGGTATCAGGTTCAGCTTGCGGACGGAACCATCGGTTGGGTTGCCGGTTGGCTCGTCAGCGTTAAATAATCAACGGGTTGGACAGATCATAAAGGCCGGTTCTCGCCAAGAGGACCGGCCTTGCTGCATATTGCAATAAAGATCCATTGGCTGAAGGGGGAGGAAGCGCCTTGAGCGCGCGAGCATGATGAATCGAATGATGGCGATGCTGCGGATCCATGAATTCTTTAGGCGGTGTGCTGCGCTGGTATATCCCGGCTTGGAGAGCTGCAGGTTCTGCGGGAGCTTTGCACCCGGTACCCAGGTACTCTACGGCCTTTGCCCCCGGTGTATGGAACGCTGGGAGAAGACCATCCGTGATGGGAATACCTGCCCACGGTGCGGGTATTTTGCATGGGATGCGCCTTGCCGAGGCCCCTGCGAACATCTGTCGGATCACCTGCGACAGGTCCTGGCGGCAGCACCTTATGAAGGCGGATACCGACAGATGGTCCACCGTTTGAAATACGATGGCGCAATGGATCTGGCGGTTCCGATGGGCGATCTGATGGCACGGGTCCTTGCATCCCGAACGGATCGGAGCGGAGGACATCCATCCTGCCTTATCCCCGTACCGCTGCATCCGGCCAAAGAGGCAGTCCGCGGATTTAACCAAAGCATGCTCCTGGCTTGTCAGCTGGGCAGACGCCTGGGAATTCCTGTCCGCCCGATGCTTATCCGGCAACAGGCGGGAAAACCGCAGGCTGCTTTGAATAAAAACCAGAGGCTTCAGGGTCTAGGCCGGACCTTTGCCATGGCGCCCGGCAACTGGCTGGCGGGACAGGGGCCGGTTTTTTTGGTGGACGATGTGATCACAACCGGAGCCACCCTGCTTGCTTGTGCCGAAACCTTGAAAAGTAACGGGTTTCAAGAGATCTGCGCAATCACATTTGCAGCAGGATGCAACAAAGCGCACACCGATGGCCTGTAGTTTTTGTCCCATAGTTGTCATATAAAGGCAAGGTGCATTTATTTTATTCCCGATATCTTTTTGTTACTAAAATCATGTGACCAAGATGTGTCTATCGAGATGGACATGACCCTTTTTTTCGATGCGTGTCAAGATAAATTTTTCCACAGAATAATATAAACAATGCCGGTTATTCACAAAGTTATCCACATTGTCCACAGAAAACCTAGGAAAGAATCATTCCTCATTACAAAAGAAGACTGATAAATGCGTGCGCGCAAGAAGGACAATATTGTAAAATAATTCTATCATCGAGGTGATGAATGTCGTTTGACTTTTGCCAATCCGGGTGCTATACTCTGTTGGTGGCTTAGGCTGCGATAAAGTTTGATAATGTTTTGGGAGGAATTCAATCATGCAAGGCAAAGTAAAATGGTTCAACAAAGAAAAAGGCTTCGGTTTCATCGAACGTGAAGACGGAAATGATGTGTTCGTGCATTTTTCTGCCATTCAGCAGGACGGCTTCAAAACCCTTCAGGAAGGCGAAACCGTAGAGTTTGATATCGTGGAAGGCCCCAAAGGCTTGCAGGCTGCCAACGTCGTCAAAGCCTGATTCCGGATCAATACCTTCAAATACTGAGAAGTCTTCTCCCAAGCCGGCGCCTTTGAGGCAGCTGGCTTGCTCTTTAAAAACAAATAATTGACCCTCCCTGTTAAAATAGAGAAGGATTTTTGCTGAAAATCGTGAATACTTATAACATAGTCCTGCACTCTCAGGACATCTCAAAATTGCTGGAGGTGGACTGTATGAAAGTTCAGCTACGCGGAAGAAACTTACAGGTTCCCGACAACGTCAAGGATTACACGGAAAAGAGGTTAAGCAAATTAGATCGATTGATCGAGAGGGAAGTCGAAGCGGTTGTTACCTTAATTGAAGAACCCAGAAAGAATTACAAACGCGTGGAGATCACCATTCCCATCGGTGGATATGTCCTCCGAGGCGAGGAAGAGGATGTGGATTTTCTCTCCGCCATCGACTTGGCGACCGATAAGATGGAGAAGCAGCTGGTTCGCAGCAAGGAGCGTTTCTCCCGGAAAGGCAGATTGTCCATTACCAAACTCCCCAGCATGGCGGGAATCGCGCCTGCCACCGAAGAAGAAGACACCCTCAATGTAAGAACCAAGAGGTTCCCCGCCAAACCCATGACGCTGGACGAGGCGATCATGCGGATGGATATGGTAGGGCACGCTTTCTTCGCTTTCCGCAACGCAGAAACCGGCACGATCAATGTGGTCTATCGCCGTAACGACGGGAACTATGGTCTATTGGAGCCTGAAGAATAAGACTGGATAAAACCCGGTTCAAAACGCACGGCAAGGGCTCTCCAACAGGGGGGCCTTTTTTATTTGTAATGTAAATGTCGCCCGAGAGGAGCTGAGTCGAATGAACCCAAGATTGCAAAAGGCGGTTGTGAAGACCGTCGTGGTCCTGGTCCTGCTGGCCTTTGTCGCTTCCCTGATCCCTTGGAGCATCCTGGCCTAACGGGAATGGGAGAATCCAAAATTTAAACCAAAATGCTCTTGAAACCAGAGGCCCGGCGTCGTATAATAAGGCCTGCACCTTTCTGCAGCACATAGCGTGCCCCGCGCCATCGAAATCAGGATGATTTCCGGGGCGGCGACGGATCCTGTCCGCGAAGGATAAAAAAGTTAAAAAACAGGGTTGACATCCGCAGCGGAATGGTGCTAATATATAAAAGCCGTCGCCGAGAGGCAAGGCGAAAACAGGTCAGCGGTCTTTGAAAACTGAACAGTTGAAAGCGAATATGCAATTGAAAAATTGCAGGCCGAAACCGGGCGAAAGCC
>ENA-OSEO01000401-OSEO01000401.1-sediment-metagenome-genome-assembly--contig:-NODE-401-length-113515-cov-16.103405_pt1 | contig 113515 bp, 95 predicted proteins | sample MGYA00237883_ERZ534232 | MGnify/ENA metagenome assembly ERZ534232
ACGCGGCGTCGCTGCGTCAGGGTTTCCCCCATTGCGCAAGATTCCCCACTGCTGCCTCCCGTAGGAGTCTGGACCGTATCTCAGTTCCAGTGTGGCCGTTCAACCTCTCAGCCCGGCTACCCGTCTCTGGCTTGGTGAGCCGTTACCTCACCAACTACCTGATAGGCCGCAGGCCCGTCTCTGGGTGTGTTGCCACTTTTCCCACCGGCCTTTCAGCCTGTGGTCTTATGCGGTATTAGCTCCGATTTCTCGGAGTTGTCCCCCCCCCAAAGGTTGGTTACCTACGTGTTACTCACCCGTCCGCCACTAATCCCGATGAAGTATTGCTACTTCATCGGAACCCGTCCGACTTGCATGTGTTAGGCACGCCGCCAGCGTTCGTTCTGAGCCAGGATCAAACTCTCATGTGTAATTTGAATTCGAAACTGACAAGGGTACGCTATGCACTTTTCTTATTTTCAAAGAACGTCAGGAAATAATATATTAATTTAAAAAATTTATTTTGTCAATAAGAAAACCTTTCTTGACTTCCAAATAATTACTCATATAAGATTAAACATTTATCCAGTATGAACGTCCTGTGGCTTGCCACAAAGATTAAATAGAAAATATTTATCTTCATTTGCAGAGTGGGATTCATGCACCGAGTATGATTTCAACGGAGTTGTTTAAGAAAACTCGAAATGACTGTATCTATCGGTTGTGATCATGGTGGCTTTGAACTAAAGAATGAGGTTATCTCGATATTGCGTGAGCTGAATATCGAGCTGATTGATTATGGCACGGATAGTCAAAAATCGGTAGATTATCCTGACTTTGGAGAAAAGGTTTCACTGGCAGTATCTACTGGTAAAACCGAAAGAGGCATTCTCATCTGTGGGACTGGTATCGGCATGTCTATAGTAGCAAATAAATTTCCAAAGGTACGTGCAGCTTTATGCAATGACCTGTTCACCGCAAAGATGAGCAGGCTCCATAACGATGCAAATATTCTTGTGCTTGGTGGAAGAATCGTTGGAAAAGGTCTCGCAAAAGAGATTGTAAAGGTGTGGCTGAGCACATCTTTTGAGGGAGAACGGCATTGTGCGCGGCTCGATAAAATAACCCGGATCGAGGAACGTATTAAGAAAAATGGTTTTTGAACATCTAAAGCACTCAGACCCGGAAGTATTTGACGCAGTTCAGAAGGAAATCGAGCGTGAAAGAAAGAATATTGTCCTCATTGCTTCAGAGAACTACGCAGATCCGTCAATACTCGAGGTCCAAGGCTCTGTCTTTACGAACAAGTATGCAGAAGGATACCCGAAGAAGCGTTACTATGGAGGTTGCGAAAATGCTGATGTTGTTGAAAATCTTGCAATAGAAAGAGCCAAAGAACTTTTTGGTGCTGAACATGTTAATGTACAGCCTCACTCAGGCACCCAGGCTAATATGGCAGTATATTTTTCTGTACTGAAGCCTGGAGACACCATTCTCGGGATGAGTTTAAGCCATGGCGGGCACCTCTCACATGGTGCTTCTGTGAATTTTTCGGGGGCTCTTTATAAAAATGTATCATATGGTGTTAGTTGTGAAACAGGATATATTGATTACAATGAAGTAAGACGTCTTGCACTTGAGCATAAGCCCAAGATGGTACTTGTCGGTGCGAGTGCATATTCAAGAATCATAGACTTCAAGATATTTTCAGACATTGCAAGGGAAGTTAATGCGTATCTTGTCGCTGATATTGCACACATAGCTGGACTTGTTGCTGCAGGTCTTCATCCATCTCCAATGCCTTATGCCGATTTTGTCACAACAACAACCCATAAGACACTCAGGGGACCAAGGGGTGGTATGATCATGTGCAAAGCGGGCTATGCAAAAATGATCGACAAAATGGTATTTCCCGGCATACAGGGTGGACCCCTTGTTCATGTTATAGCAGCAAAAGCCGTCGCTCTCAAAAATGCTCTCCGTCAGGAATTCAGAGATTATCAATCCAGAGTGATTCGAAATGCGAAAAAACTTTCAGATGCGTTAATCAAGAGGGACTTTCATATTATTTCCGGCGGCACCGATAATCATATGATGCTCATTGATTTGACCAATAAAGGCATTACGGGTAAAGATGCTGAAGAGTCACTCGAAGCTGCACAGATAACTGTAAACAAAAATGTCATACCATATGATGAAAATCCTCCAACCATAGCAAGCGGTTTAAGAATCGGTACCCCTTGTGTTACGACAAGAGGCATGGGAGAGAACGAGATGGAAGAAATTGCAGATATCATGTCAGCGGTGATCGAGAACCACCGTGAAGAAAAAACAGTAAACATCCTCTCTAAGAGAGTAGAAATCCTCTGTGACAGATTTCCTTTGTATAGTGAGGAGCATCGGGTAAAGGTCTGAGGGGATAAGATATAACCGTGAAATGTCCTTTCTGTGGAAACTTAGAAGATAAGGTCATTGATTCCAGAACCAGCAGAGAAGGCAATGCCATTCGCCGCAGACGTGAATGCCTGAAATGTTCAAAGCGTTTCACTTCCTACGAGCGTGTAGATGATATTATCCCTCTTGTTGTGAAGAAAGACGGGAGACGAGAACAGTTCGAGAGAGAGAAGATTCTCATCGGTTTAAAAAAAGCCTGCGAGAAAAGAGCGATCGGTGTAGAAACACTCGAGGGCATCACAGACACTCTTGAGAAGAAACTTATCGGACTTGGTGTCAAGGAAATCTCAAGCAAGACGATAGGGGAAGAGGTCGTCAACGCATTACGAGACCTCGATAAAGTCGCATACGTACGATTCGCTTCTGTTTACCGTGAGTTTAAAGATATCAATGAATTCATGAACGAGGTAAAAGCCCTCTTTGAGCACAAGTAGCAACCACTCCGCATCGTGCTTAATTTTTTCGTAAAAAACCTGTCTCTATAGATAATGTCAGTTTGACTGAGATTTTTTGTTGCACCAGATTCAAGGGACATGCTCGCAATGACGGGAACACGTACATATTGTAGAACTTTCCCTTTTGAATATGAATTGTAGTTATCATAATGATATCAAGATTGAAAACCGTTTGTAACAGGAAGGAAAGATTATCAATAATGCACTCTCACATGAGGAATGCAAAGCATCTTATTGGTAACTCTATTTAATGTAATAACCAGATACTCGCCACTTACCATCCTTATCCAGCATAGGAGTAATAGTCTCAATTGCTGATTTCTTATTTTCGAAAGATGTGTCATACTGTATGACCACATACTCACCATCCGGTGCTCCAGGTAAACTCGTCATATACTGCTTTGACTTTACATCTCTTTTAATAACTTCCCCAAGAGGCCTCCGTACTGCATTAAGTGATTGATTCCATTGTTCTTTGCTGATAGCCTTCTTAAAAAGTTCAGCAGATGTTTCCCAGCTTTTTGTATATAGACCGTTATCAATTAATTTCAGCCAGGCATCAGAAGATTCAATTGCTCTTTTTTCGGCCATCTCATTTGCAAGTGCTGGTATCCAGCTTAAAAGAATACAGAATATACATGCTATAGATATAGAAAATAAATCATTTTTTGTATTCATTTGCAGTCCCTCCTTTATTAGCTAAGATTATATTGATATCATATTGCAGCGCTGCTGCAATTATAACCTATCAATCACTCTTTTCAGCTTAGCCTGCACCTGTCCAGCAATGTTTTTTAACTTCTGGTTTTCAATTGCTATCATCGATGCAACAGGATCAACGGCAGCTATTTCAATTTTACCTTCAGCAAGTTCCTGAACAATAACATTGCATGGCAGCATGGTACCTATCTTGGCTTCTGTCTTTAATGCCTGATATGCAAAAGGAGGATTACACGCACCGAGAATGCGGTATTGTTTAAAATCAACATTCAATTTCTTCTTCAGTGTTGCCTGAACATCAATGTCTGTAAGGATACCGAATCCTTCTTTCTTTAATTCTCCGGTTACCTTAGCCACCGCTTCATCAAATGATACATTCAGAACTTTACTAAAGTAGTAAGCCATACGACCCTCCTTTTCTCAAAGACTATTTCTCAAAGACTATTTTAACCCAAAAAATGCTTTAGGTTTTTCCGCATATATGCCTGACTGTAATTGTATTTTCCGGGGCAAGGTTATTATAATCTCCTCGCTCGTTCTTGAACCGGAGGCAAAGTCGCCTTTAAAGTCTTTTGATTTCAATCCCGACTTCTGTCGGGACAAAAGACTTTTCAGTCAACCCTGCCACCGGTTTATACATTTACAGAAATTATATGTAGGGCATGTGTGCGGAAAAAGCTTTCCCATCGTTACCTTTGTAATACGTTTATTATTGAATAAACCGGTATATTTTCAAGCTAAAAGGACAGAATTCATAAGACAAGCAAATTTCGATTTGGAAAGGTTTTTCCGCATATATGCCTGACAGCAATTGCATTTTTCGGGGTTTTCATCTCCACAGGGAAGAATGAGCGAAAATACTATATCCTCCCCTTTACATTCCTCGCACTTCAAATTTAAGAAAAATCAAATCTTCACCCTCCTCAATCTCAGCGCATTGCCGATTACCGATACCGAACTAAAACTCATAGCCGCTGCAGCTATCATCGGACTTAACAAGATACCGAAAAAGGGATAGAGTATGCCTGCTGCGACCGGTACCCCGAATGAATTATAAGCAAAGGCCCAGAAAAGATTCTGTTTGATGTTCCTCATGGTCAATCTACTTAACTGTCTTGCACGAATAATTCCCCGCAAGTCTCCTTTCACTAAAGTAATACCGGCACTTTCCATTGCGACATCGGTACCTGTCCCCATTGCGATGCCGACATGTGCCTGCGCGAGTGCCGGTGCATCATTGATCCCGTCGCCCGCCATAGCTACGATACGGCCTTCTTCCTGTAAACGCTTCACCTCTTCTGCTTTCTGATCGGGGAGCACCTCTGCAATGATCTTGTCAATCAATAATTTTTTCGCAACGGATTCTGCTGTGGTCCTGCTGTCACCTGTCATCATGACAACCTCTATTCCATCTGCGCGAAGCTGTCTGATAGCATCCGGTGTTGTTTCCTTAACCGGGTCAGCCACTCCAAGAAGACCGACTATTTTTTTGTCGACGACCACATACATTACAGTTTGCCCTTCGTACCGCATTCTTTCCGCCTTTTCTAAAAAATCCCCCTGCTGTAAACCGAGATCGCTCACGAGTCTCAGGTTTCCCAGAGCAACTTCATGACCATCTATCTTTCCCTTTACCCCTTTCCCTGTTATTGACTCAAAATCTTCCGTGTCTGTCAAACTAAGCTTTCTTGCCTCTGCCTCTGCAATGATAGCAGCAGCAAGAGGATGCTCACTTCCACGTTCGATACTCGCAGCATAGGAGATCACGTTCTCCTCATCCCATCCCTGTACAGATAAAACGTCAGTGATTTGAGGCTTGCCGACAGTAAGTGTCCCTGTTTTATCGACAACGAGCGTATTTACTTTTTTCATCACTTCAATCGCTTCAGCGTTTTTGAAGAGCACACCTAATAAAGCTCCCTTTCCGGTTGCTACCATTATTGACATGGGAGTTGCAAGGCCAAGCGCACAAGGACATGCGATAATGAGTACCGCAACCGCATTTATAAGAGCATATGCAAAACGTGGCTCTGGTCCGAGTACAGCCCAAACAAGAAATGTTATGACCGCTACCGAGACGACTATCTGAACAAAATATGCGGCGACGATGTCGACAAGCCTCTGAACTGGTGCACGGCTCCGCTGTGCTTCAGCAACCATGTGCACGATCTGTGATAGGAGAGTCTCCGCACCAACCCGTTCAGCCTTCATGACAAGCGTACCCGTACCATTTACTGTCGCACCGATGATTCTATCACCTTGTTGCTTCTGTACGGGGATTGGCTCACCCGTGATCATGGATTCGTCGACTGAACTTTTCCCCCCAACAACAATTCCGTCAACAGGAATTTTTTCACCTGGACGTATCCTCAGCATGTCTCCCTTTTTTACCTGTTCAAGGGGAATATCCTCATCTGAATCATCTCCTCTTATACGCCGGGCGGTTTTAGGTGCCATACCAAGGAGAGCACGGATTGCCGCTCCGGTCTGCCCTCTCGCTTTTAATTCCAACACTTGCCCGAGGAGAACCAGTGCAACTATCACGGCTGCGGCTTCAAAGTAAACACCTACCTGACCCGTTTCATCCCTGAAGGATTCCGGAAAGATTCCCGGGAATAATGTCGCTATCGCGCTATAAACATATGCTACCGACACACCAAGCCCGATCAAGGTAAACATATTCGGACTGTGGTTGACAATTGATTGCCACCCTCGAACAAAAAACGGCCAGCCACACCATAGAACAACCGGTGTTGCAAGAAAAAACTCCAAGAGCCTCAACACATCTGGCTTGATCCATCGTCCAAGTGAAAATCCCGGTATCATATGGTGCATGGCTATAAAAACTACGGGAATGGTGAGAACAATACTAAGACTGAACCGCCTCTTCATATCTGTGAGTTCAGGGTTTACTTCTTCCCCGCCTATTGCAGTCCTCGGTTCCAGAGCCATGCCGCAAAGAGGACAGGTGCCGGGGGCATCCTGTATAACTTCAGGATGCATGGGACAGGTCCACTCGGTCTTTACATGGATTGAGGGAGCAACCGGTTCCAGTGCCATACCGCATTTCGGACATGATCCGTGACTCTCTTTCTTGACTTCGGGATGCATAGGACACGTATAACCTGCACAGGTTTCTAAACTGGGAATCGGCGAAGGCATATACGGCTTTTCAACTTCTAAATATACTTCCGGGCTTTTATCAAATTTCTCCTTGCATTGTTCAGTGCAGAAATAGAATGTTTGCCCTCTGTATACAGATGTAGCAACTGCATCCACATCTTCGATGCTCATCTTACAGACAGGATCTATTACTTCCATAGCCCCCTTATCCTTATATATTGGACCTCTTTAACCCGAAAGATGTATTTATAAAAATTATACATACGGCTGTGTGCGGACGCTACCTTTGTAAGACGTTCGTTATTGAATCAACCAGTATATTTTCATGCAAAAACGATACAGTTTATAAGACAGCACATTTCGATTTGTCCTTGACTTGTATGAGGAAAGGTTTTTCTGCATATATGCCTGACAGTAATTGCATTTTCAGGGTTAATAATTATACTGCAAACTTTGTTCCTTTATAAATTTCTTATATATTTTAATGAGATGCCTCTTTGTAGAATTACCCAACAAAGCACTGATTCGGGCATTTTGTCCTCCTTGCCCGACAAAATACCCGATAGCATAACCCGGACCATATCATAAATATAAACTGTAAAACTCGACCTGGCGAGAGAGTATTGGATCGGATTTTATGGAGATAACTATCAGGTATTCACAGGATGAATTCTATTCCTTATCTTTGGCGAGAAACTTTTCAGGCTCTTTATCAAATTTCTCCTTGCAACTCTTTGCACAGAAATAGTACGTTACCCCTTTGAATACACTCGTGGCTGCTGCCTTTGCTTCGTCCACATTCATGTTGCATACAGGATCTTTTGCCATCATATCACCTCCTCCTGAAAGGCACGCATGTTCCGGAAATATATCGTTATTAATCAAAAGGCATATTCATGGTTTGCCATAGATACTTTTTTATTTTGAAATTCTCTTGAGTGCCTCTCTTGCTGCAACGGTTTCAGCCTGCTTCTTATTTCTACCACAACCTGTACTAAGCTTCTCTCCGGAAACATAAAGTGCCACAGTGAAGGTTCTGTCATGTTCTTTCCCTTCCTGCTTTATGAGTCTATATTCCGGAATAGTGCCGAAAAGGAGCTGACTTCTTTCCTGGAGCTCTGATTTGAAATCATGGAAATCCCCTGAGCTGATCACTGAATCAACTTTTTCTTTAAACAACTTTAAGATAAGCTTTCTCACCTTTCTATAGCCACCATCAAGGTAAACAGCACCGAGGACCGCTTCAACAGCATCTGCTAATAAAGATTTCTTTTTTCTCCCTCCTGTAGCCTCCTCTCCTTTTCCAAGCATGAGATACCTCCCGAGCGAAAGGGAATCGGCAATCTCGGAGAGCACCGATTCCTGCACAAGATAGGACTTTGTTTTGGACATGACTGATTCACTCAATCGATTTTTAAATAAAAACAGATATTCAACGATGACAAAACCCAATACCGAATCGCCAAGAAATTCGAGTCTTTCATTGCATACCGGTGCTCGTTGAGGATTCTCGTGAGAATAAGATTTGTGGGTAAGGGCCTCCTGAAGCAATGTTTTGTTCTGGAACGAATAATCAAGGTTTTTTTCTAATTCAGAACTATCATGTCTGGGCATGGTGAGACCGCTTTACTGTTCAAATTTCTTAAGAAGTAAGCAGGCATTTGTCCCTCCAAATCCGAACGAGTTCGTCAAGGCATACTGCAAGCTCATTTTCCTTGATTGATGAGGAACATAATCAAGGTCACATTCAGGATCAGGGTTATCAAGATTTATTGTGGGAGGAACAATACCATGGTAAATACTCAAGGCAGTAACGACTGCCTCAACACCACCTGCTGCACCGAGCAGATGACCTGTCATAGATTTTGTTGAACTGACAGCTATCCGGTACGCATGGTCTCCAAAAACCGTCTTTATTGCACGGGTCTCAAGCTCATCTCCGGATTTTGTTGAAGTACCGTGTGCATTGATATATTTCACCTCAGCCGGATTGACCGCTGCGTCTTGAAGGGTCATCCTTATACACCGTGCTGCTCCTTCACCATCCGGAGAAGGGGCGGTAATATGATAAGCATCTGCCGTCATACCATATCCTACTATTTCTGCATATATCTTTGCTCCCCGCATTATTGCGGATTCTAAACTCTCAAGTATGACGATGCCGGCACCTTCTCCAATGATAAAACCATCCCTGTCGATATCAAATGGTCTGCTTGCCTTTTCCGGTTCATCATTTCTCGTTGAGAGTGCCTTCATAGCATTAAAACCTCCGATACCTAACGGGGTAATGACTGACTCAGCACCACCGGCAATCATAGCATCTGCTTCGCCCCTCTGGATAATCCTGAAGGCATCCCCTATCGCATGAGATCCAGTTGCACATGCAGTCGCCACAGCGGAGTTTGGGCCCTTAGCTCCAAATCTTATAGAGATCTGACCGGCAGCGAGATTTATGATCAACATCGGGATAAAAAAAGGAGAAATCTTCCTCGGCCCCTTATCCAGTAAAACAGAATGATAGTACTCAATAGCAGGCAACCCCCCTATTCCTGAGCCGACGATGACCCCTGTCCTATCGGCATTGTTGCCCGTTATCTTCAAGCCGGAATCATCGAGTGCCAACTGTGCCGCAGCAACGGCGAAATGAATAAAACGATCCATCTTTTTAATTTCCTTGATCTCTATGTAATCTTCAGGATTAAAGCCGTCTACCTCACCTGCTATCTGTGTCGCGAATCGAGACGCGTCAAATCTGGTTATCTTTCCGATCCCTGATTTCCCTGCAAGAAGACCTTGCCAGCTCTCTTCAACACCGATACCCAGAGGGGTAACCATGCCTATCCCTGTAACAACAACACGCCTCTTATTCATACACAATGTTATTTTTTCTTTTTATTAATATATTCAACGGCGTCTTTAACCTTTACAATCTTCTCTGCATCCTCGTCTGGTATCTCAATGGCAAAAGTTTCTTCAAACGCCATCACGAGCTCAACGGTATCAAGAGAATCCGCACCAAGGTCCTCAACAAAAGACGCTTCAGGAACAACCTCAGCAGCATTCACTCCAAGCTGTTTTGATATAATTTCCTTTACTTTCTCGTCTACCATATATGAACCTCCATCTTTAGAATATCTCAATCAAATTTCACATACACTTTAGCATTGCGATGCGTCACATATACATTCCTCCGTTCACGTGGATCACCTGCCCGGTGATATACTCTGCTTGAGGAGACGCAAGAAAGACAACTGCACGGGCAACATCTTCAGCAGTACCGAATCTTCCCATGGGAATGAGTTTTCTAAGCTCTTCCTTAATAGTATCTTTGAGCACATTTGTCATAGCCGTCTCAATAAAACCAGGAGCAACAGCATTAACTGTTATTCCCCGGTTCGCATACTCTCTGGCTACCGTCTTGGTAAATCCAACAATCCCTGCCTTTGAAGCACCATAGTTTGCCTGCCCGGGATTTCCCATAAAGGCTGCCACAGATGTCACAGAAACAATCCTGCCATATTTCTGACCCACCATGTCCTTGAGCACCTCCCGGGTACAGAGGAAAACACCTTTCAGATTAATATCAATCACCGTGTCCCATGCTTCTTCACTCATTCTCAGTAAGAGGCCGTCTTTCGTTATACCTGCATTATTTATCAGTATATCTATCCTCTGGAATTCTTTGCGGATTTTCTCATAGGCCTTCAGAACCTCCTCTGATTTTGATACATCAAGTTTTATCCCCAGGGTTTTTATCCCATGAACAGAGAGCTTCGTTGCAATTTGACGGGCTTCGTCTGCACTGCGAGAAGCAACGACAACATTGACTCCACGGAGCGCCAGCGCTTCGGCAATTGCAGCACCGATCCCACGCGTCCCACCTGTTATGAAAGCAACCTGGCCTTTATAATCCATACGTATCCTGACAAAAAACCGGTTTTAATTGTAACAAAGAGTTCTTCTCTTTTCCAGTCTTAAATTTTTTATTCTACACTCTTCATAAATATTATACATAACGCCAAGGGAACGAACAGCCAACTTCAGTGTCCAATGGCTTGTTGCAGGGAGTCTTCAATCTGATATTATGCTTAACCCGAAAAATGCAATTGATTATTGAATCGGAGGCAAAGTCGCCTTCAAAGTCTTTTAATTTCAATCACGACGTTTGTCGGGACAGAAGACTTTTCAGACAAAATTGCCCCCGATAAATGCAGTTTTTGGGTTAAATGTCCTAAACATGCTGACTATAATTGTAATACAAGGTATCTTTATGGTAATAATATATATCTCAGAGACTGTTGTTTCGGGAAAAGCATTTTCCCTGAAATCCCTCTGGCGTTTCACAGCTTTAAGATAATAATAGACTATATTAGTTCTCAGGGGACAGAATTATGACAAAAGCTAAAGTATATTTGATAGACGTAACAAACAGGGATGGGGTACAAACCTCCAGAATCCTTCTCCCAAAGCTCTCAAAGACAATGCTGAACCTCTATCTTGACGAAATGGGCATCTACCAGAGCGAAGTCGGCTTTCCTACACTTAAACACGAGGTCAATTATATCAACGCAAACCTTGAACTTGTCCAACTTGGCGTTATTAAAAGGATCCACTTGGAAGGCTGGTGCAGGGCGCTGCCTGAAGATGTAAGGCTCAGTTTTAAAAACTGTCCTGATCTGAAGCATATCAACATCTCAATCTCAACGTCAGAGATAATGATAAAAGGTAAGTTTCAAGGAAAAAAAACGTTTAAAGATTTTATTAAATCTCTTGTTGAAGCCGTAAGAACTGCAAAGGAACTTGGGGCAGAAACAGTTGGAGTAAATGCAGAAGATGCTTCAAGAACAGATATTGACAGGTTAATAGAATTCTCTCTTGCAGGTAAAGAGGCAGGGGCAGACCGTTTCAGATATTGCGATACGCTCGGCACCGATGATCCGATAACCATATATGAAAGAACAAAGACAATTGCCCTTGCAACAAAGTTTCCAATAGAAATGCATTGCCACAATGACCTCGGCATGGCAGAGGCTGTTTCAGTAGCAGGTGCACAGGGAGCTTTAGAAGGCTGGGTTGACGCTTATATTAATACCACCATAAATGGTTACGGCGAGCGCTGCGGGAATTGTGACCTTGTATCAACTATTTTAGCGCTTAAATTCTCACAGGGACTTAAGAATAAACTTCCCCTTGATGAACACGTTGACCTCAGGAAGGCATGGAAGATCGGGAAGTATGCTTCATACGCTTTCAATTTGCCAATCCCGATCAATCAGCCCGGGGTAGGTTCAAATGCATTTGCACATGAATCAGGGATTCATGCGGATGGTACACTGAAAGATAGACGTAACTATGAGCTTTATGATCCTGAAGACGTCGGCAGAGGTGAACCGGAACTTCTCGAAACCGGCAGAATAATTACAACAGGCGGATACGGGGGGATTAAAGGCTTCAGACACGTCTATGATAAACTCGGAATCCATTTTAATACTGATAATGAAGCAAGACGTGTTCTCGAACTCGTCCAGACTGCTAATCTCCACACACAAAAGCCACTTACAGATGATGAGTTAAAGTTTATTGCAAAATATCCCGAGATCGTGCGGAAAATATTGACGGTACAGATTTAATGCATACAGTCACGCTTATCCCGGGAGATGGAATAGGACCGGAAATTACTGAAGCAACAAGGCGTGTTATTGAAGCTACAGGTGTTCCTATTAGATGGGATATTCATAATGCAGGGCTTGAGGTCTTTGAAAAAGAAGGGGATCCTTTACCGCAGCGGGTCATCGATTCGATAAAGAAAAACAAGACAGCACTGAAGGGACCTATTACGACCCCTGTCGGAACAGGGTTCAGGAGCGTTAATGTAGCGCTTCGACAAAATCTGGATCTCTACTGCTGCCTCAGACCGTGTAAAACCTTTAAAGGGGTAAGGACAAGATTCCAGGATATCGACATCGTCATAGTCAGGGAAAACACTGAAGACCTCTACGCAGGGATAGAATTCGAGAGAGGAACGGAGCACGTTACCAGGCTCATAGACTTGATTCGCGAAATCACCGGGAAGACCATCCGGCGTGATTCCGGGGTCAGCATCAAGCCCATATCAGAGTATGCCTCGGAACGGATTACAACCTTTGCATTTGAATTTGCAAGAAAACACAAGAGAAAAAAGGTTACGGCTGTCCATAAAGCAAATATAATGAAGTTCTCTGACGGACTTTTCCTCGAAACAGCACGTCACGTTGCCAAAAAATACACTGATATCGAATTCGAAGACAGGATAGTTGACAATATGTGCATGCAGCTGGTCCAAAAACCCGAGCAGTATGACGTGATTGTACTTCCAAACCTTTACGGAGACATTGTATCTGACCTTGCTGCCGGCCTTATCGGAGGGCTCGGTCTTGCTCCAGGCGCAAACATCGGGGAAGAATGTGCTGTGTTCGAGCCTACCCACGGAAGTGCCCCGAAATACAGAGGATTGAACAAAGTAAACCCATTTGCTATGATACTTTCAGGTATTATGATGCTCAGGCATTTAGGGGAAAACCTCATCGCTGGAAGATTGGAAAACGCTGTAGCATCGGTAATCTCCGAAGGAACACATGTCACTTATGACATGAAGCCGGAACCTGACGACCCGACAGCAGCAACAACTATAATGGTTGCAGATGCTATTATCAACAAAATAACCTCATCGTAAATGGACATTGAAAGTTCACAAACAGAAGAACCCCCTGAAAGGTTTTTAATTCAACTACTGAAATCACAGATATTTCTCAATGTGGCTTGATATTTCTCTCATCATAATTTTTATCCTTATAAACGGGTTTTTCGCTGCCGCAGAAATTGCCGTTGTTACCCTAAGGAAATCACGCATTAAAAAATTAATGGATGATGGCAAGAAAAACGCTTTCATATTGCATAAACTGAGAGAAGAACCTGAGAAGTTCCTCGCCACAATCCAGATTGGCGTAACGCTGGCAGTTACGCTTGCCTCTGCTATCGGTGGTGTTACCGCAATCAAAATTCTCAAACCTTTACTCGAGAAGTTCCCTCATTCTTTCGTCTCCGCATCAAGCGAGGCAATTGCTATTGGCATAGTAGCTTCAGTCATCACTTACGTTTCAATTGTCTTTGGTGAACTCATCCCTAAAACAATAGCGTTGTCACATCCGGAGACAGTAGGTCTTATCAGTGCTCCTATCATAAAAAGTTTCTCAAGACTTGCAAATGTCTTCGTTAAGATACTGACTTTCACGACGAATATGTTATTAAAGCCTTTTGGCAAAACTTCATTCAGGAAAAAAAGCTATATATCGGAAGAAGAGATAAAGTTGCTTCTCGAGGAAGGCAGGGAGAAAGGTATTTTTGAAGATGAAGAAAAGGAACTCATACATAGTGTTTTCGACTTTGCTGATATATTCGTAAAAGAAGTGATGGTTCCCTCAACTCAAATGGTTACGATCGGGATCAACATGCCTATTGACCAGGTAAAACAAATAATTCTGGAAGAACAATTTACCCGTTATCCCGTCATAGGGAAAGATCTGAATGACATCAGAGGCACTCTCCACGCCAAAGACTTTTTCAATACATTGTTGAAGACTAACAATATAATGATACGGAGAATCATCAAGCCACCTCTTTTTGCCCCTGAAACAATGAAGATCAGCTTTCTCTTACGGGAGATGCAAAAGAAAAGAGTACATATGGCAATAGTAATAGATGAGTATGGTTCTGTTGCAGGGCTTGTCACACTTGAGGACCTTGTTGAAGAAATCATTGGTGAGATACGCGACGAGTTCGATACTGAAAGCCCCGTCATCCACCTGAAGGACGGAAGCGTAATCATAGATGCATCGATCAATCTCAGGGATCTCCACGATGACCACGACATCGCTATACCTGAGTCTCCAGAATATGAAACCCTCGGCGGTTTTATCGTCACATCGCTCCAGAAAATACCGCAACCAGGCGATGAAATACAGGTAAACGGACAGCGATTAAAAATTATTGAGATGGTCGGCAAGAGAATAGCGCGGGTGAAGCTCGAAAAAATAGGAGAAGAAATCCCCGAGGAAAAATAAGTCCATGCCGTTGAATGCTTACAGCCTTCCTAATGTTCTATGAGCATTTTGTTTTTTTTACGGTTTCCTGTATAATTTCTTTTTGCAATGAGAAAAAAGATTTCCATAATCGGTTCCGGAAATGTCGGTGCGACAACTGCACTGCTTGCCCTGCAGTCCGGGATTGCTGATATCGTATTACTTGATATAGCGAAAGGAATTCCCCAGGGCAAAGCACTTGATATGGCTGAGGCATGCCCGCTCTGGGATGTATCATCCAAGATCAAAGGGACAAACAACTATGCTGATACAGCAGGTTCCGATATTGTTGTTATCACGGCTGGTTTCCCAAGAAAGCCGGGAATGTCAAGGAGCGACCTTTTGCACGCTAATGCTCATGTCGTCAAGGCATCGTGTAGAGAGATCGCAAAATTCTCTCCAGATGCTATCATTATCGTTGTAACCAATCCAATGGATGTCATGGCACAACTGGCATGGAAAACAACCGAGTTTTCCTGCAAGCGGGTAATGGGAATGGGTGGCATGCTCGATGCATCACGTTTAACAGCATTCATTTCCTGGGAACTACAGGTTGCGCCAAAAGACATCGAAACACTCGTTCTCGGGGGACACGGAGATGACATGATTCTGCTCTCTCGCTTTACTTCCGTCAAAGGTATCCCGCTGACAGAACTCATGTCAAAAAAGAAGATTGAGTCGTTAATTGAAAGGACAAGAAAAGGTGGTGCAGAAATAGTCCATCTCTTGCGGACCGGAAGTGCATATTATGCTCCCGCAGCGGCAACATTTCATATGATAAAGGCAATCCTCCTTGATGAGAAGCGCCTGCTCCCCTGCTCTGCATACCTCAATGGAGAATACGGTATCAAAGACCTCTACATGGGGGTCCCGGTTATCCTCGGCCAAGGCGGTGTCGAAAAAATCATAGAGATAAAACTACCGAGGGAAGAAAAAATGCAGTTCAGGAAATCAAGTGAACCTGTAAGAAGGTTATTAAAAACACTCTCACTATAGCGGAGGTTGCATGGAAAAAACACTTGCGATCTTGAAACCAGATGGCACAAGGAAAAATATTATCGGAGAAGTGATAAAGAGATTCGAGGAAAAGGGGCTCAGGATTACGGCACTCAAAATGCTCAGACTCTCTCAAGATGAGGCACGGCTATTTTATATTGTACACAGCAAAAAACCTTTCTATGATAGTCTCACGAGTTTTATGTCAGAAGGTCCTATCGTGGTTATGGTAATAGAAGGAGGACATGCAATTACTCTGGTACGAGAGATTATGGGGGCAACGAATCCAAAGGATGCTGCCCCTGGCACGATCAGGGCTGACTTTGCTTCAGATGTTGAGCACAACATTGTCCATGGTTCAGACTCAAGAGAATCTGCTGCTTACGAGATACCTTTTTTCTTTTCGTCCCTTGATATATTCTAAGATGTTCTCATAACACATGTCATATATGCAATCCTCAGCGTTCTCTTCAGTATACACATAAGGACAGGCTCTGTTAACCCCGTATATCTCTTTGTTTACCGTATCTATATTGACTTTCAATCTTCAAAAAAAGTATATTTATAAATAGGATGTTTGAGAAATTTACAGAACGTGGAAGAAAGGTAATTATATACGCAAAGGAAGAAGCTGAGAAACGTCAAAATGATTATCTTGGCACAGAACACCTCTTACTTGCTGTTTTAAAAGAAGAAGATGGCCTCCCCGTTGCAATCCTCAAACGAATGGGGATAACCCCTGAGGAAACCCGTCTTGAGATAGAGAGAAACCTCCCTCAAGGGACAAATATCATGACCTTTGGGGACATACCCTTCACTCCTCGCGCAAAAAAGGTTCTTGAACTTGCTGTTGAAGAGGCGCGGCTCCTCGGTCACAACTATATCGGAAGTGAGCATATTCTTCTTGGTTTAATCAGGGAAGAAGAAGGGATAGGAGGAAAGATACTCCGAAATCTCGGGGCCAATCTCCTCGGTGCGCGACAGCTCACGATCAACTTCTCGATCAGAGCGCATACCTCCACAAAAGAGAAAAGAAGCACAACACCAGCACTCGATGAGTTCGGAAGAGACCTGACATATCTGGCAAAAGAAGGGAAACTCGACCCGGTCATTAGCAGGGAGGATGAGATCGAGCGCCTCATACAGATACTGGGGAGGAGAATTAAGAACAACCCGGTCATTATCGGCGAACCAGGCGTTGGGAAGACAGCAATCGTCGAAGGACTCGCCCAAAAAATTATATCGGGGGACATTCCCGATAGCCTGATCGGGAAACGGATTGTTTCTCTGGATCTCGGAGCACTTATTGCAGGGACAAAATACAGGGGTCAATTCGAGGAGAGGCTTAAGATTGTTATGAAGGAAATCATCCAGTCAGATAGCGTCATTCTCTTCATTGATGAACTACATACCCTTATCGGTGCCGGGGCTGCCGAAGGGTCTGTAGATGCATCGAGCATGTTGAAGCCTGCTCTTTCACGCGGGGAGATACAGTGTATCGGTGCAACGACGCCCGATGAGTACAGGAAATATATTGAGAAAGATGGTGCCCTTGAACGACGTTTTCAGCCAATCACCATTCAGCCCCCGAGCATCGAAAATACCATCAATATCCTTAAGGGACTCAAGTCACGATATGAGTCGTTCCATAAAGTAAAAATCAATGATATTGCGATAGATGTCGCTGCACGTCTATCTGACCGGTACATATCCGATCGATACCTCCCTGACAAGGCAATTGATGTCATTGATGAAACAGGTTCAAGAATCAAACTGAAGCGATATACCCCGCCACAAGAATTGAAGGATCTCGAGAATGACATACAGAAATTCTCACGTGAAAAAAACTTATACATTAAACTCCATGATCTTGAAAAGGCTTCTTCTGTGCGTCACGAAGAAGAGAGGCTCAAACGGCTCCATGAACAATTGCATAAACAATGGATAGATAATCTCAACAAGGAAACCCCTTCCATTCAGGAAGGGGATATTGAGTACACCGTATCAAAAATGACCGGGATACCGCTCTCGAAACTCGAGGAAAAAGAATCAGAGAAACTCATAAAGATGGAATCTAACCTCCACAGAAGAATCGTTGCTCAGGATGAAGCTCTCAAGGCAGTTTCAAAAGCCATACGGCGGTCACGGGCTGGTCTGAAGTCCAACAAGAAACCAATCGGTTCTTTCTTTTTCCTCGGTCCAACAGGTGTTGGAAAGACAGAACTTGCTAAGGCCCTTGCATGGTTTATGTTCGACGATGAGTCTTCTCTCGTGAAACTGGACATGTCCGAATACATGGAGCGTTTTAACGTATCCAGGCTTACCGGGGCTCCCCCTGGCTATGTAGGATATGAAGAGGGGGGACAACTGACTGAGAAAATCAGAAAGAAACCGTACTCGGTTATCCTCTTTGATGAGATAGAGAAAGCACACCCTGATGTTTTTAATATCCTCCTGCAGGTACTCGATGAGGGGGTACTCACTGATAATTTCGGGAGAAAGGTAGACTTTCGGAATACGGTCATCATTATGACCTCAAACCTAGGAGCCCGCTTGATTGAGAAGGCTACCCCGCTCGGTTTCCAGAGTAGCTCACCTGAGACTACTTACGAAAAGATAAAGGAAAATGTTCTTACCGAACTGAAAAAAACATTCAACCCGGAGTTTCTGAATCGCGTCGATGAAACAGTAGTCTTTCATCCGCTTACAAAAGAACATCTCTTATCCATCATTGATCTCCTCATTGAAGAAACAAATCTCATGCTGCTTGAACAGGATCTCGTTGTAACAATCTCACAGGAAGTGAAAGAATGGCTCATTAGAAAATATTATCAACCCATATATGGTGCACGACCAATGAGAAGGGCGGTACAGAAAGAGATACAAGACCTGCTTTCCGAAGAAATCCTTAAGGGAAAATTCAAAGGAGCTAATAAAATAAAGGTCATCTTGCAAGGTGATACCCCTGCTTTTATAGATATCGAGGAAACGGTTTCCATCTTATCGAGTACGAACTAGTCAAACGGCAAATCTGTCCACACAGTTTACAGGTTGTTTCTTTTTGTATTACAATGCACTGACGGAACACATTATTTATGCTTAGCAGGAAAGTATAAACCCGAAAAATGCATTTATCAGGAGCATAGTTGACTGAAAAGTCTTTTGTCCCGACAAAAGTCGGGATTGAAATCAAAATGCTTTGAAAGCGACTGTGCCTCTGATTCAATAATCAATTGCATTTTTTGGGTTAAGTATTCAGAAGATGAAGAGTAAAGCAATTTTTATTGTCATTATTTTTATTATCGGAATCGCTATTATTTTCCTGATGGTGCACCATGCCGATAGACCCGGAATCCTACCCCTTGGGAGCGTCGCTCCTGATATTGAGCTTATCGATAGCAGTCAAAACACGCTCAGGCTCTCCGAACTAAAGGGGTCTGTTGTATTTATAAACTTTTGGTCCACATGGTGCGATCCCTGCATAGAAGAATTACCTTCTATCGAGACACTCTATAGGCACTTCTCGAATAACCCCCGCTTTCAGGTTATAACGATCCTCTTCAAAGATGACAGGCAGAAGGCACTCAGGTATATGAAGGAAAACGGCTATACCTTCCCCGTCTACCTCAATCCTGATGGCTCGGCTGCAAAAAAATTCAATATCACAGGCGTACCGGAAACGTTTATCATTGACAAGCACGGTGTCTTAAGGAAAAAAACAATCGGACCTGCAGAGTGGGATTCACCCGTTGTCTTAAAAACGCTCCATAATCTGATCAATGAACACTAGCCATGGGACGGGTCGGACATCCTGATCCAGCTCTCCTTTTCATAGGAACACTCTACGCCGATAAAAGCATCCTGCAAGATACCCATGAGCTCCTTGTAAGAAACTTTGGGGAAATTTTACTGACAAGTCCTTCCATGCCCTGGGACTATTCGACCTATTATCATGATGAAATTGGGTATCCGCTATTGAGACGGTTTCATTTCTTTAAAACCCTCATTACTCCTGCCTGCCTTACAGACATTAAACTTAAAACAAATGATATTGAAGATATACTATCGCTTGAGGGCAGAAGACGCATAAATCTTGACCCCGGGTACCTGACCCTGTCTCAGATAGTACTTGCTTCTACAAAAAATTATTCACATCGCATCTATTTAGGGAAAGGAATATTCGGTGAAGTAACGCTCATTTACAGGAACAAGACATACAAACCGCATCTTTTTACCTACAGGGATTATCAGGACAACACATATATTGAACTATTTCTAAATGCAAGAGAACTGCTGAAAAAGATGTCATGTTGATTCACCACAGTCTTCTGTCTCAGATTTTCTGGTCTCGATAACCAGCGTGAAGAGCACACAGTGTAACAAACAAAAAATCCTCTCCCTTGATGGTCGGAAACTCGCAGGGGAGAGGAGGGGAGAAAATGGTTTCTTTTGTGATAATCTCCAGAGGAACCTCATTTCTGTTTGAATATTTGTAGGTGGATATATCTTTATATCGGATTTTTATTATTCTTCCCTGTGTCTTAGAAAGGTGTGGATATCGAGTTCCATATCTGCATATTTTTTCAGGTGGGAGATTTCAGGTGGCCATTGTTCCGGCTCCGGCTCTTTCAGGAAAATGTTGATCTGCTCGCTCGTAAGTCCTTCTATTTCTTCCCTGGGTATGATGCCTTCGCCGATAAGGAGCACCCTCTGCATAGTTATCTGACGGCGTTCCTGCTGGTCATTTTGTTTTTGATCAGGTTCTCTTTTGTCAGCTGGTAACACTTTCTGGTAATCTGTCCACGAGGGGCAGTAAAGTTCCTTTTTTAAAAGATCTTCAATAACAGTTACCCTGTTTCTTAATTGTTGGGCTTGCCTCTTGAGTATCGTTGAGAAATCCCGATGGCCCCTCTTGACACATTCCTGACAAATATTTCCTATGAATTTATCCCCCTCCGAGAGGACTACCTCCACGTATTCCATAAGAAAAGGGGCCCCGCAAATAATGCAGATGGATGATACACATAGATCGTATTTTTTGAAGTTTATTCTTAACATATAATGATTTTATGCTCTTATTATACAGATATTCTCTGCTTTTGACATATTCATCTTTTTGTCTGACTGTGTTGGTGCATTGCAATGTCTTTATAAAACAACTTTGCTGTCCAAAACAATCTGAAGAAAAGAATTCCGGGTGCTGAATAAACACAATGACTATACCGTATAAAAAAATCCTGCCTCCCCATGACGCTCTCTGAGCGTAATCAGAAAAACTTCTGATAACTAAATGGGACGCGTTGTATTAAGGGAGAGTCTGTGTATAAAGTCCACATTCTAACACCCTTCCCCAACCCCTCCCGTCAAGGAAGGGGCATATTTACTACCCTCTCCCCTGGCGGGAGAGGGTGAGGGTGAGGGGGTTTAATAGTTTATACACAGACTCTAATTATCCTGTCGATTCAGTGTGTTTATGAGGTATCCGGCCTCCTGTTTAAATGTATTTTGAAACATATGATAAGACAATTAACGAATTCGTATGATAAGGGAATACGATAGAAAAGATATTTGACAAATGGGGAATCCTTCATTTATGATTTTTTTGCACGTCTTCGGGGTTTAAACGTGAAACACCAGTTGCATTAATGAATCGTTAAAATGACAATAAGGGAGCCTCATGTATTTTCAGGAATTGATCATACGGCTGCAACAGTACTGGTCGGAAAAGGGTTGTATTCTCCTTCAGCCATACGACATTGAGGTAGGAGCTGGCACATTTCACCCCGCAACCTTTTTCAGGGTTTTGGGCCCTGAACCGTGGAAGACAGCGTATGTTGAACCGTCAAGGAGACCAACTGATGGGAGGTACGGAGAAAATCCCAACCGGCTTCAACACTATTATCAGTACCAGGTCATCCTGAAGCCGTCTCCACCGGACAGTCAGGATATCTATCTCGACAGCCTCTCATATTTAGGGATAGACCCGCTCAAGCATGATATAAGATTTGTCGAAGACGATTGGGAATCACCAACTCTCGGTGCATGGGGTCTTGGATGGGAGGTCTGGCTCGATGGGATGGAGATTACACAGTTCACCTACTTCCAGCAGGTAGGTGGTATTGATCTGAAACCTGTTTCGCTTGAACTCACCTACGGTCTCGAAAGGATTGCAATGTATCTTCAGGGAGTAGACAATGTGTTTCATTTAAGCTGGAACAAAACCGTACAGTATGGAGAGGTGCATCATATGACTGAAGTAGAATTCTCGAAATTTAATTTTGACTATGCTGATACGGACCTCCTGTCAAGACAATTTGATGCATACGAGAAGGAGTCGATACGATTGCATAAACTTGGCCTTGTGTTCCCGTCATATGAGTTCTGTCTGAAGTGCTCGCATACTTTTAATCTGCTCGATGCCCGTGGTGCCATTTCTGTGACAGAAAGGACGGGTTATATTGCACGGGTAAGAAACCTTGCCCGGCGCTGTGCAAAGGCGTATTATGAACAGCGGGAAAATATGAAATTCCCGTTGTTAACAAGCACCTGATTAAGAGGACCGGAAATAAATCAATGGAACATGTAAAAGACTCGTCTTCTTTTCTCCTGGAAATAGGAACAGAGGATATGCCTGCACGATTCATGCCTCTTTCAATTAAACAGCTGGGGGACAACACGAAGACAATTTTAGAAGAACACCATATAAGATTTTCTGCTGTAATGACCTATGGCACGCCTCGGAGACTCACGGTAATTGTGGAAGATGTTCCGCTCATGCAGGATGACATATCACAAGAGGTATTCGGACCTCCAAAACAGGCTGCATTCGATAAAAACGGAAATCCGACAAAGGCTGCTATCGGTTTTGCCCAATCAAAGGGGGTGAGTGCTGAAAACCTCCTTATAAAGACTAAAGATAAGGGAGAGTATGTTGTGGCGGTTATCGAGGAGAAGGGCATATCAGTCAAGGATCTCCTGCCTGTTGTGCTGAAGAAAATTATCTTTTCTTTACATTTGCCCAAATCAATGAAGTGGGGAAACAGTACCATACGATTTGTACGACCTATTCGCTGGTTGATGGCGCTCTTTGATTCAGATACCGTCAACTTCGAGATAGACGGAATAAAAAGCAGCAATTTCACGAGAGGGCACAGATTCCTCTCTCCGGCATCTTTTAAGATTACGAAGATATCAAGTTATAAGAAGTTGCTTTTCAATAACTATGTTGTTGTTGACCAGAGAGACAGGAGGGCGATCATACTTGAAAGAATGAAACAACTCGTTGACCCGTTTGATGAGCAACCAGTTCTGGATGATGACCTGCTCGAAACCGTTGTGCATCTTGTAGAGTATCCCGTCCCTGTATTGGGATCTTTTCCGGAAGAATATCTCACCTTGCCAAAGGAACTTCTCATTACCGTCATGAAAGGACATCAGAAATACTTTGCAGTCGAAAATGCAGAGGGAAAGCTCACGAATCATTTTGTTGTTGTCAGTAACACGAGTGAAGAAAATGCAGAGACTGTTACTATCGGCGCCGAACGGGTTATAAAAGCCCGGTTCGAAGATGCACGTTTCTACTTAGAAGAAGATAAGAAACTGCCTTTACTGGCACGATTAGAAGAACTAAAAACCGTCACATTCCAGGAGAAACTTGGCAGCCTTTACGACAAGACAGAGCGCGTAGTATCCATGATGGGCTTTCTCTCTGAAAAGGTTCTCCCGGCCGCAAAAGAGATTGTTCATCGTGCTGCACTGCTTGCTAAAACTGACCTCACATCAGGTGTTGTTCGAGAGTTTCCTGAATTACAAGGAATTATGGGCAAGTATTATGCACTGCACGACAATGAGCCCTTAGAAGCGGCGGTGGCATTGGAAGAGCAGTACCTTCCTGCACATTCAGGTGGAAGACTGCCCCAGACAGAAGTCGGTTCACTCCTCAGCATTGCTGATAAAATCGATACTGTTACCGCTTTCTTCTCTATTGGAATCAAACCAACAGGCTCTGAAGACCCGTTTGCCCTGCGGCGGCACGCTCTCGGAATAATCGCCATATTATTACAGAAACAATACAACCTTACTATAATAGAGCTGGTTGAACGGTCATTAGAAACCTTTCAGCATGTCAAGGATTTCACTGAAATCAAAAAGCAGGTTTTAAAGTTCTTTGAAAGCAGGATCGAACCGGTATTTACAGACATGGGATATAGTCCTGACCTCATCCAGTCGGTTCTTCCCCTGTCGTTGTACGTTCAAATAAATGATGTGAGGGAAAGACTCGATGCCATCGAAAAATTCAAGCAGCACACACAATACAACGATTTCCTGACAGCAATAAAACGCGTAAACAACATACTCCCGAAAGAAGATCTCCCTGAATGCAAACCGGAGCTCATGACAGAGGAATCTGAGAAGCAGCTGAAAGATCACCTTGATTCTGTCCTGTCCCGTCTCCACGACCTTCTCATAGAGAGGAACTACGCTGAGGCAATGGATTTCTTCACCTCTTTAACAACTCCTATTAACAGATTTTTCGACAATGTCCTCGTCATGGACAAAAACGAGGAGGTAAAGAAGAACAGGCTTGCCCTTTTGAGCAACATTTGGAGAGCCATCTCAACTGTCGCGGATTTTTCACAATTAAAAGAAACAGCGTCGTTTTCTCACAGGAGCGGGCCATAGAGTTCAAGCCTTCTGTCTTTCAAGATATCATTAAAGGGGTTTAACAATTTATTCCTTGCATCTTGAGGGTTGAGATCAACCATTAACAACTCCTCTTCACCCTCAGACGCTTTTATCAAAATTTTTCCTTCAGGCGAAACAATTTGACTCTGCCCAATAAATTTCAGGGCCTGACCTCCTTTTCTATCTTCTGATCCGGTTCTATTTGCGGTTATGGCAAAGACTCTGTTTTCAAGACACCTGACAGGCATAGCCTGGGGGCAGTAGGGAAGAACGAGATTTGAAGGATGGGCAATAACTTCTGCACCGAGCAGGGCAAGCGCCCTCATTGATTCGGGGTAAAACCAGTCAAAGCATATCATGACACCGACAAGACCTACACCGGTATTCCAAACCTTGAAACCGGTATTTCCAGGAGCAAAGTAAAGTTTTTCTTCAAAGAAAAGATGTGTCTTACGGTAGATACCTAACAGGCCTTCCGGTCCAATGAGTATTGCTGAATTGTAGTATATATCTCCATCCTTTTCAGGAAGCCCTGCAATAATGTACACCCTTCTTTCACGTGATAAATCTGAAAGAAATCCTGTCGTAAAACCACCCGGAATCGTTTCAGAGAGTGCTGCGACCTCGTCGGCAGAGGCAAACTGGTAACCTGTCGCGAAGAACTCCGGAAGTACCACAAGATCCAGATTCGCATCGCTCAGTACAGATGATACCTTTTTAAGATTTTTGTCCTTTTTCCCGAACTGCGGTGAAAATTGATAAAACCCTGCCTTCATTGTGATACAATACTATCTTCGGGGAAGTAAAAACAAGATATTTTAATCCCTTACCGGCATAGTGCTCTACGATTCATATGGTTGAACGATTTTATGCTGAATCTTAACCAAAAAACCTTTCTATCATATAAAATATAAAGATTTTGGTAAAATCACCTTACCAGGCGGAACGGAATAGTATTCTGTGAATAATATAAAGATTAATACAAAAAGAATCATAAGATATATTTTTATTATTACAGTCTTCCTTTTTATTGGTCTCGTCTTCTTCCTCACGAGAAGTTCCTATGTATCGAATAAGCTCAAGGGCATGATAATCCCGGAATTAGAGACTGTTTCAGGCAGAAAGATTACCATAGAGAAAATCTATATCAATATCATTCCATTTTTCATTGAAGCGAAAGACCTGAAGGCCTTCGCTGACGATGGCAGCGCAATACTTACTGCGAACAAGGTAAGAGGATATATTGATCTCTTAAATCTCATAGAACGGAATATCTCGATCCAGAGACTGATCTTTAAAGACCCACAAATAATTTCAGAGAGAGAAGAGATAGAGGAGATCATAAACAACATCAAAACATATTCCGAAAAAGAGGATGATACAAAATTAGAACTTAAGGTAGAAGTTGATATTATTTCATGTGATGATGGGGTTGTATATTTCACAGACAGAGAGACAGAGAGTATGATACACATCAATGGACTAGATGTTGGAGTAGCGCTTAAAAATGAGCCTGCAATCAAGGTGTCTCTAGAAAATTTTGACATAAAAAAATCCGGATGGCCTGATCTTGTTGGGGATTTCAAGACTTCAGTTGTTTTGAAGGAAGATACTGTTGAAGTAAAAAGCCTTGAACTTGGAGCCCATGGATCCCGTCTTAAAGGAAAAGGGTTCTATTCTGAAGGCAAAAGCAGTTTCAAAACTGAGATAGCTCTCTTCGTTGATTCTGTAAAACGGTTTTTTAACCTCAGGCAGAAAGGCGACGGAAAAATTTCTGCACGGGGTGAAGTGAGGCTCGGCAACGTGAGGAGTCTTCACGATATCTTTGTAGATCTTGAAATCAGAGGGGACTTTTACCTGGAAACACTCATGGAACTCGTAAAAGTTACCGATCCGTTAGAGGGTCTTATTGATTTTAAAGGAGAGATCAATGGAACCCTTTCTGATATCTCCGGGAAGGCAGCGGTAAGATTCCGGAAAGGGAATCTCTTTACTGTTTCTGTTGATGAACTTACCTGCGATGTATCGTATCATGATAAGATGTTTATTTTTGAGAATGGTGTCGCATCACTTTATAACGGCAACGCCCGGGCCTCTTCAACGCTCAAGCTTCCGGGTCCTGAGTCATTTACCCTGACGGTTGCTTTCAATGAAATCGATAGCAGCGGCGCATTCAAGCTCATAGGATGGGACCCTGGCATACAGGAAGGAAAGATAAAGGGAGAGCTTTCATCATCTGGAAAGGAATTTAATCCTGACGGATGGTTTCAGTATGTGTCAAATCATCAGACTGATGAGAACATACTCAAAAGAATACTTGATATGCATGGTGTATACTCCCTGGAGCACGATGTTATTTCTTTCATGAGCTTGCAATTACGTACAGCTGAATCAACGCTCAACGCAGGCGGCACAATTGATATTGCCCGGGACACGCTCAGTCTCAACGTCCAACTTCTTACAGATGAGGTATCTGACCTGACACTCCCTTATTACGGCGGATTTTCCGGTAGCGGGGATTTTTCAGGAACTGTCACGGGAGATTTTGATAATCCCAAACTGTCAGGAAAGGTCCGTCTGACTGATGTATCACTGGAGGATTACGCTGTCGATAATTTTATCTCAACGTTCTCATATGACAAAAGATTTCTTACTATCCGGGAAGCAGTCTTTTCGTCTCCAAAAGAAGAGCACATTGTCCGGGGTGACGTATCATTTCCGGAAGCAGAGGAGCTTTTTGATCTCGGATCGCCGGTATTCGATCTCAGTGTCCTGATCAGGAATGCTGATTTTGGTCGTGCCGTGAAAATACTATCCACTGATACCCCCGCTCAAGGAGCTCTTCATGCAGATGTAACTATTGTTACAAGAGAAAAGAATTTCTATATCTCCGGCAATGCTTCTCTCGAAAAGGCATCGGTTTATGACATCCCCTTCGATTCCGCCACTCTTTCCCTCTCTTATGGCAAGAAAGAGCTCCAGATAAAACATGCTCTCATCAGTAAAGGCAGCTCTGTTATCACCGCAGAGGGGATGTTCTCTCCTGATAAAGGATTTTCATATAACGTCTCATCTGAAAAACTCCTCATAAAGGATCTCGGACTTGACCATATGCCCGACGATGTTGTTGTAAAAATACAATCGCAGGGGAAAGGTACGTTTGAAAACCCCCTAATCACCTTGACTGCACAGGTCACCGGTGGCTCTTTCAAAGGGAGAACAATAGGAAGCGGCACAATCGCACTGACCGTAAAGGATAAAAATATTCTCCTTGATGCAGCGCTCTTTCATGAAAAGTTGACATTCCGGGGAAAAGGTTATCTCGACGAGCGGTTACCATGGAGTGCTCAACTTACGTTCCATCCGGGCAGATATGATTTTATCATTGCTGCAATACTGAAAGACGTTCCGGAAGATCTTCAACTCGACCTCAGTGGAAACATTGACATGAAGGGAGACAGGAGAAACATAAGCGTATCTGCAACAATAGACCATTTTCTTCTCTCTCTTTTTGGGCAGACGTTTTCAAATGAATCCGATATCCGTTTCTCCATGAACAACAAAAAAATATCTTTAACCGCATTCACTGTCAAAAGCGGCTCAACATCATTCAGACTGAAAGGGGGTCTTGAGATTGGCAAACAATACGATATCTTTCTTGACGGGAGTTCCGCACTTGCGCCGCTCAAGGGCATCACGAAGAAGTTAGGATACCTGGAGGGCCATGCTGATTTTGTAATGACTATTAAAGGGAAGTGGGATGACCCTGACATAAAGGGGGGTATGAACCTGGAGGATGCATCCTTTGGACTGAGAGATCACCCTATCTATGTCAGCTCGATCAATGGGTATCTCACCATAGATAAGAACAAAATAATGCTCAGGGATCTTTCCGGGAAAATTGGTGGCGGCAATGTATCCATATCAGGCATTGTCTATATCAAGGCATTTCGTTTTAAAAGATTCTATGGAGATGTCAGGCTTGATAATATAACAACATTTATTTCAAGGGGCCTCCATGTTAATTTCGATGGAAACCTCCTCTATAGAGGCACATTAGATAAACAGACTATTACAGGTGATATAAGAATCAACAGGGCGCGTTATGAAGAACCGATAAAATTGAGCAGCTTGATCATCGCAACAAAGAGAAAAGAGATCCCCAGAGTTGAGCTATCGGTCATAGAAAAGACAGAATTAAATATATCAATATCAGGCAGCAGGAATATATCTATCGATAATAACATTGCGAGGGCTCCCATCACGGTAGACCTGCTCTTACGGGGTACGCTTTCTAGTCCTGTACTGTTTGGCAGGATCGAGTCTAAAGAGGGGTATGCATATTTCAGAAACAATGAATTCAGGATTATTTCTGCAAGTGCTGACTTTGCGGACCCCAACCGGGTCAACCCGTTTGTAAACCTTGCTGCTGAAACGGTCGTACAGGGTTATCAAATTAACTTGAACCTGGAAGGTCCCATGGACACCCTGGAAATGTCTCTCTCCTCCGATCCGCCTCTTGAAGAAGTGGATATTCTCTCGCTCCTCACTGTTGGATATACAGGAGAACAGGCTCAAACCGTTCAGAGTGGTCTCAGCACGGGGATCCTTGCAGGAGTCGCACAGGAGGTCCTTGAAGAGCGCGTGAGAAGAATCATTGGGCTCGACAGGTTTTACATTGACACATATATTTCTAGAACCACAAGTACAGTGGTCCCCCGGGTAACCATATCGAAAAGGATCGTCGGTGATAAGCTCATCATTACCTATGCTACCCCTTTCACGACTCAGGAGGTAGAAGAACAAACAGTTAAACTTGAGTATTTTGTCAAGAGGAATTTCTCGCTCATAGGAACATGGGATGAATACGGAGGGCTCGGAGGCGATATAAAATACAGGTTCGAATTTAAATGAAAAGGAATGGGGAAAATAAGCAGTGGTCTTTTCTTGCTTTCACAGCAAGTTGCATAGCCTTGGTTATCTCATGCGTTATCTTAATCCCCTTTGAGGCGGCTTCTTCAGAAGCAGGCAAGATAGAGATCAATGGTCTCTTCTCGATAGATAAAGAAGAATTTCTCTATCTGCTTGATATCCTTCAGGGAGAACCGATCGATGAAGAACTCATACGTTTAGGCATCAAACGGGCCTTCCTCAAGGGAATCTTTGAAGATATCTCGGTCGAGACGTTTGAAAACGAGAAAACTTATATCCGTATAGACGTAAAGGAAAGGGAATTCATTGAAAAAATAACTGTCAAAGGTGATCCTGCTCTTTCAAAAAGGAGAATAAGACAGCTGTTTCCTATAAAAAAAGACACGGTTCTGCTCTGCGATATGATCGAAAGGGGATTGAAAACATTACAACATGAAATAGCGCTGCGGGGGTTCCCTCACGCACGTATTCATGCTGAAACTGTCGCGTTAAAAAAACCGCGGAGGGTTGAGCTCATCCTTACGATCGATACCGGTAAACCATTGAGAATCAAGACGATAAAAACTGACGATGAAACAAAACGTGCAATAAAATTGTCTGATGGAGATATCTACAACCAAACAATTCTTAAGAAAGACCTCGAAAGGATTAGAACATATTATAAAAAGCAAAAATATTTCAATCCGGAAATAGGCCCGTATACCTTTACTGATGGGATACTCGAAATTCCTGTTCGCCCTGGGAAACGTCTCAATATCTCCATAGTTGATAACCATGCCATCTCCACGAAGAAACTCATGGGAGAGATGCCTTTTTTTGAGTTAGAATCCTTCAGTGATGACATCGTAGGAGAGGCGGTATTCAGAATCGTTTCTCTCTATCATCAAAAAGGATATCTGTCCGTACAAGTTGCTCCTGTCGTATCCGTAACAGATAACCGGATCGATCTTAATTTCTTCATCTACGAAGGAAAAAAGGTTACGACAGGAAAAATCTCATTCACCGGTATCAGTCTTCCTGAAAACAATCTGAAAGAAATCATGTCGCTCAGGGAAGGAATGGTATATAACGCTTTGCTTCTGGACACCGACAGGGAAAAATTGCAGAATTTCTACGTTGCACGTGGATACCTTTCTGCTCACATCGAAGAGTTCCGGACAATATATCATGTAGATTCCAATACAATGGACATCGGGATCATAATCCATGAGGGATCAAAAACAGAAATAGAAAAAATAGCTATCAACGGTACACAGCATATTCCGGAGGAAGCGGTGAGAGAAGTGCTTCAGGTTCAACCAGGTGATGTCTATAATGAGGTCGCCATCATTGATGCACGGTACAGGGTTATCGATTTGTATAATACGCGCGGATTTCTCGGAACGAATGTTACTGTTGAAAGTGAGATTGACGAGCAGAAGGCTACGGTAACGTTTAATATCCAGGAAGGCACAGAGATACTCTTTGGGAAGACTATCGTGGCTGGAAACTACCGAACACGATACCATGTTATAGAGAGAGAGTTGTACGATAAAGAAAATACCCGCTATGACTACCGTATACTTACACGGGACAGAAGGAAGCTCTACAAGTTAGGGTTATTTACTGATGTAGACACAAAAGCTCTTGACCGGTATGACCACAAAAAGGATATCCTTCTCACTGTAGAAGAGGGAAATTGGGGGTCGGTGGAGTTGACTTTTGGATATGCTACGTACGAACGTTTCAGGGGGATTCTCGATGTGAGTTACCGGAATCTCTGGGGACAAAACAGACAGCCCTCATTAAGACTCGACATGAGCTCTCTTTCACAGCGTCTTCTCCTTCAATACTGCGAGCCCTGGTTTTTGGACAAGGAGCATTTGCAGTTCAGGACATATATGTTCATTGAGAATAAGGAAGAAGTAAACATAGACACGCGGGAGACATTATATAAACTGAGGAGGTATAAAGCTTCTGCAGGCCTTGAAAAAGATATTAGTGATACCGTACTGGCAAAGTTCTACTATGAGTTTTCTGTGGTTAATACATATGAAATTAAGCCTGACGTTGTATTAAGCAAGGATGATACCGGCACGCTGTTTATTAGTGGCATTGTACCGGGGATTCTTTATGATACGAGGGATAACCTTTTTGAACCACAAAACGGCATCTTTGCAGGCAGCTCCGTTAAATTTACTGCGCCATTCCTGCTATCAGAATCAAACTTTGTAAAATTCAGCTTCTATGGTAACTACTACCATTCCCTCGGCAAGCGGTTTGTTTTTGCTGCTTCATTTCGGGGTGGTCTTGCAAGCGGCTACAACAGAACAGCAGACCTTCCCATTGTCGAGAGATTTTTCCTCGGAGGAAGAACGACAGTAAGAGGATATGACCAGGATATGCTCGGCCCAAAGGGTGACGACGGAAACCCCACGGGAGGAAATGCCTTTCTCATGCAAAACCTTGAATTGAGGGCCTCATTAGGGAAAGGGATCGGGCTTGTTGCTTTTCTTGACGGAGGAAATGTCTGGTTAGAGGCCAATGATATAGATCTGGGAGAATGGAAATTTACTCCAGGTATTGGTCTGAGGTATAAAACCCCGGTCGGGCCTTTGAGATTAGACTACGGGTATAAACTGGACAGAGAAGCGGGTGAAAGCAGAGGAGTGTTTCACTTCGCCATAGGCCACGCGTTCTGAAAAGAGATGCAAAGAGCATGGCGTATGAAGCAAAACATTAAGACAGGGAGAGGAAGGCAAGGAGTAGAGAATATGAAACTGAAAGCAGAGAGGAAGGTACAGAAAAGTGTACAAGTGAATATCTTACTCCATACATTTTCATTTATTATTTTATTTCTACTCTTCGCTCTTTGCTCTTCGCTCTCTGCCCAGATAAAGGATCGAGTGGTTGCATATGTGGACAATGACGCAATAACTCTGAGTGAGCTCAAGGAAAGGTATTCCGGTGCCCTCCGGATAACACCGGATATTACAAGAGAAGAAGTATTGCATACCATGATAAACAGATTATTGCTTCTCAGGGAGGCAAAAAAAATCAAGTTAGAGGCACCTTCTGAAGATGCACTCCTGCAAGAATATATCGATCTCAAGATACGGGCTTTTATAAGGATCAATGAGGCAGAGATAGTTGTTTTCTACGAAGAACATATCGATGACTTTCAGGGGAAAGCATTGGAAAACGTTTGGGAAGAAATAGAAAGTGTTCTCATTGAAAAAGAACTCAATGAACGTCTTAAATCGCACATCAGTGAACTCAAGGAAAATGCCTGTGTCAAGATACAATTATACGAATAATGCAGAGATGACCGGGTGTGATGTAGTGCTTTTCTATCAAAGATTACCAGAAGTCATGTCATAAAAAAACTATGTCATATAGTACAAGGAGGATCAGATGAAGAGCTATCGGAAGGAGTTATGGTTCGAGGTTCCAACTCGACGTGCTTTTATCAATATCACCCCTCAAGTTGAAACATGTCTCAAAGAAAGCGGGGTAAAGGAGGGAATTGTTCTTGTAAACGCAATGCACATAACGGCTTCTGTTTTTATTAATGATGACGAAAAAGGACTCCATCATGACTACGATGTTTGGCTTGAAAAGCTTGCCCCTCATGAACCTGTTTCGCAGTATAGACATAATGTTGGTGAGGATAATGCCGATGCACATATGAAGCGCCAGATCATGGGGAGAGAAGTCGTTGTCGCCATTACCAGGGGGAAACTGGACTTTGGTACATGGGAACAGATTTTCTATGGAGAATTTGACGGCAGGAGAAAAAAAAGGGTTCTCTTGAAGATTATAGGTGAATAAAGAAATCAACCACAATAAACAAGTCTTTTATGAAATCATGGTTTTTGGACTAACAAGCCTTTTTTTTATTTTGACGAGGCTTTTTCTTATGATCTCATTTCCATCGCCCGTCCGGAGCATATAGGAAACCGTCGCGAGCATTCCCCTTAGTCGCTGATACACCCGCTCATTATTTCTTTCTTGTTTATCATGCAATACCGTGCTCCCCTGTTCTTCATCCCCTACCAAATATTTGAAACACCAATAAGGGCTGTATGAGGTATTACACGGCTCCGGTGCATTGAAGAACTGAACATCCCTGAAGAGGATGTTCCCCTGTACCTCACTCGTATTACAGCGAAAAACTGTTCCGTTCGGGGCTATCCTTACAAATTTCCGTCCTGCATTGCATAGTCTTCCCCGGAAATCGGGAAGGTTATCTATAAAACGAAAGTCTGAAAATAAAATTGTAGGCGATTCTTTCATATTGTTGAGTACCTTCAAATACTTTTTTTCTGCTTCTTCGAGGTAATCATTGATAAGAAGCTTCTGTTCAGAGGTATACGCAAGGGGAAACCGTTTCCCTTTTCTGACGCAGCGCAGTACTTTCGGGATAAGAATTAAACCGTGGTTTTCAAAATATCTGGAAATCTCTGTGAATTTTTGTATGGCATCTTGTGTCATCATTTGAGAAACGAGAACAGTGAATGTTTTCTTCTTAAGTTCATGCACACGTTCAATAAATGCGCTGATCGACTTCTTGGTCTTTCTCTCTTGTATGTGTAAAGCAGCGTGGACAAAGTTGACCCTTCCAGGATTGATCCGTTGAGCAAATTGTCTCATTGAATCATTTGAAAGATTTGTGTTGACTGACACATAGTGATTTTGTGTCAGGTGCTCGCAAAGGTCAACAAACTCCGGGTACAAAGTAGGTTCACCGCCTGTCATATGAATCAGCCATGTTTTTCCTGTGCTGTCGAACCCCCCAGCCCACCGACTAGGTGATGAATATATCCTGATTTTCTGTCTTCTATTGCTTTCGCTGATAAAACAATATGGACAATGGAAATTACACGTTAATACGAGATACCAATCTGACTCAACATCGTATTGCATAGATTCCGCTCCCTATGAAAGACCCCGCTCTGTTTGACCTCAGCTTATTTTATCAAATGCTTCACTGAAATTTCTCATACGCTATTGTACATGCATGAATTTGTTTTCTTAACAGTAAAAAATTGTTTCCACCTGAAAATTCATAGTATTTTCTTCAATATTGATACCTTATCTATTATATCTTTATTGAAATCGTTCACCCTAAGAGCAGGAAATCAGTAAGATTTGACTCTTTCACAAGATACAGTTATATTCAATAACAGAATGCCTAAAATAACAGTAATCATTCCTTTACTGAATAAAGAACCCTACATAGGTAACACGCTCCAATCCGTAATAAATCAGACATACGAAGACTTCGAGATAATAGTTATGGATGGTCTTTCTCTCGACCGGAGTGTTGACGTTGTAAAATCCCTTGATGATTCTCGTATCAGACTATTTACTGAAAAAGACCGGGGGACTTCAGACGCACGTAATAAAGGAATCTCAAAGTCGAGGGGTGGTCTTATTGCTTTTCTGGATGCAGACGATATTTGGATGCCGACATTTCTTGAGACCGTGCTCCGTTTGTATAATCGATATCCACATGCAGGGGTGTTCTCAACAAACTATAAATTGAGAAGGCCAGGAGGGTACTTTCAAAGGACAAAACACAAATATCTTCCAACCCCTCCGTGGGAGGGGATTTTACCGAATTACTTCCGCGCAGCTCTCAGCCGGAGTCCAGTTTTTATCCCTTCTTCTGCAATGATTAAAAAACGTGTCCTTGAGAAAATAGGTGGTTTTTATGTCGGTGACCGGATAGAAGATTTGGAAATGTGGGCGAGGATTGCTATCCATTATCCCATAGCTTGGTCAAGTAGCGTCCAGGTTATTTTTAACAGAGAAGACCCGCATTCCCGATTAAAAAAAGAACCGCTAACTCAGGACGATAAAGTCATAGATACACTCAAATCGAGTCTTTCTTACATTTCCGCCGATCAAGAAAAAGATATTCGTAATCTCGTAGGGCACTATTATAAGAACTGCTCACTGTGCTACGTAAAATTTGGCGATAGAAAAAATGCAGTACGCTGTATAAACGAATCCATAAGGCATATGAGCGGCCATCTTGTGATTAAATCCATTATAGTAAAAGCCCTGCTGCTGTTGCCACGGCCAATTCTTAAAAATGTTGACCATATTCAGTCTTTGATGCATAAGTACTATTACATGGCGAGATGAAAAAACTCGCAATTACCATGGGGGACCCAGGGGGCGTCGGGCCTGAGATCATAGTAAAGTCCCTTGTATCTTCACATATACAGAAACTTTGTCTTCCTATCGTTATTGGGAACGTACCGGTTATCAAAGAGGCGATACGCCTTCTACAGGTACCCATGACAGTAAGAACCATCATATCGCCTCTTGAAGCTCGGCGGTCGAAAGATTCGATTTATTGTATTGATGTCGGTACTGCGAGAGCATTCAAGAAAAACAAGCCGACTGCACAGGGTGGTCATGCATGTGTAAGCTCTATCGAAAAGGCTGCTGCGCTTGCATTACTGGAATCAGTTGACGGTATTGTCACTGCCCCCATATCAAAGGAAGCTTTGGCACTGGCAGGGTTCCCATGGCCAGGACATACCGAGATGCTTGCTCATTTCACCAAAACAAAAGACTATGCGATGATATTTATCGGAAAACCTCTCCGCATAGTCCTTGTAACAATCCATGCAGCACTAAAAGACGTGCCGAGATTAATAACTCAGCAGAAAATACTGAAGACCATCCGTTTTGCAAAAAAGGCATGTGACATGTTGAAGATAAAAAACCCGAGAATCGCAGTTGCCGGGCTCAATCCTCATGCAGGTGAAGCAGGCAGATTCGGAAATGAAGAGGCAAGAATGATCACCCCTGCGATACAAAAGGCACGAAAAGAGGGTATCGCCGCCTCTGGTCCGTATCCCCCTGATGTTGTTTTTCATAAGGCATATAAAGGCATCTATGATATTATCGTGTGCATGTATCATGACCAAGGTTTAATTCCGTTAAAAATGATTGCCTTTGATCGAGGTGTAAATCTTACACTCGGCCTTCCCTTCATACGCACATCACCTGACCACGGCACCGCATATGACATAGCGTGGAAAGGCATTGCAGACCCGTCAAGCATGATTGAAGCGATAAAGGTTGCCGTAAAATTGAAACGCTCGTGATGTATCGCTTAAAGAATCCTCTCATTAATGATGCTATTAAATATACGTGCATCCTTCTTCGTCATTCCTGCGCAAACAGGAAACGAGATGCACTTTCTCTGGATTCCCACATTCATGGGAATGACATATCGAGACCCTACAACACGTCTGCAGAGGGTATGAAATTTACAATCTTTGCTCATTGAGTAAATTAAGCACGGCAAGCGATAACGATTAATGACTCTTAATAAAAAATATATCATAAGCTGGACGCTCTTTGATTTTGCGAATTCAAGTTACTCAGCCGTCATAGCAGCTGTGGTCTTCCCTGTCTACTATGCCACCTCAATTGTTGGAAACGAGACAGGCCTCGGTGATCTGTGGTGGGGAAGGGCTATGTCAGTCAGTATGGCAATCGTTGCCCTCAGTTCACCATTTCTTGGCGGCATTGCCGACTATGGCGGAATCAGGAAGCGATTCCTATTCATTTACACCGTTATGAGTATAAGCGCCATCGCAAGTCTTTCGATCCTGAAAGAAGGTATGATCATTGAAGGATTCATTCTTGCAATCATTGCGAACATGGGGATGGAAGGAGGGCTTGTTTTCTATAATTCCTTTCTTCCGAGGATAGCCCCCCGGGAATTTCAAGGCAGGGTTTCTGCATGGGGATTCGGCGTTGGTTACGCTGGTTCCATTATCGCATTACTCCTTGCTCTTCCATTTGTTACATCCGGTCAATTTGCGTCAACATGGTTCATAGTTGCTCTCTTCTTTTCTATTTTTTCAGCTCCTGCATTCCTTCTGCTCCCCGGAGATAGCAGGCGCGAAACATTGATACGTGCAGGGGTAAAAGGACTTCGATATATCACGATCAACCTGAAAGAAATCCTGAAACAAAGAGAAATGAGAAAATTCCTGATATCGTATCTTATTTACCAGGATGCCGTAAATACGGTCATAGTCTTCTCGAGTATATTTGCCGCGACAACTCTCGGTTTCGAACCAGGAGAACTCATTATCCTTTATCTCTTCGTACAGGCGGCAGCTCTTGCCGGATCTTTCATCACAGCAAAACCGACAGATATCTTGGGTCCGAAGAGGGTCGTTATCATCGCGCTCCTTCTCTGGACATCCATTGCGACGATTACTTACTTTATTCAGACAAAAACGCCGTTCTGGCTCCTTGCCTCATGTGCTGGGCTAGGACTCGGAAGCATTCAGGCAGCAACACGTGCCTTTTACAGTCAGTTCATTCCTCGGGGTAAAGAAGCCGAATATTTTGGTATATATTCTTTTGTAGGGAAATCATCTGCCATTGGAGGCCCGCTTCTCTTCGGTTACATATCTTTTGCATTTGGAAGCCAGAGGCCGGCAATACTTACCATTGCGGCATTGTTCCTTATAGGATTGATAATTATCTGTTTCGTAAAAGGGGGAGGACCGAATGTTGACCCGAGAAATGCAAGTACCGGAGGCACGGTTGACTGAAAAGTCTTTTGCAGCAAGACGGTGTTTATGCTCTGATACAATTCTTGAGCTGCATAAAAAAATGCAGAAATTTTAGTTATACAGGAATCAATAAGTGACGAGCTTAAACGTTTCGTATAAGCTCTTTTCTTATCCTGATGGTATTTCCCGGTATTTTTTTACTCCCGATATGGTCTTTAAGACCAGATGTTATTTTTTATGCTGCTGATCACGGGAGTGACTTTCAACGTCGTCTGTATATTTTTTTAGGCTACAGCAATACCAAATTATCTCTATGAATAGCCTCGTCGGAATATTTAAAGCCAAGAAGTTTTTCAATCTCTGTCGTCCTCTTCCCCTTTATCGTGTTTATTTCTGAAGACGAGTAATTCACGAGCCCCTTTGCAATACGGTTCCCTTCCGAATCGACGCAGTAAACCGCATCCCCTGTTTCAAAATTACCTTCGATATCAAGGATGCCGGACGGCAAGAGACTTTTGCCTCCCTGTGTGAGGGCCTTTACCGCTCCGTCGTCTATGATAATGGTTCCCTTTGAGCGGCTCCCGTAGGCTATCCACCCCTTTTTCGACGAAAGTTTTTCTCTTTTCGGTTGAAAGACGGTCCCATGATGTATCCCTTCAACGTGTGCTTTCAGGAGCCCTTTCTTTCTCCCACTGAGAATATGAACGGTAATGCCGTGATTGACAGCTCTCTGCGCAGCGAGTAACTTTGAGTACATTCCTCCCGTACCAACGACGCTTCCGGCACTTCCCGCTTTACGGATCAATTCCGGTGTTATTTCCTCGACGACATTCAGAAGCTTTGCATGCTCATTTTTTTTCGGGTCTTCGGTATAAAGCCCTTCAACATCCGACAGGATAATAAGCCTCTCTGCTTCAATGAGACTTGAGACAAGCGAAGCGAGAAAATCATTGTCACCAAAACGTATCTCTTCAGTTGAGACCGTATCATTCTCATTGATTATCGGGATGATGCGATAGGAAAGGAGCGTCAGGAGCGTATTTTTTGAATTGATATATTTTTTCCTGTCATCAAACACATCCCTCGTTAGTAACACCTGGGCTACTTTTTTCCCATATTCTCCGAAACTCTTTTCATAAGCCCACATAAGACTGCTCTGGCCGACGGCTGCTGCAGCCTGTTTGAGTTTTATGGTCTTTGGTTTTTCCTTTAAGTCGAGTTTTCTCATACCGGCAGCTATCGCACCTGAGGAAACAAGCACGAGATCATATCCTTTATCATGAAGCTCCGCCATGTCAGATGCAATAGACGAGATTCGCACTGTATCCAAACCATCATCGCCTGAAGCGAGTATATTACTCCCGATCTTTACTACAAGTCTTTTCATTGGCACATTCCTATTTCGATCTTTTCGGCGAAGTTATGATGTAAGGTCTGATTGATATTTTTGTCACCCGGTTGCATATGCTTTATAAAACCTCGCATAAGACACGCAGAGGCTTTGGAGTGATATACTGCTGTTCAGTCAACGAGTCCCTGTTTGACAGCATAGTAGATAATCTCCGCATTGTTCTTCATCTTCATCTTCTCTAAAATCCGGCTTCTGTAGGTACTAATTGTCTGCACACTTAAGGACAATTCATCTGCAATGTCTTTAACTGTCTTCCCAGAAGCAATCAGAGACATGACCTGGTATTCACGGTCCGAGAGTATCTCATGCCGGGGCTTCTCATGATCCACATCAAGATCAAATGCCAATTTTTCAGCAAGGGAGGAACTGATATATTTTTTCCCCTGCGATATTTTTCTGATAGCTGAAATCAATTCATCTGTTGCGCTCCCTTTTGTTAAATATCCAGCAGCACCAGCCTTGAGTGTCCTCACCGCATACTGTTCCTCAGGGTGGACACTTAACATGAGTACCGGCAATTTTGGTTTTTTAGTCTTAAGCTGTTTTAAAACATCCAAACCGCTCCTGCCGGGCATAGTGATGTCCAAGAGAACAACGTCGTAGTTCCGCTCAGAGACTTTATTCAATACGTCTTGTCCATTATCCGCCTCATCCGCTACGAGCATATCAGGAGTCTCAGCAATAATCTGTTTCAATCCTTCCCGAACAACAGCATGATCATCCGCAATCAAAATCTTTATCATAAAACTCCTCCTGTATTATAAGGGATACATACCGTCACCGTGGTACCTTTTTGCGGGATGCCGACGATTTCCAACTTGCCCTGCAAAAGATTAACACGCTCCCGAATTCCCATAATGCCGAACGACCTGGGATGGGACACCTGTTCCGGGGTAATACCTCTGCCGTTATCGCTTACTTGCAGTTTTATCTCATTATCCTTCTCGTGCAGAACTACTTCCACACAGGATGCACCTGCGTGGCGAACGATGTTTGTCAGTGTTTCCTGAAAAATGCGAAAAATCGCTGTTGATATATCCTGATTCGCAACAAAATCCTCAGGGTCCAGAGTAACCGTGCAGGAAATTCCCGTTCTTCTCTCAAAATCTTCTGCCTGCCATTCAACAGCAGCAGCAAGCCCGAGATCATCCAGCAATCCCGGGCGCAACTCTGCTGATATCCTCTGTACCGTCCGGGCAGTCTCATCGACGAGACCAATCATTGATTTCATCTTATCATGAAGAAGCAGTTGATCGTTGGGCAGACGGTTATTTAACCAGACGAGCTCCATTTTTAATGCTGTCAATGCCTGACCTAACTCATCGTGAATCTCACGGGCAATAAGCATCCGTTCCTTTTCCCGTATAGACTGCAAGTGAACAGAGAGGTTCCGCAACTGTTCTCTCGAATTTTTCAGCTCCTCTTCTGCATTTTTGCGAGTTGTAATATCATGTCCTACTGCCTGAAATTCAACAACCGTATTGTTCTTATCACATAGTGCACGGTTGGTCCATTGTTGCCAACAAACAGTTCCATCCGGTGTAACAATACGGTATTCATATGTCATGACAGGATTCTCACAACTCAGTGAAGCGATTTTTTGCAGGACGTCATGCTGATCATCTTCAAGAATAAACTTGACGAAACTCTCCCCTATAATATCCTCACGCCGACATGCAAAATAACGACAGTATACATCGTTAACAAACGTAACGGTGCCGCCTGGTAGAAAGCGACATATAAGCTCGGTTTGGTCCTCAACGATAGCCCGGTATTTCTCTTCGGAATCACGCAGACGTCGCACTTCTAGTGCACGTGACAAAATCTGCTTTAATGTTTTAAATTCTAATGGTTTTAATACATAATCAAATGCACCGGTCTTCATTGCTTCGACAGCAGTCTGAATTGTTCCTTGCCCGGTTATGACAATACATACAAGGAGTGGTTCCATGTGCACCGCAGTCTGTATCAGCTCAATACCACTCATTTCGGGCATGACCAAATCGGTGAGGAGCAAATCGAAATCTCGTTCGTGCAGGGCATCAAGTGCCTGCCTCACTGATGTAAACCCGGCAACCTCGTACCCCCATCCCGAGAGAAGATCACATAATGGATTCATTGTCTCTATTTCATCATCGACAATGAGGATACTTCCCCTCTTATGCTCGCTCATGAACGCGTTCCTTTTTCAATCATAAGAAGGTGGGGAAGCGTTTAGCGGAGACAGGCAATGAAATAGTCCTTGAGATGTCATGGTCTCATTATAACAAATTGAAGACTCCCTGTAACAAAACCGCTGCCCGGTACTGAGGAGGCAGTCCGATAATGGATCCGCAGGTTTCAGACCTTTGGAATCCAATAATAATTGAAATTTTATGCTGATTTTGATATAGTTGTTGACATTTGAACAATGGAAGAAAAAGAAAAACTATCAGTGCTTGAGGCGCTCCTTTTCCTTTCAGGGGAACTTATACCATGTTCCTCCCTGAAGGACATAGTGGGGTTTCCTGAGTCTGAAATCAAAAGACTCATGGAACAGCTCATCTCTGAATACAAAGAGCGGAATTCCGGACTGCTCATTGTCGAGATTGCCCACGGCTATCAAATGGTTACCAATCCCCGCTATGCTGAATGGGTTATGAAGTTCAAAAAAATGCGCATCTCAAGCAAACTATCGATGCCTGCCCTCGAGACCATCGCCATAATAGCATACAAACAACCGATCATACGGGCTGAAATAGAACAGATACGGGGAGTTAATTCTGACAGTGCTATCAAAACCCTTCTTGAGAAAAGACTTATCAAGATAATGGGCCGCAAGGAGGTTCCCGGAAGGCCGTTTCTTTATGGCACAACCAGGGAGTTCTTGCAGTATTTTGGGTTGAAAGACCTTACCGAATTACCAACGCTCAAAGATATAGCACGGGAGGAAGCTGCTTGATGCCCGGAGTTTTTTTTAAAAGGCTCTTTCTCTCGTTCCCCATCTTCATGGGTTTTATTCTCTTTGCTGATAACGGCTATACAGATACAACATATATCATCCAAAAGGGTGATAATCCAACGACAATAGCAAAAAAATTTGACGTTGCGGTGCAAGACATCCTTTCAATCAATAATCTCAACCCCAAAAGACTTGCACCGGGCACTGGGATAATCATTCCTTTGACTGAAAAGACCCCTCTTGATAAAGAGAGTGACCGGCTGAAATCTGATACAGGGCATGCGAGCACTACTGCAAGCAGCGAGGATATCCCTCATGGCACTATAATGCACAGGGTAGCAAAGGGTGACACCTTATCATCTCTCTCAAGGAACTATTCTGTTTCTATTCATGTAATCCAAGAGATCAATAACCTCTCGTCAACAAAAATACGTGTTGGTCAGACGCTCCTCGTCAAACAAGCACAACAGAAAACCTACACCGTAAAGAAAGGTGACAGCCTATGGAAAATTGCACGGAGATTCCATTGTGATATGGAAGAATTATCTGACCTTAATCAACTCAAGACAGACATGCTTAAACCAGGTCAAACAATTTTATTACATGACCATGAAGAACCTGAACAGTCCATCAATCCTGAAGCAGGCCACTCTCGGAAAAAGCTTGAGGACAGTATAGATGCGGTATCTGAATCCGATGAATATACGCTCAAGGAAAAGCTCATCATCTTAGCAAAAAATTTCCTTGACATCCCTTACAAATTCGGCGGGAGCAGTTTCCTTGGAATAGACTGTTCAGCATTTGTACAAAAGGTTTTTCGATTGGTCGGAATAGATCTTCCGCGGTCTGCACGCGAACAGTTTTCGTTCGGAAATCCTGTCGATAAACAAGACCTCTCCGCCGGAGATCTCGTTTTTTTCAGAACGTATGCATCGTTTCCCTCCCATGTCGGGATTTATCTCGGTAACAATGAATTTATCCATACATCGTCAAAGCTCAAGAAGGTCGCCATCGATAGCCTTGTCGCACCTTATTATCTCAAAAGATTTATCGGTGCGAAAAGACTGATAGAAGAGGCTGAAATAGAGGGTGAGCTTCTGGATAAAAACTAACTAACCTGAATTATTCATGTATTTTTTTCAATCAGAACAGATGCAGTATTGGAGCGGCTTTACAGAGTGTTAGTAGCGGCATGTTATAAGTTGCATGGCAAAAACGTTATAAGTGGCCACTCAAAACTATTTGACTGTGTCAAATATCTTTTGATTTATTAATTTAAAACTACCCGAAATTCATCACAAGAAGCTCCTTAACAGACTTCTTTTTATGTGCGCCTGCTGTGCTGTAAGTCGTCTGAACATCTTCAATTCTAAATCCCTTAAATAGCACCTTTGTTTCCGTAGTCTTATTAATAGACAAGATGAATTTTCCCTTGATTCCCTTTAAAATATCTCTCAGCTTAACAAAATCCTTACGTAAAAAGATATCTTTCCCATAATAATTTTCGCATCCATAGTATGTTCGATGCCTTAAGGCGAAGAACACTCTGTACCTCGGAGGCTCGCAAAGCGAGCCGAGAATGAGCGATGGTACTGCATCTGTTCTGCACTCTTATACTTTGTGAATAAACCGGGCTAACCTTCAAACATGACCTTTCCCATATCTGAGACATCATAGCCACCGAGCTTTATGACAACATCCCTGAATTCCGTATCCTCCCTGATAATAGCAAGAAGGTGCTGGAGCATCTCTGTCTCCATGAAACAGCGCGGGATTGCGAGGTCATACCGTTCCTTTGCAACAGGAATAAAGTCGAGGTTTAGTGCCTTTGCCGATGCAAGAATGGCAAGACCGGTATCTGCGATACCGGTGAGTACAGCAGACGCAACTCCCATGTGCGTGTATTCTTCCCGTTCATACCCTCTGATATCCTGAGAAGATATGTTATATTCTCTCAGGCATTTATCAGTAAGCAGCCGGGTACCCGAGCCTGCCTGCCTGTTAACAAAAACAATATCCGGTCTCGTCAAATCTTCGAATCCCCTAATACTTTTTGGATTGCCTTTATGTACAAGAAGGCCTTGCTCTCTGTAGACGAGATTGATAAGTACTATCTTCTTATCGGAGAGAAGTCTTTTCACAAAGGGTATGTTGTACTCACCTGTTTCTTCATCGAGCAGATGCGTTCCTGCTATATGTGCCTCGCCCTTTTTCAATGCCATTAAGCCGCCCATTGAACCAACATGTGCCGAGGAAAGCGAAAATCGCGGGTACCGTTTCTTGAGAATATTGGCAAGCAGATCAAGGGTATTATCATGGCTCCCTATGCAGACTATCGTGTTCTCAATGTCACCTGCAGATCGCATGAGTTCGACGTCAATCTCCGTTCCTGCACCAATACCTTCAGACATTGCCGGTATTCGGATAAATCCATCAGCGCGCACAAGGGACATAAGGACACCTGCACCTCTGCTGACAGGAGTCGCTATAAACTGATTCCCCACCTTTCCGACCTTTATTCTGATAAATTCCTCATGACCTGGGGCAGATGCAATCTGGCGTGAAATTTTTGCCCTGATGAACTCAGGATCTTCAATCCCGATCCCTTGCCATCGATAAACGAGGGGCTTGGCAAACAGACAAAAGGTTATATACGCAGACACAGGATACCCGGGTATTCCGAGAACGGGCTTCCCCTTTATCCAGCCGAGCATAACCGGCTTTCCCGGTTTTATGTTGACACCGTGAAGTATGACATCGCCGAGTTCCCGTAGAGCCTGTACCGTAAAATCCTCTGATCCTGCAGAAGCACCGGCATTTATTACGATTAAATCCCCCCTGTCCAGTGAGTCCAGTACGGCCTGTTTCAATGCCCCGATGTTATCCGGGACAATATGGTGTCTGACCGGTATTCCACCCCATTCAGTGACAAGACCGCCGAGAATTCTGGAGTTGTATTCGATAATATTCCCCTCCTGCAATGCTGTTCCTGGCTCTACAATCTCTGTTCCCGTAGGGATGATAACCACCGCAGGTCTCTTTCTGACCATGACATCTACATGGCCGCTCGCAAGCATTGCTCCTATATCAACCGGCCGTATCCTGTGATTTTCGGGAAGAATCAATTCGGTCGCTACAATATCATCACCGATCACCCGGACATGTTGCCATGGCGTAACAGGGGCAATGATCTCAATATATTCTTCGTCGCTGTCTCTGGATCCTTCTTTCTTTATGATGTTCACATCCTCTATCATGACAACAGCATTGAACCCATCGGGAATCGGGTCCCCGGTATCAACAGCCAGTGCCTGTCCCCCTACCCTGAGGCACTTCGGTGTCCTCTCTGATGCACCGAATGTATCCGAAAACCTTACAGCATAACCATCCATTGCTGAGGCATGATAAAACGGGGAAGATATCATTGCAGATACTGCTGCTGATGTTATTCTGCCAAGGGATTCAGTAACACTTATTTTTTCTCCCGGCAGAGGGTTCATAGCCTCCTCAACGGTAAGCCTTTCAAACCACTTCCTCAGTGCTTCTTGGAGGGGTATGCTCTCAAGATAGAGATTCCGATTCGGTTTCACTTGTTCACGAGTTCTTTGATTTTTTCCTTCAACTCCTCAAGGTTCGATGATTTCACAATGTATGCTTCTGAGGCCCAGACCGCAAAATCGTCCCGGTAATCATATGCAGTGGACATAATGATAGGCACTTTGGGATCTTTCTCCTTCATCTGTCTGAGGAGACGAATGCCGTCAATATCTGGCAACAGGATGTCAAGTGTCACAATGTCAGGATTTTCCCTGTTAAAAAGTTCAATTGCTTCCTGTCCGTTCGAGGCTATGACCACGTCATAGCCTTCCTCCTCAAATTCTTCCTTGTAAAGCCTCTGGATATGTAAATCATCATCAACAACAAGAATTTTCATGCTCATCCCCCTTTTTATTATGCTGTTCTGTTCATTGTGTTCACAGGAATAAATAATCTAAACGTGGTCCCCATGCCGGGACTACTCTTTACCTCAATACGTCCTTTATGCTCCTCGATAATCCCGTGGGTTATCGAAAGACCGAGTCCTGTCCCAACCTTTTTTGTTGTGAAGAAGGGATCAAAGATAAATGGCATATTCTCATCGGTTATTCCTTCCCCTGTATCCGCTATTTCGATAACTGCTTCAGTGCCCAAGATATATGTCTTTATTGATATCGTGCCGTTGCTTCCGATAGCCTGTACTGCATTCGTCAGGAGATTCAGCAGGGCCTCTTTTATCCTGGCAGGGTCAACATATAACGCAATGGGACCGTCACTTTCCCGGACAATGGTAATTCTCCTTTCTTCAATGTCAGCCTGTATAAGTGATGTAGCATCATCGATAAGTCTCTCAGAAGTCACCGATTCCTTTACGATCCGTATTTCTTTGACAAAGCCAAGGATCTCATTCAGTATTCCCTCAAGTCTCCCCACTTCTTTCATTATAATATCTGCATATTCCTTCAGATTTCCACTCAGCTTTTTTTCAAGCCTTTTTGCGAAACCACCAACAGAGATGAGGGGATTCCGGATCTCATGAGCCACCTTTGCAGCCACCTCACCGAGTGCTGCCATGCGTTCTGTCATGACAAGCCTCTCCTGAAGCCGCTTCAGTTCTGATATATCCCTGAGCACATGCACGGTACCAATCAGTTCATGCTTCATATTAAATATCGGAGAACTTGAACTAATGAATGTCCCTCCAAGATATTGGTCATCAATCTCTCCTACATGTTCCTTTTTTGTCTCAAGCGTCCTGTGATGGGGGCATTCCTCCCATGGTCCGCTTTTCCCATGAAATATCTCGTAGCACTTTCCACCTACTATTTCTTCAGGTCGTTTCCCCAATCGCTTACAAACAGCCTTGTTGATATTTTTTACGACATAGTCACTATTGATTGAAAAAACCATGTCCGGTATGGAATCAAAAATATTTGCGAGCTCTTTCTCTGCAAATGCAAGCTGCTCATAGAGTCTTGCACTTTCTATTGCCGTTGCCACCTGGTTTGCAAAAGCCGCCAAAAACTTCATATCCTCATCGCTAATCGGTTTCTTGTTGTAATAGTTGTCTACCCAGAGCACGCCTTTGACAGTATCACGCGATATGAGAGGAACGACAGCGTAGGCTTCGGTACCGAGCTGTTGCGTGAGGATCATATCCGAGTATGGTTCCTGACTGATATCACTGATATTAAAAAATCTCTTTTCTTTTACTGTCTTCGTTAATATCGTTTCTTCATGTAACGGTATTCTCATGCCCATGCTTAGTTTGTCGAAGAAAGAATCCTTTCTCTGAGGACCTGTCTCGACCTCGCGTATCATATCCGAGAGCGACTTTTTTTCCATGGAAAGCCTTTGCCATATCTCGCCAGCTTCTCCGGGGCTCGAAGGTCCTACGCCCATAGCACCTTTCAAAACTTGTTCCTTCTCGTCAAGAAGGAACAGAATTGCCCGGTTGAATCCGAGGCCATCGCTCATGGTAACTGCTGTAAGAACCATTCTCAATAATCTGTCCAGCTCGAGCGTCCCTCTCATTGCAGAGCTGATAAAGAATAGCCGGGAAAGTTCTTGATCTCTCCTCACCAACTCCTTCTCAACACGTTTTTTATCTGAAATATCTCTTGATATACAACTTATACCAATCACGTCTCCCTTTGCATTCTTGATCGGAGAGCGTGTCAGGCTTACGGTTATAATCGAACCGTCCTTTTTCTTCCTGAAGGTCTCGATGTCTCTCAGAACCTCTCCTTTCCGAATCCTTTCGATCATTTCGAGTTCGGGTTCCATCAGAAACTCCGGAACAAACGGGAAAAATTTTCCGAGAACATCTTCCTTCGCAAATCCATATATCCTCTCGGCGCCTTTGTTCCAGGACGTAATCATACCATCTATGTCTGACGTAACGATTGCATCAGCCGAATTATCAATAAACCCTTCAAGATACTCCTTTGTCTCGGTGACCTTATACTGATAGAGCATTCTTTCGGTAACATCCTGTATGAATATAACGCATCCTGTAACTGAGCCGGTTTCATCCCTGACCGGATATGCCGAGAGCTCAGCATATTTTGCTGCCTCGCTTTGATTCTCCTTCTGTATCGTAACGATCATTTCACCCCTCTCGAAAGTCATGGATGCTGCACAATGTGGACATATCCCCATGCCGTCGTGAAACACTTCTTTACAATCTTTTTCAATAAGATCTGACACCGGCTTGTCTGTCCATTGCTCCATGGCCTTATTAAGGGCACATATTTTGTACTTTCTATCGAGCATAATAATGCCTTCACGGACATGTTCAAAGATCGTTTCTGCAATCTTCTGTTTATGTGATAGATCCATGCGAAATCCCTTTTCGGATCCTCTTCCTTTTTGCAGCAACCTTATATAACGCACTATACTGTTTTGCCGAGTTCATCCACGAGAAATCCATCCTCATGCAATTTGCAACCATTGCCTTCATTTTGTCTGAATCTGTATAAACGCAAAGGGCCCGCTTCACGGCATCCTGCATTGCAGAAGGTGTATAATCAGAGAAAAGGAACCCGGTACCTTGAGAGGTGAGTGGTTCATAGTCATGTATGGTATCCGATAGCCCACCAGTTCTTCTTGCAATAGGGATACTCCCATAACGCATGGCGATGAGCTGACCCAGACCACACGGCTCATATCTTGACGGCATGAGAAAAAAATCTGATCCGGCATAAATCTTGCGGGCCCGTGATTCATCAAATCCTATAGTAACGGAAACCTTTCCTTTGTATTTTCTTGCCGACTTTACGAGGGTCTTGTGGTATATATCCTCACCTTTTCCTAAAATAGCAAGTTTGACGCCATGGGAGACGAGTCCACCTATTGATTGACTGACAAGATCCATTCCCTTTTGAGCTGAGAGTCTTCCGACCATGCCTATGAGTGGTACACCCTGCGTGGTTCCGTCGCTTCGTCCAAATAATGAATCCATGATTTCCTTCTTGCATGCGGCCTTCCCGGAGAGGTCATATGAACTGTAGTGACTATGAATTGCTGGATCTCTTGATGGATCCCACGCTTCAAGGTCTATACCGTTCAATACGCTATAGAGGTCACGCACCCGCTCTCTCAAAACACCATCAAGCCCAAAACCGGACTCTTGACCGAGTATCTCTTTTACATAGGTATGACTGACGGTATTGAGAATGTCTGCTGACAGAATGCCTGCTTTCAGGAAATTTACCTGCCCATAGAATTCTATACCGTTCGGGGTGAAGAGTTTCCAACTGAGTCCCGTAAGGGGCATCTGTGATGGGGGAAAGAGTCCCTGGTAACCGAGGTTATGTATGGTAAACAGTGTTGCCGTATTTTTGAAGAATCTATCAGTACTATACAGGGTTTTAAGGTACAGCGGCACAAGACCTGTCTGCCAGTCATGACAGTGGATTATATCCGGTTTGAATTTAAGTGCCTTGCACGCCTCGAGTATCCCCCGGGAAAAAAACACAAAACGCGAAGCATTGTCTTGATAATCCCCATCAGGCGTTCCGTAGAGTTCCGGGCGGTCATAGAATTCATCACACGCTATGAAATATGTAGAGGCCTGATCAGTGAAAATCCTCCCTTCTTTCAGTGTGCTTCCTACAGGAACTTCAATAGAAATACCCGTGTCCTTGATTACGTGTCGTCCTTCCCTGATCTTTCTATAGAGCGGCAGGATAGTATGCACGGCCTCACCCATCTTCAGGTATTCTCTCATGAGAGCGCCCACGACATCTGCAAGACCACCCGTCTTGACATACGGCTCAGCCTCTGGCGAGGCCAACAGGATTTTCATATCTTCGCCTCTCTCATAAACTTTGCTGACTCTTCAGGCGGCGTCGGATTGATAAAGAAGCCTGATCCCCACTCAAAACCCGCAATCTTTGTAAGCTTTGGAATAATTTCAATATGCCAATGGTAATATTCATTGACTTCATCCTGAAAGGGGGCCGTATGTATCATGAAATTGTAAGGTGGGACTTCAAGAATCTTGTCTATCTGCTTGAGAATTACCTGAAGTATGTCTGCGAGAGAAGAAAAATTTTTATCCGGCGGCTGAAAATTCGATTCGTGTCTCTTCGGCAGTATCCATGTTTCAAAAGGTGCCCTCGGTGCAAATGGGGCAAGTGCAATATACTGCGAATTCTCATATATAACCCTCTTTTGAGTTTCTCGTTCCTGATTTATAACGTCACAGAATATGCACCGCTCCTTCAATTCGTAATACCGTTTTGAAGAATCCGTCTCTTCCTTTACAAGACTGGGAATAATCGGGAGCGCAATGAGCTGCGTATGTGAATGTTCGAGGGAGGCACCTGCGGCATCACCTTCATTTTTGAATATTAAAACGTATTTGAACCGACGGTCCTTTCTGAGATCAATGAGCCTGAGATAATAAGCCCAGAGCACATCCTCGAGCGCTTTCAATGTCACTGTGGATAGAGAAAGCATATGATCAGGGGTCTCCACAATAACCTCATGTGCTCCTATTCCATTCATCATATCGAAGATTCCCACCCCGGCTTTATTGAGATCTCCACTTACCTGAAGGGCCGGAAACTTATTGGGCATAACCCGCAGGGTCCATCCCGGTGTGTTTGGATTGGTACCAGGGGGCCTGAATGCCATGATCTCTTCCGGCGTTGTATACTCGTTGCCGGGACAGAAAGGACAGAATCCTCCCCTCTTCTTTTGAGAGGGAGAAATGAAATCTGTGGGCCGCTTGCCTCTTTCTACAGAAATGATAACCCAACGGCCTGATATAGGATCTTTTCTCAGTTCAGACATATCCCTCCACTTCCTCTGTAGGTATTTTAAAAAAAGAGCTAAAAATTAAAGATATAAGAGACCTCAACTCGTTGCTGCATAGCCTTTATGGATTTTGTAATATTATATCACAATAGGATATAATCACCCATGAAACCTACGTTTATACACAATCTGGTTAACAGCCCTTTTGAAGACCCGACACTCTTTATCAGAATAATGCGCGAAAAAAGGGCTCTTTTATTCGATATCGGGAATATCAGCAGGCTTCAGCCAGGTGATCTGCAGAAGATAACTGATGTATTTATAACACACACACACATAGATCACTTCATCGGATTTGATACCCTTGTGAGGGCAATCTTAAGAAGGGACACCCCGCTCCGGGTTTACGGCCCTCCAAACATAACCGACTGTATTGAGGGAAAGCTCAGGGGGTATACATGGAATCTTATCAAGGAATATCCGATCAAGATAGACGTATGTTCTGTCAGTGACCACAAAAAAAGCTACTCAAGTTTTCCTGCTGAAAATAACTTTCAACGGATAGACAAGGAAATCGCACCATTCGACGGCATCGTCTTGAGAGACCCCCTCTTCACTATAAGGGCCATCCAGTTGGATCACCAGGTGCCCTGCCTTGCCTTTTCAATCGATGAAGAATTTCACATCAATATCAACAAGGCATCCCTGCTGGCAAAGGGACTTCCTGTAGGACCCTGGCTGTCAGAACTGAAAAAAGCTATCAGGTCCCGCAGCCCTGGAAATACCAATTTTGTTGTATCCCATAAGCACTATTCGCTCGAAGAGCTGCGGGACATCGCACAAATAACAAAAGGACAGAAGATTTCCTATGTAACCGACATAGCTATGCATGGCAACAACATCCGGAAAATTATTGAATTCGTCCGCGATTCAGACACCCTCTACTGTGAGGCATATTTTCTTGAGGAAGACAAAGAGAGGGCATTAGAGCGGTTTCATCTTACTGCCAAGGTAACCGGTATGATCGCACGAAAAGCACGCGTGAAACGTCTCGTTGCGATGCACTTTTCACCAAAATACCGGCACTACCGGAAAACACCGGAAGATGAGGCAATGGAAGAATTCAGTTTTTCACCTTCGTGAAAAGCAAGACGGTATTGACTCCACCAAACCCGAATGAATGTGAGAGCGCATTGGTAATAGTACCCTTTCTCATCTCGGTCGCATAATCAAGGTCGCATGCAGGATCCTTTTGCGTAAGATTTATCGTAGGAGTGATAACATCCTCGTTCATACTCAGCAGGGTAAAAGCTGCCTCAAGGGCACCCGACGCAGCGAGCATATGGCCTGTCATTGACTTCACAGATGTTATGGGGATCTGATATGCTCTCTTGCCACAGGCCATCTTTATTGCCTTTGTTTCAGCTTCGTCCCCACGTTTTGTTGCTGTCCCATGGGCATTGATATAATCTATATCCTCCCGTCTGAGATCTGCTTCATCAAGTGCGCTCTTTATTGCCCGTGCCTCACCTTCAGGAGACGGCATTGTCTGATGAAAGGCATCTGTCGTATTTCCGTAACCAATTATCTCTCCGTAGACCTTCACCCCCCGCTTCACTGCCTGCTCATAATCTTCAAGGACCATAATACACGCTCCTTCTGAGAGCACGAAACCATCCCTCGTCTTATCAAAGGGCCTGCTAGCTGTTGAATCTGTTATACGGGACAGGGAACCCGACGAACCGTATCCTTCAATACAGATGCTGCATATCGGGGCCTCGGTGCCGCCGCAAAAGACGGGTCCTCTGTATCCTGCCTTTACTAAACGATATGCCTCCCCGATTGCAGCTGTTCCCGATGAGCACGCATGAGATATACCGAGACAGTATCCAGTTATTCCCAATTTTTCAGCAACATAGGATGAAGCCATACTGATTGTAGTGGATGGCATAAGATAGGGAGATGTCCTGACAAAAACAGGTGATTTGTGTAAGGAAAATTTTTTTTTGAACTCCTTTTCAAGGGAACCTATCCCTCCCCGACTTGAGCCGATAATGACTGCCCCAGCGGAAACAGCGCTCCTTCTTTTCCTTGTATGCAGCTCTGCATCCTCTGAAGCCATAACTGCCGCTGCAACAGCATAATACACAAACGGATCGAGACGGTTTATCTCCTTTTGTGTAAGATATGCAGTCGCATCAAAGCCCTTCAGTTCTCCTGCCACCTTCCACTTAACAGCAGCAACATCAAACCTCGTTATAGCTGCTATTCCGGACATCCCTGCCTTTCCAGCCTCCCATGAGTCGTGCAGGGAATTTCCAAGAGGACTGACAGCGCCTATACCAGTCACAACAACCCTTTTCATTGTCAGCTATAATAGCATACCATCCATCCTAGACTGTGCCACCTGTTTTATTGTGTTATCTTGCTTATTATGTCAATATAGAGAAGGAGGAATCTTGGTAGGAGAGTTACTGAAAAAGGCCCGTGAAGAGTCCGGCAGGGACCTTAAGGGCATCTCTACTATACTGAAAATAAGATACGACTATCTGCGCGCAATTGAGGAAGAAAACTTTAAACAGCTTCCCGAAGAGGTCTACATTAAAGGATATATCCGTGAATATGCTGAATTTCTCCATATCGATCCCGAGACTGCCTTACGTGCCTATGTGCAACTGACATCCCCACCAGAACATAATGATGATAATACTACAACAACTACAGGGGTGCCCCCTGCACATGTTCCCAGTGGTCATAAAAAATTAAAGGCTACGTATTTCCTCATACCATTCATCCTCGTCATTTTTGGCTTATTACTCTATGCTGTTCTCCATTCTCCGGAAGAAGAATCAGCGACGCATCAAGCGTCTATCGAGACACCAGCTGCCATGCCTCCCCTTGTTATCGAACCATCTGAAGAGATTCCGCAGGCACCTGTTGAAACAAACAAAGAGGTCCCTTCTCCACTTCCTGAAACGGGCCAAGGGCTCATTACTCCTCACGTTGATCCCATGAAGAAAACACCTCCCGATAGTGAGCGCGGACAAAAACCAGTTGCAAAAACGGTTACTACCCCCCATAGGCTCAAAGTAGTCACCACTGATACAGTCTGGATCCTTATCTCAGCTGATAATGCGGAGCCTCAAGAGATGACCCTGTACCCGGGAGAGACCGTTACATTTCAGGCGCAGGAAGGTTTTTCCCTGAAACTTGGAAACGCCGGAGGAGCAAAAGTCGTATTTAATGGAAAAGACATGGGAAAACTCGGGGAAAAAGGTCAGGTCATCAAACTGAACCTCCCGGAGAAAAATTAGATCTATGACGTAATTTTTAGTACATGCCACCAGATAAAGAAAAAAGGCGCTTCAAAAGATACAGGCATGAATCAGAGTTCTGGATTTCAATTGACGGAAAACCATTAAAGGCAATCTCTCTTGATTTCTCCCTCGGTGGACTCGGTTTGTTCCTCGAAAATAATGTGTCCATATCACCCGGTTCAAAGGTTGTTTTTACGATCGAAGAGCTCAATTTGGATATCGACGGTAAGATCGTATGGTCCCATGTGGTTGATTCTCAGCTCAGAGTGGGAATAGAACGGGTTTCGATTTCCGGATCTCTTGACCATTACCCTCTAGCCGATATCTTATTAGACTTACAAAGAAGTGAAAAGAATGGAATACTCGAAATAAAAAATGGGCTGATACTAAAAAGAGTCTATATTAAAAACGGCGATTTGATATTCGCAACATCGAATCTGGAAGATGATCGCCTGGGAGCAATACTTCTCAGAAACGGCAAAATCACCCAAAAGCAATACGATCATTCAGTAGCTGTCATGAAGGAAACAGGGAAACGCCATGGAACTGTTCTTGTCGAACTGAACTTCCTGAAAGCAAATGATCTCATTTGGGCAGTAAGGCGCCAGGCTGAAGAGATTATCCTGAGCCTCTTTCAGCTCGAACACGGAGAGTTTGCATTTCTCGAAGGCCCCCTTGAATCGTACGAGGTGATCACGCTCAAACTGAGCGCTGCAAACCTTATCTACAACGGTATCAAGAAGATACATAACCTTTTACACATAAATCATGTTATGCCCTCTCAAGATGAGATCCTTTCCTATTCAAGGGACCCAATGGACTTATTCCAGGATATAAACCTTTCCGATACGGATAAAGAGATTTTTTCACTTGTCGACGGCAAACGTATGATAAAAGAGATTTTCTCCCTTTCCCCCCTTGATTATTTCCAGACCATGCGTACCCTCTACGCCCTTTTAAGCATACGGATAATCGACATCAAAGAAAAATCGCTCCCAGGTGATGATTCACTCAGAGAGATTATCGAGGAGCCTGAAACAGATTCAGATCCTGCTTTTATAAAGAACGTTGAAGATACGTTCGACAGACTCAACAGGACTGATTTCTACAGCATGTTAGACATAACAAACAACGCCACTCATGACGAAATAAAAAAGGCATACTACAGGGTTGCAAAAGTTTTTCATCCTGACAGACACTTCTCCTTACCTTCTGAGACTCTCAAAAACAAGCTCAATACCATCTTTTCCCGAATAACTGAAGCATACCGGATACTCTCTGACCAGAAGATGCGGAGTCAATACGAGCAGAGCTTATCAATAAAACCGGCAGGGACCGAAACAAGCAACGTTGAAATTGCACGGGTCAGGTTCGCTGAAGGGAAAGAGGCGATGAGTAACATGGCTTTCGCTGATGCAGCAGAGCTTTTTGGACAGGCAACATATCTTGATGCCTCAATGCCTGTATACTACTTTCATTTGGGACGGGCATATGAGAAAATAAAAAAATTCCGTGAAGCAGAAAAAGCGCTCAGACATGCACTGAAACTTGATCCTTTTAATGCCGATTATTTAGCAGAACTCGGTCATATCTATTTAAAACTTGATCTGCTTTTAAGGGCACAAACGGCATTTGAAAAGGCTCTCAAATTCGATCCGTACCATGAACGTGCTATCAAAGGATTACAACAGGCCCGCAATCATTCCTGAGCCTGAATGGGAAGAACTTGCAACAAACCTCTTCCAGCAGACGGGACCCACAGTTCTTATCGGTGCAACAGATTCGGGAAAATCTACCCTGACACAATATCTCTTAAGGCGTTTTATCGAAAATCATACACCGATTGTAATTGTTGACGCTGATATCGGTCAATCATCTCTCGGGATGCCGGGTACCATTACCATGAAGGTTTTTAAAAAACCGGCAGATATAAGAGCTTTTCATGCTGAGCGGACCTTCTTTATCGGCTCGTTGAATCCGGCGCAAAAGATTCCGCTCATGATAGAGGGGACCACATACCTGGTCCATAAGGCAAAAAAAAGATCGGATCACATTCTCGTAGATACCACCGGACTCATTCACAGTGAGTATGGCAGATCGCTCAAACTGGGAAAGATCAAAACAATACAGCCTGAGACAATCATCGCCATTGAAAGGGAAAAAGAACTCGAACATATTCTGGCAATGATTCATGATACGAGGGTATACCGCATAAAACCCTCGAGGAACGCTCTTGAAAGAAGCAGGGATACGCGCATACGATACAGGAAAAAGAAATTTGATGAGTATTTCCTCGAGAATAACATGCGTGAGTTTTTTCTCGAAAACATTGCTTTTTACTATAACGGGAAACCTTCTTTTTCAAAGAAACCAGATTTTAAAGGCGGCACCATAATCGGTCTGAATCATAATGAAGACACAAGAGCCTTAGGTATCCTCCTTGAACTCGATAAAACCTCCGTTACGTTTAAATCATCGTTGGAATCCTTAAAAGGCATCAATCGTGTTGTATTCGGTGATATTACTATTGATGATTAACCCCCAAAAACATTTATCTGGTTAACCCTTCTCTTGTCCTGTTCTGTAAAACCTGTTATATATAAATCATGATGGTAGCTCCGGTTCTTTGAGACAGCTGGTTATGACACCAATACAATTTGAAGGCATAAGAGGTATAATAGACGCATGATAAGGAATACATTCAGTATGTTGCACGGCATAGGTGAGAAACTCGAAAAAAGACTCTGGAGGAATGGCATACTGACATGGTGTGATTTTATTGGTGCATCAGACGTCCATTTCTTAAATCCACTGAAGAAACAAATCTTTGACAACTTTCTATCCCTTGCCTCAAGAGAACTGTCGGAAGGCAACGCGTCATATTTTGCAAAACATCTCAAGAGAAAAGAGCACTGGCGGCTCTTTGATATCTTTAAGGAAAAGGCAGCCTGTCTTGATATAGAAACAAATGGTCTCATGCCTGAAAATGGCGGCTACATAACCCTGATTGGCATATACGACGGCCTTGACTACAAATGTTTTGTGAGGGAGAGAGGCCTTACCCCGGAGAATGTCAGGAAAGAGCTCTCGCGATATAAGTATCTTATCACATTCTATGGTTCTGCCTTTGACATTCCGTTCATGAAACAATCACTGCCCGATCTGACGTTTAATGTCCCGCATTTTGACATCTGTTTTGGCGCACGAAAGCTTGGAATAAGGAGAGGACTGAAGACACTCGAAGAATATCTCGGAATCGAAAGAGACGAGACGGTACGTGGCATGAACGGCTATGATGCAGTGCGTCTCTGGGAATATTCAAAGAGGGGAAGCAGCGAAGCTTTAAATCTGCTCATTACCTATAACAAAGAAGACACCGTTAATCTCTTTCAGATAGCTGATACCATCTATCAGAGACTAAGATCCCGGACCGGCATTGAGGAATATCTATAATTGAAATCGATTATCAATCTGTTATCCCTCCCATCCTCGTGTTGATATGCATTTCTGTTATTTCTACGTTACAATAGAATCATAAGCACTGTGAGACAAGGGGGAATGAAATATGACAAAGGGCAGCAATAGAATAAAGGAAATTTCGGATGAATTGAACGAACATATCATTGCGGTGAAGGGCACCCTGGAACTGCTTGAAACATCCGTATCAGACAGTGATTTACATAATCTGCTTATAAAAGCCATTGAAAGGCTTGATACAATAGAACAGTTATCTCACGAGATGCTCGCAGTACTGAAACAAATCCTTGAAAAGATGGACGAAATGAAAATATCAAAAAAAGATACAGGGGCACAGGAATAAAATCTTTCACAAGCAGCCCTTCTCCTGAATAATTCTTTCTTTTAAAAGCATATCAAAGGCAATTCTCTGGAGCGTTACGAGAATCAAAAATATTTCCTGTCTTCTATTCCTGTCTTTTAAAAATTAAATGAACCTCTCCGCCGCAGAGACGGCGGAGTATCCTGAAATCTCCCCTCCCTTGACGGGAGGGGATTTACCCTGTGGAATATTTTTACTTATTCCACGGGGTAAAGGGGAGGGTGCCCAATCATCTTCAATCACCCCCACCCTCACCCTCCCCCGTCAAGGGGGAGGGAAGTATATGGTAACCCCACAGCAGAGACTGTGGGGTATTGAAAATTTAATAACGCAATAATTACTTTTATTTGACATGTGTAATATTTTATGGTATAAGAAAACTATCGGGGGAAGAGAAGATTTGGTTTTATCCGGAATAAAAAGCAACTAATTCTATAGTAATATTCCGATTCTATCTTAACAGCTCTATTAACTGATCAGTATCCCTATCAATAAAAAGGGGGGATGTTCATGATCAAATTAGCTCAGGAGAGAAGATCTCAAAAGAGAAGACAGATATCTCTGCCTGTCTTCTACTCATATATGAGCGAATACGATCACGTCTATGACAATGGAACGACCTTTGATTTAAGCGATTCGGGAATATGTTTTTATACGCACTCGCCTCTTCTGGAGGGACTCCCAATCCAAGTTCTCATCTCGGACATCTGGGATTCACCAAGGTCCGGGGTTGTCCGGTGGTGCAGTATGAAAAATATCAACTTCTATAAAACAGGGATCGCATTTAATTAAAAGACTGCTTTCTCCCGCATGTTTTCGGGATCCCGTTTCCCCCTTTAACCGTACGTTTCTGTATTCTTTAAATCAGCAGTACAATGTGCGCAACGGACTGCCTTGATAGGGATAATGGAAAGACAGTAAGGACAATCTTTTGTCGTTGGCTCTGCCGGAGGAGCTTCCTCTTTCCTTTTGAGTTTATTCATATACCGGACAAGAAAAAAAACTGAGAAGGCAACGATGATAAAACTTATGATCGCCATAAAAAATACACCATAGTTCATGGTAACAGCACCAGCCTCCTGAGCAGCTGCGAGAGTCTCGTATGGTCCGGCAACTGAACCTTCCTTAAGAACAATAAAGAGTGCTGAAAAATCAACATCACCGAGAAGGAGACCGACAGGCGGCATGATAATATCTGCAACCAGTGACTTGACGATAGTTCCGAAAGCAGCACCAATGATAATGCCGACAGCCATATCCACAACATTTCCTCGCAAGGCAAATTCTTTAAAATCCTTTAACATAATAACCCTCCTTTCAGAAGTTCTTTCAAAGGCAAAAGTCATATCAAAATATAATATATTGCTATTCTTGTATTTATATACTTAACGCTGCAAATTTACAAGACATTTTGCCCTGATATGAACCCGAACAATTCAGTTGATTGTTAAACCGGAGGCGCGGGTGACTGAAAAGTCTTTTGTCCCGACAAAAGTCGGGACAAAAGACTTTGAAGGCGACCGTGCCTCCGGTAAAAGCAGTTTTCGGGTTAAGACATAGTGCCCGATGGTACCCCTTCGAAGGATAGCGTCTGCGCAGTTTTTTTAAAAAGGTGGTGCGAGAGAGGGGAGTCGAACCCCTACGGTTTTACCCACTGGATCCTAAGTCCAGCGCGTCTGCCAGTTCCGCCACTCTCGCATGATTGATCGGGTATGAAATACAAAGGGAAGGGTACTATCCACGTTTCCCGCATGAACTCGTTTCGCAGTATAATAGGCTCTTTTATGCGATTCGTATATCAACGACAAAAAATCAATACTGCATGAGAATTCTAATCAGTTGCTTTTTGAATTGACTCCCCGACACTTTCAATGTCTTTCCCGATTCCATGTGTTGTATGACAGCTGCATAAGAATGTGATGCAGATAATTGTCAGAATGGTAATAATTCGTTTTTTAATCATATTGCCACTCCTGTAGAAGTTTTCACTGCTTTTATTATACTGAAACATTTCAATTTTTCTCCTCAAAACAATATTTCTTCACCATTTGCCGTTGCTCGAGAGTCTCCACAGCTCCCGGAATAAACTGCCTCGTCCAGCTTATGGCTTCTTCACCGGTTAATCCAAGTATACGGCGTGCAAGACAGGCCGTAAACATTCCTGTTCTCCCTATACCGGCAGAACAGTGAATGACAATGTTTTTTCCCTTTTCCGCATATCGAAGAATAACCGAGAGAGCTTTATCAAGATCGTCTTTTGCAGGAATGCTATAATCACCTACAGGCAGATGAACAACATGGAATCCATCCTTTTTATAGAGATCGGGCAGGTTCCTCGATGCCTTCTGTATACATTCCGCAACCGAAGCAAGGATAACAATAACTGCAATATTCTGTTCTTCATACTCCTTATATACTATTCCTGCCGGATCATAGGTTCCAAACGGCATCGGGCTCCTGTAGATTTTTCCGGCCAACCCGAACGGCAATTCTGCAAGTGATGTTTCTCTCCCCATATTTTTTAAGAGAGATTATAGCAAAATATATCTTTCTGATCTTTAGTTCCAGTATAATAACAATTAAAACCAGGCACCCATGGAATTTTCGGAAATAATAAAAATCCTTCTCATGTTCTTCCGGGAAAATCTTCTCATAACAATTGTGCTTGCGGGTGTACTTCTTTTTCTGCTCTACTGGAAACCAAGAGTTTTTCTTATTATTGTATTCATTACCCTTTTATTGTTGGGATTATTCTATATTATCTCAGAGGTCAGCTCTACAGGGCTATCCCATAAACAGAAACTCATCCAGGAAAAAGATATCCGCTAAAAAATACCTTTTCTTGAAATCACAGGAAAAAATAAAGGGAGCAAGGTCAGACCAAGCCCCCCCATTAATGCAGAATATGTTATTAAAACCTGAATCCTAACCCTCCTGTTAACGTGAGTCCGTCAAGGTTTATCTTGGCACAGTGTATTTCAGAGCAGCTTACCTGTTCACAAAAGAAACGGTTATTTGCCGTGAAAATATATTTCCCCTCTATGCCGATGAATACTTTATCTGAAAGATCAATGTTGAACCCTGCTAATACATGTCCTCCGAAAATTGCATCGTTGTCATCGCCTGAAAAAGGCCCGATCAAAGGGTCAGGGTCATATCCCTTGACATCAATATTGGCGAAATAGAGGCCTAACCCGCCTCCTCCGAATAATTCTACGCTCTTGAGAGGAAGCACCCCTTTGATATTGACAATGACAGGGATAACCCAGACATCATCTTCTTCCCAAAAACCAGTAGCATCACTGAAAGATGCGTCAGTCTTGAAATAACCGGCGCCGAATTCCAGAGCCAGATTCTTATTGACGTACATGCCTAAAAGGACTTCACCATTAAAACCGCTGCCGAAATCATAGTCCTCGAGGTCACCTGTTGGAAAGTAAGCACCTCCCTTGAAAGAAAGATATCCATCCCATCTTTTATGTTCTGCAAGAGATGCTGCGGGTAAAGACAGGATAAAGATAACGGCTAACAATAATACAATAAGTGCTGAACGTTTCATAACCTCCTCCTTTATTTGTTAATTGCTTTATGTTTTGTAAACTCCATATTTTAACACCCTCCCCAGCCCCTCCCATCAAGGGAGGGGTAAATTATTTTCCCCTCTTGAGAGGGGCTTGTCCACCATCCTTTTGGTGGGCTCACCCGCCGTTTGTTTGGCCGGTGTAGGGGTGTATGCTACCCTCTCCCCCGGCGGGAGAGGGCCAGGGTGAGGGGGTTTAACAAAATTATAAATAGACATTTATCACTGTCTTCCTGTATTCGGCAAATCATGCCTGAACTTCGGCCACGGGGTGCTCGCAAGCGGGCTCGTTCTTACAATTGCAAAGAGATAACCGCCTTCTGTAGCAAAATAAACCGTGCCGTCCGTTCCAATGCTCGGTGAAGAGTTTACAAAGCCTGCATCTTTGATATAATGCGTGTTCAATGTTCCATCAGGGTTGAGCACATAAAGACTGCCATCATTTGATCCTATATAAATAGTTCCGTCAGCCGCTATGGCAGGTGATGACTTAACGTCGTCCCTTGTAGGATATACCCACAGCAATGTACCATCGGGGTTTAATGCAAAGACATCATTCTTGTCTGAACCGAAATAGACCGTCCCGTCAGTGCCTATCGCAGGAGAACAGTCTACGTCGCCGAACGCATCAAAGTACCATAGCAATGTTCCATCAGGGTTTATGGCATAGAGATAGCCCTCAGTAGAAGGGGAAAATCCGATAACTTCTGTAGTATCCTCGCCATAGACAAAATCATATGCATCGGAGCCGACATAGATTACTCCGTTATTCCCTATTGCCGGAGAAGACAATACATCGCCCAGTGTCTTAAAATCCCATATTATCGCCCCGTTTGTTGAATTTATAGCATAGAGATGTCCATTAACAGGACGGTCTGGATCTGCATCACTCGCCGGAATTATTGAACCTTCGTCGCACCTGTCTAATCTGTCATTAGAGAGATCATCGTTGTCACCGTATGATCCTATGTAAATTGTGCCATTGGTCGCTATTGCAGGAGATGAATGCACATAGCCTGATAGAACAGTATCCCATAGGAGCACACCGTTTGGGGTCAAAGCATAAAGTATAGCAACCGTTTCTTCACGGGTAGTGTCATCAGGGCATAAATAGACCCAGCGGTCCTGATGTGTGCCGGCAATATAAATCGTCCCATTGCTTCCAATTGCAGGGGACGAGGTGAAATTGGATTTCGTGGGGTAGACCCATTTTAATGTCCCGACGGGATTGATTGCATAGATCTGACGGTCGAATGACCCTATATAAACAGTACCGTCAGTCCCTATTGCAGGAGAACCACTTATTGCCCCTCCCGTCTCATATTTCCACTTGAGCGTGCCGTTAGGATTGATCGCATAAAGAGCGCCGTTACCGGAACCGATGTAGATTGTTCCGTCAGGTGCAATGGCAGGGGATGAGATTATGTCGATTGGTGATCCGTTCGGCGAAATATCGAAGCCCCATTTCGTCGGGTTAAAAAACCCAAAGTTCAGGTTTTTGATGCCGACAGTTAGATTAGTGATATCAGCTATGAGTGTATAACGATACCAAGGTAATCCTTCCCATTCTGGAGCATCATTGGAAGTTGTAAGTAGCAAGCCGAAAATAGCTGGCTGTGTATGCAAAATACTGATAAAATATCTCCCTGTTGAATCCACGGTGAAACTGTAGTCGCCGTTTGAATCGGTTGTTGTTGTTGTGATAGATTCATCTGATCCTAAATCAAATTCTCCGTTTTCATTGGTATCTTCATATAAATCCACTTCAATCCCCGGTATGCCCGGCTCACCGGGGTCTATTATTCCATTCTGATTAAGGTCATGCCAGACAGAACCGCTCAGGGTCCCGGCAACAGCATCCGGCAGGCCGCCTTCCGGTGTGCCGCCGCCTATTCCGGCCCCTATTCTTCCGCCTGTTCCGTCACTCCCGCAGGCGGATAAAAAGATTGCTATGAAAATACAGAGAGCTATTATTGATAATGCTTTTATACTTTTTCTCATGCGTTTCCCCCAAAATAAAGCTTTATTTATGTATTTATTATGTTGAAGATTCTATGAAGAAGTTTATACCATGCATAGCTCTGAATCAAGTAAAAAAACCTTTTGAAATCCACACATATAAGAACCACAAAGCACTGTCATTTGTCAATAAAAATTTATTAACAACAACTATAGCATAAAACAGTATTACTACCAAGAAGAAAAAAATGGTCATTATGTTTATTAATAGTTATTCACTGTCTATACGCTAGCAAGCTGTACGGCTAACGAGCCTGCAAGCATCTACAGTAGTTTAGCTCGTTTATTGTGTTAAAGCGTTCATTGGGTTTTTAAAAAAGCTGAGAGCTTAGAGCAAGATCTGTTTACTTACACCTCGGAGGTGGAGGTTTTGGCATTAAAGCGGCATGTACGCCTGGGGGTTTAATTCAAGAGATGCGGTGTTGCCTGCTTTAAAATGATGGTATCCGGCAGCAGCAATCATGGCTGCATTATCTGTGCACAGCGATACAGAAGGAATAAAGATCTCTGCCCCCCGCTCAGCTCCCATCTCGAGCATCCGCTTCCGTAACTCGCTGTTTGCAGCGACCCCGCCGGTAAGCGTCACTCGTTTGATACGTGCCTTTTTGATTGCCCATTCAGTCTTCCTGATGAGAACATCAACAACAGAAGCCTGAAAGGAAGCTGCGATTTCATTGATTAAACCAGGTTTTTCACTGAGGAATTTGGAATATGGATTGTTGCCTCCTGTATGTCCAGAATTCTCAGTTTTGCCTTCTGAATTTTGACTTCTTACTTCTGACTTCAGATAGTTCAATACCGCTGTTTTCACACCGCTGAAACTGAAATCGAGCGATTCAGGCAGATATGCCCTCGGAAAATGGATAGCATCTGGATTCCCGTCCTGCGCCAGCTTGTCAATAACCGGGCCACCCGGATATCCCAGACCGAGGAGCTTTGAAACCTTGTCATAGGCCTCCCCGGCCGCATCGTCCCTCGTTCTCCCGAGTTCCCTGTACTTCTGGAATCCGCCTACCCGATACAGACACGTATGGCCGCCTGAGACAATGAGGGCAATAAAGGGGAATGCCGGTGACGGCTCTTCGAGAAAGGCTGAGAATACATGGCCTTCAAGATGATTGACCGCTACAAGAGGAATCTGTTTTGCGTAACAGAGCGCTTTTGCAAAAGAACAGCCAACGAGCAAGGAACCGATGAGTCCCGGGCCGTGACAAACAGCAATCGCAGAAAGCTGTTCCAACTTCAGCCCCGCTGCATGCAAAGCCTCATTGAAAACAGGAACGATCATCTCTATATGTCTTCTTGACGCTAGCTCGGGCACAATGCCGCCGTACTTTACATGTATCTCTGTCTGGTTAGAGATTATATTGGAGACTATTCTCTTGCCGTCTTCTACAACAGCGGCTGATGTGTCATCACACGATGTATCGATACCGAGGATAAGCATGGGAGATGTCAGAAATTGTAATCAAAAAAAGTTGTGTCTTCCGGTAACGAGGGCTCGAACACGCTGTCTTTGAGACCGGTATTGATCTTTACCTCACCGAGTGTTATCACGATTTTATTGTCATGGGAATCATAGATCGTAAAGGAACATATCGGAAATTCAGCAGGGCATAATTCTAGTTCTATGGATTTAATGGTGCTCATCTGCCTTTTCGGTTTTAGATAAAGCTTTCCGTTTTTTCCCGATACAGAGAACTCCTCCCGGATATTCCCGAACCCGCTGAGGATGGCAATCGGTGCCCTCCCGTAGGTATCTGCATCAAATGTTCCCCTGAATGCCTGTTTTTCCTTTTTCTGATAAATAATGATTTCGTCATCATGAATAAAGACTTCCTGGCTTGCTGAACCATCATAGCTCCACTTCATCTTCATCGGTTGCTTTATAAAGAACATTCCCTTATACGTATCGGTGCGTTTCAGGTCCCTGATATGGCTCTCTTGTATAAAATTCCCTCTCATATCCTTGATATGTTCATAAACATCCTGAATACGCCTGATGTCCTCATCGGGAGAAGCTCCCGCAAGGGAAGTGAAGAAGAGCACCAACGCCGATGTTAGAAGACTTGCCGGCAAGGCTATTCCTGACAGGAATAAGCTTTTGATTTTCCCAAGATCTATTCTTTTCAACATATCATGCTCGTCCAGAATAAATTTTATCAGGCTACTTTGCACAGCAACTTCACCATACACATAATTGAACAGCATACCACAGAAAAAATTTCCATTACAACAGCACACTGCGGAAACAAATGATTATTCATGTGATATACTCATCTATATATACATAAAATTCGCAAGCACGTGTTTTGTGAATAGGTCTGTACAAAGACGATGCCTTTAACACCCTCCCCACCCCCTTCCGTCGAGGGAGGGGCATATTACATTTCCCCCTTGAGAGGGGTGTAGAGGTGTGTATTACCCTCTCCCCTGGCGGGAGAGGGTTAGGGTGAGGGGGTTTTACAGTCTATATATAGACAATAAATATATATCGCGATAGTAAAGCGGAAAGGAGGATATATGATAAGGTTTAAATTATTTTTTCCTGTTATTCTCTCATCTTTGATGTTATTGTTAACCAATCATGCCTTCGCAGAAGAGGGGAGTGAAGAGACCACTTATACCGAAGAGGTCTTTCAATCGCTCGACAAAAATAAGGATGGAAAGATATGCCGTAAAGAATGGGAAACCGTAGACCATAACAAGGACAACACGATCTGCAAAGACGAATGGAAACGGTGGGAATTCAAAACCGGGGATAAATCCAGATGGTTCGATCTCCAATGGTACGATAACAATGGCGACGGGTTTATGGACAAGGAAGAGTTCTATCGCTACCCAAGACCAAGGTTATAAACTGAGGTTATTAGAACCTATCTCAAAATTGATATTTTATTAAGTATATCACCCAGAAATCATGCAGAAAGATGTGACATGTGAAAAGTTCTGATTTGAAAAACAAGGCATTTCACTCTGAAACCGGTGAGTACATCTTCGGGTTCGAGGATACCGGTAGCCATGCATGTTACATGATCTACGGTTTCCTGAAACCAAATGAAAAAGGACGGCCCGTAAAACCTGGCAAAGGCCATGAAGAGATCATTCTCGCCCTGGAAGGCGATCTGGAAGTCACCGGGCAATTTTCAGGAACGCTGAAAGAGGGTTCTGCCATGCATATCGAAGGCGAACACGAATGCTTTCTTGAAAACCCTTCAGAACATCCTGCTGTATACATCATCGCCGGAGGCCATACAGATGGTAGTCACCATTGACCTCGTGTGCTGACTGCCAACCCAGATTATTCATACATCTTTCACGGATTACCATTAAAGAGAGTATTAGAGCGGTTTCTTTTGCCGATATTCAAATTATAGTATAAAAATAATGAGGCAAAAGCCTCGGAGTCCCGACCAAAGGTCGGGAGGAGAATGAGCGATAATACTCTCTTTCAGGGTCGTGAGCCGTTATTTGTGAATAGCCTATAAAAAATTTTAAAATTGCTTTTACCTTTTCAACAAAGTCGTGAGCCGTTATTTATGAATAGCCTATGCTAACTTGTGATAGACCACTATGCTCATTCTTTCATGGACAGCATGTCACCGCACCTTCCCTCGTGCCAGTGATGCAGCAACCCCGAGAACACAGAAGACCGTGAAAATGATAAACGCAATGTTCATGCTTTTCAGAAAGACGGGGTAATGGGCCGGGGTGATCTGTGCTCTCCCGAGGGAAACTGAAAAGATGAGCACGACAATCCCCATGCTGAACATCTGTCCCGTCAACCTCATGGTTCCCAGCATACCGGACGCAACGCCGTAGAATTTCCTTTCAACAGAGCTCATGATCGCATTGGTGTTGGGAGATGAAAACAGGGCAAAACCAAAACCGAGACAGATCAAACCTCCAACAATGAACTGCACCGTTGTTGCCCGGTTAACAAAGGTAAAGAGGAAAAGTGCGATGACAGTCAACCCCATCCCGAGAGAAGCAACAATACGTGGCTCGAGTCTGTCTGAAAGTCTTCCGGCGAAGGGAGAAAAGACGGCCATCACTATAGGCTGTGACACGAGGATCAGGCCTGCATCCTGCGGGCTGAGTTCTTTGATATACTGCAGATAGAGGCTGAGCAGAAAACTCACGGCAAATGTTGCCCCGTAGTTTATAAAAGCTGCCATGTTCGAAAAAGCAAACGTTTTATTATCCCTGAAGATCCTCATATCCAGGAGGGGGTACTCGATCTTTGTCTCGCGTCTGACAAAAATGAAAGCTCCGAGAATACTTGCGAGAATGAGCAACGCACCGGATATCGACGGGAGGAGTGTAAACCCGTACATGAGTGCTGTGAGTGCCACGCTGTAATAAAGCGAGCCTACGAGATCGAACCTTTCTCCCTTTGCTTCAGCCCATTCTCCTTTCAATTTCCAGACAATGAGCAGAAGCACTGCTAACCCGAGCAGCACATTAACAAAAAAAATACTTCTCCAGCCAAAATGCTGGGTGAGCAAGCCACCCAGGAAAGGGCCGGCTGAAAGGCCCGCATATACTGCTGCGACATTGATTCCAAGGACCTTGCCCCTTTGATCTGCAGGGAAGACGGAGGTGAGAATGGCAATGCCTGTTCCGAAGATCATTGCACCCCCTGCTCCCTGGATAAACCTGATAGCAATGAGAAAAATTGCATTTGGTGACAGTGCTGAGAGGAATGACGATACTGTATACAGGATCATGCCGTACTGAAACGTTCTCTTTCTTCCGTAAATATCTGCCATCTTTCCGAATGGCACAAGAAACATTGCTGCTGCGAGAATAAATGATATTGAGACCCAGCTCAGTAAAACTGCATCCATTGCAAACTCATCCCCGATGCTGGGCAGTGCAATGTTGATAGAAGAACCCATGAAAGGCGTCAGGAAAGAAGAAAGCGTCGTGATAATCAAAACACACAGTTTACTCGTATCAGTCCCTGTTTGCATATCATACATTATATAAGATGTACAGTTAAGCGCGCCTTGTTATAAAAGGCAGGTTCAAAATGACATCCACCATGGGCTCACCATGTTATCCGAAGATGAGGGCCAGTTCCATCAATATATTTTGCAATATGAAGTGTTCAGTGTATAGATTTGATATAATAGTGTATCTTCCATCTCTTGAACTGTGAACACCCGTTTCTGAAAAGGAAGCTGAACAATGCATGTATGGAAAACAATTACTGGCATTCTCGTAACTGTTCTGTTATTTCTCTCATCATGTTCCTCTATGAAACCCGCTTATCAGGTCGATGATCGGGAAGCATCACAAAAGCCATCGATTATCGGAACCTGGATGACAAGTGATGAGCATGGTATCAGCGAAATTACCTATGCCCCTGATGGTTCTGCTGAGATAACCATACTGTACCGGCTGAAAGATGCGAAGGAAAAAATACAGGTGAAAGCGGCATGGTCTGTTGAGAACCGCATACTTGAAACAACTGTTTTAGAGTCAACATTACCGGATATCTTTCCGTTAGGTTCTACCGTAACTGAAATAATTTTTTATATAACCGATGACAGATTCGTTGTGATAGATGAACAAGGCAATCCTATCGTTAAGAAAAAGAAGGAGTCAACATCGCTCCTCGACCTGGAAGAACAGTTCGACATCCTCTATAAGGAAGGGAAAATCGCAGAGGCAATTGAGGTCGCTGAAGAGCAATTGATGCTGGCGAAAGATACGTTTGGCCCTGATACCCCGGATGTTACGACTGCCCTGGAAAATCTCGCAATGCTCTATAAAGACGACGGACAATATGATAAAACTGAATCACTCTTAAAACAATCGTTAACGATAAAGGAGCAGACTCTTGGCCCGGAGCATCCTGAAGTCGCAGAGACCCTCAATAGCATCGGAGAACTCTACCAGGCCCAGGGCCAGGATAACAAGGCCATACCAGTCTACAAGCAGGCGCTCACGATAATAGATACCGTATACGGTCCGGAGAGTCTCTGGAGCGCAACAATCTTGAATAATCTTGGACTACTGCACCAAGCCAGGGGTAATTTTACAGAGGCTGAAACATACTTCAAGCGGTCACTTGCCATAAGAGAAGCGTTCCTGGGAACGGATCAGCCCGATGTGGCAACCTCCCTCAACAACATTGGTGTGCTCTATCAAGCACAGGGTGATTTTACAAAAGCAGAACCTTTCTTGAAACGGTCATTGGCGACATGGGAAAAGATTCTCGGTCCTGATACCCTCGTCGTTGCTTCATCACTGGATAAACTTGCAGAGAATCATGAGGCTCAGGGGAACTTTACAGAGGCCGGCCTTCTCTTCAAGCGGTCATTGGAAATCAGGGAAAAGCTCCTCGGCCCAGACCATCCCGATGTTGCGCAATCACTCGATAATCTTGCAGAAAATTTTCAGTCTCAAGGGAGGAACATCCAGGCACGACCTCTCTTTGAACGGTCATTGGAAATCAGGGAAAAGCTCCTCGGCCCAGACCATCCCGATGTTGCAGCATCCATCGATCGGGTGGCTGAAAACTATCTGACCCTTGAACGGTATTCCGAGGCCGAATCACTTTTCAGGCGGTCCTTAACCATAAGGGAAAAGTTTTTTGGCCTGGATCATCCCGAGGTGGGACTGTCCCTCGATAATCTTGCCGGCATCTATTGTGCTCAAGGCAACTCCTTTCAGGCAGACATTCTCTACGGACGGGCTCTCACGGTACTGAAGGACGCCTTCGGCCCGGTACATCCTGAAGTAGCTCAAGTGCTAAAAAATATTGCGGCATGCTATAAAGAAACCGGGAGGACAACTGAAGCAAAAAAACTTGAGGAAAAGGCAGAAGCAATCCTATCAAAAACGAAATAAACCTCCCCGCCACAGAGACGGCGGGGTATTAAAAATTTAATAAAAACCGGAGGAGTTGTTTCATGGAAGAAATAAAACGAATTGCACTCGTAGCACACGATAACCGGAAAAAGGATTTGGTTGAATGGGTTGAATGGAATTATAAAATATTAATACAACATAAATTAGTATGTACGGGAACGACGGGAAAATTAATTGAACAAACAATCAAAGCCAGGCTGAAAGATGAAGATACCATGAAGTATGAAATAATGTTATTAAAATCAGGCCCGCTGGGCGGAGACCAGCAATTAGGCTCAATGATAGCAGAGGGGGACATTGATTTAGTGATCTTCCTTTGGGATCCGATGCAGCCGCAACCTCATGATGTTGACGTCAAGGCCTTACTGAGAATCGCTGTTTTATACAATATCCCCACTGCCTGTAATCGCTCAACAGCTGACTTTATGATTTCATCTCCTCTCTTGAATACAACGTATGAACCGATACTGACTGATTATTCCGGGTACATCACCCGGACGATAAAATACAGCTGATCGACAGGCCTCTCTGCTGTTTGCCTCCACAGGCATTAATATGCTATGCTATAGTGGAAGCGCAAGGGAGTATTTGTTGTATCTAATCTGCAGAGCATACTTCTGATTTACAGTTTTTTTATGACATGACCTCCTCATGCTTCAAATCTTTGAAAGGAGGTATGTCATGATGGTTCAAGGAACTGTTAAGTGGTTTAATGAGACCAAGGGCTACGGCTTCATTACCAAGGATGAGGGCGGTGACGTTTTTGCTCACTATTCAGCAATTAACGGAAATGGTTTTAAAACGCTCTCGGAAGGCGATTTGGTAAGCTTTGAAGTTGTTTCGGGTGACAAAGGCCCGAAGGCGATAAACATCGTAAAAATATAACCTCAGAAAGAGGGCTCCTCACAAAAGGAGCCTTCTTTTATTATTACTACTGAATAATCTTCCTGTTCCTTTTCCTTCATTGTCCGGTTCTCTCTCATGTTTTGCAAACAGAGCAGAAGAAGCAGCACAAGAAAAAATTAAGGAGGTAAATGTGATTAGAGAAGGAAACTTGGTTAAGGTCAATTATACCTTGACCGTTGACGGCACTGTCGTTGACAGCTCGAAGGAAGGTGAACCGTTCGAGTTTCGTACCGGTAATAACCAGGTTATTCCAGGTTTCGAGGAGGCCCTCATGGGCATGCACGCCGGTGAGAAAAAGTCTTTTCAGGTCAGCCCGGAGAAAGGATACGGTCAGGAGGATCCACGGGGCATACAGACAATACCCCGGGATAAATTGCCGGGTGACAGAGAGCCGGAGGTCGGGATGATTCTCCATGCCAAGATGCCAAACGGCCAAGCCATCCCAGTGAGAATCGAAGACGTAAAAGAAGAGACCGTTATTTTGAACCTGAACCATCCCTTATCCGGGAAGACCCTCAATTTTAACGTAGAAGTTATCGAGGTAACATAGTGTCTACTTTACACCTCATCAAAAGGAGAACAACACAACATAACAATTGGAGATAAGAGTGACGGGTACTAGGAGCTGAGAAGCTCTTAACGGAAAGTGCAATTGATTGTTGTGCCGGAGGGACAGTCCCATGGGAGAACTGAAAAAGATATTTCTATAAGAAACCTTCAGCTCGGCCAAAAAGCCGGCAGAGAATCGCAAAAAGAAAAGTAATGAACAAAACAGAACTGCGCATAAGAGAAAATTTTTTCTGCATGAATAACCCGAAAATTGCATTTATAGGAGGCACGGATGACTGAAAAGTATTTTGCAGCAACACCTTATCCATGCTCTGATGCGATTCTTGAATTGCATAAAAATATGCGGAAACTTTTGAGAATTGCATCAGGGCATATGATAAAATCATGTTGATATTAAAAGACTTTGAAGGCGACTGTGCCTCCGGTTTAATAATTAATTGCAGTTTTTGGGATAATAAATAATGAACAAAGAATGGAGAATACTTTGGTAAAACGGTCCGGATTATACAAAAGTCAAAAGAGAAAAAAAGAAATTCTCAGGCAAAAAAAGCAGGAAGAAAAAAGGAAACGGCGCCTTCATAAACATTCCGGAACACCACAGGACACTGACAGGACGACAGAACGGGGAGGAGAGGAGAATTCTTAAGACGTTTTTTGGACAATCACGATTCAGCTTGTCTCCGCCGCAAGATAAAAAGCAGTATGACTGCTACAAAAAACATCAGGATGCTCATTCCCTGTGATAGAGGCAGGTTATCGAGGATATATCCCCTGCCCTGGTCTCCTCTGAAGAATTCAACAATAAACCTGAGCACTGCATAAAACAGTATATAGCTCACAAACAGCTGGCCGTTAAAGGACTTATATTTTCGCAGGGTTATAAGAAAGAGAAAATTTATTGCCTCTCCTCCCGCTTCATAGAGCTGTGTCGGATGGAGAGGAACATGCGTTGGAGCAAGACATTCCGGGCTGGTAAAGACAACTGACCAGGGGAGTGAGTCGGCAATCTTTCCGTGACAGCAGCCGGCAAAAAAACATCCAATCCTTCCAAAGGCATGCCCGATTGCAATTGAAGGAGCAAACACATCTGCCGTTCTCCAGATACCAAGCGCATGTCTTTTCGCATACCAGATAAAAATCGGGACAACCAGCACTATGCCCCCGTAGAAAACAAGGCCGCCTTCCCATATCTTGAATATATCCAGGGGGTTCCTCATATAGGGGGCAGGATTTACAAAAATATAGAAAATGCGTGAACCGATGAGTGAACCGAGGACAATATAAAAGCCGAGGTCCACGATTTTCTGCGATGGGAGACCTTCTTTTTTTGCCTGGCGCATGGCCAGACCCAATCCGACAACAAATCCGGCAGCTACAAGCAGGCCATACGTATGGATCGTCAGCGGTCCGATTTTAAATAATATTGGATACATGCGCTATGATTCCTTTTTAATAAGCACGAGGAAAAAAACAATTGACATGCCGATTGAAAGGGAAGCATCCGCAACATTGAATGCAGGCCAGTGGAAATCTCCTGCCGAGAAATCAAGGAAATCAAACACCCTCCCGTATCGTATCCTGTCGATCAGGTTTCCCAGTGCTCCTCCGAGTATGAGTGAAAGTCCAGAGCGGTTGTAAGTGCTTTTTATGAGAAGATAGGTGACGATGATTATTGCTGCTAATGATATGAGGATGAAAAAGCTGCTGCCCAGATGCCTGAACAATCCGAATGCGGAACCGGTATTCCAGACATGCACGATATGCAGGAACGGCAATATCTTTATGGAATCGAATGGACCAACGGAGGTACTTATCAGATACTTTGTTGCCTGGTCCAGTACGACAACCGATGTGACGATTGCGAATACAGAGAATAGCTTTCTCAACCGGGGATACCTCCCGGAAAACCCCCGGTGCCCTTCCGGAGGAAAAGAAAAGTGCATGATTCATACCGCACCAAAGATAACCCTCTCACACCGCTCACAAAGCTCAGGTGCTCTATCAAAGGTTCCGACAGATTCACTCCAGTTCCAGCATCTCCGGCATTTCGAACCGGGCGCCCTTTCAACCGTAATACCGAGTCCGTCTATTTCAGAACTCCTGTATGTAACATCACGTGTTGTATCCGAAAATTCTACTGCTGAGACAATAAGAAAAGCCGGCAGGAAGTCCTGATACATTGAAAGTGCCCGTATATATTTCTCTGGTACTGAGAGAATTACTTTTGCTTCAAGCGAATTTCCGATAAATTTCTCTGCCCTCCTTATTTCAAGTGCCTTGTTCACCTCGCTTCTCAAAAGAAAGAGCTCGTCCCATCTTGTTTCAAGGTCCTTGTCGTAATACTGCTCCTGGAACTCGGGGAAAGGAGCTAAAAATACAGATTCTTCCATTTTCTTTTTCCCCTGCTGTTTGCCTGGTTCCGTGTCCCGAATATTCTGCCATACTTCTTCAGCAGTAAAAGAAATGATCGGCGCCATAAGCCGTGTTAAAGTCAGGAGAATCTGGTAAAAGACCCACTGGGCAGCACGCCGCTCTATGGAATCCGGAATGTACGTATAGAGCCTGTCTTTAAGGACATCAAGATAAAAAGAACTCATATCAACGATACAGAAATTGTATATGTTGTGAAAGACCTCGTGAAAGTTAAAATGTTCATAGGCTAATGTCACTTTCCTCGTACATGTCTGCAATCTGCTCATGGCCCATCTGTCTATTTCAAGCAGGCGGTTGCTGTAGTCCTTACTGTCAAAATCATAGATATTTCCGAGCAGAAATCTGCACGTGTTTCTTATCTTCCTGTATGCCTCAGTGAGCCTGGCAAGTATCTCATTCGATATCCTTACATCCTCCCTGTAATCTTCCGCTGAAACCCAGAGCCTCAGTATCTCCGCCCCGTTTTTCTTTATGACTTCCTGTGGAGCCACAACATTGCCGAGAGATTTTGACATCTTTTTTCCCTGACCATCAACAACAAAACCGTGCGTGAGCACGGTCCTGTACGGGGCTTTCCCCCGCGTCCCCACTGATGTGAGGAGTGAGCTCTGAAACCATCCCCTGTGTTGATCACTTCCCTCAAGATACATGTCAGCAGGCCAGGAGAGTTTCTCGTCGACCTCCATAACCGCTGCATGACTCACCCCTGAATCAAACCAGACGTCCAGTATGTCTGTCTCCTTATCGTATGACGTCCCTCCGCACCTTTTACATGAATACCCAGGCGGCAAAATTTCCTCAGTACTCTTCATAAACCACATGTCGGCGCCGAGTTCTTCAACGAGGGTTACTATGCGCATCAACGCATCACGGTCCGTTACAAACTCCCCGCATGCCTTGCATTTAAGAAGTGTAATCGGAACTCCCCATGCCCTCTGTCTCGAAATGCACCAGTCCGGTCTGTTTAAAACCATGCCGTGAATCCTGTCTTTTCCCCATCGGGGAATCCATTGAACATGCTCTATTTCCGCAAGTGAGCGGGTTCTCAATGTCTTCTTGTCCATAGAAATAAACCACTGTTCCGTTGCCCGAAAGATGACGGGCCTTTTACAGCGCCAGCAGTGTGGATAGGAATGGGTGACAGTCTCTTCCTTCATGAGGGCGTTCCTATCCTTCAGGAGTTCTATGATTTCAGGATTCGCCTTGAAAACGAAGTGCCCCTGGATAGGAAGAGATCGCTCAGCACCTGTGAAATGAAATTTCCCGTGATCATCAACAGGTGCGTAAATATCAAGGCCGTATTGCAACCCTATCTCATAGTCCTCCTCTCCGTGACCTGGTGCAATATGGACGGCACCTGTACCTTCATCAATTGTCACAAAATTCCCGATGATCACTCTCGACTTCCTGTCGATAAAAGGATGCTCTGCTGAGACACCTTCAAGTATCTTTCCCTGAAAACGTTCTGCGACTGTCCCGCTGAGCATAAGTTCTCCTTTCAGGTCATCGAGGAGCTTCTCAGCGAAAATGTATACCTCGTCTCCAGCCTCAAACGCAACGTAATCAAAATCAGGATGAACAGCCAAAGCAAGGTTTGCAGGCAGGGTCCACGGTGTTGTTGTCCATATCAGGATAAAAACTTTTTTATCCTTGAGGCTCGGCACTACTTTTTTTATCGTTTCATTCCAAACCCTGAACTTCACGTAAATCGAGGGGGATACCTTGTCTCCGTATTCGACCTCGGCCTCAGCAAGAGCTGTTGTACAGGACGGACACCAGTGAACCGGTTTTCTTCCCTTGTAGACATATCCGGCTTCAACAAATTTACAGAACTCCCGAACAATCGTTGCCTCATAAGAAAATGCCATTGTGAGATACGGCTCGTTCCAGTCACCTAAAACCCCTAACCTCTTGAACTCGTCTCTCTGTATATCTACAAATTTTGCTGCGTAATCCTTGCAGAGATTCCTCTTTTCAAGGATACCGAGAGTATCCTTGCTGCTCCCTAAATTCTTGTCAACCTGTAATTCAATCGGCAGACCGTGGCAGTCCCAGCCAGGAATATAGGGCGCATAGAATCCTTTCATGGATTTATATTTGACGATGATATCCTTGAGGATCTTGTTCAGTGCATGGCCGATGTGAATGTGCCCGTTCGCATAAGGCGGCCCGTCGTGGAGAATATAGTGAAGAGAGCCCCTTCCCATTTCCTGGAGTCGTTCATATACCTTCGTATCCTCCCAGAGCTTGATCATGAGAGGTTCTCTTTCGGTCAGATTTGCCTTCATCGGGAACCCTGTTCTGGGAAGATTCAATGTCTCTTTATAGTCTCGCTGGGCCGTTTCTTTACCTCTGTCGGACATGGCTCCGTGCTAATCTTCCTTTTCTTTCTTTTTCTGACGCTCTGCTATGACCTTTTGCGCAATGTTACCGGGCAACTCTTCATAGTGTGAGAATTCCATTGAATAGATCCCCCTCCCTGAAGTGAGACTGTGCAACTGGTTTGCGTAGGTCAGCATTTCCGACATCGGCACCTGCACAGTGATCTTCTGGTTGCCGCCTGCCTGTGGCTCCACGCCCTGCACCCTTCCCCGCTTTGAATTGAGATCTCCTATGATCGCTCCAAGGCTATCGTCTGGTATAATGACCTCAGCCTTCATAATAGGCTCAAGCAGGATCGGTTTTGCGTCGTTCATGGCCTTTTTAAAAGCCATAGATCCGGCGATCTTGAAGGCCATCTCTGAAGAGTCTACTGAATGGTATGAACCATCATAGAGCGTCACTTTCATATCAACAATCGGATACCCGGCAATAACACCTTCGCGCATTGTTTCAACAACTCCTTTTTCAACAGCAGGCCGATACTGCTGTGGTATGACACCGCCAACAATTTTGTCAACAAATTCGTATCCTCCCCCTCGCGGGAGCGGTTCTATCATGATATAGCAATCACCGTATTGTCCTCTTCCTCCCGACTGCTTCTTGTACTTCCCTTGTGCCTTTGCTGAAACCTTGATGGTCTCTCGATACGGGACCTTGGGAGTCTTCATGAGAACCTCAACACCGAACTTCCTCTTCAATCTTTCGAGTGTAACTTCAAGATGTACCTGCCCCATCCCGGAGAGGATCATCTCTTTTGTCTCTTCGTCTCTCTGGAACCTCAGCGTTATGTCCTCCTCAAGTATCTTGTTGAGACTTGTACTGACCTTCTCTTCGTCACCCTTGCTCTTTGGCTCGATCGCATATGAAATGAGAGGATCCGCAAATCGTACCTTTTCAAATACAATGGGATTCGACTCATCAGACAGGGTATCTCCCGTAAATGTCTCCTTGAGTTTTGCCACGACAGCTATATCTCCAGGGCCAACAATCTGTGCAGGAACCTGCTTCTTCCCGAGAAGATAAAATATCTGCCCGATCCTCTCCTTCGCCCCTGTTGTCGCATTAAGGATATTCGAGTCAGCCTTCAGGACACCAGAATAGACCTTGAATACCGTAAGTCTCCCCGCGTAAGGATCAGCTACGGTCTTGAATACATATGCTGAAAACGGTTCCGACGCATCTGGTTTTCTCTCCACTTCATTCCCGTCCTTGGGATTCTTCCCTTTTATAGGCGCAATCTGGGCCATTTCTACGGGAGATGGAAGACAGAGCAGCACTGTATCTAAAAGCTGCGGGATCGCGATATTCTGTGCTGCGGAGCCACAAACGACCGGCACAAAGCGTTTTGTCAGAGATCCCTCCCTTATTCCCCTGATGATCTCTTCGTCTGAAAGTCCCTCACCCTCCAAATATTTCTCAAGCAGGGCATCATCAGCTTCAGCAATCTTCTCAACGAGATTCTTCCTGTATTCCTCGGCCTCCTGCAACATATCAGAGGGGACATCAGTTTCTTCGGCCTTTCCGCCTTTGAATATCACTGCCTTCATTTTTATGAGGTCGACAATGCCGGCAAAATTATTTCCGGAACCAATCGGTATCTGAAGCGGCAACGCGCCTCTCTCAAAAGCCTTCTCGAGATCACCGACAGCTCTCGAAAAATTTGCGTTGTCCTTATCCATCTTGTTAATAAAGATAACACCCGGTATCTCGAAGTCACACGCGTACCCCCATACCTTTTGTGTTTCCGCTTTAACTCCTGAGATTGCACTCACGATAACAACTACTCCGTCAACAGCCTTAAGGCATCCTCTCGCATCCTCTACAAAATTGATGAATCCAGGCGTATCTATGACATTGATCTTGCAGTTATTCCATGTGCAAAAGGCGGGAGACGACGTGATTGTTATTTTCCGGTCTATCTCCTCCGGTTCGAAGTCTGTTGTCGTCGTGCCGTTTTCGACCGTGCCGAGCCTGTTTATCTCACCAGCATTAAAGAGCATTGCCTCGACAAGTGACGTCTTGCCAGCCCCTCCATGTGCAATCACTGCTATATTCCGTATCTTGTCTACATCAACGTTTGCCATGAACCCCCCTTTATATAAGTTAGTATGTTTTTTATTTCAAGTATGCTGCGTATCCTGTTACCCCGGTTCTTTATTCCTTTTGTCTATAATGAAATCCGGTCGATTTGATGGACATTGAGCCAGATAAACTCACGAGAACGTGCTGTGGATTATTCTATTACTTCTTCAATAACCGGTTTCAGTTCCTGTTTTTTCCCGATCCTGGTACTCCAGATTTTTACGAAGAAGAAAAAGATTATACATGCTCCAAAACCGAAGCAAGCAGAAACGACATCCGGATCAACCCCCTCGAAATATGTGCTGAAAACTTCTTTGCCGAGGATTGAACCGATAACGAGAGCAAGAGCGGGTATGCCGTAGACAATAAGAGATCCTCTCAGATATGAGTATGGTTTCATGACAACGCGTACCGTCTGCCCGACATGTGCCTTTATAGGATTTAATGCTTCGAGCTCCATGAATTGTTCGCCCGGCTTACACGTCCCAGCAGTACACCCTTCGCACGCAGTCCTTCTTGGAACAGTAATCTTCGCGGTTAGTCCATGAATACTGACAATCACACCGACTTCCTCCATGACTTTACAGTGTAACATATCATATACTGAAATGTCCCTGCTCTCTCCCGAATCTGCCAATAGAAATTGTCCGTGCGGGTAAAGCGTCCTCCTCAGTCGGATTTTGCCGAGGCTGAAACAATCTCATCAGTCAAACGTGCCTCCGATACATGCAGTTTTCGGGTTAATGTTCATCGCTCTGACCTCTGTTATTCATAAAATTTTCAGGATTACTCTGGGAGAGTTCCATGTCTTCATGCATTCAACCGTAAAATCAGGTTATACTATTGAACACATTGATATATTGTCTCATTTATTGAAGACTCCCCGATGCAAGACAGGCTGTCCGACAATGTAGCCGCAGGCTTGAGCACTGTGGAATGTCTTTATCATTATTCAACGGGGTAGCCTGCGTACATAGAGCGCAACTTAAAAGTTGCGGCTACAATATAGTGCTATATGATTTTGAAATTTTATAAATGTCGGACAGCCTGCAAGACCGCGGGGAATACGTTCGCTATGCATTAACTGATATTTTTCTATAAAAACAAGGAGGAAATCATGAAAAAGACGCTGCGGGGCAAACTAATCAACCTGGTGTTCATATATACGGTTGTTTGCTTTGCAGGATTCCCAGCCTGCGAGAGCAAGAAGGAAGGTACGGAGTTTATTGGCTTTCCTGAATCCTTTGCAAAGCTTGCTGAACAGGTAAAACCAGCTGTTGTCAATATTAGAACTGAAATAACAGTTAAAATCCCAGGCAGCCCCTTTCGCCATTTCTATGGCCCGGACACAAGCCCTTTTGATGATTTCTTCAGAAAATTTTTTGGAGACCTCCCTGATAGAGAACTAAAGCAGAAAAGTCTCGGTTCAGGTTTCATCATTGATAAGGGAGGCCTTATTATTACCAATAATCATGTTGTTGAGAAGGCAGAGGAAATCAAGGTAAAGTTGCTCGACGGAAGAGAATTTGACGCAAAAGTCGTCGGCAGGGACCCCAAGACAGACCTTGCACTCATAAAAATTTCTTCCCTCTTCAAGAACCTCCCGGCACTTTCATTGGGGGACTCCGACTCGATCAGGGTTGGGGACTGGGTGCTTGCAATTGGCAATCCGTTTGGACTTGAGCATACGGTAACGCAGGGAATAATCAGTGCTCGGGGAAGGGCAATTGGTGCCGGACCATACGACAATTTCCTCCAGACAGATGCACCGATAAATCCCGGCAATAGTGGAGGTCCCCTTGTAAATCTCAAGGGAGAAGTCATAGGTATTAACTCTGCTATAGTAGCTTCGGGACAGGGTATCGGTTTTGCAATCCCAATTAATATGGCCAAGTCCGTCATTGCTCAATTACAAGAGACCGGCAAGGTAACCAGGGGCTGGATAGGTGTATCAATACAGACTGTAACCCCTGAGATTACTCAAGCATTTGGCCTCAAGGAGGTCGCAGGGGCACTGGTAGGAGATGTTATTGCAGGAGGGCCGGCAGATACTGCCGGCATAAAACGGGGAGACATCATCATTGCTTTTGACAGGAAAAAGATTAAGCACATGTCGGATCTTCCCCGCATCGTTGCTGAAACACCTGTCGGGAAAGAGGTTGCTATCACGATAATCCGTGACGGCAAAGAAATGACCATCACGATAAAGATAGAAGAAATGATGGAAGAAAAACTGGCATCACAAATGCTTCAGAGAGAAGAAAAACTTGGGATGACCGTTGAAGATATCAATCCGCAAATTGCTCATGAACTCAACATCAAAGAAAAGACCGGAGTCATCGTAACTGAAGTTGAACCGAATAGTCTTGCCGATGATGCCGGCATAGAGGCCGGAGATATTATAAAGGAGGTAAATCGTAAACCAGTCAGAACTGTAAAAGATTATGAAGAAATTATGAAAAAGACAGAAAAAGGAGGATCCGTTCTTTTTCTGCTAAAACGTGGCAGCCAGACATTTTTTGCATCTGTCAAGACGTCATGATACCCGAACCTGTCAATGAGGGATGGCCGCTCAGGGCATCTGTTCATGATGCACGAAGCCCTATTCTTGAAAGCGGAGGTGTAATCTGAATCAAAGCAGTCATGTTATAGTGAGCTTTGTAATGTTTTTGATACATTATAATTATCTATACAAAACGGAGGATGTATGATTACGAAGATTCTTATACCGACAGATGGTTCGAAAACGTCTCAGAGGGCAGTTACCTATGCAGCAGGTCTTGCAAAACAGATAAACGCATCTGTAATTTTACTCAGTGTTATTGATAAAAGTTCTTTTATCCCTCAGGCAATCCACTCTCCTGCGACTCCTGCACATATTGCAGAACCTCTGGAAGACTATCTAAAACAGGCGTCTCAAGCCCATCTCGAATATGCTGAGCGGCTCTGCAAAAAAAACGGGGTGCACTCAAAGAGTGTTATCAGGTCAGGTCATCCGGTAGAGGAAATTATCAAGGAAACGAAAAAATCCAACGTTGACCTGATCGTCATGGGATCACATGGAAGAAGTGCCCTCAAGGCTGCTCTCCTCGGCAGTGTTACCTTCGGGGTCATCCATAAAGATACAAAGATACCGGTTCTTGTTGTGAGAAGGTAACACACATATCACCGTGACTGTTTTTCATGCCGGGGATATGCTGTTTTATGCCACAGAAAAAAGCAGCCTGTCCCTCTGTATATATTCATCGATAATTTTCACGGCACGTCGTTCGGCTTTTTCCAGGGGGATATTCGCATGCTCATGCAGATACCTGTAAACAACAACCTGCACGACCTCCTTAAAAAATTGCAGTAATCTTTCTTCTTTAAAGCTTACAGGCATGCTGAGCACATCTGATAATTTTTTAGCTTCAATTTTCAAAACAAGTTTTTTCAAGAGACCAGCATAAAAACCATGATACCATGATGAGATAAGGTCTACCTCTTTACACGGTTTCTCATTTTTGTCAAATGCCTTGAGCCTTTCTAATTCTTCAGCGATATTCTGTCTTTTTTCAACGAACGGGTCATTTAAAATTTTCTCAAGACGCCCTATTGCATCTTTTCGCTTTTTTACAAAATCTCTATTCAGCTTCTTGAGGGTATCTATATCCACAATCAGGATTTGGGTCAATTCATAAAGAGCACGGTATATTTTCCCCTTTACGTCGGCACTCATTGAAACTCCCTCCAGAAAATTCAATTTTATATTGTTGAGATTCAGGTCCCTGTTTTTCCGTGATTGCTTACATAGTTCTTCCAATTCGATCATTTCAGGTGTATCAGGAAGATAGAGAAGTCCTGACATATTCGTCATAAAAGGAAGGTAGATTTCCCGGTTCATGTATCGTTCTGCGAATTCATACGGCGTTTTCATCTTTTTGCCACAGATACAGGCTACCCGATCTACGCTATCAACAGCGCACCGTTTAACCTCAAAAATGTATTTCCCGGGTTCCCTAAAAATGCATTTAAAGAAATCATACAAAGGGCATGTGTGCAGAAAAAGCTTTCCCATCGCCACCTTTGTAAGACATTTATTATTGAATAAACAAGTATATTTTTATGCAAAAAGGAGAGCGTACATCTAACAGCACATCTCGATTTGGAAAGGTTTTTCCGCATATATGCCTGACAGTAATTGCAGTTTTTGGGGTTAAGCGCTCTGCCGCCAGTAAACATAGTAACTCCGTACCTGTTCATAATGCAAGAATGTCATGAAACACATTGTAAAGACGGGATATGCAATCGGTGCATCCTGAGAAACTTCATAACAAAAGACTGCAGGGAACAGACCGTCCCCTCTGATAGCAATTATCTCATGTTGTGGAGGGGGGAGACATGAGGGATTATCTTTTTCTCATAGTAGCTCTCTTCAGAGCCTGGGCCCTCATCCTTTTTTTCCGTGCCTCTCTCCGTTTGCGTTTCTGCTTCTCGGAAGGCTTTTCATATGAACTCCTCTGTTTTATCTCTTTGAAAAGGCCTTCCTTGTTTAACTTATTTTTAAGGACTTTCAGTGCTCCTTCAATGTTATTCTCATTGACTTTAATCTCCAAAGTAGATTTCACCAGCCTTTCCTTGACACCATGCCTCTCCCATAGCCGCCTTTATCCTTGTAGCCCTGCCGTTTCTGTTGAGGTCTTGCCTCGGCTACGGTGAGTTTTCTGCCCATAAATGTTGCGCCGTTGAGAGCCGATATAGCTTTTTTAGCATCCTCTTCGGATTCCATCTCTATAAAAGCAAATCCTCTCGATTGTCCTGTGTACCTGTCTGTTATCATTTTTACTGATCCAATCTCTCCATATTCAGCGAAGAGATCTTTCATGTCCTGTTCTGTTGCATTAAACGAAATATTTGCAACATAAACTTTCTTCATTATCATTCCCTCCCAGTTTTTGATAAAAACCATCCTGATATCTTATCACAGAGCCTGATCAATGTTTATCACTCTTTGTCTCCGGCTCTATCCCGCCACAATATTTTTCTACGAACTCATCCCTGCTCATCTTATGTCCCAGACAAAAACCAGATACATCCATCCTGTCACATCCCAATGTCGTGTACCGCCCGTTAACCCATATGACGTCTGTATGGAACATGATACTTATGCGCCCCCCGTGATTTACATAACGGACGTGAGGCAACACTATTGAATTACCAATGCTATATACTTTCAAATACGTTGAACCTCTCTTTTCAGCGTCTGATATTGGGAAGTAGAAAATGAAATAGTACGTACTTATTCCATTCAGGGACACTGCTAAAAGGTGAGCAGGACAACGTAGAATCTGTTTAGTAGTTTCCCTCTCTTACTTCTTTTCTTCTTTTCCGTTCTCTTTCTTCCAGGCGTTTTTAGAGAATCACTCCTATAATAACAGATTTGTCTATCTCTTTGTGTTTTTTTCAATGTAGAGTGTTTTTTTCAATGTAGAGCGAGCACATTCCCCGTATTTTTGCCACAGGAACAGCAAGCGCATAGAAACAATAAAAGGATCCCCCAAAGACTTTGAAGGCGACTGTGCCTCCGGTTCAACAATCAATTGCATTTTTCTGGTTACCCTCTATTATTCACAAATTTCCAGATCAACCAGAGCAGATGCTGTATCGGAGCGGCTTTATCCCGATATTCATCGGGATTCCTCGGAGGTCCGCAAAAGCGGGCCGAGAATGAGCGATGATAGTGCATCTGCTCTGCTATTGAGCGCTTCATGAATAATCCGGGTTAATAAGGAATCCTGACTGTCCGGATCGGGTCGAAGATCTTTGCGTATAGTCTGCAGGTAAACATCCCGGATAAAGATTTCTTATTGAATACATCTCTACGGGGCTGAAGAATTTTTAGTATTTCAGCCCCGCATAATCACATTATAATCAGATTATTTCTGTTGCTGTAATTCAAATGCCTTTCCTGCCCGTTGGGCTGCATTTTCAGCCCTGTCTGCCGCGACTTCCGCCCTTGCCACTGCAGCTTCTGCCCTATTGCAACAATCCTGTGCGGTTTTCATTGCATCCTGGCTTAATGCCTTTGCCTCGTTAGCAGCCCTCAGTGCATCCTGTGCTAAAATCTTTGCCTCGTTAGCAGCCCTCATTGCATCCTGTGTCTCCTTCTTAACCGCATCGATTTCCGCAACTTTCCCTTCAAGAGCTGCCAACCTTGACTCTATCGAACCGATTCTCTTATCAAGAGCATTATACTGCGCATCAAGTTTACTCATTCGATCTGCCAACGGGTCAATCTGCTGCCTCACATAGTCTCTTGAGGCACATCCAAGAGAAGTTATGAATACCACTGAAATAATGAGGAGAAATAATTTCTTCACTGCTTCTCACCTCCTTTCGTTCGTATATCTCCGGCTGATCATGCCTCCTTGTTCCCTGACAATCCTTTCCCCTGAGACTGAGCATCTGAACAGAGTGTACCGTATTTTATATGTTTTCATGTATGCAGAAAAATACTATTCCCCTTTAAACCAAAAACTGCATTTATCGGAGGCAATGTTGACTGAAAAGTCTTTTGTCCCGACAAAAGTCGGGATTGAAATCAAAAGACTTTGAAGGCGGCTGTGCCTCCGGTTTAATAATCAACTGCATTTTTCGGGTTTAACGCTCTATGAGCATAATTAGGGACATTTTGATAACAACGAGAACGATTTACTGTTCTATTTTAAGCAACTTATACTCAATACTGTCGACAAGTGCTTGATAAGAGGCCTCGATAATATTTTCCGAAACGCCGACAGTTCCCCACTTCTGCGCTTCGTCACCTGATTCGATCAGTACCCGCACCCGTGCAGAGGTTCCTTTGCCTGCTGCAAGGACACGTACTTTATAGTCATGGAGTTGTACATGCTTCAGCACAGGATAAAATTTTTCGAGGGCCTTTCTCAAAGCATTGTCAATTGCATTTACAGGCCCGTTCCCTGTTGCAGCGGTATGCTCAATATGCCCCCCGACCTTCACCATAATGGTCGCTTCGCTGATAGGCTCTTCTCCTTCTTTTCTTTTTTCGACAATAGTCCTGAAACCGACAAGATCAAAAAACCGTTTATGAAGGCCGAGAGATTTCTTCATGAGCAGTTCAAAAGATGCCTCGGCTCCCTCAAACTGGAACCCCTCATTCTCAAGGTTTTTCAATGTTGTAATGATATCTTGAACTTGTGGAGAATGAGAATCAAGGGTAATGCCGAACTCTTCAGCCTTCCGCAGTATATTGCTCTTGCCCGCCAGATCCGATATGAGAATCCTTTGAGAATTGCCGATAATCTCGGGCCGCATATGTTCATAGGTTTCAGGTCTTTTCCTGATCGCGCTCACATGGATACCAGCTTTGTGGGCAAATGCACTGTCACCGACAAACGGCTGTCTCTTGAAATGTCTGAGGTTGGCTATCTCGTTCACAAACCTTGATACATCTCTCAGTCTCTTCAACTGATTTGAGCTGATACAATGAAGCCCCCGTTTTACCTGGAGGTTAGGGATCACTGAGCAGAGATTTGCATTGCCGCACCGCTCACCGAGGCCGTTTATCGTGCCTTGGACCTGTGATGCACCGATTTCAACCGCAATCACTGAATTAGCAACAGCACACTCTGAATCGTTATGTGCATGGATACCGAGAGGAGATTGTATCTTTTTCAGAATTTTTGTAATAACACTTTGTACCGTATCCGGAAGCGTCCCCCCGTTTGTGTCACAGAGAACGAGACAGTCTGCACCAGCTTCCCGAGCTGCGTGAAGGCATTTCAAGGCAAACTGGGGATTATCCTTATATCCATCAAAAAAATGTTCAGCATCAAAGAAGACGGTTTTAACATGTTTCTTGAGATAGGCAACGGTGTTGTAAATCAAATCCAGGTTTTCATCTAATGATATCTTCAGAGCCTCTCTTACGTGGAAATCCCATGTCTTTCCAAAGATCGTGATAATCTTTGATTTTGAGTCAAGAAGTGCCCTTATATTCGCATCTTCCCGAACTTTATGCTTCGGTCTATGCGTGCTTCCGAAAGCAACAACTTTTGAATGAGCAAGTCTGAGCTTCCGTGCTTTCTTGAAATATTCCATATCTCTCGGATTCGAGCCGGGCCAGCCACCCTCGACATAATGAATCCCGAGTTCATCGAGTTTTTCGGTAATGCGGATCTTGTCTTCAACAGAAAAAGAGATATCTTCTGCCTGAGAGCCGTCCCGCAATGTCGTGTCATAAATCTCAATCTGTCGCATCTCTATAGTATATAAGATTATCTCTTTTTTAGTTTTCTTTTAGGCTGTGTTCTTTTCTGTATACTCTTTTTCTTTTTACCAAGTCCAAAGGCATCGTGCAGTATACGAACAGCAAGCTCTGTATATTTCGAATCAATAATGCAGGATATCTTTATCTCGGACGTGCTGATCATCATTATGTTGATGCCATGTTTTGCAAGCGTCTCAAACATCTTCGCAGCAACGCCCGAATGAGTTCTCATACCGACACCGATAATAGAGACCTTTGCTATATCCTCCCTGAGAACCACATCCTCTGCGCCCAATTCATGAGCAAGACCCCTTGTCACCTCAAGGGCATTTCTACTATCCGACTTTGAAACAGTAAAGGATATATCCGTCGCCTTTCCGTCGCTGCTGATGTTCTGAACAATCATGTCAACGACAAGATGCGCTGCTGCGATCACATTGAATAATTTCGCAGCAATGCCGGGCATATCGCGAACGGCTATAACAGTAATTTTTGCCTGATTTTTATCGTAGGCAACTCCTGACACGACGACCTTTTCCATCTCTTTATCCTCCTTGACAACAAGGGTACCAGGATTCTTGTTAAAACTTGACCTGACCACGACGGGAACACCGTATTTCTTGGCAAATTCAACGGACCGCGTCTGCAGGACCTTGGCGCCAAGGCTTGCAAGTTCAAGCATCTCGTCATACGAAATTCTATCGAGTTTACGTGCATCCGGTACAACACCGGGGTCAGTCGTATATATTCCGTCAACATCAGTGTATATCTCACAGAGGTCAGCTTTCAGGGCTGCTGCAATAGCAACTGCCGTGAGGTCGGACCCTCCTCTTCCAAGGGTCGTGACATCAGATGTTGCTGTTATACCCTGAAAACCTGCGATAACAGGGACAATCCCTTTGCGCAATGCAGCCCGAACCCGTTCACCCGTAATCCGTTCGATCTTCGCCTTTGTATGGGATTTGTCAGTAATAATCCCTACCTGCCTGCCGGTAAAAGACATGGCCTTGAAACCGAGATCATTGATAGCAATTGATATGAGCGCTGCGCTGATCCTTTCACCGGATGACAGGAGGAGATCGAGTTCACGCTCATCAGGATTGAGTGCCATCTGCTGTGCGAGTCCGATAAGCTTGTCAGTTTCTCCAGACATAGCTGAAACGATAGCGACAATGTCATGACCCTGTTTCTTTGTCTCGATAACACGGTGTGCAGCAGCCTTGATCCTTTCAGGGTTCCCAACAGAGGTCCCCCCGTATTTCTGTATGATTAAAGCCACTTATGTTTCCTTTTCCCCTATAAAATAATCCATTAATTCATATCCTCTTTCAAAAACAAGCCCGTCTTTATTCATAGTAATTATCTCATCAAATGAGACATCTTTATTCGTATACTTTCTGCGATTATCATATATAACAAAAGGCACCGGTTCTTCTGTATGCGTTCTGACCTCAACCGGGGTTGCATGATCAGGAAGAAGGAGTATTCTGTAAGCGTCAAAGGATTTCATGCCCTTCAGGACGGTACCAACAACATGTGCATCAAAGTCCTCGATGGCTTTTATCTTATCTCTATAATTACCTGCATGTCCTGCTTCATCAGGGGCTTCAACGTGGATAAAGACAAAATCATGTTTCTTCAGGGCATCTAAAGCTGCCTCTGCCTTCCCGACATAGTTTGTGTCCAGATACCCTGTCATACCAGGCACCTTGAGTATTGTAAACCCTGCATGTATACCGATACCCTTTATCAGGTCAACGGCAGATACGAGCGCACCCTGAATTGAATATTTCTTCTGATAGGTTGGAAGGCTTACCTTTTTGCCCTGACCCCACAGCCAGATACTATTGGCAGGCTTTTTCCCTGTTCTTACCCGCTCCTTGTTAACCGGATGATTAACAAGAACACGTGCTGAACTGAGCATTAACCTTCTCAACACCTCCTCCCCCTTTCCAACAGGGAGATAATCTGTAATGTCCTTGCCGGTAATATCATGGGGAGGAATGCATTCATTATGGAATTCACCTCCGGACCAGACCATGATATTTCTATAACTCACTCCCGGATAGAAGCGAATGTTCTCTGTACCGACAGCAGCGTTCATCGCAAGGATGAGTTCACGTGCCTCTTCGGTTGTTATATGATCACTACTGTAGTCATCCATAAATGCTCTCGTTTTGTCTTCATTGAATTTGAGCGTAATGAGGTTGCATCGGTATGCAACATCATCCTTCTGAAGCTTAATCCCGACACTTGCAGCTTCAAGCGGAGCTCTCCCTGTATAGTACCTTGACGGGTTATAGCCAAGAATACTGAGATTTGCAATATCTGATCCCGGGTGAAAGCCCTTTGGTATTGTACGAACCGTGCCGACAAGCCCCCCCCCCGCCAATCTGTCCATATTCGGCTTTTGAGCCTTCATCAGGGGTGTTTTCCCGTTCAGTTCCCGCAGCGGCCTGTCAGCCATACCATCACCAAGCAGGACAATGTATTTCATAATATACCCTCTAAAGCCTTTTCGACAGCCGATACACGAGCATCAACTTTTATCGGTTCCCTGGCAACCTTGAAAACAGTATCAGGATCCTTGAGCCCGCTGCCAGTCAGCGTACAGACAACATGCGTACCAGGTCTGAAGAATCTCTCTTTCTGCAATTTCATGATTCCCGCAAGTGAAGCAGCAGAGGCCGGTTCGCAGAAAATACCCTCCATAGACGCAATGAGTTTATAGGCGTACAGTATCTCCCCGTCGGTCACTGCGTCAATTCTCCCGCCTGATTCATCCCTGGCAGCTACAGCCCCTTTCCAGCTCGCAGGATTCCCGATCCTGATTGCTGTAGCGATTGTTTCAGGTTTCTCAACAGGCTTTCCGATGACAAGGGGGGCAGCACCTGCTGCCTGGAAACCGAGCATGACAGGCAGCGCAGAGATCCTCCCATCGTTCCTGTATTCGTTATATCCCCTCCAGTATGCGGTAATATTTCCTGCATTCCCTACGGGGAGCGCATGATATTCAGGGGCAAAACCGAGCTGGTCGCACACCTCAAATGCAGCCGACTTCTGCCCTTCCAGCCTGAAAGGGTTTATTGAATTCACCAGTGTTATTGGATATTGCTCCACGAGTTTCTTGACGATGTCCAGAGCCTCATCAAAATTCCCCTTGACCTGGAAGACATATGCATTGTGCACAAGTGCCTGTGCAAGTTTGCCGAGCGCAATCTTTCCTTCAGGAATTAATACAATAGCACGAACGCCGGCCTTGGCAGCAAAAGCAGAAGCTGACGCGGACGTGTTCCCTGTTGATGCACAGATTATTGCCTTTGCACCATGCTCCAGTGCCTTGGAAAGTGCCAGGGTCATTCCTCTGTCTTTAAAAGACCCGGTTGGGTTCGCACCATCAATTTTCAAAAACAGTTCAAAGTCGAAGCCAAGCCTTTGTTTCAGGTTTAATGCCTTCACAAGTGGCGTATTCCCCTCTTGCAGCGTGACAACCGGGGTCTTATCACCGACGGGAAGAAATTCACGGTATGCTTCGATAATACCCCTCCACATGGTTCTTGGATTTTTACACTCTCTTATTTCCACAAAACTCCAAAAAATCATCCCCCTCTGTAGAACTCAGAGGCCATGAGAACCCCTTACAACTTGAAATATCAAAGCCTGTGTTTCGCCAGGGAGCAGGTAACAGTGCTCAAACAGGATATGCCACAGACCTTATTCTATAATGTCTCCCTCCACGAGTTCTACATTGATTCCCTGATCCCTCAGAGACTGTATCCCCTTCGCAAGGTTTTCCTCGGTTCCCTGAAGTTCGAGTACCATCTCTCCGACCGTTTCTGTTACCCGCGCACGTCTTATATTCGGCATAACATCATACTTTTTTGCCATTGTGAAGATTACGGGCTCCTTAATGAGATGCTGCGGGAAGGTCAGTCTCACCCTCTTGTTCATCATCTCCTCCTTTTCTTATCCCCTGCAACGGCAGGAATAATTGATACTGCATCTCCATCCTTGATTTCCCCTAACATCTCTTCAAAAGATGCCATGGTAGGCTTGATGTAATGGGGAGACGCAGTCTTGCTATACAGGGCCTCCTGGGTTTTCAAGCCGTTACCAGTGATACAGATTACCGTTACCTCATCACGCCCGATTTTTCCATTCTCGATAAGTTTCCTTGTTACCGCCAATGTTACACCGCCTGCCGTTTCAGTAAATATACCTTCTGTCCTTGCGAGAAGTTTCATTGCATCGATAATCTCCCCATCAGATACATCGTCGCCGTATCCGCCGCTTGCCTTTACAGCATTGAGCGCCTCATACCCTTCAGCAGGGTTTCCGATTGCAAGTGATTTAGAAATGGTATGGGGATCCGGTTTGACAGGCCTGATAATGTCGCTATCCTGTTTGATCGCCGTGGAGATAGGGCAACACGCCGTGGCCTGTGCAGCGAAAACCTTTGATTTCAGCTCTTTTATGAACCCTATGTTCCTGAACTCATTGAAGCCCTTCCATATTTTTGAAAGAAGCGATCCGCTCGCACACGGGACAACAACATTGTCGGGAGCATTCCAACCGAGTTGCTCTACGATCTCGAATCCATGGGTTTTCGAACCCTCTGAATAGAACGGCCTTATGTTTATATTGACAAAAGCCCATTTATATCTGCTCACTATCTCGCTACAGAGTCTGTTGACATCATCATAATTGCCATCTACGGCAATAAGGTTCGGTTCGTATGCCAAAGAGGCAACAATCTTCGTCTGTTCAAGAGATGCCGGTATAAAAATAAACCTTGTGAGCCCTGCCCTTGCTCCCTGCGCTGAGACAGAGTGGGCCAGATTACCTGTTGACGCACATGCAGCCGTATCGAATCCAAATTCTTTCGCCTTTGTGAGCGCAACGGCGACAACCCTGTCTTTAAAGGAAAGTGAGGGATGAATTGCTGAGTCGTCCTTGATAAAAAGAGCCGTTACACCCAGTTCCCTTGCGAGCTTATCAGCTTTCAACAGCGGAGTAAAACCTGAATTCAAACCTGCCTGTGGATCGCCGTCTATGGGAAGTAACTCCCTGTACCTCCATAAATTCCCTCCACGTTTTTCTATCTTCTTTTTCGTCAATACCTTCTTAATGCCTTTATAATCATAGACAATGTCGACCGGACCGAAACAAAACTCACAGACGTAGATGGGACTTATGCTGTATTCTCTGCCACACTCGATGCACTTCATCCCTTTTACGTACCCCATGCAACACCTCCTCCTTATCAAAATCAGAGGGAAATATCAACCATTTTACTGCAAGGTGGACGATAATGAAAACCGTGATATTCCCTGATGGTATTATATCAGTTCCTTTATTCTGGGATTGTCGGAACAAACAGGACATTCCGGATTCTTTGGTATTTTCACTTTTCTGAATGATGCTTTGAGCGCATCATATATGAGCAGTTCCCCACTCAGTATCTCCCCCCTGCCAATGATAAGTTTCAGGACCTCTGCGGCCTGAAGCGTACCGATCACGCCGGGGACGACCCCAAGAAGCCCGACCTCTCGAGGAGAAGGAAGCGCTCCGGGAGGAGGCGGTCCCTCAAACAAACACCGGTAGCACGGTCCTGCTCCGGGAATGACAACGGTCAACTGACCTTCAAATCGGAATATCGCCCCTGTTACGAGTGATTTTTTCGCCATGACGCATGCATCATTCACAAGGAACCGTGTAGGAAAATTATCACTGCAATCCACGACAATGTCATACTCTCTTACAAAACCGAGGATATTGTCTTTTGTCAGCCTCTGGTTGATCGAAATGATGTGCACATCCGGGTTAAGCGATTCGAATGTCAGCTTCGCTGATTCTACTTTTGGTTGGCCGAGATTCCTGACACTGTGTGCAATCTGTCGCTGGAGATTGCTCAACTCCACGGTGTCATGGTCAATGAATGCAATCGTCCCAATCCCGGCAGCAGTGAGGTAGTAACCTACAGGAGAACCCAATCCCCCTGCACCAACAATAAACACCTTGGCCCTGGCGATCTTTTGTTGCCCTTCCAGTCCAACCTCAGGGAGGATGATATGCCTGTTATAACGCTGCAGTTGTTCCCCGGTAAACTCCATATTCTTTCCTAACCTACGCTGCCCATGTTTTTCAATTCAATAGCCGGAGGATATGGTGTTTGAGCGGTTTTGAATACTTTCGATGAAAGAATTCACCTCGGGATGAGAATGAGCGAAAATACTGTATCCTCCGGTTTTCTGTTGCTGTTTGTATATGTTCAGGACTGAATCTCTTTGATATACCTTACCAACGTCCCTACCCGTCTTCCCTGCCTTCAACATGTATGAATACCGTCTTGTCCATGACAACCGGCAAGAGATCGATCTCCCTAATTGCCTGTCTGACGTCTCTCTCTTTCGCCTGGTGGGTAAGGACGACGAGGGGAACGGCTTCACCGATTCTTCTGCCCTTCTGTATGACTGAGGCAATACTGATATTATGATTGCCAAGGATACCCGAAATCTTGGAGAGAACCCCTGGCTTATCGAGTGCCGAAAATCTGAAATAGTACCGGGATATCACATCATCGATGTTCTGTATCTTTACATCCCTAACAGTCGCCGGCAATAATGGTACCCGTCCGGTGGCGTTTTTTACTATGTTCCTCGCAATGCTTACAATATCGCTGACAACAGCACTTCCTGTCGGCATATCCCCGGCACCCCTCCCGTAATACAGGGTAGGACCTGTAGCATCTCCCTCAACGTATATAGCATTGAAGGCGCCTTCCACTTTCGCTATGAGATAGTCTCGCGGGAGCATTGTCGGATGAACTCTCAGCTCGATCTCATTATTGGACTCTTTTGCAATGGCGAGCAGCTTTACTTTATACCCTAATTCCGAAGCAAACTCTATGTCCTGTGTTGCGATTCGAGAGATTCCTTCTACGTATATTTCATCATAGGGAATAGGGATACCGTATGAGAGAAAGGCAAGGATAGCAAGCTTATGGGCTGAATCAATACCTTCGATGTCCAGGGTAGGATCAGCTTCGGCATAGCCCAGTTGTTGCGCTTCTTTCAGGGCATCTGAGAACTCTACATGCTCTTCGGTCATCTTTGTCAGTATGTAGTTCGAGGTACCATTGATAATGCCGTATACGGCATGAATTCTGTTTGCAACAAGGCCTTCCCTTATTATCTTGATAATAGGGATCCCTCCGGCAACTGACGCCTCAAATCCTATCTCTACCCCGGCTTTGTAAGCAGCCCTGAATAGCTCGTTCCCCTCTGTGGCAAGCAGGGCCTTATTTGCAGTCACCACATGTTTACCGTTGCTGATCGCCTGGAGCATAAAATCCTTTGCGGGGGAAATCCCACCGATAAGTTCTACCATAATATGGATATCCGGGTCATTGACGAGAGCGTTCGCATCTGAAGTGACCATGTCTTCAGGAACTACTATCCCTCTCTCCTTATGAACATTACGCGTAGCGATCTTCTTCAGATTGATATCAAAACCAAGCCGTTCCCTGAGCACGTCCCTGTTTTCACGAAGGATTCGCACGGTACCGGTACCAACTGTTCCGAAGCCGATAATCCCGACGTTTATCATTTGTTTAATGCCTTCTTGATTCCCTTTGTTGCCTGTCTGATCCTCTGTTCATTTTCCACAAGGGCAAACCGCACAAATTTATCACCTTCTTCACCAAAACCGACGCCCGGAGATACAGCAACTCCTCCTTCTTTGAGCAGAAACTTTGTAAATTCAAGAGACCCCATCTTTTTAAACCGGTCAGGTATCTCTGCCCATACAAACATGGTTGCCTTCGGAGGTTCTATGTCCCAACCGGCTCTCCGGAGCCCCCGTATAAGTTCATTCCGTCTCGATTCATATGTCTTGCTTATCGTTTTAACACAATCCTGGGGTCCCCTGAGGGCAACAATACTTGCAATCTGTATCGGCTGGAACATGCCGTAGTCGAGATAGCTCTTTATCTTTGTGAGTGCCCCGACAATGTGCTGGTTACCAACACAGAATCCCACCCTCCATCCTGCCATTGAATAGCTCTTTGTCATTGAAAAAAATTCAACACCGATGTCCTTAGCACCCGGAACCTGTAGGAAACTCGGCGCCTTGTACCCGTCGAAGACGAGATCCGCATATGCGAGATCATGGATGACAATGAGTTTATTCTCCTTTGCAAAATCAACTACTTTTTTAAAGAAATCAAGCCCCTCGACCACCTGTGTCGTCGGGTTATGGGGGAAATTAATAATGAGCATCTTCGGCCGGGGCCACGAAGACTTATACGCTGTTTCCATGCCCTTAAAAAAATCAATGCGTGGACCAATGGGGATGCTCCTCACCTCACCACCGGCAATAATGACACCATAAGGATGGATGGGGTACGCTGGTGTCGGCGTCATGACCACGTCACCGGGGCCTATGGTTGCCAGCACAAGATGAGAAAGCCCTTCCTTTGATCCAATAGAAACAACAGCCTCGATCTCAGGGTCAAGGATGACATCGTAGCGCCTCGAATACCATTCGCAAATTGCATTCCTTAACTGGGTAATTCCCTTTGATGCTGAATAGCGATGGTTCTTTGGATTGCGTGCAGCCTCGCACAGCTTGTTGACAATATGTTCCGGGGTTGCACCGTCAGGATTACCCATGCCTAAGTCAATAATGTCCTCCCCGCGTTGCCGTGCCTCTATCTTCAGGGCATTCACGATGCTAAAGACATACGGAGGGAGTCTCTTGATCCGGTTAAACTCAAATATGCTCATTGGCTGTTTTTCTCCTGAAAATTTTTCAATGCGTTACCATCTCTTCAGCGTTCATCGAGCTTCTCACAAGCGGCGCAGAAGCAACGTATCGAAATCCCATACGAAGAGCTTCCAGACGAATTTTTTCAAATACCTCTGGCCTCACGTATTCAGCAACAGGAAGGTTTCTCCTGGAAGGCCTGAGATACTGACCTATTGTTACACATACACATCCGGCGCTGTAGAGATCACGCAACACGTCGAGAACTTCTTTTCTCGTCTCGCCGAGCCCGAGCATAAGTCCCGATTTTACAAAGATGTCCGGCGCTGTCTCCTTCACATGTCTTAATATGGTCAGCGAGCGCTGGTAGTCTGCTCTGGGTCTGACAAGGTCGTAGAGCCTTGGAACAGTCTCAATATTGTGATTATAGACATCCGGCCTTGATTCCACTACAATCTTCAGATTTCCGATATCCCCCTTGAAATCCGGGGTGAGAACCTCTACTGTTGCATGGGGCACGTGCTCTCTTATAGAACCGACGGTACGTGCAAACTGTCCGGCTCCGCCATCAGGGAGATCATCTCGTGTCACAGAGGTAACAACAACATGCCGCAGTCCCATCTGCCCCGCAGCCATTGCAATTCTCCGAGGTTCACGCGGATCGACAGGCCCGGGAAGTGATGAAACTACCGAACAGAACCTGCACTGTCTGGTACATTTTGATCCGAGTATCATGAATGTTGCAGTTGGTTTTGTAAAGCACACACCCATGTTCGGGCACCGTGCCTCCTCACAAACCGTGGAAAGTTCATAACTCCTCAGGACCTTCTTCGTGTTATGTAAGCTCCCGTGCTTTTTCCCGCGTAACCACTCAGGCAGTCGCATAATATAATACCCTTTGCGTTTCCGGTTCAGTCATAGTCTATAAAAATAAAGAAAACAGCAAACTTTGTCAAATAGAGGGCGCTTGCGGGGGTTGGTTTGGAAATATTTAAAGGGAGGAAAACGTAGGCAGTCCCTCAGACATATAAGGCCTTTTTCTGGCTTTTCAGTTTATTCATGGCACGGGCTTCTATCTGCCTTACCCTTTCACGCGTAATGGAGAGAAAATTTCCTATCTCTTTGAGCGTGTAGTTCCGGTCACATCCTATGCCAAAGCGCATTCTTATCACCTTCTGTTCCCGAGGCGACAGGGTGCAAAGGACCATCCGTATTTTCCTGGAAATCTTTTTGTTTTCTGCATGGGCAAAGGGAGATATACCATTCTCGTCACGAATAAAATCCTCAATTTGTGTATTCTCATTACCGACCGGTGTTTGCAACGCTATTGGATCCTGTACCACAACAAGAATCTCCTCAACCTTGCTTCTGGATACTCCTAATCGCTTTGCAATTTCCTTTTTGTTCGGTTCTCTTCCAAGCTGCAGCGCCAATTCCTTCGTAACCCTGATAACCTTGCCGTAAAATTCCATCATGTGAGCAGGAACTCTGATGGTTCTCGTCTGATCAGTCAGAGCACGTGTGATCGATTGTTTTATCCACCATGTGGCGTACGTACTGAATTTATACCCCTTCTGGTATTTAAACTTATCTACAGCTTTCATGAGACCGATGTTCCCTTCCTGAATCAAGTCAAGCAGAGAGAGTCCTCTGTCTCTGTATCTCTTGGCAATATTTACAACCAGTCTCAGGTTGTGCATGATAAACTCATGTTTTGTCTCAGTATGGCAAGCCCGGGCCCTGGTTATTTGAATGTACCTCGATTTTAATTCATCGATGCTGATCCCTGCCTCAGCTTCAACCCGGCTGTATTCACCCTGAACTTCTTTCGCAAGTCTCCTCAGTTTTAAAGCGCTGATGTCATGCTCTTCTTCTTTACGTATTGCATGATTAAAATCTTTCAACGTACCGTGAGGTGCGATCTTTCTCTCTGCACAGTGCACCCTCCCCATAAGATCTTCAAGTATTTCCAGGCTCCTGAAAAGGGCCTTATCAGCATTTTCTTCTTCCGGCTCGTCTTCATCGTCCTGATCTTTATCATGCAAACTCATTTCGATGCTTTTATATACCGGCAGGTCGGCCACCAACTTTTTCATCGCTTCTTTTGCCTCCTCCAGTCTCTTTGAAAGCCCGACTTCTTCATCCCTCGTCAATACTGCACGATCTCTCATGGAGTGAAAATATGCCTGTACGAGATCTTCTGTTTTTTCATCTACCCGGTTTTTCCCGTCTCCTGAAATCTCATCTTCATTCAGGCATATCTCCTCGTAATCTAACACCTCGGCCACTTTTTCCTCTGAGGCTATAAAATCTTCCATACTTTCATGAGGAAAAGAACCTATGAGAGTCTCCGCAAGCCCGTTGTATTGAGATAATGTTCCCTTCATTCCTATATTTACGGTCTCCTCGAAAATATCTGTTTCTTTTTCGCATTCAATCATCTCTGAGTCCCCATCGGTATGTTTCCAGGATTTTATGTATCCGTTTCCTCAATTATCCGCTGTTTTCATCCGCAGCCTTAGTCTCAATACTGATCTCAGCCTCATTATGATTTGCATTTTCATGTTCCATTTTGGTTCTGTGTGAAAAAATATACTTTATTCATGACATGTTATCCACATTATCCGTGCTTCTGCATATCTCATGCTCTATTTCTTGATATCTGAAATATCCTCAATCTGATTTATATGCAGATTTTATGCCAGTAAATACCTTCACAGTACACGCACCTATGAATTTTTCAATGCTGATGGAGGATTTCCTGCGGCAAGCAGGCTGTCCGACAATTATAAAACTTCAAAGTCACATAGCACTATAGTGTAGCCGCAACTTTTAAGTTGCGCTCTATGTACGCAGGCTGAAGCCTGCGGCTACCATTGTCGGACAGCCTGCAAGACCACGGGGAATACACTCGCTATCCACTCCAAATAGTGTCTGTGTATTAAGTCGTATTTTGTCATCCTCCGGCTTGACCGTGGGATCCAGAACTTATTGAAAAGACTGGATTCCCTCCGGAGTTTATCCCGTACTTGATGCGGGACGGGAATGACAACGGAGCTGTAATGAATTTTTATTTAAAATCAATATCTTGAAAGAGAATTCGGTACTCATGAGATTTATACACAGACTCTAAATATCCTGCAAAATGAACCCCGCTATCTCAAAATAGAACTATTCAGCACGATGCCCGGTTTCTTCATGTGCTGTCGTGAAAGGCCTCATCGTGCGGGACATTATCATTTTTATTTCAAGATATGTTTGTCATTATTCCCATATGCCGGTCTCAATGTTATAATTCAGGCTACATGAAATTATGAAGTCCATTTCAGTTTCAGTCATTATTCCCTTGTGGAACAAAGAATCTCATATTCGAGATGCGCTCCTTTCCGTACTGCATCAGACGTGCAAAGCCCTTGAAATAATCGTTGTAGACGATGGATCCACTGACCAAAGTGTTGACGTGGTAAAAACCTTTCATGATGCATGCATTGATTTAATCATGCAAGAAAACAAAGGGGCATCAGCAGCACGCAATCGAGGGTTATCAAAAGCCCGGGGGAATCTTATTGCGTTCCTGGATGCAGACGATGAGTGGATGCCAACATTCCTTGAGACCACGATGAGACTATACAGTCGCTTTCCCAATGCAGGTGCGTTTGCGTCAGCCTATCAGGTAAAACATCCCGATGGCCATTTTGAAAGGGCAAAATATTCCAATCTCCCGGCATCTCCGTGGGAGGGCATTTTACGTAACTACTTCCGCGCAGCTCTCGGCAACCGTCCAGTCCTTTTGCCGTCCTCAACAGCAGTGAAGAGAACGGTACTTGAAAAACTTGGCGGATTCACTGAGAGCGAAAAAACCTGCGAGGATTTAGAATTATGGGCACGGATCGCATTCAAGTACCCCATAGCCTGGTCCAGCCGTGAGGAAACCATATACAGGAGAGACATAAAAAACCCAAAGCGAAAAACGGCAAAGCTTACGAAAGACATCAAAGCCATTGATACGCTCAAAGAAGGGTTCCGTCTCTGTTCACCAGATAAGAAAAAAGACATCCTGCAACTCATCGGGAAATACTATAAATTGTGCGCACTCAACTATATGCGATACCATGATAAGACGAATGCCCTTCGCTGTATCAAAAAATCCGTAAGGTACTCCCGAGACATATACAGGCTGAAACATCTGATTCTCCTGGCATTATTTTCTATGCCGCGACAGGTATGGGAAACCGCACACAACCTGAAGCTTTTCCTTGACAGGACACGGTACAGATACAAATAAGATTCAGGAATAAAACTATGCTTCGCAGGATGCCAGCGTTGTTCAAATAAATATAAACGCACGGGAGCTTCTCCTGCAATCCACGAAGTTGCACTATGCGGTGCGACCCTGTACATACTTCCTGTTTTTATTCGACTCACGATCAACGCTGGTCTTAACTCCCCTCTTGTTTGTCGTCCTGCAAACAACCGCAGAAAGGCTGGCCCGAACTGTAAATCCGTTGCCTATATTTCGCATCCCTATTCGGTGGCCTTAACGGCCTCCCGAGAATAAAACCGAGCATCTTCCTGAAAATACCGTACTCCTTGAGAGCCCTTTTAGGAACATCGGCACTGTTAACATTTTCAATTTCTATGACCTTGCCCTTCCTCTTCCCTCTAATTTTCCAGCCTGCTGTTTTGACGATTATTTCGTAATCCTCCTTCTCAACAGGAAGTGCCTCGACCTTTGTATTCCAGAATGCTGAATCTTCAGGCAGGTAAAAAGCAACAATCAATGACCGGAGGGACCAGAGGCAGCTTGCCGGCCCTGAATAGTTATCCAGGATTCTCGGGTCTGAGCCGAAGTACCCCTGCGTGACGTTTCCATCACGTAACGCACCGTGCCGGATAAAAAACTGCCAGATACTGTCGAGTGCCCGTCTCGCCTCACCCGCGGTTATACGGTCGGGATGCAAACAATGGCCGAAGACCAGCGGCGCAGGCACCGCCATTCTACAGCATATGCTCCGGCCAAATATGGGAACACCCTGAGGTCCGAGCACATATTTATAGGAAGCAAGAAACTGTCCCTGGGCCTCCTTGATAAATCCGGTGTCCCACTCCGGTTCAACTTCCAGAAACCAGTAGAGCTGATAATGCATGCCCCATGCGTTGTAAAAATCAAACACATTTCCCGGACCGTCACTGAACCAGCCTTCACCCCGGTAAAATTCTTTGAATCGTTCATAATGCTTCAGTATCAAAGAACGGCCGGTGCCACGCCCGAGCTTCTCAAGCATCAGACCTACAAAGGCAACAAAAAGATGCCAGTTATTGTCATGCACCCTTTTGTCAAATACCTGTTTTAGCCAGTCAACGACCTGCTGCTTTTCTGCTATCGGTAGCTTTTCCCAGACAATCTCATAAAAAAACCAGAGGCTGAGCGCAATATCGGATGCTTCGACAATGCGTCCGTCTAAATGACCAATCTTCCCCCAGTACTCTGGAGACGCAGGATCAGTCCCGGAAACCAGCCCGCTCCTGAATATCTCAATCAAGTCAACAATCCGGCCACCGGTCAGGTGCACTCTCGAAGGACGCCCGGATTTCACCCAGGCCCCGATGAACGGTGCAACACGGGAAAAACCCTCCAGTGCATCAAGAAGCTTCCCGCTCTTGCTCGGCATGCCGGGGTAGTATGCCAAAGCGCCGAGCTCGCTGCGATATGTCATAAACCCTTCAATAAAGTAGCGGAACAAACTTTCATAACTTTTTGCCGTAGGCTGACGATCCGAAAGAAAATCTGACAGAAGGGCCTCCCCTTCCCGGGGAAACGACCGCTCCACGGCATGTGGTTCGAAAAATCTGCGCACTGCGTTCATTGGCATAAAAAAGTTTATCCCTTGAAATGCATTTACCGGAGGCATGGTTGCCATCAAAGTCTTTAATCCTGACATAAGTCAGGATTAAAATCAAAATAACTTTAAAGGCGACAGTGCCTCCGCTTCAATAACGAATCTCTCCGCCGCAGAGACGGCGGAGTATCCTGAAATATCCCCCACCCTCACCCTCCCCCGTCAAGGGGGAGGGAAGTATATGGTAGCCCCACAGCAGAGACTGTGGGGTATTGAAAATCAATTTCAGTTATAGGGTTAACTCATGTTACAGACTCTGATATCCTCTTGATAATACTGGAGCCGGTGGTCGGATTTGAACCGACGGCCTGCTGATTACGAATCAGCTGCTCTGCCACTGAGCTACACCGGCAAGCGATATTAAGTTTTCTTTGTCCATCTCAAGGAAACCCTCGTGAATGGACATTTAATAAACCTCTCCGCCGCAGAGACGGCAGAGTATCCTGAAATCTCCCCCACCCTCACCCTCCCCCGTCAAGGGGGAGGAAAGTATATGGTAACCCCACAGCATAGACTGAGGGGTATTGAAAATTTAATAAAATGGTCATCCCTGGATTGTGAGAAATCTTAAAAATCCCTGATCCTCTTGTTCAAATACTCCGAGAGCTTGCCTACGAGCTGATACCGATCCCGACTTCATAGAGATACTGAGGGAGTCCGCCATGCTCCAAGGGAATTTCCCGGGGGGTTGAGACAATGTTGGACCGTGCTATGGGAACAAATATACCCTGCGGATACGTGATACCTATATCCACCACATACTCTTTCTCAGGATCCACGTCTATGTACCAATCACCGATCCTGTCGATCACCACTATATCAAAGAAGCCCTGTGCATTGTTCCCGTCGAAATCAACTCCCGTGGTATCATACACCCTCAGGCAAAGGTTACCGACATACTGTGAAAGTGTCTCTTCCGTCACTTCCCAGAAGGTGAAGAGCCGTGTTGGGTTAACCGGCAGGAGCTTTATGCTGTCTTCGTGGTACTCGGCAGGGAGTTCCTCCTCCCAGGGCGCCTGGATATATTCTTTTTCTATGATCGGCTGTGGTTTCTCTTTTGCTGTAATCTTTTTCTTCTTTTCTTCCGGAACTCTCGCGGGCTTCACTTCTTTCACGGGCTCCAGGGTAGTCACCTTTTCTTTAATCCTGGCAGGGACTTTCTTCCTGGTCTCGACGGGCTTTGCTTTTCTGGCAGAAATATCTCTCGTAACTTCCTTTATTTTCTCTTCTAACTTCGTAACGATTTCTCGGGCAATTCTCGACGGTTTGTCTTCTACCTGTACAGCAATCTTTTTTGCGGTCTTCTTAATCTTATCTTCTATTTCTGCGATCTTCTTCGCAACTCTTATAGCCTTGTCCTCCAAGGAAGGAACTTTTTCTTCCGCTTTTACCGTCTTGGGAGGCTTTTGAGCTTTTTCAGGAACGGTCTTTTTTATTTTCTTTGTTTCTTCTTTGACTTCGGGAATAACTTCTTTTACTGTCTTCCTGGGCTTTTTCTCTTTGGGAACTGCCTTCTTTTCCGCTTTCTTCGGAACAACTTTCTTTGCCGGTTTTGAAGGAACAGGCTTCTTGACTGCTTTCTTCGGTTCCTTCTTTTTCTTGGCAACTGTTTTCTTGACAGGCTTTTCCTGTTTCTTCTTTCCCGCTGTCTTCTTGATCTCTTTCTTAGCGGGCTTCTTTGCGGTCTTTTTTTCTTTTTTATCTGTCTTTTTTGTCTCTTTCTTTTTTACGGCTACTTTTTGCTTGGTTTTAGGAGTGGTTGCAGGCTTCTTTGCTTCTTTCTTTTTCTTTGCTGTTCCTACGTTCTTCCCCGCTGTTGTTGTTTTTTTCATAACCACCTCCTCGCAGCATATATTTTACCCGAAACTGCCTGCAATGTTAAGCACCTTCCGCAATGAAACCCCTGCGGGAACACAAAAACGTCCACCGTTATGAATCTCAGTGCACCTCTGCCCAGTTCCTGCCATGTTTCATATCCACGCGCAAAGGGACACTGAGTTCCAGGACACCCTCCATCTCTCTTTTTACAATATCTGTTATGATCTCAAGTTCAGAACCTGGCAGTTCGAACAAAAGTTCATCATGTACCTGGAGTATCATTTTTGTCCTCAAGCCTCTTTCATTGAATCCCTTCCAAATATTGACCATTGCAATTTTAATGATATCTGCTGCTGTACCCTGTATGGGAGAATTGATCGCAAACCGCTCACCCTGCTGCCTGACTGCCGTATTCCTGCTTTTTATTTCCGGAACGGGCCGGCGCCTTCCAAAGAGCGTTGCTGCATATCCTTTATGCTTGACGTCTTCAATGGTCATTTCGATATAGCTCTTGACACCGGGATGCCTCTGGAAATACCGGTCAATATATTCCTTTGCCTCTTCCCGCGATATGCTGAGCGTTTCTGACAATCCGAATGGAGAAATGCCGTAGATAATGCCAAAGTTTACTGTTTTTGCAATCCTGCGCATGTCCTGGGTGATTGTTTCGACCGGTACCCGAAATATCTCCGATGCAGTTCTTGCGTGTATGTCGTAATCGTTTCTGAAAGCACTGAGAAGCCCCTCATCCTGACTAAGGTGGGCAAGTATTCTCAGTTCGATCTGTGAATAATCTGCCGAAAGTAAAAGGTTGCCTTCCTCTGCTACAAATGTTTCTCTCATGCGCTTCCCCCACTCACCCCGCACCGGGATATTCTGTAAATTGGGGTCACTGCTGCTCAACCGGCCGGTCGCAGTTACCGTCTGATTAAAGGAGGTATGTATGCGTCCGGTCTTCGTATTGATGAGTCTGGGAAGAACATCAATATATGTTGTCTTAAGTTTACTGAATGTCCTGTAGTTGAGTATCTCCCTGGGGAGCTCATGAGATTCGGCAAGTTCCTCAAGCACGCTCATCTCCGTAGAATATCCGGTTTTTATCTTTTTCTTTGGTTGTAATCCAAGATTCTGAAAGAGTATCCTGCCCAGCTGTTGTGGAGAATTGATGTTAAACTCCTGACCTGCGAGGAAAAAGATTCTCCTCCGTATGCTTTCCAGTTCCCGATCGAGTTCCTTTGAAATCATTGAGAGGTTCTGCAAATCGATCTTTACTCCTGTTTTTTCCATGTCGGCAAGCACATAAATGAGCGGCATTTCGATGTCGTAGAAAACTGTTTCCAGTGCGTTTTCTCTCATACAATGAACAAGCACCTCGCGCAGTTCAAAACAGATCTGTGCATTTTCAGAGGCAAAAGCAGAAGCCTCTTCAAGAGGGACTTCTGCAAAAGAGCCCCTTTTCTTGAGCACTTCATCATACGTCTGTTTCCGGTATGCCAGGTATTCAAGTGCAACCTCTTCGAGGCTGTGGTTCATCTTATTGGGATTCATGAGGTATGATGCCACCATGACGTCGCATAACATTCCTTTCACCGCAATCCCCTCCTGGCAGAGAACCATGATGTCATATTTAAGGTCATGTCCTGTTTTTGTTATTTGTTCATCCTCAAATATTCTCCTCAGCTCTTCCAGCACCTCACTCTTCTGTAACAGCACCAGCGTTGCAGGATACCCGTTGGAGACAGGGATATAACAGCCTTGCCCCTTCGCACTACTTAATGCAATACCGTTAAGACTTCCTTTTAAAGGAGCCCTGCTCGTAGCCTCGACCTCCACGGCAATTGTCTCTTTTATGGATGAGGCAACCTCCTTTATTCTTTCTTGCGAACAAATCATTTCATACGCTGCGTCACTGCGTGCTCCTAATGGAATCCGCTTTAAAAGACTGCCAAACTCGAGATACTTAAAAAGCAGCATGAGTGCATGCCAATCAGGCTCCTTCAGACGGAATTTCTCCATATCAATTTCTACCGGTACGGCGGTATCAATGGTCGCAAGCCTTTTGCTGAGCCGGACGATATCAGCAGAACCGGACAAGAGAAGCCTCAACTTCTCCTTTTCTATCCTCTCCGTATTGTTCAGCATGTCTTCGATAGTTTCGAACGCTGATAGAAGTTCCTGTGCTGTTTTTTCACCCACGCCTTTTATGCCGGGGATATTATCGACAGGATCGCCCGTCAGTGCTATGAAATCTGTAATCTTTGCAGGCTCCACACCATACCGCTTCCGGACAAATTCTCCGTCAAGGATTCTGTCCTTCATCGGGTCATATACCTTTATTTTCTTATCAACAAGCTGGAGCATATCCTTGTCACCGGTAACAATAAATACATCCATACCCTTATCAGCTGCCTTCCGGGCGACTGTGCCAAGGACGTCGTCGGCTTCATATCCCGGTACTTCACATACCTCTATCCTGAAAGATGCGATGACCTTTCTTATGTGCGGAAGTTGTTCAAGAAGGTCCTCCGGTGTTTCAGGTCGCTGCGCCTTGTATTCTTCATAGAGCCTGTGTCTCTCTGTCGGGACAGGGGAGTCAAAAGAAATAATGAGATTGTCAGGTTTCTTGTCCCTGATAATTTTGAGGAGCATCGTCGTGAATCCGTACACTGCGTTCGTTGGTATGCCTTGAGAGGTTGAGAGACTTTTTATTGCATAGAAGGCACGGTAAACGTATGAATTTCCATCAATGAGATAAAAGTTCACAGATGATTATACCCTATGGAACTCTTAAAATAGCAATGTGGCCGTGCTCTCACAGGGAGCCTTTAAATTGACAAAGCAGTTGCTTGTATTCTATATTTAGATTTTAGGAGGGCATTGTGAATCTCGCGATAGAAGATATCAATACAACAAAAAAGCGTCTCCGGATTGAAATTCCCGCTGATGTGATCGAAAAGGAGATAGGCAGTTCATTGCAAAAACTGAAGCAAAAAGCAAAGATCCCTGGGTTCCGTCCCGGCACGGCACCTGTAAATCTCCTTGAAAAGCGTTTCGGCAAAGAGGTGGAGGCAGAAGTGCTCGACAGGGTCATTCCTGAGTATTTCAGCAAGGCACTCAAGGAAGCGAATATCGAGCCGGTAACCTTTCCTGTCATTGATGAAAAAATAGGGTTTGAAAGGAATAAACCCCTCAATCTCTCGTTCACCGTTGAAGTACTGCCGCAGATCGGGGAAGTACGGTATGAGAATATAACGATTAAAGAACTCCCCGTTGATGTCAGTGACTCTGATGTTGACGAGTACTTAAAATCACTCCGGGAATCACGCGCAGTCTTTGAAGTTGCAGACAAGGATATCGGGGTCGATGATCTCGTTTCCTTTGAGCTTATCGATTGTGCTATTCAGGGACAAGAGAGTACCCCTCCATCGATAAAAGAACAGGTATCACAGATGGGCAATGAAATCCTGCCTCCTGATATCATGGATAAAGTCCTCGGCAAGAAGAGAGGCGATCTTCTGGAATTCTCTACGACATTCAACGAACACAGTAAGCCAGAAGATCTTGTCGGTAAGACTGCTGACCTAAAACTGAAAATCAGTGAGATAAAGAAGAAAAATCTTCCTGAAATCAATGACGATTTTGCAAAGGATCTGGGGTTTGAGGACATGCATGAGATGCGGGAAAAGTTACGCGAGAGAATCCTTGCGATCAAGAAAGAACACGTTGGAAGGCTCCACAAGGCAAAAATTGTGAATCAGCTTCTTGAACCCCACAAATTTGATGTTCCTGAAACACTCCTGGAAAAAGAATTGCAGTCCCTTGTTATGCGGGAGAGCATGTCTCATAATGAGTCGCGTGAAACAGTCCCTGAAGAAGGAAGCTCCGAGAAGGATGCAGAGATGTTGCGGGCTGAGATGAGACAGAAGGCGCTCATGAACGTACGGGCATCCATCATTCTCGATGCAATCGGGGCAAAAGAGGGAATCACCGTTTCTGATGACGAAGTGAACGAACGTATTTCCCTGCTCGCCCGGAGGCTCTCAACGAGCCCTGAATCGCTCAGGAATTACTATACCCATCAGGATGGTTCGCTCGAAGGCGTGCGACATTCCATATTTGAAGATAAGGTTCTGGACCTGCTTTTATCAAAAGCTCAGCTTGAGAAAGGAGAATGAATGAGTATCATCCCTATCGTCATAGAGCAGACCGGCAGATCAGAGAGGGCATATGACATCTATTCAAGACTTCTCAAGGATCGGATTATTTTTATCGGCACGGTCATAGACGACTATATCGCGAACATGGTGATCGCTCAACTCCTGTTCCTTCAGACAGAGGATCCAGACAAGGACATCCATCTCTATATCAATACACCGGGCGGTATTGTCTCATCCGGGCTTGCAATTTATGACACCATGCAGTACGTAAAACCTTCAATCGCAACCTACTGCATCGGTCAGGCGGCAAGCATGGGAGCGCTCCTGCTGGCTGCCGGAACAACGGGAAAGAGGTTTGCACTCCCCCATTCAAGGATCATGCTCCACCAGCCCATGGGCGGATTCCAGGGACAAGCTACCGATATCGAGATTCACGCCCGGGAGATCCTGAGAATGAAAGAAACACTCAACTCGATACTCTCTGCCCATACCGGCCAGTCTCTTGAAAAGATCCAGACTGATACAGACCGGGACTTTTTCATGTCAGGGAATGAAGCGAAAGAGTACGGAATCGTTGATTCGGTTATCACCAGTATCAAAACCATGGGAGTTTAATGGCGAAGAAAGACGAAAATACACTCAAATGCTCGTTCTGCGGCAAAGGGCATGCAGAAGTCAAAAAGCTCATCGCAGGGCCAACGGTTTACATCTGTAATGAGTGCGTTGAGCTCTGCAATGAAATTATTGCAGATTCACTTCAGGAAGAAGTAAAAGCCGGCACATACCCGAAACTTCCAACCCCGAAGGAAATCCATCAGTTCCTCAATGACTACATTATCGGCCAGGAACAGGCTAAGAAAATTCTTTCCGTGGCTGTTCATAACCACTACAAGAGGATTTACAATCCCAAAGAACCAGGGATCGAACTCCAAAAAAGCAACATCCTCCTTCTGGGGCCGACAGGGACCGGCAAGACACTCTTTGCCCAGACACTAGCGAGGATTCTCGATGTACCGTTCTCAATTGCCGATGCAACAACGCTGACAGAGGCTGGGTACGTTGGTGAAGACGTTGAGAATATCATTCTGAAATTATTACAGTCGGCAGATTACGAGGTCGAACGCGCACAGAGGGGCATCATTTACATTGACGAAATCGACAAGATCAGCAGGAAATCGGAAAACCCGTCCATAACAAGGGACGTATCCGGTGAAGGAGTTCAGCAGGCCCTGCTGAAGATTATCGAAGGAACTGTTGCCAATATCCCGCCCCAGGGCGGCAGGAAACATCCGCAACAGGAATTCATTCATATTGACACGACGAACATCCTCTTTATCTGTGGAGGGGCGTTTATCGGACTCGACAAAATCGTTGACCAGAGGACCGGTCAGAAAACAGTCGGGTTCATATCAGATTCTGTTCTCAAAAAAGACAGAAAAATAGGGGAGATATTCAGCCTCGTGGAACCCGAGGACCTCATACAGTATGGATTCATACCCGAATTTGTCGGGAGAATGCCTGTTATCGCAGCCCTCGATGAGCTTGACGAGACAGCCCTGGTAAAAATACTGTCAGAACCGAAAAATGCCCTTATAAAACAGTACCAGAAGCTCCTCTCGTTTGATAAGGTGCGACTGAAATTCACGGAGGGCGCACTGGTCGCTATAGCAAAGAAAGCTATTCAACGCAAGACCGGGGCACGCGGTTTACGCGCCATACTCGAAACCCTTATGCTTGATGTCATGTATGAGATCCCGTCACAGGAGGGGATCAAAGAATGCATCATAAGCGAGGATACCGTTACGAAAAAGGAAAAACCTCTTCTCCTCTTTGAAAAACAGGCAGAATCAGCGTAGATTATAGAAAGCTTTCTGCTGTCATGACAAGACACGCAGCGTTCCCCACAGTCTCATGCATAAACCGGAAAATACAGTTGACTGCTGGATCCGGGAGGATAACATGAACGGCGTTTTGCACGGAGCATGGAAGATTGGAACTGTCATGGGCATACCGGTGCGGGTGCACTATTCATGGCTTATTGTCTTTGGCCTGATAACATGGTCGCTCTCAACCTTTTATTTTCCGCAGGCAGCGCCTGACCTTCCCGCAGCATCCTATTGGATAAAGGGAATTCTTGCTGCGCTCCTGCTTTTTATATCCGTCGGATTCCATGAGCTTTCCCATTCTCTTGTAGCGAAGAAATACGGCATATCAATTGAAAGCATCACACTCTTTATCTTCGGGGGTGTGGCACAAATGAGAGGTGAACCGCCGCATCCGAAAGCAGAATTCAGGATTGCATTAGCGGGGCCGCTCGCGAGCTTTCTTCTTTCGGCTGTTTTCTTTTTCGTATCGTTGAATACAGCGCATGGCGTAAAAGCCTTCTTTGCTTATCTTGCCCAGATCAACCTGATCATAGGCCTTTTTAATCTTATCCCCGGCTTTCCCATGGACGGCGGAAGGGTCTTGAGATCAATCATCTGGGAAAAGAAGAAAGATTATTTCTATGCAACAAAAAAGGCAGCGAGCATAGGACAAAAGATAGCGATCTTTTTCATTATTTTCGGGATATTCTCGGTCTTTGCAGGCATGCCTGGCGGCCTCTGGTTGATGCTGATCGGCTGGTTCATTTATACCGCCGCGCAGGCAAGCTATCAGCAGTCAACCTTGCAGGAAACACTCTCGGGGATGAAAGTTGCGGATATCATGGTAAGAGATATAGTAACTATCACTCCATCAATAACTCTTGAGGAAGCACTGAATAACTATTTTCTCCGGAACGGGTATGGAGGGTTTCCGGTTGTGGATGGCGGGAAATATCTTGGAATCCTGAGTCTGAAAGAACTTAAAAAAATTCCAAGGGATGCTTTCCGGAGCACCCGGGTAGCCGACGTTTTCCTGCCGCACAGCAGGCAATGGGAGATTTCACGCGACGATACCGTTATCAGTGCTCTCGAGACCATGATACGGGAAGACATGGGAAGGCTCGTCGTGCTGGAAGGTGATTCCATTTCCGGATTGATTACGAGAAATGGCATTGCACGTTATCTCCAGATCATGGGGAAACAGGCGTAAATCATCAGTAAGACGTGTCGCCCATAAAAAGATATTCCCGAAGAAAATACGAAGAGGTCAACACAGGCGTTTCGCTGTGCCTCACAGTTTGTCCATACTATATAAGGAGTGAACATGAAAAACAGGAAGAAAAAGGAGATATTCCCTTCGGCCATGGAGGATGCCCTGGCCGCTGAACTATACGTACCATGCCCACAGACCCGTTCGCCCTCATATCGTCTGGCATACCGGGATCATGATTTTTTGCTCAGGGACGAATTGCGCCCGGTGCGGCTTCAGCTTGAACTGCTGAAGCCGGAACTTATACTGAAGGAACATGAAATTGAAAGTACCATTGTAATTTTTGGAAGCACCCGCATTCCTGACCGTGAAGCTGCGCAGAAACTGTTAGCAGAAGCAGAAGAAAATGCCGAAAAGGATCCTTCAGACATGTCACGTGCGCGCAGGGTGAAGATTGCGCGCAGTATAGTTGCAAAATCAAAGTATTACGAAGAGGCGCGCAAACTGGCTTCCCTTGTTTCCATATTCGGTAAGGCTTCGGGCCATTCTGATTTCGTGGTGGTTACAGGCGGAGGCCCCGGCATTATGGAGGCGGCAAACCGCGGAGCCCATGACGTGGGAGCTGAAAGCATCGGACTGAATATCGTGCTTCCGTTTGAGGAAAAACCCAATGAATACACAACACCGGAACTGTGCTTTCAGTTTCATTACTTTGCAATCAGAAAAATGCATTTCCTCATACGGGCAAAGGCGCTTGTCGTCTTCCCTGGAGGATTCGGCACCCTTGACGAACTTTTTGAAACACTGACCCTCATCCAGACACGGAAAATCAAGGCCATGCCGGTGCTGATTTTCGGGAGGGAATACTGGGAGCGAATCATTAATTTCGATGCGCTTGTCGAGGAAGGAACCGTCTCTCCGGAGGATATCAGTCTCTTCCAGTACGTCGACACTGCTGATGAAGCATGGGGAATTATTTCAAAAACGTATAATGACTTATAATCGTGGAGGGACACAATGGTCCACAAAAAAACAGTTCACACCCTACCGAGGGCAGACTTCGATGCAGTCATCTTTGATCTTGACGGAGTCGTCACAGACACTGCGTCAGTACACGCAGAGGCATGGAAGAGGATGTTTGATGACTTTCTGTCACAACATGCAGCCCGTCAGAACAAGCCATTTAAACCTTTTGATAGAGACGAAGATTATCTCCTTTATGTTGACGGCAAACCCCGTTTCGACGGTGTGAAAAGCTTCCTTGAGTCAAGGGACGTCAACCTTCCTGAAGGCCGGCCGGATGATGCACCGGGCACAGAAACTGTTCATGGACTTGGCATCCTGAAAAACGATTATTTTCTGAAACACATTCAGGAAAATGGAGTTGACGTATATAAAACGACCGTTGACCTCATCCGCCGGCTAAAGAAACAGGGCTTCAGGACTGCCATAATATCGTCAAGTAAAAACTGTGCCATGATTCTTGATGCAGCGAATCTTTCCGATCTGTTTGAAGTGAGGGTCGATGGAGTCGATTCCGAGGTTCTGGGCATTCAGGGCAAGCCTGCTCCGGATATTTTCCTTGAGGCAGCAAGGCAGCTTAAGGTAACCCCTGGGCGTTCCGTTGTCATTGAAGATGCCATTTCGGGTGTTCAGGCAGGGAAGGCCGGCAATTTCGGTCTCGTGATAGGTGTAGCGCGGACAGGCGACAAAGAATCCCTTTTAAAAAACGGCGCTGATGTTGCAGTTGAAGACCTCTCCGAGATCGGCGTTACAGGCGATGTTGAAGCACTGCACGCCCTGCCTTCCGCACTGGAACGTGTGAATGATATTGCCGATCAGGCAAGGGATAAACACATCGCTGTATTTCTTGACTATGACGGAACTCTTACCCCGATCGTTGAAACACCTGACAAGGCTATCATGCCAGATGACATGCGGGAAACGGTAAGCAAACTTTCCCGTCATTGCACCGTCGCGATAATAAGCGGCCGTGACCTCAACGATGTTCAACGAATGGTGAATATTGACTCTATTGTATATGCCGGCAGTCACGGCTTCGATATCTCAGGTCCTGAGGGATTAAACATAAAGAGTCAGACAGGAACAGAATTCCTGCCTGTTCTCGATGAGGCGGAAGATGAGCTTTCCGGCGGACTCGGACATATAAAAGGTGTTCTCGCTGAAAGGAAGCGGTTTGCCATTGCCATCCATTACCGTCTCGTTAATCCGGAAAAGGTGGATAGGGTTGAGGAGGTTGTGGACAACGTTGCTTCATCACACCCTGAACTGAGAAAGGCGTATGGCAAAAAGATATTCGAGCTCCAGCCGGATATCGACTGGCACAAGGGAAAGGCGCTGCTTACTTT